>Ga0315281_10012489_pt1 | contig 11556 bp, 9 predicted proteins | sample YL17G07_0_MG_FD_204540 | JGI IMG/M metagenome (GOLD analysis project Ga0315281, IMG submission 204540) | Sediment microbial communities from Yellowstone Lake, YNP, Wyoming, USA - YL17G07_0 | ecosystem: Environmental > Aquatic > Freshwater > Lake > Sediment | place: USA: Wyoming | collected... | reverse complement strand
GCTTCTCCGCCCACGCCGGCCAGAGCGACCTCGTGAAATGGGCCGGCCACTTTCAGCCGCACCCGCATCTGTATCTGGTGCACGGCGAGTTGGACAAAATGCAGGCCTTGCAGGCGCGCATCAAGGATGTGCATGGGTGGGAGGCGCAGATTCCGGTTGAGGGGCAGGTCATCCAGTTATGAAAGCAACCCGGATTCCGCTACGCTTCATCCGGGCTACGCTTGCTCACTTACGATTGATGGGTTGCGCTGCGCTCCACCCATCCTACATGCTGTCTTCTGAGACAAAATGCATCAATACCTGGAGGACACCAAATACGCTATTCGTGGATTGATCTCGCTCATCGGAGATGAGGAAGCGCGTCTATTAGACCTGCAACATCAACTTGAAGTCTCACACAACGAGCGTAGGCATGCACAGTCCATCTTGCTAGTAGGCGCCCCACCCAGCGGGTTTGGGGAGGACACAACGCCATATTTCGAAAAGCGTGCGCGGGATGCGGGAAAAAAGATCGCCGAGCTAGAGCGTAGTATCACTCTGCTCCAAGCGGCAATAGACGCAAAAGCATTTTCTGTTCATGCACTTGCAGGAGCTATCCTTCAGGTGGCGAAACAGGGAATCGTCGTGACACATGGAGGCTTGGCACAATGTCCGCCCGGGAAGCGCCTTGGCAGCGAAACCCTGAAGAATGTTGTCTGGGAGGGACGCAATCAAGCCATGCACTGGGACGACGGTATATACAACAAACCAGCGATTGCTTGCTTCGCAAATCTGGAGCGCGACTTCGGCCCACAGTTTAGCCTCGGTGGCTCGCCTGCGAGCAGCCTCGCTAAGGTCGTTATTGGCTTGCTGAAATGGATTGAATTCGATATCTACATGAACGATATGCATAGCCTGCTCGGCTAACTCCTGACCCAGCCCGCGTAGGATGGGTGGAGCGCAGCGCAACCCATCAATCACTCCCCATAAACCCCGGCATCCTCTTCGTGCACAGCGCCCCACTCGCTGGGGTATGTACCGAGCTTTACATAGCGATGGAACGACGAATACGCCCAATCCGCGGTGCGGCGCACATGCCCGTGCCTGACCGGGTTGAAGTGGATGTAGTCCATGTGTCGTTGCCAATCGGCCTCATCACGCAGGGCGTGTTCCCAGAAGCGGCGCTGCCAGATGCCACGTTCGCCTTTCCGGGTTCGACTCTCCGACAGGTGTTCGATCCTGGGTAGCTGGCGGGAGAAGGCAGCCTTGATCTTCTTCCAGCGGGTGGAGAAATCCGCATCGCCCGGCGGCAAGACCCAGATCGTGTGCAAGTGATCCGGCAGGACGACGATGGCATCAACAACGAATGGCATTTCGGTGCGCACGTGGCGGAATGCGGCGCGCAGGGCGGCGATATTGTCCGTCAGCAGTGGCAGCGAACGGTCGGCCAAGGTGGCGGTGAAGAAGTAGGTTCCGCCTGGAACGAAATATCTTCGGTAGTCGGTCACGACGGTCCTTGTCGGTGTGGTTTTATGATTGATGGGTTACGCTACGCTCCACCCATCCTACGTGTACAAAAAATACGCAATGCGTAGGATGGGTGGAGCGTAGCGTAACCCATCACAAGTGCACAACCGCGCCACTACCATCAGGCAAACGACTTGTTCACCTGAATCTTCAGCTTCTTGATGCGGTGCCACAAACTACGTTCGGTAATACCCAGCCGGCGCGCCGCCTGTGCCTGCACACCAAGATTCTGATCGAGCGCCTGCAGGATCGCACGGCGCTCGACGCCTTCGAGCCACGTATCGAGATCGCTGCTGCCCATGTTGTCGAGCAGGGAGTCGGCCGCCGGTGCTGCGCCGGTGCTGCGCAGGATGGTATGCGGCAAGTCACGGGCATCAATGGTGTCACCCTTGCACGACAGGAGTGAGCGTTCGATGGCGTTGTGCAGTTCGCGAATGTTGCCCGGCCAGTTGTAGCGCCCAAGCACCTCAAGCGCCTCGGGGCTGATGACATGCACCGACTTGTCGGTGTCCGCTGCCAATTCATTAAGGAACGCTTGCGCCAGCAGCGGCACGTCTTCGCGCCGGTCGCGTAATGGCGGCACCACGATGCTGTATACATCCAGGCGGTAAAACAGGTCCTCGCGGAATTTGCCTTCGCGCACCATCTCCTTCAGGTCGCGGTTGGTGGCGGCCATGATGCGCACATCAACCTTGCGCACCTGGTCGCTGCCCACCGGCGAGAACTCGCGCTCCTGCAGCACCCGCAGCATCTTGGTCTGGAGCGCGAGATCGAGATCGCCGATCTCGTCCAGGAACAGCGTGCCGCTCTGCGCCTGCTCAAGACGCCCAAGCCGCGTTTGCGCGGCGCCGGTGAACGCGCCCTTCACATAACCGAACAGCTCGCTCTCCATCAGGTCGCGCGGGATCGCCGAGCAGTTGATCGCCACCCACGGCCGGTCGCGGCGCGGCCCGAGATTATGGATGGTGCGCGCCACCAGCTCCTTGCCGGTACCGGACTCGCCCGTGATCAACACATTGGTCTTGTACGGTGCGACCTTCTGTATCTCCTCGATCAGATGGCGGGTCGCGGGACTCTCGCCAAGCAATTGTTTGCCGGCGTGCGTCTGGTTGACGGTAGCCTTGAGGCGCTGGTTCTCGCGCAGGATGTCGCGCAGGTTGATGGCGTTGAGAACTGCGATCTCAAGCTCTTCCGGCTCGAACGGCTTGGTGAGGTAGTCGGCGGCGCCGGCCGCCACGCTCTTTACCGCCGACTTGATGGTGCCGTGCGCCGTGACCACAATAACCGGCAAGTCCGGGCGATCGGCACGGCAGCGCGTGAGCAGCCCATCGCCGCCCATGCCTGGCATTTTCATGTCTGACAGCACCACGTCCAGATTCGGATCCTGGATATACTTCATGGCCTCTTCACCACTTCCGGCGGTGATCACCGCATGTCCCGCGTCCTCGAGAATCATGCGCATGACCGTCTGCATGTTCTGCTCGTCGTCAACCACCAGCACGGTGCGCTTCATGACTCAACCCTCTCTTCCTGTACCGGAAACCACATCGCAAACCGCGCGCCGCCGTGTTCCGGTGTCTGCACCTCAAGGCGCCCGCCGTTCGCATCGGTGAGCGTGTTGGCAATGGATAAACCAAGGCCGGTGCCCTCGTCCTTGGTGGTAAAAAACGGCTCGAACAGACGCGGCATGATGTCGGGCGGGATGCCCGGGCCGCTGTCTTCGACAGACAGCGAGATCATGCCGTGCTCGAGATGCGTCTCAACGCGCAGAGCACCGCCCTTCGCGCCCATGGCCTGAATGGCATTGGTGAAGATGTTGCCCCAGGCCTGCTGCAGAAGACCAGGGTCGGCCTGGATGTGCGCGCCATCGTGCTGCAGCGATTTTTCGACGCGCACGTTATCCCGTCCGGCCAGCGCCGTGGCCAAGGCGCGCTCCATGGGCACGGCCGGATCGATCAGCGCAAACTTCGGCTTTCGGTAGCGGCTGATCTGCAGGAAGTCCTGCACCAAATGACTGACGCGCGCGCTTTCCTCGCGAATCATGCGTGTCAACTCGGCTTGCTTCTCCGGCGTCTGCCCGGGCTTGTCGAGCAGCGCGGCCGAGGCATTGATGACACCGATCGGATTGCGGATCTCGTGCGCCAGCGCTGCTGACAGTTCGCCGAGCGCCACTAATTTGTCTTTCTGGAAATTCTGCTGTTGCGCATCGCGCGCATCGCGCAGTCGCACGGCCATGGCATTGAACGCCTTGGCCAGATCGCCGACTTCATCATCGCTGATCACCGGTACTGCGGCATTGAAATTCTGCGCGGACAGTTGCATGACGCCGTTGCGCAGGAGTTCCACCGGTCGCACCACCAGCCGCGAGAGGAAAACGCCAACCGCCACGCTGATCGCCACGCCCAAGAGGGTGATTGAAGCAAACAACAGCAGGCGATTGGTCAGCAACTCTTCGAAACCGCGTCGCTCCAGACCACTGAACAGGATCGCCTCCACACGGCCCGCGGAATCGACCACCGGTGTGTATACGCCACGAAAATGGTTTCCTTCAGCGTGCTGGCTGTAATAGGTCTTTTTTTCCTTCACCATGCGGCGCATGGATTCCTTGGATAATTCCTTCAGTTCTGTCACCTGTCCAGGCTGGGTAAACACGTCAAAGAAGCGCGCGCCTTCACGATAGTACAGACGTGACTTCAAGCCGGTGAGCTGGTTGAGCTCGCTGATGAAGTCGTTGTTGAGCAAACCACCCAGCACCAGGTAGTAGCGCGGCTTGCCCTGACGCGGTACCGGGGTGATGCCCACCGCCGCGAGCAGATCTTTTTTCTTCTGCACGACTTTCATCACCGCCTGGGTCTGGCCCAGTTCCCACAGGGCGTTCAGACGAATCGGCATTGAGGTGTAGAGCAGGATCTGTTGCGCGGTATAGACCTGCATGATGCTGACATTCAGCTCCTTGGCGATCCGGGCTACCGGCTGCTTCATCGTGCCCATGTGGGCGCCGCGGTCGAGCCCCGCCACGAAATCCGGGTCGTCGGCCAACACCCGGCCCAGCATGATGGCGTCGTTCTGATAGGCGCGCAGCCAGGTCTCGCCAGCGGGTGAGGCATCCTCGATCCAGCTTTGCAGACGTGCCTCGAAGTTTGAGGACACCCACTCGGAAGCCAGCATGCCGGCCACCAGCATCGGCACCACCACCATCACGAGAATGGTGTTCACCACCTTGCGCTGCAGGCGATTGAGGGGGAGGAGGAGGCGACGGATCATGAATGAGGCCCTACTTCGTTCGTCTTGCCATTGGAATGCGAAACCCTGCTACGTTCGTCCCGATGGTCCCGACGTACCGAGAACGGAGGTTCAAGTATGGGGGTATCCTACAAAATTTGTAGTTAATTACCAGTAATCGAATGCGGAATATGTTCCATTAACATTATTAACATATTGATTATAATAACAAATATGAATAATAACATTTCTGGCACAGCGATTGCTATGTCATACAGTGACGGAAGCTGACATACGTCGGTAACCGGTAGTCAAACCATAACCCTAGAGGAACTGTCCATGAAGAAGATTCTTGCCGCTGTACTCGCCCTGACCTTCACCTTCGTGTTCGGCGCTGCGTTCGCTGCTGACGCCGCCAAGCCGGCTGCTGCTGGTGCCGCCCCGGCCGCCACGACCGCCGAGAAGAAGGAAGAGAAGAAGGACGCGAAGAAGAAAGTAGAGAAGAAGAAGGTCGAAGAGAAGAAGAAGGACGAAGCCAAGAAGTAAGTCCTTTTCTTTCGCTGTACAAAAAAGCGTCCCGCGAGGGGCGCTTTTTTTATGCCTGCTTCTGTCGCGCCCAGCGTTTGATCCAGGCATTCAGGCTGTGCGCATCCAGTGCACCGGACTTCCGCTCCACCTCGCGCCCGTTGTGAAAAACCACCAGGGTGGGAATGCTGCGTATAGCAAACTGACTGGCAAGCTGCGGTTCGTCCTCGGTGTTTACCTTGGCCAGACATGCGCGGCCGCGCCAGTCCGCGGCCGCCTGTACGAATGCCGGCGCCATCGAGCGGCATGGCCCGCACCACGGCGCCCAGAAATCCACCACCACGGGCAGGTCGCTGCGCTCGATATGGGTGCGGAAATTGCCTCTCCCCAGATCCACCGGATGGCCGTCAAAGAGAAAAACCTTGCAGGCACCGCATTTCGGATTTTCTGCCAGGCGCTCCGCCGGGACGCGGTTCACGCTGTGGCAGTGCGGGCAAACGATGTGCAGGCTTGGCATACAAATCACCATCTGTGCGAGAGCAGGCTAGATGGGGGCCATGCGTGCCTATTTAAAGAAAACATGTTTGCACATAATTCGCCCTGTCCAGCGCCAACACCCGGCCATGGTATAGTGAGGCTGCAATTGAAATGATTCACTCCGATATTTGCCGCGCACCATTCTCCCTATCATGTTGAACCGCTTTCTGAGGCGCGCCAGCCGCCTCACGGCCAAGGCTCTGGCCGCTGCCAACCTGCCACGGCCCCCGCGCCGGCCGGAAGTGCTCACTCCGGGTAACTGGGACTACCTCAAGACACACCTGCGCTGGCACATCCGCCGTGGCATGCGCAAGGCCGGCACCCCGGCATTGAGCATCGCTCTCGTGGATGCCCAGAAACTGGTCTGGGCCGAGGGCTTCGGCTACGCCGACCGCGAGCGTCGCCTCCCGGCGACGCCCGATACCGTCTACCAGGTCGGCTCGATCACCAAGATCGTGAACGCGCTGGCGGTCATGCAACTTGTGGAACAAGGGCGCATGGATCTCGACCGGCCCATCACGGATTATCTCCCGGAGTTTTCCATGCGCACGCGCTGGCCACAGGCTGCGCCGATTACCCCGCGCGCCCTGCTCTGCCATCATGCGGGCCTGCCCACCTACCTGCTCAAAGGTTTCTTTTCAGACCAGACGCTAACCGCGCTGCTGCATGAACTTCAGGACGAACATCTCGCGTTCGAGCCGCACACCGTCTTCAATTACTCGAATCTCGGCTCCAACCTGCTCGGGCTGGCCATCGAACGCATCACCGGCCTGGAATACACTGAGGCCATGCAGCGCCAGTTGCTCGCGCCGCTCGGCATGCGGCACACAGGCTTCGTGCCGGACGGCCATTTCGGTATTCACTTGGCGCGCGGTTATGTGCACGACACGCCAGCTCTTCCCACGCCGGTCCGAGATGTTCCGGCCGGCGGTCTGTACAGCAACGTGCTCGATCTCGCACGCTTCATGCGCGGCATCCTGGCGGGCGGCGTGCTCGACAACGCGCGCGTGCTGGGCGAGAGCGCTCTGCGCGCAACGTTCGAGCCGCAATACGCTGACCGGCCACTCGATTTCGGTCAGCGCTTCGGTTTCGGCTGGATGCTCGGTGGCCTACCCATCGAGGGCGGCGGACAACAGGCCTGGCACAATGGCGGCACCAAGGCCTTCGTGAGCCAGCTTGCGCTGCTCCCCGAAGCAAAGCTTGGCGTAGTGGTTCTTGCCAACGCCGACAACGCCGGTGACCTGGTTTACGAAATTGCAGAAGAAGCACTGCGGCTCGCACTCGAAATCCGCGACGGCATAGCCCCAGCGAGGAAAAAACCAGTGCCGGAAATTGAGTTGGCGCGTGATGCACTGGTGGAGCGAGTTGGCGACTACAGCCTCATGGGCTCGCTGGCTCGTATTTCGCTCGGGAAGAAACGCCTGAAGCTACACGTGCTCAAGCATGTGCTCGATCTCGTGCCGCTTGGCGCGAATCGGTTTCGAGTCGAGTTCAATCTGCTCGGACTCAAGTCGGTGCCGATTCCGTTCCCGCCGGTGGAGTTTGCGCAGGTGGGTGGGCGCGGGTTTGCGCTGCTGCGCGACCGGGTCGTGATTCCGGCCGAAAAAATACCTCCCTACTCGATCCCGGAAACCTGGCGAGGCTGTGCGGGCGAATACCACATTATCAACCCGGATGCCGAGTATCTTGTGGACCTCGATCACTGCCACATGCTCGTCGAGAACGACAAGCTTCTCATGGATATCCGCATCTCCGGCATCGAGAACCGGCATGTGCAGGTGGTGGTCGTGCCAATCTCCGACAGCGAGGCATACGTGTTCGGTCTCGGCCGCAACGTCGGGGACATAGCACGCATACTCACGGATGGAGACAGGCTGCGCATCCGCTATTCGGGGTATGTGTTCGAGCGCAGCTAACGTTCTGCGCCCGGCGCAGCGACGGCCGTCCTGCACGGCCATCGTGTCATTTATCAACGCCGTTTTTTCTTGTTTCTCGACGCATCGAGATCGTCGGCGACCACGCGCGCGGCGACAGCGATGCCATGATGATTCCAGTGGGTGTCGTCCCGCCACCAGGTGAACTCGCCTTTTTTCAGCAGGTTATCGGATTCTCGCACCATTGGCGCAGTCAGGTCGGTACAACGCAATGTGTATTTCTGGCAAATACCGCTCAGGTAATCCCACTGGACGCTGGGCAACACCGTTCCCGGCTTCAGATGCTTGGCGTAGACCCGGTACTTGGTGGGAATGAAATAGACCCGTTCGATATATGGCCGCATGGACTCCATGGCACGCTCGAAGCCTTCCGGTTCGGGCAGCCGCGCGCGGCGCGCGACATCCGCATACTGCTTGTAGAATGCCATCTTCTTTCCGCCAATCTCGTATACCTCAAGATCGTTGCCCGCACGGATATCGCGGCCGCGAGTCAGCCGCTTGTACAGTGACATGGTCACGCGGTAAGTATTGAACCCGGAAAACATTTCGTAGTAACGCCGCCCATTCCGCGCGAGCGCGCTTGCCTTGCGTCCCCGGCTCTCCTCAAAGTCATTGCCCTCGAACAGGAACAGCAATACACGGGCATTCTCGCCATGCCGCTTGACGAAGCCGCGCACGTAGGCGGCATAGTCCGCAACGTTGCCGGGATAGGCGAGGCTGTAGGTATCGAGGGTGTAGTCGCGCAGGAGCTGCGTGACCAGCAGATCTTCCTGACTGTTGCTGTTTCCGGCGGTGAACGAGTCGCCCACCAGGACAAAACGCTGACCGTGGTAGTCGCGCTCGTTGCGAAATCCATCGGCATCGGTGTGAAACCGCATGCGTCGTGGCTCGGCGATATCTTCGGTGGTCATGGCACGCAAATCGCCGTGCGGCTGGGGCACGTCGAGATGCACATTGCTCTGGTAGACGCGGTGATTATTGGTGTAGTCGAAGCGCACGTACTTCTCGTCTGGCCGGTAGTAAATGCTGTCTTCGAGGCCGGTAATTTTGAGTGCCAAACCGTATGTAACAGTGATCAGCACCAGCGTCAGCGACACCGTGACCGCGCCAAGCGCGCCGATGCGGTAGTACAGGACGCCAAGCAAAATCACGAGCGACACGAACAGCCATTCCGGCAGTCCGTAGGCAAGCAAAACATGAAAAACGATCAGCCAGGCGGCGACTCCGATTACCCGCCGGCTGGTGGTGCTGGTGCTCATCGAAATCTCCTCGGTGTTGCGTGGTGTCCGGGCCGTCGTGCCGGAAAAACGGCAGAATGTCGCGATTCTAACAGGCTGGGATGCGGATCGGGGGTCGATCTGCTGTCACGCACAGGGGGCTACCCAAGCGGAACGAGCATGGTCATGTGCGGCCAAGATGCCATCTAACCAATTGTTTTACTGCCTACTTGTGCCTGCTGCGGCCTCAAGTCAGCCGCGCGCGTGCCGATACTATACTCGGTAGGTAGCCGGATCGGCCGAAATCTGGGGAAGGGGAAACATTTGTCACGTAACTTTTTAACAGGTGTTACTGCGATGCTGGGTGGCGTCCTCCTTGGGGCGCTGGTGGTTGTCGCGGCCCTTGTTTTACCACCACTCGCGACCGCGTTGCTGGCAGGCGCGGGCGTTGCGGCCAGCGTGCTGATGGGCAGCACGCTCCTGCGACTGCGCTCCGAGAATCGCGCGCTCGCGCAGGGCGTGGAAGCTTCCATCGATCGCGCCCTGCATCTTGAAGAAGACCGATACTGCAAGACATCACGCCCGGCCGTGCAGGCGCTTAACCGTTATGGCGAACAAGTCACCGGGCTCGTGGGTGAAGCGGCGAACCGCTCAAATCAGGCTGTGCTGGTCAGCAATGCCCTGATGGAGTCCGCCGAGCAAATGCGCGGTCACGCCGAACTCCAGGCACAGGAAAGCACCGGTCTGGCAGCGGCCATGGAAGAAATGAACGCCACGATCCATGAGATCGCGAACAACTCTTCCAGCACATTCACCAACGCCACGCGCATTGCTCAAGCCAATGCCGACAGCATGCGCAACATGAATTCTGTGGTGCTCTCGGTCGGCGAGATTTCCGCGTTGTTCGATCGCACCGCGCAGGTGATGGGCGAGCTGCGTTTGGCTTCCGATGAAATCGGCAACATCATTCAGGTCATCAATGGAATCGCTGAACAAACCAACCTGCTCGCGCTCAACGCCGCTATTGAAGCGGCGCGTGCCGGCGAACACGGACGCGGCTTTGCCGTAGTCGCCGATGAAGTGCGCAAGCTTGCCGAGATCACCAAAAAATCCACGCGCGAAATCACCGACACCATTGCCCGCAACCAGGGGCTCACCACCGACGTGTGCGCCGCCATGGAGGCTGGCCGCAATTTGATCAACAAGAGCGCAGTCCAGGCAGAGTCAACAAAGGAATCGCTTCAGGTCGTGGCGCACAGTGTGGATGACGTGAACGGCATGATTCACCAGATCGCCTCGGCAACCGAGGAGCAGTCTGCAACCGTTGCCGAAATTGCGCGCAACGTTGAACACATTGCGCGGCTCTCCTCCGAAACCCAGGGTCGCGCCGCCGACGCGCGCCGCACGGCCGCGGGCCTGGCGACAGTCGCGCGCGAGCTTGAAGAACGGCTTGGTTCCTACAACCTGACGTACTTCGGCCTTGCACCCACGGAAGATGCGTTGCACATGAACCGCGCCTTCGGGCCGCTGTGCGCCCTCATTAACCAGGTTCTCGGCCGGAGGCTCTTCATCCGGCTGGGCGAGAGCTATGAACAGGCCATCGAGGATCTCGGCAGTGGACGAGCGCTGCTTTCCTACCAGACACCGAGCACCTATGTTGAGGCGCGGGAGCGTTACGGAATCGAGCCGCTCGCGGTGCCGCTGGCCAAAGGTGAGCCGTTCTACCAAAGCGCCATCGTGGTGCGAGTCGAATCCGGCATCAATTCACTCGCGGAGTTGCGCGGCAAGCGCTTTGCATTCGGCGATGCCAAATCAACTGGCAGCAAGGCCATGCCTGAATCGATGCTCAAGGAAGCCGGCATTGGCCTGCGCGATCTGGCCACACACGGCTTCGTCGGCAGCCATGACAATGTTGCAAAAGCCGTGTTGCAGAAAAATTATGACGCCGGCGGGCTGATGCTGTCCGCGGCGGAGAAACATGCCGGCCAAGGGCTCAAGATTCTCGCCACCTCGGCGAAAATTCCGCAGTTCCCGATATGCGCTGCGCAGCAACTGAGCATTGATGACCGTGAAAAGGTAACCCAGGCGCTGACGGCGATCAGGGATCCGCAGATCCTTGGCGCGCTCGGCGCGCACGTTACCGGGTTTGCGCGGATCAGCGACAGTGACTACGACGGTATACGCACCATGCTCAAGCGGCTCAAGGCCTGACGCCGGGCATTACTTCTTTTTCGCCGCCTTCTTTCCGGCCGGTTTTCCGGCACCCGTCTTTTTCTTCGGAGCAGATTTCCTTTTTGTTGCCTTGGGCGCGGTCTTCTTTGCCGCTGGCTTCTTCACTGTCTTGGCTACAGATTTTGTCACAGCCGACCTGGCCGCGCGCAGCTTGTCAGCGAGCGCGCGCAATCGCTTGTTCGTAGCCTGCTGCTGTGCAAGCAACACCTGCGCCGCCTGCGGTCCGGTTTCGCCTTCCTTGAGTCCACGATAGGCGAGCGCAATCGGGCTCTCGTCCAGTACCAGAAAACGTGCCTGAGCGCCGGCCGCCGCACACACATCCGTCACTAGCGCATGCGCCTGGAGGCTCAACTCGTGCAGCTGCTTGGCGCGCTCCGCGCCGA
>Ga0315281_10012488_pt1 | contig 11557 bp, 8 predicted proteins | sample YL17G07_0_MG_FD_204540 | JGI IMG/M metagenome (GOLD analysis project Ga0315281, IMG submission 204540) | Sediment microbial communities from Yellowstone Lake, YNP, Wyoming, USA - YL17G07_0 | ecosystem: Environmental > Aquatic > Freshwater > Lake > Sediment | place: USA: Wyoming | collected... | reverse complement strand
TGGCGCCGGTGGCGAAGTTTACGTTGTTGTGGCAGGAACCGCAGGCAACGATGGTCGGTTTGCTCTTCCAGTTGTCCCCATCAACGCCTTTATGGCAGTTGGCGCAGTTTTTGATGTCCGTAGGATAGGTAACCTCGTTCAAATTGATGCCCACCTGCGTTTCCGCTGCGGGGAGCTCTGCACCCATGTGGATCTTGTGAATAAATGAGGTAAAGTTAGCGTTCGTGGTTGTTGACTGGGCGGATATGATGTTCTGCGGGGTATGGCACATCACGCAGGTTTTCGTGTCCGTACGAGATCCAAAATGGCCGCTCGTGTTGTTGCTGCCGTAATTCAGTTTATAATGGCACTGGTTGCACGCGGCTATGGTGACGATGTCGCGGGCAAAAGCCTGGTTGCCTGCGCTGTCTTTCACCATTGCACCGGTCGAGGGCGTGAAATCATAGGTGAGATTTGCGCCGTTGATATTGGTGAATGATCCAAATGCCGCGCCGGTAACAGGGCTGATCGGGCCGGCGTAAGCGCCGGGCGTCTTGCCAGCCACACCCGGAACAGCAACGCTGCGCACCCCGACGACAACACGATGCACCAGTGTCGCATCATAGGTGGCTGAAGCGGGATTGTAGCTGGTCGTGCCCCAGGTTGCCGTGGCGCCGGACTTGATATTCGCGGCAAAGGTGACCACATAGGTCCCGTTGTTTTTGTCAACCACGGTGTAACCCTGCTTAAGCAGTGCGCCCGTGCTGGAATCGAACTGGCTGACCGGGTCAGAGGTCGGCCTGAAGCCGGCGCCGGTAGCTGATTTGCTGGTGATGTAGTTCATCCAGTAGGAAGCGCTGCCGTTCGCTGCGGGCTTGAGCTGGGCAATATGAAGGGAAAATGTTGCCAGGCCCCTGACGCCCTCGCCCGTATTATTGTTAATTACCTGGAATGTTACGACCGGCTGGTCTCCGGCCAGGGAAACGCTGAGGACCTTACCGCCCAGGGCGACGTTTCTCAAATCATCAAAGGTAAACGATTTTGCATTAACGGTCCCGGTGGTTATATCCGCGCCACTCGTGCCGTTCGCGCCGTCACTGCCTTTGCAGCCGCTCATGAGACTCATGGTGGAGAGCATGGCACAACATACGAGCAAAAGCATTAATTTACTTGTCAAAGACTTAACTTTCATAACTGTTGCCTCCCTTTTATAAGTTTTAATTCAACAGACTGCGTTCAACTGCATACCACTCTTCAGTGATACTGCTTATTTACATCGCATCTACCTCCTTTATTTAATATTATTTATCGAGAATTCCAAACCTCACCGCATAGGAACGACATTATATTAACTTTATATTGCAATCATTCATCCTTATGTATCACTCATCTTCCTGTACTAAACTATTTGTTGCAATGAACATACCATTCCACATTTATTAAATAAATATCATAAATACAATGCATTACAACGTAAATAAAAAAATGGAACGTATGCGCATGGTGAAATAACCAGTTTCTAGATGGTTATAGCACCATAGTAACGAAATTAAGAATATGCTTAAGCAGAAGAGGGTATCACTTGCTGAGAAATATTCCGCGAACACCATTCATTCATCTCTGTTCATAGTTGGATTCATAGCCGGACTGTAATCCCTACCAGCATAATATATTGCATGTTTTCGGAAACTGGCGGCCTGAGAATACCGCTTGACTTATGCCTTGTTTGCTCCGGATTCCTGCGAGGTTTGATAACGCGGTTGTTTTATTTCTCTCTTGGAGGAATGGCACGATTATATTGATTTTAGGGAATGACCCATGGTGAAACAACCAAGCTCCATGGTATTTTAACCAGATAAGAACTCACGAAATAATCGTTAGCTCCCCTCATCAGACTGTGTTATTAAGGGGAAAATATGGGCTGTTTAAGGGAACGAGAATTGCAAAGAAGGAACGAGGTAGTGTTTTTCTTGAGGGAGCTCAATACATGACGAAGATTTTACTGGTGGACGATAAGGAATTGATTCTCTACTCCCTATCTAAAACACTAAGAAACAGCGGGGCAGATGTAACTACAGTCACCAACGGGAAGGATGCGCTTCAGGAAATTCAGAAATCCGCCTTCGATATCTGTTTTCTCGATGTACAGCTCCCTGACGCGAACGGTCTTGATCTCATGAAAATCATTCGCGACGCTTCGTCGAAAACCAGGATCATCATCATGACGGCGGTCAGCCTGAATGAGGCCCAGTTGCAATTAATGCGCGACTACTCATGCCTTTACCTGCCGAAGCCATTTGACCTCAATCAGGTTCAGGCGCTGGTGAGGGAACTCATCGGAAACCCCGGCGCCACGTTAGCCGAAGCTTAGCCCTTTTCTCCAGACCTTCCTTAACTTCTAATGCAGGCATGACGCTTGTTCCCCTTCGCTACTCCAATCCGTATTTCTTCACCTGATATCTCAGCGTGTCGTAGGTGATATTCAATAGTTTTGCGGCCTGCGTCTTGTTCCGTCCCGCCTTGTCAAGCGCCTGTAGTATGAGGTCCCGCTCCAGGTCTTCCAAAGAAATGCCGGCATCAGGCAGCACAAAGCGGCCTTCGGCAGGCCGGTCTGTTGCCGGTTGCGCGCTGGTCAGTGAAACCGGCAGGTCCCTGGCCTGGATCTCCCCCTCGCCGCCGAGCACAACCAGTCTCTCCACACAATTCTTCAGTTCCCTGATGTTGCCGGGCCAGGGATAGGCGAGCATGATCTTTTCCGCTTCCGCAGAGATGGAGGTAATGCCTTTTTTATTGTACTTCCTGGAAAATAAGGAGATGAAATACCCGGCAAGCAGCGGAATGTCCTCCTTCCGCTCGCGAAGGGACGGCATGGTAACGTGAAAACTGTTTAGACGGTAGAACAGGTCGCTCCTGAACGTCCCCTGCTTGACCGCATCGGCAATGTCAATATTCGTTGTTGCGATCACGGTAACATCAACGGGAATGTTTTCCGAGCCCCCGACATGCCTCACCTGCCGCTCCTCGAGGATCCGCAGCAACTTGCTCTGGAGGGACGGCTGCATTTCGCCGACCTCATCAAGCAGGATCACGCCTTCGTCCGCAAGCTCGAATACGCCCTTTTTGTCGGTTTTGGCGTCGGTGAACGATCCCTTTTCATAGCCAAAGAGTTCGCTCTCCAGCAGGTTTTCCGGCAAAGCCGCGCAATTAACCGCTATGTACGGCCGCCGCCTGGTGTCGGCGGGGCCGTGCAGCATGCCGTGAAAGTATCTGGCCAAAAGTTCCTTGCCTGTCCCGCTTTCCCCGGTAATGAGAAGACTCGCCACGCGTGCGCCAGCCATTTTTTCCACGGTCGTCTGCAGTTTTTTCATCGCGCTCGACGCGCCGATCATTTCCCGGTCGAACGATTCAGCATGGACCTTTCTGAGATAATCCACCTCCCGCGTCAGCTGCACCTTCTGGAGAATGTTGCGCAGGAGGATCTTCATTTCCTCGATATTGAACGGCTTGGTGAGATAATCCACTGCGCCCAGTTTCATCGCCTTTACCGCTGTTTCAGCGGTATCATCAGCGGTCAGCATAACGACCTGGGTGGCGATCTGCTGTTCCACGACCTCCCGCAGAATGTCGATCCCGCTCCGTCCGGGCAGGTTGTTGTCGAGCAGCACGATGTCGGGAAACCATTTCTTTATTTTGACGGCGACGTCGGCGGCGCCGGTCTCCACGCACACCTCATAACCGCTGTTCTTCAGCGTCCGGGAGAGCATTGCCCCCATGAGTTCATCGTCGTCGATAATGAGTATCCTGCCGTTAGCCTTCATCCCTTGCTTCGTCCTCTCCGCTGTTGCAGGGAAGAAGAATGTTGAACGTCGTTCCCCTCCCTGCCCTGCTTTCGATGCTGATCCGCCCCCCCTGCTCCTCGATCAGCCGTTTTGATATGGCCAGCCCCAGTCCGGTCCCCCCGGTCTTGGTCGTGAAAAAAGGCTGGAAGATCTTGTCAAGGACCGCGGCATCCATTCCCATGCCCGTATCGGATATGGCAACGGCAATGGCGCAGGCGGCCTTATCGAAGGACGTTTTCAAAACAATGGTCCCGCGCTCGGTCATGGCGTCGTCGGCATTGATGAGCAGGTTCATGAACACCTGCCTGAGCTGCATCGGGTCGGCATTAATCTCCGGGAGGTCCAGCGCGAGGTCCTTTACCAGTTCAATTGAACGGGTGGCGCCTTTCGCCTGTGGACGGTTTTGCAGGGCCAGCTGCGCTGCGGCATCGAGAACAGCATTCACGTTCGTGGACATGAATTGCGGCTTGGGCGGCCGTGCGAAATTCAGCAGGCCCTTGATGAGTCCGTCGATGCGCTGGATCTCCTCAATGACCTTGAAAAGAACGCTTCGGTCCTCCTGCGTGAGATAGGATTCCTCGGCAAGGGTCTCCATCGTTATCATGATGCCCGCCAGGGGGTTTTTGATCTCATGCGCCAGTCCCGCCGCAAGTTCACCGGTGGTCCTGAGGTGCTCTACCCGCTGCAGCGTTTCTTCCGTCCGCTTTCGCTCGGTCATGTCCCGATCGATCGCAAGGATATACCGGTGGTTGTTGAATTCGAACGCGCCGGCGCTTATTTCCATGGGGAATACCGTGCCGTCCTTTTTCACATGACCGATCTCGCCTTTGATCCTCTCTCCTTTGAGAATCCGCTCAATGCGGTCGGACGCCAGCTTCGCCACTTCGGGAACGTCAAGGTCCTGGATGTACATTGTCGTGAGCTCTTCCACCGTGTATCCGTGCATCGCTGCCGCGGACTGGTTGGCGGACACGATTTTACCGGGCCGGTCGCCTTCAGCATCAAGAATAAAGATCGCGTCAGCCGCGCTTTCGAACAGCATCCGGTAGCGGCTCTCACTCTCCGTCACTTCCCGCAAACGCTCCCGAAGGGCGACCGCCATATCATTGAAAGCGACCGCCAGTTCGGCAAACTCATGTTTCAGCCCCGCCACCGGGGAGTTCAGATCTCCGGCCTTCAAGCGTTTTGTCGCGGCGAGCAGGATCTGTATCGGCCTGGCAAAGCTGTTGAGCGTCATGAAAGCGAATAGTGCAACCATCAGGGGTCCGGCGATAATGAGCATGAGTATGATTATCTTTGAGCGGTTCATGGCCCGCAGGGAGTAGTCCGTCCGTTCATTGAGCTTCTGGTTTGTCAGCACGATCATGGTGTTAATTTTGCTGATGAGCGAATCTCCGATGATGTGCGACTTTTCCAGCTCGATCTGAAACCGGATACTCTTCGTGTTCAGGACCAGCGCCTTGCTGAGGTGACGACTGAACTGGCCGATCTGCTGGTGCAAATCAGAGAGCCGCTCCGTCACGCCCTCCGTATGGTGGCATGAAAAACAGGCGTTGATCGAGGCCTCCATGGCGCTGATGTGATTCTGCATCGCGTCGCCGCTTGCCGGATTTATCGTGCCTTGCGAATACATGTCTTCCTGGACCTGGTGGACATTCAACAGAAGATGCTCACGCAAAATCTCGACCTGGTGCAGCATGATCAATTCATTCAAATTCGACGAGCTGTGTCCGATCGATATAATGAGGGCGACACCGCCGGCAACGGCGAGCAGGGAAAAGAGGAACACTATGGTGAGGACCTTCTTTTTCATTGTCGGTTCAGCCGCGGACGATTTGTAATCTCTGACGAAAGTATCGGCGATAACGGCATACAGAAGAAAACACTACTGAGTCAGCCCGAAAAAATCCCTGATCTTGGAAAGCATCTGACCGGATTCATCTTTTTTCCGGCGCTCAAGGGAAGCAGCGTCGAGCCTGTCGCGTTCGGCGACAAGACCAGCCTGACGCTCGGCCAGGATCAGGCTGAGAGACTCGGCTATGGACGGATTATTCGTAAGCGTTGAACCGAAGTTTTCCTTGTCAATAACGATGAATTCGGCATCATCACGTACCCGGATGCTGGCGGTACGCGCCGCGCCGGTTAACAGGCTCATTTCCCCGAAAAAATTGCCCGGGCCGAGCGTGGCAACCACTGCGCTCTCCCGCTCCGATTTTTCCACGACCACGTCAACCCGTCCGCTCTTTATGATATAAAAGGAATTGCCCGGCTGCCCCTGACGGACGGGGACCTCTCCCGCCGCATAGGGCTTGACGCAAATCTGGTCGGCCAGCTTCTTCATTTCCGAAGTGCTCAGCGGAGAAAATATTTCCACTTTGGCCAACAGGCCCATGATCTCGGCGGTTTTTCGTTCCTGCTCCTCATGCGCGCTTTCAGGCGTCACCTGTTTAACATGGACGCTCCTGACCGGATACGGGATATCGATGTCCGAGCGCTTGAACTTGTACCAGATCAGGTTCATGATCTCCGTTTCGGTATCTACGTGGCTGGCAAAATCATCTATTGCGTACCGCATCTCGAATTGAATGGCAAAGTCCCCGTAGCTGATCACGCGAACGACAGGTGCCGGCGACCGTAAAACCGCGGGCACGGCGGAGAGGACGTCAAGGAGCGCCGTCTTCGCCTTGTTCGGCGGAACAGCGTAGCCCACGCCCACGCTCAGTTTTCTCACCTGGACCGTATCAGGCAGGCTGTAGTTCACCACAGCCTCGCTCAGCACCTTGCTGTTCGGTATGAACACCTCGTTGTGCTCGATGTTGATGATCCTCGTTGAGCGAAGCGTGATGTCCAGCACGCGGCCTTCATGCCCCCCCGCCGAGATCCAATCTCCCTGCTTGAGGGGTTTTTCAAGATGGATCGTGAGTCCCGCAAGCATGTTTGCCAGTGTGCTCTGGAACGCCAGACCGATGGTCGCGGTCAATACCGTGGTTGTGGCAATAAGCGAGGTAACGTTGATATCGAGGATGTCCTTGAGCAAGACCAGGGCGACGATAATGATCACAAAGGCAGTGATAATATTTTTGAACGCAGCGGGGAAGCTGCCCTGTTTCCACCGCACCACGAAAAGATCGCCGTAGAGGTAGAGACCGAGACGGAGCGCGGCATACGTGAATACCAGCCAGGAATAAAAGTTGAGCTGCCGGGATACCCGTGGGTAGTATTCAGCCGCTCCCAGGTGCAGAAAAAGTTGAACAGCGATGAACAGAATGATAAGGTTGAGACCCGATCCAATCGGTTTCATTTGCGCTGATTTTTTCGCAAGAAAACCGATGGCAATGCTCGCCGCTCCATAGAAGAGCAGACTGAGGGCCATGGCCCAGAACAGCGAACCCGTGAGGTCTTGTATGAATTGCATCGGCGCCCCTTTAATAGCCAGGAAGTCAAAAACAGAAGCCGGGATCCAGAAGACAGAAATCAGAAGATGGATGAAATAATCAAGATTATTCTCCCGACGACTGACTCTTGACTCCAGCTTCCTTTATTTTTTTAACTATTGCCCCCCACAGGTCCTTGATCCCCTGACCGGTCGTGGCCGAGGTGAGGACCAAGGCGTCAGCGGTCCCCAATGCCGTTCCGACATTCCGCCGTGCCCGGTCAAGTTCCTGCCGGTTCAGCTTGTCGGTCTTGGTCAGCGCGTAAATTGCCGGAATATCGTATTGCCGAAGCCATGCTATCAGACGGAGGTCCCGTTCATCCGGCTCTCTCCTGCTGTCCAAAAGGACAATAACAGCGGACAACTGCGGCGTGCCGCTCAGGTATCCTTCAATCATCGGCGCCCAGGCGTCGGTTACAGCGTAGGGCACCCGGGCGTAGCCGTATCCGGGCAGGTCCACAAAGTAGAACGTTTCGTTAATAATGAAAAAGTTAATGAGCTGTGTCTTGCCCGGGGTCTGGCTCGTCTTTACGAGGTTTTTCCGGTGAAGCAGTGCATTGATGATCGATGATTTCCCGACGTTGGAACGCCCGGAAAATGCGATTTGCGGTTTGCGGTCCAGGGGAAACTGTTTCGGTCCCACGGCGCTTATGACGAAGTCGGCTGATAGTATTTTCATGATGAAAAATCAGGAGTCAGAAGAAAAAAGCCAGGAAAGAACCGAATGTTACTGGATTCTGACTCCTGGCTTTTGAATACCGTCTTTATGCGATCTTCTCGTAAATCAGCAGCGGTTCCACGCCTTCGGTGATGACCTCTTCGCTGATAAGGCACTCGCGGATCCCGGGCTGGGACGGGACATCATACATCACGTTCAGCATCACATCCTCGAGGATGGCACGCAGGCCCCGGGCGCCCGTCTTGCGGTTGATCGCCTTCTTGGCGATGGCCGTGAGCGCGCCATCGGAGAAGCGAAGCTTGCAGCCTTCGAGAGCAAGCAGTTTTTGATACTGTTTGATGAGCGCGTTCTTGGGACGGGTAAGAATATCGATCAACGAGTGTTCGTCAAGCTCTTCGAGCGTAGCCACCACCGGCATGCGGCCGATGAACTCGGGGATGAGCCCGTACTTGAGCAGGTCTCCCGGCTGGAGATTGGCGAGGATCTCGCTCAGTTTCCGCTCCTTTTTGCTCTGGATGTCGGCGCCGAACCCCATGGTTTTCTGGCCCACACGCTGTTCAATGATCGTATCGAGGCCTACGAAGGCTCCGCCGCAGATGAACAGGATATTCTTGGTATCCACCTGGATGAACTCCTGGTGGGGGTGTTTGCGGCCACCCTGAGGCGGCACACTGGCAACAGTCCCCTCGATAAGCTTGAGCAGCGCCTGCTGTACGCCCTCACCCGATACATCCCGTGTGATGGAAGGGCTCTCGGATTTGCGGCTGATCTTGTCGATCTCGTCGATGTACACTATGCCGCGCTGCGCCCGCTCCACATCGTAGTTGGCGTTCTGCAGGAGTTTGAGAATGATATTTTCGACGTCCTCGCCCACGTATCCCGCTTCAGTAAGCGTTGTGGCGTCGGCGATGGTGAAGGGCACATCGAGGATCCGCGCCAGGGTCTGGGCGAGCAATGTTTTGCCCACCCCCGTGGGACCGATCAGGAGAATATTACTCTTCTGAAGTTCTACTTCGTCTCCGATCTCGTGCTGCACACCGATGCGTTTGTAGTGATTGTGAACGGCCACGGACAGTATCTTCTTGGCACGCTCCTGTCCTACCACATATTCGTCGAGGTTGCGTTTGATCTCGGCGGGTTTCGGCAGGCGGGGGACCTTGGCTTCCTTGACCTCTTCCCACTCTTCCGCGATGATCTCGTTGCAGAGATCCACGCACTCGTTACAGATGAATACCGAGGGTCCGGCGATCAGCTTTTTTACCTCATCCTGTCCCTTGCCGCAAAACGAGCATTTAAGCGGGCTGGGAGTATGTTCTTTTTTTTCCGTCATAGTTATTTCTCCTTCACAAGCCGGGGCGCTTTCTTGGCAATGACCTCGTCGATCAGACCGTAGGCCTTCGCATCTTCGCCGGACATGAAGTAATCACGGTCCGTATCATCATGGATCTTCTCAATGGGCTGACCGGTATGACTCGCCAGAATCTTGTTCAGGGTGTCCTTCATCTTCAGCATTTCCCTGGCATGGATCTCCACATCGGTAACCTGCCCCTGGAACCCGCCCATGGGCTGATGGATCATGATTCGGGCATGGGGAAGGGAAAAACGCTTGCCTTTTGCGCCGCACGCCAGCAACAACGCGCCCATGCTCGCGGCCTGCCCGATACAGATGGTCGAAACCGGGGACTTGATGTAATTCATGGTATCGTAGATGGCAAGCCCGGAGCTCACGATGCCGCCCGGAGAATTAATGTAGATATAAATATCCTTGTCCGGGTCGTCAGCCTCCAGAAAAAGGAGCTGGGCAATCACCGTGTTCGCGACGTTATCGTCGATCGCCGTGCCGAGGAAAATGATCCGGTCCTTTAACAAACGGGAATAAATATCGTACGCCCGCTCGCCGCGGCTCGTTTGTTCTATTACCATGGGGATCAATGTCATATCTACTCCTTATTTTTTTTGCAAAAACCGTACGCAGAAGATCATCATCCACCGTCTCAGTCCGGAAATCGGATACTATCGATTTCCGGCCTTTTTCCCTATGGATTATAACCCTTTTTCGCACGGGAAAGCAAGAGACCAGTCGTCTTTTCCTGAATGAGAGAGGCGCGAAGATTGTCAAGTCCGCCCTCCTGGGACTCATAGTATTTTTTGATTGCATCAGCGGTTTGGCCTGTTCCCTTTGCCATCGCTGAGATCGATGCGGTCACTTCCTGATCGGTTACTTCAATTTTTTCTTTTTCCGCTATTTCTTCAAGAAGCAGGAGCCCTTTCACCCGCTTTACGGCCAGGTCCCTGTTCTTCTCCATGAATTGTTTTACATCAAACGACTTGATGTCCATTCCCTGCCGGGCAAGCCGTGTGGCCTGCTGTCGCGTCATGGCCTGCAGTTCGTGCTCCACCATGCCCTGCGGCACATCGAAGGCATGGGCATCCACCAGTTTCATCATCAGCTCCTCACGCTGAGCCGCCCCTTTTTCATCGCGCTTCCGCGCCTCGAGATCTTCCCTGATCCGCGTCTTCAACTCTTCAACGGACTTATTCCCGCCGATATCCTTTGCAAATTCATCATTCAACTCGGGAAGGACCTTCTTCTTGACCTCCTTGAGGGTCACCGTAAAGCGGGCGTCTTTGCCCGCCAGTTCCTTGTTCGTATAGTCGGCCGGGAACGTGACCTGGATCTCTTTTGTTTCGCCCTTTTTCATGCCCAGGAGCTGTTCCTCGAATCCGGGGACCAGGTTGCCCGAACCGATTTCAAGCATATGGTCAGTGGCCTTGGCGGCCGCAATGGACTTCCCGTCAAGAAAACCTTCGAAATCGATGATCGCTGTGTGGTCCTTCGCAAGCGATTGGCCCTCAACGACCTCAAGCTGTGCGTACATCTCGCGCAGACGGTCAATGGTCTGATTCAACTCCTCTACTTTAACCTCAAGGTCATGCTCCTTCACCTCGATACCTTCGTACGTTCCGAGTTCGATGTTCGGCCGTACCTCAACCACGGCGGTGAAGTTCAAGGGCGCATTTTTTTCAAGGGGGGAAATATTGCTTATGCTTGGCGCCGATATCGGGCTCAACTTGTGTTCCTGGACCGCCGTAAGGAAGGAATCTGAGAGGAGTTTGTTCAACACCTCGGAGTGAATTTCCGTAGCGTAGTGCCGCTCCACCACGTTTTTGGGCGCCTTGCCGGGCCGAAAACCGGGAATCTTGGCTTTCTTTGCCACATCAGCCACTGCCCGGAGCATCTCCTGCGCAACGGCTTCAACGGGAATTTGAATATGAAGCTTCTTTTTTACCGTACTGACATCTTCAATCGTCGATTTCATGCCCTACCGCCTTCATTGAGAAATTAGTGAGTCTCTCGGGTCTTAAAAGTTCATAGCGTGCAAAGCAACTACCAGGCTATTTCCCTGAACCGAGTCTGAGTTCTGTATTGTGTACTTTTGTATTGGTGCGAGAGGGGGGACTTGAACCCCCATGGTCGCCCACCAGATCCTAAGTCTGGCGCGTCTGCCAGTTCCGCCACTCTCGCGGCATGAACAAAGAGAGCAGTGAACTTGAAGCAGCTTACGCGACCCGCTGCCTGCTGCTCACTGCTCCCTGAGGTTTTTATGGTGAGCCGTGAAGGAGTTG
>Ga0315281_10012487_pt1 | contig 11557 bp, 16 predicted proteins | sample YL17G07_0_MG_FD_204540 | JGI IMG/M metagenome (GOLD analysis project Ga0315281, IMG submission 204540) | Sediment microbial communities from Yellowstone Lake, YNP, Wyoming, USA - YL17G07_0 | ecosystem: Environmental > Aquatic > Freshwater > Lake > Sediment | place: USA: Wyoming | collected... | reverse complement strand
ACCTATACATTCTATAGGCTGTCATATAGGTAATGGAGTTCAATTTTGCGTATTCACTTAATTTCATGTTGTAATTGTATATGTTTTATAATATAAGTCAATACTAATCAGTTATCTATTAGATACAATGTTTTTTTAGATGGTGATCCTACACATTTTATTAATGGTATGAAATGTGTAGAATGTGTTTATGAAAAGTGTTTCTTTGATTTTAACCACGCTAGGAGAAAGAAGTAGAAGTATTTCTATTTTTTGATATTTCTTCTTTTGTTTTTTTCTGATGAATTAGTAACTCCATCAATCTATCAACATCTTCATCTTTTAATATAATCTCATCAAAGTCGCCATATTTACTTTTATAACCAAAAACATACTTAATGGCTACCCAAGCTCTCTTATACCAGTTTTGGTAATTTGATAGATGGAAGTCTAAACACAAGTCACCATCATCAAGATCAAGATGAAATTTAACAATGTGTTCGGTAGACATACATCTACACTCCATATATTCAATGTTATAGTTTGTTAATCCTGTAGTGTATTTAATAAATGCCACAATATTCTCCTATTTAATTTTCCGATAAAATAAAATCAAGTGAATTGGGAATAGCACAAAGTAACCCCTCTTCGTCAACGCCCCTATACTTAGGACATCTATACTGATACTGATCCTTCGTGAAGGTAGTCATAGTGCTATAAGAACAGCATAGTTTGGATACATAACAAAAATGACATTTCCAGGTAGTAACTCCACAGTTATCCACTCTAACAGCGTTTTTATATTGCAATGTCTCAGTGTCCACTAATGTAACCTTTGTGTACCCAATAATCTAAGATCATAGATTGTTGAAGTTTATCAATTTTTTCATGATTTGGAGTATATGGTAGCTCAGCCTTGTTCTCGTCATAAGCTATATCAAAAAGAGGTTCTAATTCTTTAGACTTTTCTAATAAAAAATCTAAATCATAGGCACCAGCTTTTATGTCCTTCATAAATTTTATTTCTTCTTCAGGCATTGGAAAAAGAAGATTACCTTCTCTCAGTAGACGTAGCCCCTCGTAGTATAATCTAAACAAATGGGACGCAAATTTACAATTTCCTTGAATAGCTATCTTACCATCTAATCTAGTTATTAAATTACCGTTTGGTACAGAAAAGCATACAACATCCCCACAATATTTTTCTACTAATCCTCCTTTTAATTTAGAACCTTTTTTAGATGAAATATACTTTTTTATTCTTGGATTAAAACACATTGCTTTAGGTATACTTCTACTCTTCTTTAAGTATACTTGATACATAGTTGTTCCTTTTTTAAAAGAAGTATCAAAAGTATAAGGTCTTCTTAAGTTACAATCCTGTCCACAAATTAAAGAAAGAATCTGAACGTAATTTCCTAATTTTTCACTGGTTGTATAGTAGACATCTCCATTTTTATAAAAGGTACCATCACCTAATAAAAGATTATGTTTTAGTATAAGGGCTTGTCTCTCAGAGAGCTTCATAATCCAGTTGGGCAATCTCTTAACTAAAGATTCATGACCACAATTCGAATATATAAAGTTAACTAGTTCTTTATCAGAAGTTATCCAAGTAGTCTCAACAAGATTTTTATCTTCTCTAGGATAGCTATACTTGTTAAATCCAAGATTTGAGAATTCAGTTATTTTGTCTAATATTTCAAAAACCTCTTTTTTTCCTTTATTGGTTTGAGTTATTCTGAAACATCTTGGAAGATTTCCTTTATTTTTATTAAACTTTGCGGAAGATCCCTCAGAAATGTACAGACCCATTATTCTAAGATAATCATCTGATATTGGGTAGTCAATTTGGTTAGGATTAGGAACTGAGGTTAAAACGTGATATTTACTTCGATTTTGATTAACTAAATCGTCTACTTTAATATAATCCCAGGATGAACCATCTGAGGTATACTTAGAACTATAGTTATTTTTTTTACATCTATGACAAGGTGATAGATAAAGTCTGTGTTCTGGGGTAACTTTCATTTTAGTATAGGTACTCTCAAAGTGATATATACTACCTTCAAAATATTTTTTTATACGATCATCGTATTTTTGAAATTCTAAAGTATGTTCCTTTGAAAGTGTCCCTAATAAAGTATCTTCCATAATAGCATCATATTTTTCCCATCCGTTATCCGTCAAAAACTCGGTACTTGGGTGGTAACAGTCGTACCCATATTCTCTTAAGTATTCTAAACGACCCCCATAGGTCTCAACTTCTTTATCTACATAGTCGTGTATTTTATGAATAGACATACCAAAGTTATACTCTTTATTGTCAACCACAATACAATCAGTGCCTTCTACCGTTTTTTTATATTCTATAAAATTATATTTTTCTTTCATTCTTTTCAAATGATGAACACCTATAGAATCAGTCTCTCTATGATATTTTTTAATCTCGTGATCCTCCAAAAGATTAAGATCCCCGATAACGTTAAGACCTTTGTCTAATCCTTCTTGTAAAACTTTTAAGAATGACTTTAATTCTTCATACCTTCTCTTTTTAGTTACTAGCTTGTGTTCCTGGCTTTTTGCATACCCACTGAAGCTGTGCTTTAGTTTCAAAGATAGAAAAAGTTTCTGACTTTCAGATATTTGATTCCAAAACACATCGTCTTTAAATATAAATTTATCATTCGGTATAAAAAACCATTCTACTTTATTAGGATTATTTTGCTGAGCGAGTGTGAAATATTTTCTCAAGGAGTATAGTTTGCAGTCAATATCTTCAGATGTATTCCTAGTCTTATTATCCCCCGTAGAAAAGTTGACCTCATCACAAGATTTATTTCCTAGGATATACTCAGGAGTTTCAATAAAGACTCCTTCGTAATCACAATCAGAAGCAGGAGTATTGGTCCCATACAATTGAGATCCAGTTACAAATAAACCTATACAATTGTCTAAAGCCATTTGTTGTTCTTCACAAGTAATGCTGTCTCTTAATCTCTTTAATAAATCCATTAGTAATCATCCTCTTCTACCCAGCATTTTAAATCACTGTAAACAAAAGCTAAAACTCCTGTCAAGTTTCGTAATATCTTTGGCATATCTCCATAGTCATTAAACATTGTAACCCAGTCACTAAGTTGGTATCCAATAATATCTTCTTCAGTATGTTCTTCTATTTCCATATCTAAGTCTGAGTCATCGGTTGCATCTGAATCATATTGCTCTATGTAATGTTTATTCTCAGGCTCTTCTAGTTTTTTCTTGTCTATCTTATTTTTCTTTGAATATGTTGGTGAAAAACCAATACCATAATATCTTAGACCAAATTCAACTAATTCTTTTTCAGAGGCATCATCAATTTCTTCCAAATCTTTTAGATGTTTATTTTCTTGATCATATGCATTCTGACAGCCTTTAAGATTGGATTCTTTCCACTCTAATGGATCATAGTTATTAGAAGTACCGCTTAATCGTTCTTCCTTTGGAATTTTAGAAAGTTTCTGATACTCCTCTGTGGCTTCAGTTAATCTTTTTTCAAAAAAAGAATGTCTTTTTTGGATAGCTTCTTTTATGTAATATTTCCCAAAATAGTCATGTTCAAATTGTTTAAATAAATTAGTGATAATACTATCCCTGTCAGTAGATGGGATACCTATAATAAAACTTGCAGAGCTGCTGTTAGAAACAAATCCTTGTCTTGTCTTCATCTATTCTCCCCATGTGATAGCATTATCGGGTACACCAAGCTCTTCTAAGTATCGACCCATATCAAAGTTATCCATAGAGGTATAACCCTCCACAGTACCCTTAGAACCATCTAGGTCTATAGACCAGGTATAGGGAAAGTCACTATCCTCTCCATAGTTTTGAGAGCTATAGTCTGGATCTAGTATTTTTTGCAACTGTGATCCAGAAATATTTTTTAATTTTATTACAAAACTACTTGAAGATGAGTTTGAAACAAATCCACTTCGTGTTTTCATATTTATCCCTCTAGATCGTATTGATCTTCATTTATTTTTAATCCTACTAGTTGGTCTTTTAAACCACAATGATAACTAACATAACCAAAAAAGTAATGTGTAGTTTCTTGAACATGGTGGTCCTCGTCCCTGCCATATTCTGATTCATTATAAATATTAATCCAAGAGGTTAGTCCTCTCAGTTGTTCTAATGTTAAATCTTTTTTTGGAAGAATAAAGGAACTGCTGCTTGAATTAGACACAAAACCACTCCGTGTTTTCATCTTGTTCTCCATGAACAAAATATGGGAAGACCTTAATCTCCCCATATAAGTGAATTAACTATTGAACTTTACCCTCAGTATCTACAGGAAGTTTCTTTTTAATTGCAGAAAGGTTACCTAGAAACTCTGGACCATCAACGCCCGCTGTCTGCAGAATTTCATGAAATGCAGGCAATGCTTTTGATAATGACTGTAAAAAGTTAGAAACTCCAGCACCATTTCCATTACCACTATCAACAACAGTAATTTTATCAAATTTGATATTTGAAATAGCTTTTGCTTGAGAAGCAACAATCTCTGGAAGACTTTTAACAATATCCATAGTTGGAATAAGATGTTTTTGATCTTCACCAACTGTATCAAATAGTTCTTTAAAACCCTTTGCTTTAGCTCTAAGAACAGCCTCAATACCTTTTGCTTCTGCTTCTTTTTCCATTAAAATGGCATCAGCATTTGCTTTAGCTCTAATCATTATTTGCTCTGCTTCTGCTTGTGCTTGAATAATTTTTTCTCTTTTAGCAATTTCTTGAAAAACAATAGTTTCTTTTTCAAGCTTGGCTGTTTCTTTTTCTTTTTCAGCAATTAAAATGGCTTTTTCAGCATTAGCATTAGCAACTTGAGATCTTTGTTTAGCTTCGGCTTGTTTCTCAGCAAGAGTGGCATTGTACTCTGCTTTTTTAGCAGCAGAACTGTTCTCTCCTTCAACTGCTTCTGCCTCAAGTAGAGCTACTCGAACTCTCTGCTCTTTCTGAGCTTTCATAGTACCTTGTTCAGTAAGTGATTGCTGAGTAGATACTGCAACTCTCTGTTCTTGGTTTGCTGTAGCAACACCAATCTGACCATCTCTCTCTTGTTGAGAAACATCTACATTAGCTTTGTTGACTGCTTCAGCAGCGGCTTTTCTACCAATAGCATCAATGTATCCAGATTCATCGTTAATATCTGTGATGTTTACGTTTACAATTTGAAGACCAAACTTATTTAATTCTGTGTTTACGTTTTTCTCAACAGCTTCCATAAAAGCTTCACGGTCGGAGTTGATTTGCTCGATGGTCATTGTGGCAATCGCTGCTCGTAATTGTCCAAAAATAACTTCCTCAGATTGCTTAGTTATCTGAACTTGGGTAAGACCAATTAGTCTTTGTGCTGCCGACTCCATAAGAGCTGGCTCTGATGAAATAGCAACGGTAAATGTAGAAGGGACACTGATTCTTATGTTGTTTAAAGACAGTGCTCCAGTAAGATTAATATCTACAGAAAATGGTCTCAATGGTAATTTAGACCACTGTTGAATCAAGGGGTATACAAAAGCACCGCCCCCGTGTTGTGTGCTTGCAGATTTTCCTGCATCTTTTCCAAAAAGTTTTCCGCTGATAACGAGTATTTCTTCTGATCCACATCTAACATACATGTTTGCGACAAACATAAATACAAAAAGAATAACGATAATTGGGACAGCGATCATTGCGATGGTTGCAAGCATAAAATTCCTCCTTAAGGGTTTTAGCGTATTGTTACTTTAGCTACTGCATTAGTGTTAATTACTATGTCTTCTAATACCTTTATTTGAGCAAAAGAAGCTATATCCTCATCTGAGGTAGCTTGCACTATTTTGTTATTCACTCTTATCTTACCAATACCAAAAGCAGGTATTGTGGAATAAACTTCCCCTATATCACCTTTCTTTAAAGATGGGGTCTCTGGAACATTGGTTAGTTTTTGAGCAAGTGTTAGTAAAGTTATTAGTAATCCAGAGGAAAGAATCCCACCAGCCACACCAATTGCTAAAGAAGGCAATAACTCGAAACCCCACTCTCTGAGAGAAGCTAACCCTGACCAGCCGAATCCCATGAAAAAACACGCTATAGTGTTTACAGAGAAAACATGAAAGTCACCATCAGAGTCACCTGCATCTGGAGTTCCGTAGGAATGAACATCCATGTGACCAAATGTTAACATGATTCCTATTTTAACAATAAATAGTCCAGAGGATATACATGCTATGTAAAATAAAATAGTTTGAGCTGCAGTATCTAATTCCATAAAGTCCATAAATTTCTCCTAAAGAGTATCCTTTAAATTCTGCACAAATTTAGTATATGTGTCAAATGCTTCTAGTCTTTCTTTTGTTTTTTCATTTTGTTCAAATATTCTTTTTCTGTTGTAATCGACGCTGTTCGATACCATCTCTATTCTAAGATTTTTATATTTTTTCCAGGATTTATAACTATCGCAATCAGTTATTTTTGGTTCTGATGAGGCATCATACTCACTAGTAACAACAAGATCTAGTTGTTGCTTAGCAAAACCAAGAATATCTTTAGTTGTTTTATCGGTCGCTTTGTTAATTAGATTAGTTACTTTTTGTAATGATTCTAAATGTTTTTCTTTTTTAAATAGCCACTCAGATCTTCTTTCTCGAACACGAGATATATCCTCTTGCACAGTTTCTTTTAGATTATCTTCCCACTGTTGTTGAGACATTTTTTTCAATGTCTCTAGCTCTAGAGTATCTCTTGTTAAAGATTCCTCGTAATATGTAGAAGTCTCATTACTGATTTTTTCTCTTATCTCTTCCATAGTCATGTCGCTAGAATCGTCTCTCAACATAATATACATACCCATAGCTCTAGGTATATCTTGAGTAAGCCATTTCAACACATCATAATTTATACTTTCTAACTTAGCGGTATATCCTGTTGGCATTATTTACTCCTGAGATATGGTTAGCTTACCTTTAAATATTTCTCCTGAATCGCCATCTAAAGAAATCCAGTCACCTTCCTTAAAGGTCTCGTCACCAATTTGTACCGTTTTAGTGACAAGATTTATATTTATTCTTGATCCTATCACACAACACAAGTTAGCTTCTCTACAAACTACCGCTGCGTGGGAAGTTGTACCGCCTTTTGCAGTTAGAGTTCCTTTAGCTGCGAGGATACCCTCTAGATCGTGAGTGTCTGTTTGATCCCTAACAAGAATCACATCTTGGTCTACTTTTTTTACAGCTTCTTTAGGATCAAAAACAATTTTACCAGTAGCCAATCCTGAAGAAACTGCCAAGCCAACTAGAAGTAATTTTTTATCTTTGTCGTCATTGTTTTTAAAAACAAACTTATTTGTTGGTTCTAACTTAAATCTTTGTGTTCTATCAAGGAGTTCATCCTCAGAGATAATACCTTCTATAAAAAGATTCTTTTGAATAATCACATTAGCTCTATTTGTTTTTTTAGCGAGTCTTGTTTGGAGAATCCAAAGTTTCCCATCCTCTACTGTAAACTCAATATCCTGGACATCTCTATAGTGGTGTTCCAGTTTTTTTGAAAGTTTGATTAAATCTTTAAATAAATTATTGTTTATTTCTTCAAGAGAAATTAATTTTAAAATTCTATCTTCTTCAGAATAACCAATTTTTAAAGCTATTTCTTTAGATGACTTTAGAGATAAAGGATTTGGTGTGACTATACCACCCACTATATCCTCACATTGCGATTTTAATAAATACTCCCCAGTCATAGTTGCACTGCCAGATAAACAATCTCTTGAGAACAATACTCCCGTTAAAGAATGTTCGTCTTTGTTACCAAAAACCATAGCTTGAATGTTAACAGCAGTACCAATATCATCAGAGATGCCATGCATCTGGCGGTATGTCTTAGCCCGATCACTATACCAGCTATTAAATACTGCCTTAATTGCTTCTTGGAGCTGATCATTGCTATTAGACGGAAGTCTTTTACCACAATCTCTAATGATCTGTTTAAATTCCATGCAAATATTTTTAAGTTCTTCAGAGGTAGGTGTTTCCAAACATTCTAATTTCTCTTCAAATAGTTTAGAGTCTATATCTAGAACGACAGTTCCGTAAGTTTGAATAAATCTGCGGTAGGAGTCATATGCAAAATAAGAATTTCCTGTTTTTTTTATTAAATTTTCTACAACACAATCATTAAGACCAAGATTTAGAATAGTATCCATCATTCCAGGCATAGATTCTTTTGAACCTGATCTCACAGAGAGTATGCAGGGATTTAACTCACTAGCAAGAGTGGAGTTTGTACTAGTCTCTAGGTTTTTTAGGGATTCATCAAACTGTACATTGAATTTAAATTTATCATGGCTATCAAATTTATTTGATATAAAAAATTTTGATGCCTCTGGAATAATTGTAAAACCAGGAGGGACGGGAATGGAAAGGTTACACATCTCTGCTAAATTAGCACCTTTTCCTCCAAGAATATCCAGCATATCCTTGTTGCCTTCAGCGTAACCTTGTTTGAAATTATAAATAAACTGCATAGTTAATATCCAGCCTCTTTAAACATTATTATCTCGCTATCTTCGTAATTTAAGTCCATATTGCAAAGAGCAGTCTCTATGCCATTGGAGCTATCCTCATCGGAGGCGTATCCAGAGTAAAGTGTAAATCCTTTATCAAATATTTTCTTTTCTTCACTTGTTAAATCTGAGTCACTTTCATAACATCTGTCCTTAAAATATTCTTTCTTGGTATATTTATCAGCACCCAGCAATACCTTTGGCAATACCAAACAGTGGTTAGCTTTTATCTATATTGAAAACTTTCATAATTTTATCTTCAGTCAAATCACCATTAACTCCAATAATAAAACTAGAAGAACTTGAGTTTGATACAAAGCCGTTTCTTGTTTTCATATTTTCTCCATTAAAAATATAAGTGAAACTTAAAATTAACACCACGTCAATACATTGAAAAGTTAAATCTATATAGACCTGAAAGTGTAATTAATAATGCGTCAAATACTTGTATTTAAGAATACTTTTTTAACTATACGTGTTAAGTTATGTCTATTTAGAGCGTTTAGTGGTATTTTTTTGTTCTAAAAATTCGAAAGATTTATTACCACTGATAATTAATACTAATATAAAATTTTTAACAGCATTCATAAATTAGTCCATTGTTTTTTTCCAAATGATGTAGTCTATGTGACATTCTTTAAATTTAGGTTTGTTAGCATCGTGCTCAGGACTGTAACCACAGTAGGAACACTCATAGTAGTAGTGTTGTGCTAAAAGTTTTTTCACAAAGTTATGTTTATATGGTTGTCGACAAGGTTCATTTGGGATAGGTGGAATATCCTCCTCATCATCGTCGAAGTCGAGATATAGTCCAAAATCGTCTTCATTTTTTGTCATCGTATTTTTTTCTTAATTCCTCTTCTTTAGCTAAGTAATCATACACTTCAAAGGCGGTGTCACTCTCAGTGCCACATTCCGTTAGTAGTTTATTTAAAAGATATTCTGCTTTTTTAAGTTTATCTTGAGGGGATAACTTCCCTTTTTTCTTAATGGTAACTTCAACACTATGTCCATCAGTACTGTTTAAATCACAGACTACATAGTTATCACTATCCTTAACTAAATCCCAAAAATTACTAGCAAGAATCTGAACAAGTTCTTTACCCTTAAAATTAACTGCTAATCCATCCGTTGTGGAAATGTTTGTATTTTTATTGAAGTATTCTTCAAAAGTTGATTCTTGCTCTTTTTCAAGAGCTATCTTTAATTCCTCAATTTCTTTCTTTAATTTTTTTCTACTTTTATATCCTTTAAAAAATAACATCTCTTTACCCCTTTAATGATTTTTTGGCTTCTTCTAATGTTTCATATATTTTCTTTTTGTCATCTGCAGATAAAGACTTATCAATTTCAATAATTTTATCTTCAACAAAAGAAATTTTTTCTAAAATACTTTTACTTTCCCATTTTTTATTTTTCTTTTTATTTTCTTTTTTTTGCTCTTTATTAAAGTTACATGCAGGACAAATTGGTTTATCTATTCCGTTTACATCTATCAAAGGTAAAAAATGCTCATTACAGTAGGTAGTATCATAGGGTACATTTTTTTTGGAAGTAAGTGATCCACCAATATTGTATTCTGGAAACCAAAAAGGGGATAGTCTTGGGACTACCTGTTCTAAATTCTCGTAATCTGAATCACAGAGTTCTGCAATTTCCTTTGGGAAATGACCAGTACTCTCTATATCCCAATCATGATTATTACATGTAGATACTAAGTAATAATCTTGATACTTAGTTATATATGTCTCGTAGTTACAAGAGTTGAAACTAACTCCTGTGTTTGGATCCATTCCTTTTATCTCAGACTCTTCTATTTTCCTAATTAAGGCTTGATCATCTTCCCAATCTCTTGCAGGAATCATAGCTTTAGCTAAATCAAATACAGAAGAATATTCTTTATTAGAAACAATAAAACTACTTGATGATGAATTTGAAACGAAACCTTGTCTTGTTTTCATAATAGATTTCCTAAAATTTATTAACTATGACTTTTTTCTCAACACTCTCTCCGCCCAAAGCCCAGAACCAAGTTAGAACTACTAAAAATGTATTAGAGTGCCAATAAGAGTTAGTTGCTAAAATAGCCACTAATAATCTTGGGGCAAATATCCATCCTAACCACCAGAAAAATCCACCAGAGAGTACACTAGAGAATAATAAAGTGAGTCTGGGAAAAAACATCAAGAATAATATAAACCATAACCCATGAACATCCCAAAAATTAACCATCGCCTACCTCCCCAAAGTGCATGTCTATATATTCTAACGGTATCTCAACATTATAATTATTTTTTACATTATCTTGAAATTCTTTTTTTAAGTCATTAAATGATGTAACTTTAATTTTATCGGAAATGTCTATACCAATGTAACTTGGTTCACAGCTCCCATATAAATTAAGAAACTCTCCTTCCACAACACCGTATGAATCATTATAATCGATATATTCACCGTCATAGAAGAGTCCTAGTTTGCTTGCTATATCTTTTATAAAATTTTGGTTAGTCACGCCCATTATTAAAAAGCTTGATGAGCTAGAGTTACTTACAAAGCCAAGTCTTGTTTTCATTTTAAAATGCCTTCCCCATAATTTTTTAATAAATTATTTTTTCCTGCCCAATATCCTACGTAAAATACTGTATAAAAGAATGAGATATTGATCAAGATATTTAAATAGGAGGATATGCTATCAAACCACATATTAGCTATACCAAGATTCTTCTTGGGTAGAACATTTAATATCCTCACCAAATAACTCTCTTAATTCTTTCTCCACCCCATCTCTTAACTGTTTACCTGTTTCTTCGTCACCAATAGATGACCAGCTCCTGCCTATATAAACTGTATTGAAATCAGTAGGAGTGTGTACCTCTAGATTAGTTTCTAGATTCTCTGCGAGTTCATAAATGTTTTCTGATTCAAGATCAGGTTTAATCTTTTTCATTATTTTCTCAAATTCATACGAGTCTATCCCAACACCGTAAATAC
>Ga0315281_10012484_pt1 | contig 11560 bp, 7 predicted proteins | sample YL17G07_0_MG_FD_204540 | JGI IMG/M metagenome (GOLD analysis project Ga0315281, IMG submission 204540) | Sediment microbial communities from Yellowstone Lake, YNP, Wyoming, USA - YL17G07_0 | ecosystem: Environmental > Aquatic > Freshwater > Lake > Sediment | place: USA: Wyoming | collected... | reverse complement strand
ATCGATATCAAAGTTAATTTCCACAAACCGCCGCCGCAGCCATTTTGAACAGAATTCTAACATACGTTCTCCTCTTTTTTCTCGTTTGGGTCTCAGCGATAGTGGCCCAGACGCCGGGCGGAACGATCGTCGGTAGAGTGATCGATGCGGAAACGGCACAACCGGTGATCGGAGCAAATGTCGTCGTCCACGGCACATTCATCGGCTCTTCGACCAACGTACGGGGGGAATATCGGCTCAGCCGTGTGCCTCCAGGGTCCTGCGCCATCGTGGTTTCGATGGTTGGGTACGATCGACTCACTGTCGGGAACATCGTCGTCCGTGCGGGCGAGCAACGGACGCTCGACATCAAACTCCAGGGCGCGCCGGTGCAAACGGGTGGCGTCGTCGTTACGGCAAGCCGGCGCGAGCAGAGCCTCCAGGAAGTGCCGGTAAGCATCGCGACGGTGACGGCAAGGGTGATTGCGGATCGGAACAGTGTGACTCTTGATGACGCCCTGCGATACGTGCCCGGCGTGAACATGATGGCTGATCAGGTAAACATTCGAGGCTCGACAGGCTACAGTCGGGGCGTTGGAAGCCGCGTGCTTGTTCTGCTCGATGGGTTGCCCTATTTCACGGGGGACACAGGGGAGATCAACTGGGAAACAATTCCGGTCTATGAGGTCGATCGGATCGAGGTTGTGAAAGGGGCCGGATCGGCACTGTACGGCTCCAGCGCGCTGGGAGGTGTTATCAATGTCATTACGAAGGAGATCCCGAGCGCGGCGCAGTTGGGGTTCCGCCTGTTCTCGGGGCTCTACACCAAGCCCCGGTATCCCGATTGGGAATGGTCATCGAAGTCGCGGTTCAATAGTGGTGCCTTGGCAAGCTACTCGAACAGGACGGGAGCCCTCGGGTACCTCGTGAGCGTGAGCCGCACAGTCGACGACAGTTATCGCCAGAACGACGCCTACTATCGATGGGCCTTCTACTCGAAGCTGAAGTATGACCTTTCGGCGTATCGGAGTCTGACCATCGTGGCGAACTACCTGGATCGCACGCACGGCAACTACTTCTGGTGGAAGAGCCTTCGTGAGGCCACCCGACCCGCTGAGGCTCAGCTTGACGGGAAGGTGACCTCCCGGCGCGGCAGTCTGGGCATCTCCTACAAAGAGTTCCTGTCCGACAAGTTTTTCTATACGGTCAAAGGTATTTACTTTGGAAACTTCTGGAAGGATGATAGCTCAGGGAGAGTGAACAACGTCTCCGCTTCCCATCTCTTCGATGTCGATCTCCAGGCAACGTACAACTACAGTGAATCGAACATCCTGACGTTCGGCGCAGCGGGGAACTACGATCGCGTCAACGCCAACTTGTTCGGGACGCATCCGGGCGTGGGAGCGGCGGTCTACGCTCAGGACGAGATCGGTCTTTTTTTACAGACGAAACTGACGGCGGGAGTGCGATTCGACTGGCAGAAGGTCTCGATCTTGGCTTCGACGTCGCAACTCAACCCCAAGCTCGGCCTGGTGTACACGCCCGACAAGGAGACAAGCATCCGTGCCTCGTTCGGCTCCGGTTTTCGCTATCCCGCGATCGGCGAACTGTACATAGAGAGCTCGACAAACGTCTCTCAGGTTGCCGTCCTTCCCAATACCGATCTGCAAGTTGAAAAGAGCATCTCGTACGAAGTTGGTGCCAGCCGGTCGATTGGTGAATATGTCTTTCTTGATGTCGCGCTGTTCCGAAACGAGTTCAAGAACCTGATCGAACCGAGCGTTCAGATCAAGAGCTACCGCCCCTACCCCTCAAGCCCGACGGAGATCACTGGACCGGTCATCCAATTCGAGAACGTCACTCGGGCGCGGATCGAAGGAGTGGAGACCAACCTGAAGATCGAGTGGTGGAAGAAGCACCTCTCGACGGATTTCGGGTATACCTATACGTGGCCTCAGGACCTGACGGAGAACACCATCCTGAAGTTTCGCCCCCGACATTTGTTCTACACCTCTGCGCTCGTTACGTACGCGAATGCACGAGCTTCGGCGGATTTCCGGTTCGTCTCGCGCATCGAGCGCATCGACGAAAACCTGATCCGGCTGGCACCGATCGTCGATGGCGATCAACGTGTTCCGATCAGGGTTCTTGATCTGCGTGCATCCTATGATTTATTCTCATCGGGACTCCCTCTGCGCGTCGGGTTCAACGTGAACAACGTGATGAATTATCAGTATGTCGAATTGGTCGGCAACCTGGCTCCGGGGCGCACCTATATCCTCTCCCTCGACGGGTCGTTCTAGCGGACCGTTACCTTCATTCCCTTTGTTTTGGCGAGCACGGTTACTCTCATTCGGCTCACTCTGAAGAAAGCTGTTTAGGTTTTCTGTTACGACGCAACATAACGTAGCGAATGATAGAACTCATCTCAAATGTCATTCGCGCACACCTTAAGCGGCCTGCCCGCCATCAGAGAACTGTTGAGGCAGACGGGGAATCCAGATGGCGCTTTCTGGACCCCGACAGAGACATTCGGGGGTGACAGGGGTTTTTGAGATGGCTTGTAGTGGTCCGTATCGGAAATACGTTGAATAGATCCACATGCCGCTGCCGACGCAGCCTAACGGAACTTCTTCATCGAACTTCACAAGCACGACACTGGCGCCCGGAGCAGCTCACGTTTTTCATCTCCTTCCTTGCAACACACTAAAGATGTGAGTATTTTTCAACCCCATGGATGGGTACGGGCAGCAACTGCGAGGGTCGAATGTACGTAGATTCGCACGCTCACATCTTCCTCGAGGATTATCAAACCGATCGCGATGACGTGCTGAAGCGCGCGCAGGAGGCCGGCGTCGAGTGCATCGTCGTTCCGGGCACGACGGTTGAGACCAGCAGGGAGGCCGTCGAGCTCGCGGAGCGGTACGACTTTGTCTATGCCTGTGTCGGGATTCATCCACACGAAGCATCGAAGGCAACGCCGGAGCAGCTTCAGAAGATCGAAGAGTTGAGCAAGCACGAGAAGGTCGTCGCCATCGGCGAGATTGGCCTTGATTATCACTACAATTTCTCACCGCCCGAGACACAGCGAGAGGTGTTCAAGCGACAGATTAAGCTGGCGGTTCAGCGCGATCTCCCCATCGTTGTGCACACGAGGGAATCGCTCCCGGAGGCAGTGTCCATCGTTCAAGAAGCGGCTGGGCGCGCAGCCTCGTGGCGTCCCGGGTTCTCGAATATTCACAGTCGTTTTCCCTCGCCGAAAGGCGTCTTTCATTGTTTCCCCGGGAATGCTGAAGAGGCGTGGCAGCTGATGGACCTTGGTTTCTTCGTCTCCTATCCGGGCATCGTGACGTTCAAGAATTCGTCGGCCCTCGAGACGGTTCGGAAGTTCGGCTATGACCATATCTTGATTGAGACGGATTCTCCCTATCTCACGCCGGTGCCACACCGGGGGAAACGAAACGAGCCTGCGTACATCCCGCTCATTGCACGCGCGATTGCGGAAGCGTGTGATGCTTCCGCCGAGGACGTGGCTCGAACGACCCGCCTGAACGCCAAGCGACTCTTCAACATCGGTCCATTCGATCCGCCGCAGATCGTTTACAAGCTGCGGAATTCCCTCTATTTGAACATCACGATTCGGTGCAACGCCGATTGTGTGTTCTGCGACCGGAAGGGGGAAGCGATTGTCAAGGGGCATAACCTCAAGATCGAGCACGAACCGAGCAGCCTTGAGCTCGTCGCGGCAATTGGAGAGCCGACCAGGTACGATGAGATCGTCTTCTGCGGATACGGTGAACCGACCATTCGGCTCGATGTCATGAAGGAGGTCGGCCGCTGGGTGAAAGAGAGGGGAGGAAGGGTCAGGCTCAACACGGACGGGCATGGCAACATCATCAATGAGCGCGATATCGTCCCTGAGCTTGTGGGCCTGGTTGACAGCGTTTCCATCAGCCTCAATTCGATCGATCCTGAGCAGTACGGTGGGTTGATGAGAATTGACGGCGAGCGGTACTTCAAGGCGATGCTGGACTTTGCCCGCGAGTGCAAGCAGTATTTGCCGGAAGTGGTGATGACGGTCGTGGGGATGGATGCGATCGATACCGAGCGAGCGCGTGCCTTCGTCGAGAACGAAGTCGGAGTCCAATTCCGGGCGCGACCGTATTTCTGAGGAGCGCACAAACCGATGAGGGCGATCCACTCACCGATCACGAGAGACACCTGCAATCAAATATTCTGCTTGACATTCGAGGTCGTTGGAAGTACATTAGCTCAATCAGATCTCCCGGCATCGGGTTTTTCGTGAAACCGAGATCGCCCCGCACCGTACCGAATTGATTTCAGTGATCCGCAGTGGAACTTTCCTTAACGCACCGACCCAGCGCTTTGCATGCTCTCCAGCTGAGTTCCTTGGCTGAAGGGTCCACTACGCTAGAACGGAATCGGTACGCACCTCAGATCAAACCGAAGAACACCATGAAAACCTTCACACTCCTTGTTTTTTTTCTCATCGCATGCCAGATCAGCTTGGCCCAGAAGATTACGCCCGAGGTGCGGGAGATCCTGACGCTTCAGGATCAGCGATCGCTCGGCAATGGCAAGTTGCTCTCCTATCTCAGGAGCGCCGACGGGAACCTCCGCTACCGGGCTGCGATCGCTCTTGCGAATCTGCAAGATTCAACGACGATCGGCGCATTACTGCCGCTTCTTGAGGATCCGGAGTCGAACGTGCGGGCGGCGGATGCCTTCGCGCTCGGCCAGATCGCATCTCCGACACCGCAAGACTCCTTGCTCGCCAGATTGAAGGTCGAGAGCTCCCCTCAGGTTCTCGCACGAATATTGGAGGCCCTCGGCAAAATCGGCGATGAACAGGCTCTCGATGAAATCGTCGCTTACCAGGAGCCGCGCGATGTCACGGGCGATCTGGCGATCAGCGTCGCTCGATTCGCGCTTCGTGGAGTCAAGGACGAGCGGTCGATTTGGCGATGCTTCGATCTGACTGAGGATCCGCGTCCGGAGGTTCGATGGCGTGCGCTCTTTGCGCTCTGGCGGTCAGCCCCGCACGGTCTCATCGACATTGAGCTTGCCAAGCGCAGCGAGGCTCTCTCGAAGCTTGCCGCTGATCCGGACGTCGATGTACGGATGAATTTCGTCATTCTACTCGCGAGAGTGAAGTCAAGCAACGCGCTTGATCTGCTGAGAACAACCCAGGAAGCGGAGCGACGGCTGATGAGCTGGCAGGTGCAGGTTCAGATCGTACGCTCGCTGGCGGCGTTCGCTCCGACAAATCCCGACCTCCCCGGCGAGTTTCCGGAGTTCTTGAACTCTGCCAATGACAATGTCGTCATCGCGGCGCTGCAGGCGCTCGGAGGGCTTTCAAACGAGTCGATCCAATCGTCTGAGGACAGCACGAAGATCAAGGAGGCTCTCCTGCGTCTCGCATCGACGAAGAACCCCGGCGCAGAGTTGACGCGGGGTGAGGCATTCGTTGCTCTGGCCAAATTCTTCCCGGAAGATTTCGTGGCACGAAACTTTCTTTCTGCGAAGGACCTCTCCATTCAGGAAAAGGCCAAAGCGATCGAGGCGGTGAGCCTCATTGCCTCCGGACGGAGTCTCTCGATCATCGTCAATTCGCTTGATGTCGGTTCGGTCCGTATCGCGATGACTGCCTGGGACGTCGTGCGCAGGTTGCTGACACCGCTGGTGCTTGCCAAGATGCGCGCTGGTGATCCTGACTGGGCGGATGCACACAACACGCTTTATCACAAGACGATGACCGCGCTGGGTCGTGGCGACATGGCAATCACGTATCTGGTGGCGAACGCGCTGGCAGACACTGCGTACTTCGGGATCTTCAAGGATTCCGGCCAGTCGGATTCGCTCATTCTCGCCCTTGATAAGGCGTATTCACATCTCTCCGCGCCGGATGATGTCGAGGCGATGCAGAACGTCCTGGCGGCTATGGGCAATATCAGCGACGCGAGGTTCATTCCGACGCTGGAGAAAGCGCTACAGGATCCGGACAAAAGGGTAGCAACCGTGGCGGCGGTTGCGCTGGGACGAATTACGAATCAGAATTATTCGTCGAGAATTCCGAAAGCGACGAAACCGCTCTCTACTGACTACGATTGGGATACACTGGAGTCGCTCGAGCCGGACCAGGTGGCCGTTCTTCGTACGAGCAAGGGGACGATCAGGTTGCGATTGCTGAAAGAGGATGCGCCATTTACCGTCTTGAGCTTCTTGAAGCTGGTGGGGAAAAAGTTCTACAACGGACTGATCTTCCATCGCGTCGTTCCAAACTTTGTGATCCAGGGGGGTGATCCGCGAGGCGACGGATGGGGCGGTCCGGGTTACGCGATTCGCTCGGAATTCTCCCTCGTGAGCTTCACCAGGGGGGCAGTTGGAATGGCGAGTTCAGGGACGGATACGGAGGGCTGCCAGTTCTTTATCACTCAGACGCCAACGCCCCATCTCGACGGTCGCTATACGCTCTTCGCAACGGTGATCGAGGGACAGGACGTCGTTGACAAGATTCAGGTGGGGGACACCATCAGTGAGATTGTGCTGGAATAGGAGTTTTCGCCGTCTCGGTCCTGACGCACGCTATTTACTCCGGTACGTATCATAGGTGCCCTGGTGACCCGGATCGGCTGCGATCAGCTGGTCGTACACGGCTCGATCGCGCCAAGCGAGGAAGGAGTCGGCAATCTCATTGTATTTTGTGTCAAAAAAGACCCTCACGAGGATGCTCCGAGGGTTCTGTTTCTGACGCAATTCTCCAATCGCCTCAACGGCCTTGAGCATCGCCTCGAGTCCGTTCTGAGGCGTAGTTGCGAGCAGGTCGAGTCCGTCAAAGTGGTATGAGTAGAAAGAGAGCCGGAACTGTTGGTATTTCAAGTTCATGAGCTCATCGAGGAAGCCAAACCGGCTGTAGGTCCCCGCGCTGGATTGCCAGTCTTTGGCGTATGATGTCCCCATCGCCTGGTTGCAGATGTTCAGCGCTTTCTGGAAGTATTGGGACCCCGACAATTCGTTGTAGGTTTCCAGGTCCATACCGATGATGAGGTACGCGTAGAAATTCAGAACGCCCGTCAGCGGCTCGAACCGGTACTCGTCCTTGATCATCGGTTGGTTGGGCACATAGATGAACTCCCATTTGTCGTCGGCGATTCGGAGGACCTGCGTGTTCCGGCCGGACTTGTCGTTCCCGACGTACACGGGACGCTGACTCCCCACGACAATTTGCGCCGTATAGTCGTTATCTCCTGCCACCGACACGAAGTAGATCGTCATGCTGCAGTCGATTTTTTCGCCTCCTAAATCTTCGTCCGTCCATTTGTTGTCGTTCATGTACTTCTTGACGTCGGATTCAAAGTTTCGGAGATAGTCGCGCTGCCCTGACGTGATTTTCTCCAAGTTGACCGTGACCTCACAATTGAGTTCCTGAGCGCTGAGGCGGACGATGGCGAGAAGAGAGAAGAGAGAAAAAAGAAGAGTCCTGCGTAGCATAGACCTCCCGAGAAAAGTGAAATTCGTCAGCCCAATATACCCATTTTACCGTCGACCCACAAGGAACGTCCTGATGCTCGGCAAGGCCGGTTTGCTGCTCACACTGTGGTCCGCGGTCGCGATGGGTTCCTCGGGGGATAATGGGCGAGGTGCGAAGGCGATAGCCTTGGGGAATGCTTTTGTCGCCATAGCCGACAACCCCTGGGCGGTTGCCTACAATCCTGCTGGTCTGACGCAACTGACGACATATCAGGGTTCGGTATTCTTTGTCCCGCGCCAGTTCGATCTTCCCGAGCTCAAAACGGCCTCGCTCGCGGTCGCGGTTCCATTCGCGTTCGCGTCGTGCGGACTGAGTGTCGAGCAGTTCGGCTTCGACCTCTATCGGGAAACCAAGTTCACTATCGCCGCAGGAAGGACGATCGACTGGGGAGTGTCGGCTGGAATCAGCCTCAACCTCCAAAGGGTTTCCATCGAACGCTATGGGAGCACCCAATGCTTCACGATCGATGTGGGACTCCTTGCGAGCGCGTTGGACAACCTGGGGCTCGGATTCGCCTTGAAGAACGTCGCTGCGGCGAAGATCGGTTCGAAGGGGGAACGTCTTCCTCAGATCCTGCTGGTGGGAGCCCGATATTCGCCCTTGCGAGACTCCCAGCTGACGCTTGAGATGGAGAAGGACACGCGGTACCCGTTCATCGTGAAGGCCGGTGTCGAGCAGCGATTCTTCGAGGTCTTTGCACTTCGTCTCGGCGTGGCCAGCAATCCGGATAAGTTTTCTGGAGGTTTCGGGATTCGGTTTTCCGTGTTCGAGTTTTCGTATGCTGGCTACAGCCACGCCCAGCTTGGGTGGACGCATCAACTTGAGATCTCGTTTCAGCCCTCGGAGTAAACCGTGCGCACGCGTCGTGCGTTGCTCTTCCTCATTCTGCAGTTTCCTGCAGTCGCCCTGTATGCCCAGGAGGTCCGGAGGTCGGATACACTCCAGCAGCGCCTGGATGTCGATTTGGAGGACCTCCTCGAGCAGGCGACTCAGGACGCGGAGGACTCTGAATTGATGGACCTTCTCACGAGTCTGCAGGAAAATCCGCTCGATGCTAACGCTGCGAGCGAGGCGGAACTCGAACAGCTGCCTGGGGTAACGCCAATCGTAGCGCACAATCTGGTCCTCTTTCGAGCAACACGCTGGTTTGAGAATGTGGATGATCTGCTTGGCGTCGAGGGAATGTCCGCTGAGCTCCTTGCACGAATTCGGCCGTTCATCAGGGCAGGGCCTCCGGAGACGGGCAAGCCCGGCGTACGCTTGGCCGCCATCACTTTCCGCACCAGGTCGACTCAAAACCTCCAACTGCGCGGTGGCTTCCGGGATGGGACGTATCCCGGGTCTCCGCTGAAGCTGTACAATCGCTTCCTCGCGCGCGTTGAGCAGGGTGGGAGCCTTGCTTCTCGCCGGAGGGGTGATCGTCCAGAGTTGAGGCCCTTGTCCCTGGAGCTCGGCGTGGTTACGGAGAAAGATGCGGGGGAACGGAGCATCACCGATTTCGCTGCAGGCCACATCGCGGCGACACTTCCTGGACTGTCAACGCGCATCATTGTCGGCGATTTTGTGGTAGAGTCGGCTGAAGGATTGGTGTTCTGGCGATCGGTTGGGCTCTCAAAGGGGGCTGAGGTTATCTCGCCGGCGCGCAAGAATGGAGCGGGCATCCGGCCGTACTCATCGACGGACGAAAACGGGTACTTCCGAGGTGCGGCGGCAGACGTTTCGCTAGGCTGGCTGAGCCTCGCCCTGATGTATTCCAATAGATCTGTGAACGCCACAGTGGATACAAATGGTGTCGTGACGGGGTTTGATGATTCAGGGCTTCACAGGACGGAAACTGAGCTGGGCCGGAAGAATCAATTGCGTGAACGAACGCTTGGCGTCCGGGCATCGGCTGTGCCGATCGAAGGCCTCAAGCTGGGCCTGTCTGCCTATCAAGCTCGGTTCACCCGCCCCGTTCGGTTCTCGACGCTCTCGGTTTCACCGAACGATGTTGCCGCAGTGATCGGATGGGATGCGGCCTATACGCAAGATCGATTCAGCGCTTTCTCCGAAATTGCTCGTGACCGCAGCAATGCGTTCGCGGGTCTCGTCGGAGTTGTGTTGAGGCCTCATCAGAGCGTCGATGTCGCATGTCTGGTCCGATCGTATCCGAGGGACTTCCTCAGTCCCCATAGTGCATCGTTCGGCGAATCAGGCAGCCCGCCGAGGAACGAATCGGGTGCATATTTGGGTCTGTCGGTCCGACCGCTCTCATGGGTGAAGCTAGCGACGTATTTCGATCAGTTTGCTTTCCCGTGGAAGACCTGGACCAATCGGCTCCCCTCATCCGGGCACGATTTCCTTGCGCTGACTGAGGTGGAGGTCTCCCGAAAACTCATTCTTAATCTGCAGTTCAAGCATAAGAGCAAATCCGACGAGACCATTGTACTGGATGAGTTCGGCCGCCGCGACCGTGCCGTCGAACCGAGATCCCAGAAGAACTACCGAGCGACGATCGAGATGAACTCCTCGAGGTTCTTCCGGTGGCGAAGCAGAATCGAGGTGGTAAGTGTGGACTATCGCTCGACGGGAGGGAGGGAGAAGGGGATTCTGATGTATCAGGATATCCGATGGAGTCCCCTCGCTCACTTACAGATCGATGCGCGCGCCGCTGCATTTTAGACTGATTCCTACGACTCTCGGGTCTACGAGTTCGAGAGCGAGCCCTTCGGCGCAGTCGCAAATCCCGCTTTGTTCGGAAAGGGCCTGCGGTGGTATCTCTCGACAAGATATGAGATCGGTGCGGGGATCGATCTGTGGGTCAAGTACGCGAGAACTCAGAAGGAAGGAGTCAAGAGCATGGGCTCGGGGGCGGATGAGATCCTTGGCGATGTTGATAATCGTCTCACGTTCCAGTTGGAGATACGATTGTAGTGCCGTTCCTTGCTGAAGCGATCGAGATTCCAGGTTACCACACCTCCCCCTCGATGGGGGAGGTCAGGAGAGGGTGAGGCATAATGAAATCAAGGCTCACGCGAGTAGCCAGGATGTTGAGAAAGCGCTCGACCGACGCTGAGCGGCTTCTTTGGCAGCACCTGCAGGCACGACAGCTTGATGGGCTGAAATTCCGAAGGCAGCAGCCCATCGGCAACGCTGTTGTTGATTTTGTCTGCTTCGAACGAAGAGTGATTGTCGAGCTGGACGGGGGACAGCACGCACTTCATAAGAAGCAAGACAGAGAGCGGGAAGCCGCACTCGCGGATTCAGGATTTGAGGTCATTCGATTTTGGAATACAGAGGTCCTCAAGAACCTGGACGGAGTGTTGGAGCAGATTCGAGAGTGTTGCTTTGGATCAGAGTCCCCAAGGACATTAACCCCCCTTGATGGGGGTAGCAGGGATGGGTGAAAGAAGGATGCAGCTCGTAGGTATGGCCGGGGAGCTATCATGACGTCTCACCCTCGCCTTAGTCCCCTCCCGTCAAGGGAGGGGAGGTGAGACGTGGGAATTGTCCACCAATGACTTTTTCAGCAAGAGCCGCAGCGTCTTGTCATGGCAACCTCGACACCAAATATTCCCTCCCCCTTGATGGGGGAGGTTAGGAGAGGGTGTACCAATACGAACGCTCGGTCGGGCTTCACCCTCCCCTTAGTCGCCTCCCGTCGAGGGAGGGGAGGTAAGACCTGGGAATTGTCCACCAATGACTTTTTCAGCAAGAACCGTAGAGTCCTGTCTTGACAACCTCCGCACCAAAAATCCCCTCCCCCTTGATGGGGGAGGCAGGGAGAGGGTGGTGGATCACGATGGCTCTCAAGAGATTCGATCGAAGGCTTAAGTGGTGCGACTTGCAAGCAAAGAGGTCGGGCGTCGACGAGCGGCAAATCAGTTGGGGAACGGGTCAATCTAAGCTCAGATGACACCGATGCACACGGAACTCGTTGTTGCCCTTTTTGCCATAGTGTTTTACAGTCTGTGGAGAGAGGCAATCTGCAATTCCACGACTCAGGCGGAATACGTTCAGCTAAGGAAGGAGAATCCAGCATGCCAAAAT
>Ga0315281_10012483_pt1 | contig 11560 bp, 7 predicted proteins | sample YL17G07_0_MG_FD_204540 | JGI IMG/M metagenome (GOLD analysis project Ga0315281, IMG submission 204540) | Sediment microbial communities from Yellowstone Lake, YNP, Wyoming, USA - YL17G07_0 | ecosystem: Environmental > Aquatic > Freshwater > Lake > Sediment | place: USA: Wyoming | collected... | reverse complement strand
TGCGACGACCTTCTCAGCGGAGCTCAACGCACTGAACCCGAAGGTTCAACAGGCCATCCAACAGTACGGTGCAGATCACGTGGCGATCGAACTCATATCCTTCGAAGAAGCAGCACAAATCCTCCTGCAGGCAGTAGACTACCCGGCACTGCTGAGCATCAAGTGGTGGGGATGCGATGGTGGCGCGATGAGCTCAAGGATAGCAAGCCAGGCAGGTGCGCAGGCCGTACAAGTCGGGCTGTACAGCACGATATTCTCAGCCGCCCACAGCGCAAAGTGGGCCTCACTGCGTGCGAGGATGATCGCGAACATGAGTGAAGAACCCGACGAATACTCCTACATCGCATACGACTGCACTTGGGTCTTGGCGCTCTCAATCCTCGGCGCAAACAGCTACGACGGGGCGGCCATCAAAGCGGCTCTTCCGTCAGTGGCTGATACCTTCTTCGGCGCCAGCGGCTGGACTCAACTGAACGACGCGGGCGACAGAGCGGGAGGAGACTACGCAATCTACGCGGTAGTGCCAGAAGGTGCAGGATTCGACTGGGCAAGGGCGGGGACCTACTTCTTCGCGTCAGACTCAATATCATGGAACCCAGGCTTCTAGGTCACGCCCGACCTCCTTTTTCTGAATGACGGAGAAAGAAAGTTGCTGCAGGTGGTTGACGTAAGGAAGAGCTTCGGTGGAGTGAGCGCCCTTGGCGGCGTCTCTCTCTCAGTGGGACGAGGCGAAATGGTTCTCATCATCGGTCCCAATGGCAGCGGCAAGACAACGCTTGTGAACGTTTGCGGGGGCGTATACCCACCGGACGGCGGGAAGATCACGTTCGACGGCAAGGACATAACCGGAAAGCCGGCCTTCGAGGTGGCCGAGCTGGGACTGACCAGGAGTTTTCAGATACCTATTCCTTTCTCCAAACTCACTGTCCTCGAGAACATGCTCGTCGCGGCCGGAAACGGCATAGGCGAAAGCTTCCTCTTCTCAACCTTCGAAAACCTCTGGACGAAGACAGACAGAGAAAGAGGCGAACGAGCATTGTCGGTCCTAGATACGCTGTCTTTGGATAAGGTCCGAGACACCCAAGCTGAAAAGCTGAGCGGTGGGCAGCTCAAGCTCCTTGAGATAGGAAGGGCACTGATGATGAGAGCGAAGCTCGTGATGCTGGACGAGCCGGTCGCGGGCGTGAACCCGTTGCTGTCACACATGATCTTCGAAAGGCTGGTCCACCTCAAAGACAAGATGGACCTCTCATTCCTGATCGTAGAGCACAGGCTCGACGTGGCGCTGCAGTATGTGGACAAGGTGTTTGCCATGGCGAACGGAAAGATCATCTGCTCAGGATGCGCAGACGACGTGATCAATGACCCAGTTGTGATCGAGGCCTACATGGGCGGGGAGTCTGCGTGATAGAGGTCAAAGGCGTCAACGCGGGATACGGCCCGCTCCACATCATTTTCGACATCGACATGACGTTCAAGGATAGGGAGGTCACATGTATCATTGGACCAAACGGCAGCGGGAAATCCACCCTCCTGAAGACGATATTCGGCCTCACCAAGGTCTACTCCGGCGCGATCCGCTGCGGGGACTCAGTCATCACAAAGCTTCCGCCGCATGAGATAGCCAGAAGGGGTATTGCCTACCTTCCCCAGACTGACAACGTCTTTGGCAACCTGTCGGTCGCGGAGAACTTGTGGCTCGCATCCTACACGTTGGATCCCGGGTCATCAAAGGAGACCATCCGCAACGTAGTGTCGCTCTTCCCGGTTCTGAATGACTTCATGGGCAAGTCCGCCGGGTTGCTCAGCGGAGGTGAGAGACAGATGCTCGCCCTCTGCATGGCGTTGATTCGCAAACCCCAAGTCATAATGCTCGATGAGCCGACCGCGAACTTGGCCCCGAAGATGGCGAAACAGTTGGTCAACAACGTCAAGATGCTCAGGGACGACCTCAAGCTGACCGTGATACTCGTCGAACAGAACGCGAAACTCGCGCTTGATCTATCTGACCACGCCTTCATCATGGGGAGTGGCAGGAAGATAGCCGAAGGAGAGCCTGGTGACCTTCTCAAGAGTCCCGACTTCAACAAGATGCTCTTGGGAATTGCTCCAGCGCAGAGCTGACGAGACGAAGCCCGGTATGATGCCGCCCTCACACGGCGGAGGTCGCCGGTTCGAATCCGGCCCGGCCCACTCAAATCCTGAGTTTCTGAGGGGTGGGTTTCCACGGCGCTATTGGATTCGATAGCACATCCGCTATTGGCTTCAATAGCGCTCCTGAACATTGCGCTTAGTCATGCCGGATAAGGGGCTGTGATTCGCCATTCATGCGTCGGGACCCAAACCACGCTCAAGACGCGGCCGCAAACAACTACTTGCTATGCGTCTGCCACGCCTCCAAGATGATGCCTAACCCGGCAACCACAAATGCGACCCAGAGATTGTAGGGGAATGTCGCGAAGAGAACTCCTATCCAGATCATGAAGACAGCAGCGTTATAGAGAGACGTACCTCTGGAATTATACCAGTGACACTTGTCATTACTGTCTTTCTCAAATCTCTCCCAGTCTTCGGCAGTCTGGCCATACTCGCGTTTCAGAACATCTATGTAGCGGGCCGGTATGCCATATATATCAAACTCCTTAGCGAGTAAGAAGAACTGAGCCGCGGAAATGAACAGTGCGGCAGAAATCCCTAGAGAAAAGACAGTCAGTTGGCCGCATGCAGCCTCCAATTCGGTAGAATTGTAGCTGTAAGGGGCACGTGCTCCTAGCACCAGCACTATGAATGTGATGGAGAAGCCAGCCAGGATCCCCGATATTGTAGCGAAGTCTGTGAGCACATTCCGCCAGTTGTAGCCGGTATAGAGTTCACCATCACTTTTCCTTTCGTCGGCGCTCATCGCCTTCTTTTTCCCCTTCGCGTTGGTCACGTGGAGGTTTCTGCTCTGGCTCTGGGGGCGTGGATCTTTTTCCTTTCCCTACGTCCTTCCTTTCACTATCCTTCTGTTCTGACATCTAGTCACTTCATCCCCTTTCCGAAACTCCAGTAGTGGACCATGCTAGCCATATAAGCATACTAACCTCCGACTCGAGCGCGACGAGGAACGCATTCTCCGGAACGGCGACAGCCCCCATCCTCAGCGCCCATTGTTGGAAAAGGCTGTGATCGGTGAAAGTCGGCAGATAAAGAGTAGATTAAATAGGTGATTCATGACCAAGTCCTCGTTAGGGGACATGAGAATAGCCGAGTCTGCTTTTGTCTTCTATGAGGACCATGCCAAACTGGTCGCTACGGGAGCATTCCTGTTTGCTCTTGCATTGTTCCGCGTCAGTTTTTGGCCGTATATCGTTCTTGCGGACAGACCTACGATTTCGAAACAGACATCCCAAACCAAAGGCATAGAATATCAATTAAACGTCTACGACTTCTCACCCGAACTCGCACAGTTACGTTCAAGGTCTTTCTCACTGTATTTTTCTGACTCGGAACCGTTCAAGGCATACGCAGTGAGTTGCTCCGGTGCGTATTGCATCGGTGACAGTGATTCGATGCTAGTCTGGGGTTATCATCTGACAACTTCGCCAGAACAAGGAGCAGACCCTAGGAAGTGGCAACTATTACGCAGCGGGGACTTTCCATTTGAAGTCTACAGACTCGTCTATGTCTTCGGGTTCAACCGCTCGATGAGTTTCTCCGAGATGGATATTTCGGCTCGTGTCATTTTGCCTTCTAGTATTGACGAGCAATGGCGCGTTGACCAGTGGTTGACACGGATTACCTTGCCGGATAATTCCACCCTATTGTCCTGGGGCATTGAAGCCTCTCCTATCGCCTGGTACATACAAGAGAATTCAGCTGACTGCTACCGCTTCGACGTGATCCTATCTCGTGATTGGGATCAGGTCAAGGCGCCCGCAGCCATCGTCTGGATACCGGGCGTATTGCTCACGGTGCTCGTGGCATTCGCGGGTTCTTACTCAAAGAGACTGGAACTACCATTCGGACTCGGGCTATATGGCTTCTTCGCTACCGGAATCACTGCTCACCTGTACTACTTGTCCCAGAATGGCGTCACACGGCTTGCTCTGGTTCACATCCTATTGGTGTTTGATCTCGTGGCTTCAATAGTGTTCCTTTTGTTGAACCTATCCACAAAAGGACCAAACCGCATGCGAGGCTACATGGCAGGGGCACGGGAACGTTAGGCGATCCCTGCATGCTCAAGTTTGTCAATCTTGGCTTTCAAATGCGCCAGCATCAGCACGAACATCATCTCGCTCGGGAGCGGCCGGGCGGTTTCCTTGTCCAGATGGGCTCGAGTCTGTCGAAATTCGCAGTTCCTCCCTCGGTTTGCGTGGTCTCGCGGGATCTGAATGATGGTGGAGGCCTCCAAACGCGTAGGGGCAGTGATATCATGCTGAACCCTTAACCCCGATAAGCTTACCAGCTGTGTGAGTAGTCTTCGCCGGAAGAGATACCTAGTTCAAGAATGATCATGACGCAAAACGCCTGAGTTCATCGAAGGAGGTAGGTTCCAGGAACCAGTAATTCCCCTCTCTTGCGTAGGCATAGCAAACTGGCAACAAGTCGTGTTTTCTGCCGTACATATCAATTATCGCGACCTGCACTTCTAACTTGAGATCCTCAGTGCTGTCGACACACTCGCTTGGGACGCTAAGATTTCCAAAAAAAGTATGACGGGGGTTAAGATTCCAAGTTATGCCTCCAGAGTAATAGGGCTTCTTAGGACTTTCAATTAACCCTAAATCTTTGTCCCCGAGAAAAACCTTCATCTTGACTTTGAGTCTTACGGGAAAAGAATCTCCTAGGTGTCTTACAATGAAGCCAACTCTTGGCAAATGGCTTGATTCAGTAGCGCCCCTCCCTATCAGTTGGGTTACTTTGAAGTCAATTGGTGGTACAAGATGTCTAGTATATCTTTCGTAGACTTGGTCTCTTCGTGTCCTAAGCTCTTGAGGTCTATATCTATTTCCCCTAGGGTGTTCCTTGCTGTATCTTCCAGTCTCAGCATGGCAATCATAACATAGTGGAATAGCATTATCCAGATCATTCCGGCCCTTCTCAATGTGAGCTACTTCAATGTCTGTTCCACAAGGGTTACCACAAAGACAACAGTGTCTATCGCTCCAAAGAAGGGCTTTTGCTTTGATGTCCTCGCTGAAATCTGTTTTCCTCCTTCCCAAAGAAGTCCAACTACCCAAGCTGGTCTGACCCTTAAAACCCTTCTTACTACTTGCCTCTGGGCTCAACTGGTTCCTTCTGCAGTTCGGCCAGCCAAAGCTAGCCACGCAAGATGAGCTCGGATCTCTGGGATGCTGGTCTTCAGCCTGGTCGGTGAGAACCATGACAATTTCTCACATCCTAGATTGACACTTAGGCCTGTGCATTGACGCCGGGTACAGCCTATCTCTAGTCTGTCCTTGATGGAATCACTGCCCCGTACTCGCGCGCGTCAGCGTTGTGAGTAGGTTATCCGCTAGGGGATGTTCGAGCCACAATGTCTAAAGGATTCACATGGGCTGAGAAAATGTGCGTTGAATACCGGATAGAACCCAGAAGTGACAAAGAGATGACCGCTTCTGCGAGCATATAAAGGGTCTCTCTATCGATCACACACACACAATAGATTCTTTCTCAGATGTAAAGGTAACTTCACGAATGGTCCGCGTAGTGGGGGGAAGGGCACAAGCCTCCAAGATCTTAGCTCTCAGCCTTGCGACCTCTGGGTCTTCGCGTTCCCGTTGCCTTGCCTCGATGTTTCTGACTTTGCGTTCCGTGCCGCACAAGTCGCTCAATGAGATCACTTGTCATCACCTCGGCCTCGTCCTCGTGATCTGGTTCCTTGCGGGAATAGCGGATACCTTGGACAAAATCATCGAGCCCGAATCCAATCGACCCTCTCGGTCGGAGTCCGAGACCGACGAGGCAAGTCGAGTGGATTGACGCGCACACGCCGCATGACAATACTACGACCGACCGAGCGGCCAATCAAGGTTCGTGGCACCTCCCCTCCTCCTCGTGCCATCGACCGAGCCCATCGACCCAGTATATGGGGAGGCCTTCGACCTCAGAAACGGGAACGGTGCCGACGTAGGTGGCTTTGTGCCCGCACGATGGACAAAGGATGTCCTCGGCCGACGACGAATTGTGACAAGCGACGTCCAACCATTTCATGTTTGTCATCCAGCCCGAGTTGTGCCTCCGTGTGGTCTGTTTCAGCAGCCACCTTACGAAATCAACATCGGCCAGCGCCAATTCATCTGCATCCGCGCGCTCGTTCATGTCGAGAAGAGGCAATCGGAACATGTATCTTATTCGGTGCGCGACCTTCATTCGGTCCCCGAACGGGATGAACCTGATGAACACGTCGGGCTGCTTTTCAGGATCCTCGGCCCAGAGACCACACCCAATCAAGCACTATTTCCACAACAGACGCAAGAGACTGGAATCGACTCTCGGCTTGAATCGATGCATTAGCCTGTCCCTGCCTAAAACGAGGTTCGGAACGATCAGGTGAACGTGAAGGTGAGCCTGAGTCGCCCTGAATCATCCCGAACCGCCCCGAATCGCCCGGAGGAGTCCCGAAGGAAGCAGATCTCTCGCCACAACAGATATCCACGGGCTCCAGCTCAAAGATCTGGGGAGATATGATGCCTTTTGCTCTCCTTTAAGTCATCGCCCGCTAAGATCCAGCGATTCCTTGAGTTCTGGGCGCCAACTCATCGATCTTGGTTACACGACGAGATTCTCGAACAATTTCACTTTTTCACCTCTAACGAGATTTTTCTTGCAGGGCTCGGCCAGATATACTCGTGAGATCCGAACATCTTAATACCTCAGATAAGACGACCGAACAGTCGGAGGCGCAAACGCTAGATGGCAAGGAAATCAAGGAGACGATCAAAGATGTCAAAGAAGGCTAAGCTAAGAAGAAGGCGCTAAGATCTGGGCAGACAACGGAACTAAGCCGGGAAACAGCAGAGAACGAGTGATTTTCTCTTAACAAAAGTCCCCCCTCAACGATCACACACGCGCAAGTAGTTCTCTCACAACTATGAAGGAACTTCAACGAATATCCCGCCTAGTAGGGCATGGGCACAAACCTCTAAAGCCCCGCTAGCTTCAGGACATCATCAGCTGGAAGGGAGTCTATCGCCTTAAGCTATCTTATCAAAGTGTCCATCTGCAAACCCCGGAGCCCCTCTTCAACACTAGGTCATGCAGGCCTGCCATATCTGGGCTCTAACGGGCGAATTCCTTCGGCTTGGGATCACTATTCAATTCGCCCTTGGGGGTCTGAGATTTGCTGGAATCGGGTTCTCAAACCACTGGCTCAGTTGGCTAACGTTGTTCTTGTGGTAGTGTCAGAAGAGCGTACCACTCCAGGGATTTCTCTTTGAGCCCTAGCTACTAATTGCATTATTATCGCACTTACTATTGCATACGAGTAACAGAGGTCTTTGTATGCGAAGGCTTATTAGAATTAGGGTTCATCGACGGGCATATGGGGCATCTGCGCGAAGGTATCATCCTCTTAACCCTCATCCTTTCCATCACCTTGGCACAACCATTGCTGATGAGCACGAATGTCGGGCTCAAGGAAGCCCGGGGCAGTGGTTCGTCGTACGTGACTGATGTCGGGGATTTCGTCAGAATCGGAGACGAGTTTCTTGAACTCAGCATTACCTTTGGCAACGAAACAGGAGGTGGCATATATTCCATCGTGGACAAGGGAAGCGGAATTGACTTCATCAAGCGGAAGGACGTAGTGGGTGTGCTTTTCGCGCTGACATACTGGTCCCGAGATACAAACAATACTGAAGCGATGTTGGGAAGAGATGCCTTGTCGATAACACGCGTGAAGAAGGTAGATGCCAGTGGCGCTTGGCTGAATATGACTTGGTGGGGATTGTCTTCCACAGAGGGGGGAAAACGGTTCGACGTGACGGTGAACGTTGCCATAAACGTCCCCTCTGGATCGGAATTGTCCTATTGGTACTTCGACGTTGACAACAGGGAGGATTTGATCATCGAGCAAGTGTCGTTTCCTCTTATCTACGGAGTAAGTCAGATATCAGATGAGCAAAGCGGGGACTACCTTGTGGCTCCTCAGGGACCTGGGATCCTGTGCAAGAATCCCACGATCAACTTCAAGCCCGGCGTAGGAGTGGGAGGAGTGTACTACCCCTCTGCGTCCTACAACATGCAGTTCATGGCGTACTACTCAACGATGCCGAACACAGGCCTGTACTTTGCTGACTATGACCCAACTGGGGCTTTTGTGAAAATGTTCGGTGCCGTGAACAGAGACGGATGTTTGTTATTGTCCAACGACCATGTGCCAGAGTTCAGTTCCAAGATCAAATTGAGGCTGCCTTACCCAGTTGTGATCGGGGTTTTCGAGGGCGATTGGTGGGACGTAGCCCAGCTCTACAAGGGGTGGGCTGTGAACCAAAGATGGGTGGCCCAAGGGACTATAGCGCAGCGAACTGACATTCCGCAGTGGCTCAAGACCACGGGAATAGCAGCTGACGTGCTCACCAGATTCTGTTGTCGAGACTCCCACAGCTGGAACGGCCCGTTCTCAAATCTACCCGGAATAGCTGAGGCCATGAGACAGTATTACCTCTCTGCTCCTTTACTCTGGTGGCGAGGATGGGAAAAGTACGGCGCTGGAATGGCGTCACCCGACTTTCTCTCACCTACTGAGGGATGGCCCAGCTTCAGAAGCGCGATAAACGAGACGCATGCCAATGGTGGTAAGGTGAGCGTCCTCCCGCTTACAAGCTGCTATAGTTTCAACACGACTGATTGGCAAGACTTTGCCTTACATGCTCCAAGGGATCGCGAAGGGAACCTCTACATCTCGAACTGGTCGATTCAGAACGACTCCGAAAGTTCGGAATTGTTCGCATTCGTAGTGAATCCCTCAGAACTCTGGTGTGATAGACTGTGTCAGATGGTGAACCAACTTGCATCCGCAGGAGTGGACATGGTGCAACTCGATGGAAGCCCGGTTATGCCCTTCATAGATTGGTCTGGATCTGACGGACACCAGGGCGGGGGGACTTGGTGGGCTGAGGGATGGATGACGGTCTTCTCAAGCGTTAGAGATCAAGCTAAGTCCATCGACCCTGACTTGGCGCTGGGAGGAGAATGGTATGGCGAGCCCTACATACCATTGTTTGATGCGGCCAACGAGCCCTCCAACGTCGCGGATGATCCGCTCGGCATTTGCGGTGGGGAATGCTACGACAACACGTTGAATACCTACATCCCACTTTGGCATTCTGTCTACCACGAATATGAGATACTGTACTCGATGATGGCGCTCATTGATTCCGAGCGCGCACAGCAAGGGAAATTGTACTACCTCAGGGGTCTAGCTATCGCGCTTGTCTGGGGAGAGATTCCAATGGTGGACATGGATCCCCAAGGGACCGGTGAGCCAGACAACTTGAGATTGTACGACGCGGAAATGCTGGAATACTCGAGGAGGATTGCACAGACTAGGACCACAAGCGCGTACTCCTACTTGGTCGAGGGAAGGATGCTTAGGCCACTTGACGTGGGAGGTGTTCCTCTTGTGACAATACCAGGAGCCAAGGAAGTCCCATACAGTATGGCTGACATTCCGCCCTTTGTATGGCCTGGAGTGATGGGAAGCGCTTGGGAGAGCCCGGACGGGAGCATAGGCATTGTCCTCACTAGCATATCCAGCTCACCGGTCAATGTGAGCATTTCCCTTTCCAAGCTGGGTGTTGGCTCAAGGTGTCTCGCGTATTCGGTGAGGAACGGCAACTTCACATTGTTCAATCCTGAACTCGCGCCACCGGACTCCATAAGCGTCGTTCTCAATCCCCTGGATGTGTACTTGCTGGTGCTTGCGAATCCGGAAAGCTCATGCGTAATCAGTCTTGACATTCAACCAAAGTTGACCGGTATCGTCGTCGACAACATGCAGTACAACTCTGATCAGATGCCATTGGCCTTCGTATGGACAAAGGGAACGACTCATTCGCTTGAGGTCCAGACCGTGGTCCAACCAGAGCTAGGCGTGCGACACGTCTTTGAGGCATGGAGCGACGGGAATAGTTCAGCAAGTAGGACACTCCTAGTTTCATCGGCAACGGCTCTGGTTGCGCACTTCAGGACGGAATACCAGCTGTCTGCCTCGTCACTCTATGGCTCTCCTTCTGGTGCTGGTTGGTACAGGTCAGGATCTGTAGCGAGGTTGTCAATCCAAGGTACCATGGACTACGGGAACGGGACCCGAAGAGCGCTAGTGGGGTGGTACAAGGATGAGCTTCTGCTAGGTTCAGACCCTGATCTCACGATCGAGGTGACAGTGCCTGCTTCATTGGAGATAGTGTGGGCCACACAGTACCGAGTCGAGGTGTCTAGCGAGCAGGGCACTGCAACTGGAGGAGGATGGTTCGCTCCCGGCTCGAACTGTAGCGTCTCCGTGTCGCCAGCTTCCATCCCAAAGGATCTCTTCACCAACTACGTCTTCGAAGGCTGGAAGGTCAACGGAACCATCGTCTCGACTTCACCATCCTACTCTTTCACTGTGATCGGACCCGTATCACTAACAGCAAACTGGAACACGGAATTGAACCTGATCACAACGGGTGCCGTCGCGGGTGTCGCGATACTGCTGATAGCAGAAGTCGTTTTGCTCATGTCAAGAAGATCTAAGTCCTCGGGCTCCAATAAGCCACGTACTGATTCCCTCACGCCGTCATATTTCACTGATCCACCAAATTCGAAAATGCATGATTGAGTCAAAGAACCGCATGAAAACTGCAGATTCGTAATTTTGGGTCATGGACTCGAACCCATATGGGTTCGGATACCGCCGCATCCACATCACTTTTGGTTCAGAACCAGTCTTCTCGCGCGCCAACTACTTTCTCGTCCTTTCCTCAAACTCGTTGATCTTTGCCTCCATGTTGACCAGCATCAGCATGAACATCGTTTCGCTCGGCGCACGTAGCTTCCCTCACGGCGGTGACCACCATTATATACCCTGAGATCACCATGTCCTATGTATGGCAAAGCTGAGGCTTGGAACCATTGTTTCGATGGAACGCGGCGTTGAAGAGGCAATAGTCAAAGTCCGCCAGTTCGGTCTTCCTACGTGCCAAGTTTCATGCTGGAGTCCGGAAATGCTCACCGAGGACAATGCGAGACAGCTGAAGAAAACGGCTCAAGACAACTCCGTCGAGATCACCACGATGTGGACGGGACTCCCAGTAGCAGTGTGGAACTTCATCGACGGCCCGAGGACAATCGGGCTTGTGCCCCCAGAAACCAGAAGCGAACGGGTCCAGATACTGAAGAAAGGATCGGACTTCGCCGGGATTCTGGGAGTCAGCAGCATAACGACTCATGTCGGTTTCATACCGGAGAATCCAAACGATCCACTGTTTCCGGGGCTAGTGGAGGCAGTCAAGGAGGTCGCAAGCTACTGCGCCAGCGAGGGGCAGGAGTTCTGGTTCGAGACCGGGCAAGAGACACCTGTGACACTCCTGAG
>Ga0315281_10012480_pt1 | contig 11561 bp, 13 predicted proteins | sample YL17G07_0_MG_FD_204540 | JGI IMG/M metagenome (GOLD analysis project Ga0315281, IMG submission 204540) | Sediment microbial communities from Yellowstone Lake, YNP, Wyoming, USA - YL17G07_0 | ecosystem: Environmental > Aquatic > Freshwater > Lake > Sediment | place: USA: Wyoming | collected... | reverse complement strand
ACAAAATACCATAAGAGTGAAATAACGATTGGAGTTAGAAGGGACATTAAGGCACGAGCCGAGACGGGTTTCAGGCCTGAAAGGAACCAAGCAACGAGGGTGACAACCAGACAAATCGGTATATACCCACCTTGAAGCGAATCGAACATGTTATTTCCTCATTTGGTATTGCTTAACTAACGCGCGCGTGAGGGGCGCGTTTCGCAGCGACCCTCTCGACGCGTCTTGTTGGAAGGGTGTGTCCACAAATTGTTAAAATGGGCTCACATCTGTTGTTTCCGATGTTGTCGAATATCGTCAAGGATGCCTATCGTTTTCTTCTCGTATTCACGCCGATCGTGAGAGGCAGTCTGGGTGACTTCAATTAGAGATGAAAAAGTATTTGCAAGATCGGTTAAGGAATTATCAATCCGATTTCCCATTTCACGTAGCGCTTCACCTAAGTTTGAAAAGCCCTCACCAAGAATACGATTGGTTTTTCTCTGTTCGTATATCGTTGCAAATTGGAAATTGCTCTGGGCTTTTCTGACGATGGTACGCATCTTTTCAGCCACAACAGTAAGATTAGGCAACTTTTCAATATCTATGCTGAATGACGGTGGATCAGCCTCAATTTGCCCTATGTTGGATTTGAAGGTCAGTGTGTGGTCTTTAATTTTTCGGACATCACACTCAGCTTGAATAAGTAAATTAGCAGCACTTTCAATGGAGTCCCAAAAAGGAGCGAATAGCCCGTCACCGTAGTCATGCTGTGCCTGATCGAGTAACTTATCCACTTCTGTAATACGGGCAGCAATACTCATTGAGCATTGTTGAGAATCCTTAACGCACTGAACAAGGGACAGCCTGAGAGCTACTTGGCTCGCCTGATGTGCCCGTTCCTCTTTTTGTTGGTTAACGATATAAATTATTATCGCAGCCAATATAATTATAGGTATTGATATCTGCCAATATTGGACAGCGAGCGATAGAATACCAACGACAGCGGCCAAACCAAGTAAGATGAGAATCAAAGGACCCCATTCATTATCGTCGTCATCTGACATAGTCTCTCCTTTTAAAATGCTCAGCGGCCTTGTCCGGCTGGAGCTGCTGGTTGGCGTAGAGCGGTATTTTGCAGGAGCCAACGCCGCCGTGAGGGGCGCGATTTTAGCGACCCTCTCGACGGCGTGGTTGGGATCATTGTGTCGGGTTTGCTTGCCCGAAACACGGATCGCGGATCGGCTAGAAATTAAAGCCTATCCCTAAAACAGGACCTCTTCGATTGTGATAGCCGCCACCGATGATTAAATTTTTCCAAATATAGCGGATTTGACCAGACCATGTCACGTTTGTTTCCGATTTATTACCGTCCCAGCTGTCGCACGATGAAGCGCTTTCTCCTTTTAAGACAGTGCCCTCGCAAACCGTGGAAGCGCCGACCGAGCCACCGAGGAAAAAATCATTAACCAGCCGCAATCCACCCGCCGCATAGAGTTCCTGTTCATTGGAACGAACTTTATCCCAAACATACGGAGGATTTACTCCTCCACCAGCGGGATAATATCTTTCACGTGTTTCCGAGTTAATCTGTGAAATACCGAATCCGAGAAAATATTGCAGGTCTGTGGCGGGCCACACAACGCCGATTTCACCTCCAAGACTGCTTGCGTTGTATTTTCCACCGCTTCCACCGTTAATCAAAAAATAGCCGTTCGCCGATGCATCATGCTGCGTCAAGACAAAAAACAATCCAAGAAATGCAAGAACAACGATGTTTTTCATATTGCCCCCCATATCACTATTGTCGTAATGTCAAATTCTGCAATGAAATACAGAAAATACTTATCATGTTCCGTGATCCGAACGAAATATCCCTTTCACCTCCTTTCTTCGCATTCTTATGAAAGTTAAGCGGCCCTTGTCCGCTTGGACTGCTGGTTGGCGCAGAGCGTTATTTTGCCGGAGCCAACGCCGACGTGAGGAACGCGGTTCTCAGCGTTTCTCTCGACGGCGTGGTTAAATCGTCATTCTAAAAAAATCCGGCCTTCTGTGGGTCGTCAAAGAAAAAAATACCAAGGGGTTCCCATTTGTTATTTCGACGATAAAACAGACTATTCCAAAACATTGGTGTTTCATTCTTATGTTTTGTGATCCATTTGATTCGCACGAGGCTTGTACCCATTTTGGAAGTGTCCACTATCTCATACGAAACTGGCTTCCCAAAGAATTCGAAAGCTGCTTTAGCCTGCCCGTCCATAGCACGAATCTGCGCTTCTTTTTGTGTAAACATTAAGCTACCCGAGAAAAAGTCTATAAGGGCACCATCTACTTTCCCGGATTGTAACCTTTTAATCAATGTATCAATTTGCGCTGATGGCTCTTTTGGTTCGGCAAAAGCTGTAGATAATAAACTTCCGACCATGATCATGACGATAATTATTCTTCGCATTTCTTCCTCCATATTTAACGCGCTGGTGTAGGGCGCGGTTCACAGCGACCCACACGACCCGCTGGTTGATGCGTGTGACATGATGAAAGCACCATCTGGTGAAATAAATCGCTGAACAGGTTTATCTTGAATTGAATGAGTGCTGTGCGAAGGATTTGACTTGATCCAACTCTACATGTGTAAATAGAAGAAAAATTGGTAGCGCTGAAGTGAAATTGCTAGTCTATGATTTGAGAACGTTATGTAATAACCACATCATGTTGGTTTGCGGCAAGTACCACTTCATGCGCTGCAATTAAATAAAAATGGCTTTACTGATGAAATCATACGAAGCAATTCTGTTTCGTTGTGCCTAAGAAGATCATGACTCCATACTATTTGTGTCTTGTCAGCACAATCTTTCGAAAGTGCTTTTCCGATACCCTCCAAAGTCATATTAATCTCTATTCTTAATTTCTCGGGTTCAGATAGGACTCCAAGTATAAATACTCTGTCAACGAGTGTCGGCGGAATTTCTTTCTTAATATCAGTTAATCGTTTTTGTTGATCATTATCGAAGTCCACAAGTAAAACCATCATTCTGTCAGAATATATATGCATTTCAGATGCATGAACATGCCGAAATTCATCCACAACTTTATTCCAACCACCAACTGGTAGTAGGATTTGAATGGCACGACTATTAAGGTTTGGATCGAGAACAAAGCCGTTTGCAATCTGACGATTAGCATCGTCTTCAGGTAACACGAAAATGTGCGGTTTGTACTTATTTGTACTCATCGTAGCTGCACATCGTCACGAATCAAAGCATTGACAAGATCTCCCGTGACAGGTACAGGTAAGTCACTCAGTACTCTGATTAAAGTTGGCTCCAGATGGCTTTTCCGATCAAGTATAAACGTATTTTCATTTGAAAATTTTCGGATTGCTTCAGGATTATGAGATGTAACTATTAATTGTCCACTAAAGTTAAATTCACGTCTCAATGATGTGACAAAATGCCCGACTTCTGACAAGGACAGATAGTTGTCCGGCTCATCCCAGAAACAAAATAGTGGTCCGTAGGATTTGTTAGCAGCTAGGACGACAGCACAAAGAAAAAAGCATTTCTCGCCGTCTGATAAAACATTAAAGGGGACGCCCATAACTGCATTATCTGTTGCAAACCGAACTTTCATGCTTTTGGAGTCTTTACCGCTAGGTTCATTTAAGAAATCTTTAATGTCAGGCATAACTTCTTTGAGATAACTTGCAATCGTCGTGTATGCGGCAGGATAGCGTCCGAATAATCCAGAAAACCACTCTGCAAAGTTAGAACAATTTCGATTTGGTTTTAATGTCTCGCCGCTGGATTCTCCAGACATTAAACTGGGGATCGGAGATAATATAATGCTGTGAGAAAGCCATGTCTTGAAAATATGAAGCGGATCGGCTTCTGATTGTTCCTGAATTACAGGAAAGGCAACTTGGTGCCAATCTAACAGAAACTGAGCCTCGCGATTTTCTGAACTGGTATGTAGAGTAACTTGGGCTTCTTTTCGAGAGTAAATTGGATTACCTGCAACTGTGAGTTGTTCTTCAGAAACTCGAAGCTCTCTGAATTTGTCAGGTAACTCCAAAGCAAGGACATATTTGTATAACCGAGTGTCTAGTAATACTTCAATTTCGAACCGGATTGGAACATCAGCCCTTCCACGAGCGAAATCATTTAGTGTGACAAGGTCACGAACTCTATTTATGCCTCGACTAATATTTTGAAGCAATAATAATGCGCAGGAAATAGTTGTTTTACCTACACCGTTTTTTCCAATCAAGAGAACAGATGGCATGTCTTTGATGGTCAGTTCAAAGTTTTCCAAACATCTAAAATTGTGTACATATAGTCGTTGGAGCATAGAAATATACCCTTTTCTTTTTTACTGAAATGAATAACGATGTTACTTAACCATATTTTAACTTATTTTTCAAGAACTATTTGAAGATAGGTCAATTGGCTGTATCTTCGACTGATTGTTTTCCGACAGGTATGGCAGTTCTTGTATCGGCTGTGTGTTCATTTTTTTGTGAGTCAACGAGCGCGTTACGCGCCGCCCTTCGGCGCGTCGCTGTGGACGCGCAGGTTATAACTTTGTTTCTGATTCTTCTTCGCTAGGTGTAGAAAGAGGCCGTAATCGCTGCAACAACTTTGTTAATCGATATCGCCCGATGACCAGCACTGCTCCAAATATTAATTGTATGGCATGTTCCAGCAGGCTTGTCCACGATTTCTCAAGATAGGCCTCCTGGAACATTCGGGCTGTTGGCGGTGGTTGTTGAAGAGTCCATATTTTGATCAGTTGCGGAACAATTGCGCTTAAAGATGTCACGAGGAAGTACATACCTAAGAGTGCGAATGATAACGCTTTATAATCAATCGTTGATTCTTCACTCGTAGTAGGTTCTCTATCTTCATCGAGTTTTATAAGCTTCAGGATTGACTCCGTTCTCAAGATGAGAAGATAGCTCATCGTTGCGTATATAACACCAACCACAATCCAATTTATTATTTCGATTTTCACGATATTGTCCGGCAGGTTGCCCATATTAGAGAAGGGCATCAATACACCACGGAGAATATGAAGCATGGCCTCGACCAACCAATAGATTCCCATTGCTTTAAGAACAATGTTTGCCAATTCGCGAGTTTTCATTCGTTTCCTCTCGTATAACCAGTGTATATACGAATGGCACTGTATCATGTAAGTCTTGTAAAGTCAATGACTTGCGCTGAAATTGATTTGATTAATCCAGGGTTAAGGGTTATACTAAATTAATTTTGTGTAATCCGCTAAAGTGGATTATGCAAATTTATAATATGTGCAGTGATTGGAGGTCTATGCTACCCATTCCGGACGAAATATTGAGACCATTCGAAACTATTATGGCGCAAAAGGCAGTACCCCTCGCACTTCGCCCTGACTACCTAAAATGGCTTAAATATTACCTCGATTTCCGTATCAAATATCCACCCCCAAATTCAAAGTCTGACCATGTGCGGTTGTTTGTTGAAAAGCTGCGGTCCAAGGGCCAGACGAAAGTCCAGGTTTACCAGGCAGCACATGCGTTGTCGCTCTTTTTCTCTGCGCAATCGGGGAAGAAAGCCAAATCGGAGAAACAGGGAATGGGAAAGCCCCACGGTTCATCCAGCCCTAAGCCGGCTCCCTTAAAGGCGGGAATTGCGGTCCCTTCGCCTTCATTAGCGGAGAAACCCGGCGGTTCCGCGTCGCCGACAATGCAAAAGAAAGCGCCGCTCCGCTCCGGCCGTCATTACGATGAAATGCGTTTTCGCGAAAAAACGAAATCACCGGAATGGGATAAGGTGGTAGAAAAACTTGAGGGGGAGATCAAGGCCCGGCACTATTCGCGGAAGACGCTCATCGCCTATGCAAACTGGAGCCGGAAATTCCAGAGCTATCTGAAAGACAAAACGCTCAAGGACTTGTCGGCGGCGGACGTGAAAACTTATCTCACCTATCTCGCGGTGAAATGCAACGTAGCCTCGTCGACGCAGAACCAGGCGTTCAACGCGTTGCTGTTCCTGTACCGGCATATCCTCAAACAAGACTTCGGCACTCACACCGACATCCCGCGCGCAAAGCGGTCGAGCTATATCCCCATCGTTCTCTCGCCCAAGGAAATAGACGCGATTTTGATGGGCCTGCGCTATCCCTATTCCCTGGTAGTCAAATTACTTTATGGTTGCGGGCTGCGGGTTTTCGAAGGAGTTAAACTGCGGGTGCTTGATTTCAACTTCGACGCCGGGCTTCTCACTGTGCGCGGCAAAGGCGACAAAAGCCGTACCGTACCGCTGCCGGGTACAATAATGCCGGAACTGCTTGCTCAGATAGAAACGGTAAAAGCGACCCATGCCAAGGATCTTGCCGTGGGATATACCGGCACATTTCTTGATGACTCGCTCGAAAAGAAATATCAGAAGGCCGCGAAAGATTTTATCTGGCAGTGGTTTTTCCCGCAGGAAACCTTGACAACGCTCACGCACGAGAAAGAAATTCGGCGCTACCATCTTCAGGAAAAAGCCGTTCAGGACGCGGTGTACGAGGCTGTCCGAAAGGTAAAGCTCACGAAGCGCGTTACACCGCATATTTTTCGCCACTCCTATGCAACGCACCTTTTGGAGGCGGGCTATGACCTGCGGACGATTCAGGCGCTGCTGGGTCATGCGGATATTCGAACGACGATGATCTATTTGCACTGCATCCCGAGCAAGGCCGCGAAGGAAGTGAAAAGCCCGCTGGATTTATGGTTCGGAAAAAACAAAGCAAGATAAGGTGTGAGACGCCGTTTTTGATGGAACTGCCCATGATGCTGCTGCTGGTGATATTGTCCTTTAACCAGACGAACTATTTATTTTCTAACGTGGTTTACATCGCGCTCCGCTTTTGTTAAGATACCCGCCTTATCCCTCCCAAGAAAAGGAACATGATGACGCCGGAACATATTGCAACAATCTCCCAGGAACTTCAGATCAACGCAAAACAGGTAATCGCCTGCGCAATGCTCCTTAACGAGGGCGCAACCGTTCCGTTTATTTCACGGTACCGGAAGGAGGTTACCGGAGAGCTTGACGAGGTCGCGGTCACCGCCATTCGCGACCGGCTTGAGCAGCTTCGGGAACTGGATAAACGCCGCGAGGCGATCCTGAAGTCTCTTGAGGAAACCGGGAAGCTCACCGACGAACTGAAGGCCAAGGTCCTGGCAGCGGATACCATGACGGTCCTCGAGGATATTTATCTGCCCTTCCGTCCCAAGCGGCGAACGAAGGCGATGATAGCGCGGGAAAAAGGTCTTGAACCCCTGGCGCAGCGCCTGTTCTCCCAGGAGGACGGCATCGACCCTGCGGCCGAGGCCGCAGCTTTCGTGGACAAGGAAAAAGGCGTTGAGATCCTTGACGACGCACTTGCCGGCGCGCGGGACATCATTGCCGAATGGGTGAACGAGGACCAGAACGCGCGGCAGAAGATGCGCCTGCTCTATTCGACCAAAGGCCTGTTCAAAACCAGGATCGTGACGGGCAAAGAAGAGGAAGGGATCAAGTACAGGGATTATTTCGACTGGCAGGAGCCCCTTGCCGCGGCGCCGTCACACCGGGTACTGGCCATGAGAAGGGGAGAGAAGGAAGGTTTTCTGATCCTGAGGGCAGTGCCGCCTGAAGAGGAAGCGCTCGCGCTGCTCGAAGCGTTGTTTGTGAAAGGCGGGAGCCCGGCTTCGCAGCAGGTGAGGACCGCGGTCCATGATTGTTATAAACAGCTTCTTTCCCTGTCCATGGAAACGGAGATCCGGGTTGCGACCAAAGAACGGGCCGATGCAGAGGCTATCCGTGTTTTTGCCGAGAACCTCCGGCAGTTGCTGCTTTCGCCGCCTCTGGGCCAGAAAAACGTTCTGGCCATCGACCCGGGATTTCGTACGGGATGCAAAGTGGTCTGCGTGGACAAGCAGGGAATGCTGCTGCATACAGACGTCGTGTACCCTCATTTTTCCGAGAAAAACACCGGAGAGGCGGGGACCAGGATCGTCGAGCTCTGTAAACGTTTTGCAGTGGAAGCCATAGCCATCGGAAACGGAACAGCGGGAAGGGAAACCGAGGCGTTTGTGAGGAAACTCGGCCTGCCCCCTGAGATTCAGATCGTGATGGTGAACGAAAGCGGCGCCTCGATCTATTCAGCCTCCGAGGTTGCGCGCGAGGAATTTCCGGACCACGACCTGACCGTGCGGGGATCGGTTTCGATCGGCCGAAGGCTCATGGACCCCCTGGCCGAGCTCGTCAAGCTCGATCCCAAATCCATCGGCGTGGGCCAGTACCAGCATGATGTGGACCAGGCAGCGCTCAAACGGAGCCTTGACGATGTCGTCGTGATTTGCGTGAACGGCGTGGGAGTTGAAGTGAATACCGCGAGCAAACAGCTGCTCACCTATGTTTCCGGTCTCGGGCCGCAGCTGGCGGGAAATATCGTGGAGTATCGGAATGCGAACGGCCCGTTCAAGACGCGGAGCGATCTGAAAAAGATCCCGAAGCTCGGGCCGAAGACCTTTGAGCAGGCTGCCGGGTTCCTGCGGATCAGAGGAGGCGGCAACCCGCTCGATGCCAGCGCGGTGCATCCCGAAAGCTATCACATCGTGGACGCCATGGCACGGGACATGAACTGCTCTATCCAGGATTTGATACTGAGCGAGGAGCTGCGCAGGAAAATCGATCTGAAGAAGTATGCGACCGATACGGTGGGACTGCCTACCCTGAAGGACATTGTGGCGGAGCTTGCCAAGCCCGGACGCGATCCCCGTGAGAAGTTCGAGTCCTTCAGCTTTGCCGAAGGCGTGGAAAAGATCGAGGACGTGATGCCGGGGATGAAACTGCCCGGGGTGGTGGCGAATGTGACCGCATTCGGCGCCTTTATCGACATCGGCGTGCACCAGGATGGGCTTGCGCACGTAAGCCAGCTTTCGGACCGCTTTATAAAAGACGCGAATGAGGTGGTGAAGGTCAATCAGAGGGTGATGGCCACGGTGCTTGAGGTGGATGTGAAGCGGAAGCGGATATCGCTTTCCCTGAAAAAGAATCCTGAAAAATCACCGCATCAGCCAGGACAGAAGCAGCAACCGCGACCAGCAGAGAAAAGTCCGAAGCCGCAGACAGACATGAATGCATTGCAACAGGCGTTCATGAAAAACAGGACGTAGCAGGCATAGCAGGTAAAGATTAGAATCAGAGCTTCTTGCCATAGTTCCCATGCGAAAATTTAGCCAGGCGACCGAGTCCGAGGGTGAAGCATTTCGGACTGTCTGAGCCAGAAGGTTGGCGAGCCTGTGGCCAGCGTTTATGAGTGCAATGCGCGAATGCAGGCTATTTCCGAAATGTACCGAGGACGACCAAGCATGGCGTAAAGCATTTCCGCCGGGTGCCCTTCTTTGGGTCACCTTTCTTGGGCACGCAAGAAAGGCGACAAGGAGCTCATATGCTAAGGGGGGAGACAACAGATTAAGGCGCATCTTCATGCGGGAAGGGTGATTTGTGCAGGCGGACGAACAATGACTGACTGCGCCCGGTTCCCCGGCTGGTTCCCCTACTACTGACTCCCGGTCTCTCGCTCTCCGCTATTCGGCCCCCCGCCTTGAACTCTGCTGAGCAGTGCCAATCCGATGATAAAAAACAGCGCAAGAGAGAGGATGGCCGGCCGCTGGCTTCCGAACGTTGATGAGAGCAGTCCGAATACGAGGGGGCCGAGGATTGCAGAGGATTTTCCCACGAGAGAGTAAACGCCGAAATACTCGGCCTCTCCACCTTTTGGTACGAACTGAGTAAAAAAGGCGCGCGTGCCCGCCTGGACGGTGCCGAGTCCCAGCCCGGCGGTGCATGCAACGGCCCAGAACTGCTGCTTGGATTGAACAAAAAAGGCGGTGACGGCAACAAGCGTCCAGAGAACGAGAGAGAGCATGACGACTTTTTTGGGTCCCCAGGTGTCGGTGGGTTTTGCGAGGGCAAAGGCGCCGATGAGTGCCGTGACCTGCACGGTGATATACAGCCCGACGAGCTCGCCGGTCCCGAACTGCAGCGTCGTTGCCGCAAAGATGCTTGAAAAGACAATGACGGTATTGACCCCGTCCTCATAGAACAGATAGGCAATAAGGAATTTTCTCGGCTCCTTGCGAATCCAGAGTTCTTTGACGGTTTTCCATGCTTGTCGCGCGCCCCGGGTCCCGGCCTCCATGGCCGTGACATCGGCCCGGGCATCCCGGGGTAAAAACAAGAAGGCGGGAAGGGAAAAGAGCGCGAAAAACAGTGCGGTGGCGATCCAGGTCAGACTGTAATGGCCGGTTTTTATGAGCGGCAGCGCGATCAGGAGCGAAGCGATGGAGCCCGCATACCCGATGCTGAAGCCCCAGCTCGATACCCTGCCATGATATCCGGCCGGGGCTATTTGAGGAAGGAAGGAGTTGTAGAAAACCAGGCCGCCTTCCATGCCGATGTTCGCGAAAATGATCAGGATGAACCCGGTGATGACGGCGCCGGGTGTGAGGAGGGAAAAACACATCAGGGCGGCGACACACAGGAAGGTATAGACCGCGAGGAGACGTTTACGCAGGCCAGCGTAGTCGGCAATTCCTCCAAGAAAGGGCGAGGAAAGGGCTATGAACAGCATGCTGAGCGAGATGGCCCGTCCCCACCAGAGGTCTCCCTCGCCTTTGCCGTTCCCTACGATAACATTTGCATAATAGACCGGGAATATGACTGCGGCGATCACGGCAGAATAGCTCGAATTCGCGAAATCGAAAAGACACCAGCTGACGATCTGTTTTTTGTCAAGCACAGTATTCGCGGGAGAAGGCATGGCGGCATTATCATATAAACGCGGGTCAAATGCAATAGCCGCATTGGGCTGAACGAACATATTGATTTCAATCCGGCGGTATGCTATTATGGTACATGGAGTTACACATATCAGGAGGGACCTATGAAACGAACGAATATCATGCTTGCCGATGACCAGCATGCCCTGCTGAAAGGCCATGCGCGGACAGAGGGGAAAACCCTCGGCGAGCTGGTGAGGACGGCAATCAACCTGGCGTATCAGAAAAAAGACAGTCTGGAGCAGAGGAAAACCGTCGCTCTCCATGCATATCGGGAAGGCTTGATAAGCCTCGGCAAGCTTTCCGAAATACTGGGTGTTGACACGATCAGCGCGCGTCTTTACCTGAAGCAGAATAAAATACCGGTAAAAATTCAGGATGCAGGTGATATCGCAAGGGACCTTCGGAATGCCTGAGCTCATCTTTGACAACTGCGTTCTGAGCAACTTCGCATTATCGGGCTCGCTTGAGGTTATCAGGACGTTGTACGCAAATACCGCCTACCTTACGGATTTTGTAGCCGCCGAAAACATGAGGGGGATCGCCCAGGGCCATGACGGCCTCGTTGCCATACGGCAGGCCCTTATGGACGGCTGGATCAAAGAGCTTATCTTAAAGGGAAAGGCCGAAAAGCGCCTTTTCGAGTCGCTATCCATTTCCTTGGGATTAGGCGAGGCCTCCAGCATGGCACTAGCGAAGACAAGGAACCTTGTCTTCGCCTGCGACG
>Ga0315281_10012479_pt1 | contig 11561 bp, 10 predicted proteins | sample YL17G07_0_MG_FD_204540 | JGI IMG/M metagenome (GOLD analysis project Ga0315281, IMG submission 204540) | Sediment microbial communities from Yellowstone Lake, YNP, Wyoming, USA - YL17G07_0 | ecosystem: Environmental > Aquatic > Freshwater > Lake > Sediment | place: USA: Wyoming | collected... | reverse complement strand
TCACTGGGGGGGTAGCAGGAGGAATAGGAGGCACTTCTACCCCGATAGATGATATGACTCGCTCTGGAGCATCAAATATCGGATTCGAACTCAGCAACCCCGCGTTCAGGTCGTTGCTACAGCGAAATTTGTTAACAACCGTTGTAAGCGGCATAGGACGATCCGCTGCCGCAACGTACGTCTCTAATTTATCGGAGCCACAACTTCCTCAATAATCCAGAGCCCAATAGGAGAGAAAATGTTGTAGTTTCTCATTTGAGGAGGATTATAGTGGACCCATAAATTCAGACACGAAAACAGGCTCGGCTAAGGTACACTTTTGACCATGATCCGCAAACGTCTTACCCCTGCTCAGAAAGCCGCTATCACGCTGGAACTCCTCCAGGGTGAAGACACGTTACCGCAAATTGCCGCCCGGCATGGGGTGCACCCGAATCTACTCCGCAAGTGGCGCACCCAAGCCTTGGAAGGTTTGCCCAGCTTATTCACCGTTGCAGACCAGGACCAACGGGCACGCGAAGCCGAACACCAACGCCAACTCCATGAACTGTATGCCGAGATAGGCCAACTCACGACCCAGTTGAGCTGGCTCAAAAAAAAATCTGGCCTCGAAGTTGGGCCGGGCTGAACGCTTGGCCTTGCTGGAACGCGCTCAGTCCGAACTGAGCCTGAAAACGCAATGCGACTTGCTCTCGCTCAACCGCACCAGCCTGTATTACCAGCCCGTGCCGCCCACGCCGGAAGAACTACTCATCAAACGGCGTATCGACGCGATCTATACGGCGCACCCGTTCTATGGCTCACGCAAAATCACGGCGGTGTTACGCGGCGAAATGCTCATCAATCGCAAGGCCGTGCAAGGGCATATGCGCGAGATGGGCATCGCTGGCATCTGTCCAGGACCCAACACCAGCAAACCAGCCGCCGAACACCGTGTTTTTCCGTATCTGTTGCGCCATACGACCGCCAGTTACCCCAATCACATCTGGGGCATCGATATTACCTACATCCGTCTGCTATCCGGCTGGCTGTACTTGGTCGCAGTGCTGGACTGGTACAGCCGCTACGTGCTCACTTGGCGGCTGTCCGATACGCTGGATATCGCCTTTGTCCTGGACTGCGCGACGGCGGCTCTGGTGCAGGCCACGCCCAAAATCTGGAACAGCGATCAGGGCAGCCACTTCACCAGCCCGCACTACATCGACTTGCTCCTCGCCGCCAACGTGCAGATCAGCATGGATGGCCGCGGCCGGGCACGCGACAACATCTTCACCGAGCGCCTGTGGCGCACCGTCAAGTACGAAGAGGTGTATCTCAACGAATACGGCACGCCCCGCGAAGCGCACACCGGCTTGGGCCAATACTTCCCCTTCTACAACAACGAGCGTCCGCATCAGGCGCTGGGCTACCTGACGCCCTCTGCCATCTACTTAGGCCAAGCCACCGGGTTGGCCAAACCCGGACTTGTGCTATGATGAACTTACCCCCCCGGAAGACGAGCAGAACTCGGCGCAAGCCTGTTCTCTCGTCTTTCTCTGTTATTGGGTCGGAGAAAGGCCGGCCCACCTTAACTGACCCCGTTTTTGAGTCTTGACACTGGGGTCCACCTTAAGCTATGGATTGGACAGGTTTATGCATCGTGGGGGCATTTGTTGGCGTCTTGTGGCTAGTTGGCTACGACTTACACAAAAAATGCTCTCTCTCCTCACCCGAGGCTATACGTTTGCCACGTATCGTTGGGATCTTATTTGGTAGATTTCAGTCTGAAGATGTGGTGAGTATTCGAGGAATAGCAGCCCAGTTGTGGGCTTGTATTTCATGGCCGGTCATTGGGTTGCAAGTTATGGGTATAGTCTCACGAGAGCAAGCCGTAGCATGGTTTGGTTGGTCAAGTGCAATTCCTGCGTTGTTAGTCTTAGTAGTTATACTAAGAAAAAGGAAGCGGAAGTAGTTCGGGTTGAGAAACGCCACACTCAACTAATTTATGTAGCGACTTCAGATTTTCCCGGCGTTTCAGCGCTTCACTCATCAGGGCGGGGTGAAGGCTTGGGTCACGGGTCAATGTCGGGGCGCGGATTAGTTTGAGTGTAAAAACTAATCCGCGCCCGGGCGTTAACGTGAACCCGCACATTGATTTGGCGACGGGCGGGACGGGGGTGAGGGCTTGGGCAACGGGTCAATGTCGGGGTACAGAGGAAAGCATCAATAAAACACAAAACCCCTGCCATGCGCGCAGGGGCTTTTGTCTTTCAATGCTTCGGGTACGAGCGATTTCCCCGCTGAACCCTAACCCGCCGGACGGGGTAAAATAGAGCGTAGGATTATGCCTCACCCCCGGCCTCTGGCCACCCCCTCTCCTGACCACAGAACTTCGTAGTCAGGAGAGGGGGATGGGGGGTGAGGTCCAAAAGTCTATGTTCAAACTCGAAGAAGGCTGGCTGACCGTCGTCCTCATGTGCGTCATGCTTACCGTGGCCGGGTGGGGCGTGGCCGTGGCGAGCTGGGCGCAAGGCTTGTGGGCCGCGTGGCTTGCGGGCGTCATCGGCGTGCTGGCCGGGCTGGCTCTCGCCAAGAGCCGCTTCAAAGGCCACACGGCGCTCATCTTCGCCCTCGTCTACGGCCTGTTCGTCGTGGGCTTCCTCACCTGCTTTTTGATTGAAGGCACCTGGCACGAGCGGAGCGTCGAACTCGTCATGCGCCTCAACAACTTCATTTACAAAGCCCTCTTCGGCGGGACCTCGCGCGACGCCCTGCCGTTCCCCGTCTTCGTCTCGCTCGTCTTTTGGACCTCGGGCGTGGTCGGCGCGTGGGCCGTCTTCCGGCGCGGCTCCGCGTGGCCGGCGGTGATTCCAGCGGGCGTGGGCCTGCTCGTCAACGCCTACTACTACCTCGGCCCGGCGCAGGTGGGCTTGTACCTCGCGGTCTACCTGCTCCTTGCGTTGCTACTCATCGCTCGCGTCAGCCTCTTCGCCCGCGAGCGCGAATGGCAAACGGCGCGCGTGGCCTACAACCCGGAGATGCGCCTCGACTTTTTGCGCGCGGGTCTCGCCGTGGCCGTTGCGGGCGTGGCCGTGGGCTGGGCCGCGCCCGACGTCATCAGCTCCTTCTCCTCGCCCGTCGTCGTCTCTGCCTGGCAGGAAATGACCGGCCCGTGGAGTAAAGTGCGCGAGCAGTGGATGCGCCTCTTCGCCAACGTGCGCGCCTACGGCCAGAACGTCAACGACTTCTACGGCGATTCACTCGCCCTCGGCGGCGCCTCGCACCTCGGCGATAATCCGATCATGGACGTGGCGGTCGGGAGCACCACCCAGGACATCGGGCCGGACGTGACCGCTGGCCCCGGCGTCTTGCGTTACTACTGGCGCATGGAAACCTACGACGAATATCGCGACGGGCGCTGGCAGGCCAGCAAGGTCGAGTTCAAGGAATACTCCAAATCCGATTTCGTCCGCCTCCCCGCTTATCGTCTGCGGCGCGATGTGACGGCGAACATCCTCTCGTACGTCGGCGCATCATCGCGCCTCTACACCCCCTCCCAACCCCGCCGGGTCACCCTGACCCCGCAACGCTCCTCCACCTTTCAGCAGATCGTCACTCCGGGCGGCGCGGTGGACGTGGCCTCCGTCCGCACCCTCTCCCCTGATTTCGTGCGGCGCGGTGAGCAATATCAAGTCATCGGCTCGCTCTCGGTCGCCGATCAGCAAAGCCTGCGCGCCGCCTCCGCCGAGTATCCCGAATGGGTCACCGCGCGCTTCCTGCAACTCCCCGACACGGTCACTCAGCGCACGCGCGACCTCGCGGGGCAAATCGTCGCCGAGGCGCAGGCCGAGAACGCCTTTGATAAAGCGCAAGCCATCACCGATTGGTTGCGCCAGAACATCACTTACGATTTGAACATCGAAGCCCCACCGACGGAGGCGGACCCGGTGGACTACCTGCTCTTCACCTCGCGGCGCGGCTACTGCAACTACTACGCCAGCGCGCAAGTGATTCTGCTCCGCGCGCTGGGCATCCCGGCGCGGCTTTCGGTGGGCATGGCGCAAGGCACGCTCGACGAAGACACCGGCGTGTTCCACGTCGTCGAGCGCAACGCGCACGCCTGGCCCGAAGTCTTCTTCCCCGATTACGGCTGGGTGGAGTTCGAGCCCACCGCCTCCGAAGCGCCGCTGGAGCGTCCCGCCTCCCGCGCCGCCGCCGCGAGCGCTGGCCCGTTCATTTCGCCGGACGCCGAAGACCGTGGGCAAGGCCCTCAGGACAAACCGGAAAAAGACGTGCCCGACCCATTGGAGAATCAAGCGCCCCGCTCGAACATTTGGCTCTTGCGTTTGCAGTCAGCCGCCGCCACCATCGGCCTCACGCTCGCCATCCTGGCAGTCGTCGCGTTGGTGGGGTTGGGAATGCTCCTGCGGGTGGGGCTGATCGGTTGGGAAAGCCTCGGCGCGGCGGGCGAGTGGGTTTTGCGTCGCCGGGGTCTCGCGCTTCCCTCCGCCATCACCGCCACGTATATGAAGTTGGAGCGCCTCGCCCGGTGGCTGGGCTTGAAACTTGCGGATACGCTCACCCCGCACGAGCGCGCCGCCGCCCTCGGGGACGCTCTGCCCGAGGCCCGCGCGGGCGTGGACATCATCACCGCGCAATACGTCACCGAGCGGTACAGCCCGCACGCCACCGACCCCCAAGCCGCCGCCGAAGCCTGGCGGGCGCTCCGCCCGCGCGCGTGGCGTGAAGCCCTCGAAAGGTTTATCCGCAGTTGGACCGAAGGCGAACCGACCAAAAAACCTGAGCGTAAATGGAGTTAATCACTCATAATTAGTGCTACAATCAAGGCTACTGGTGACAGTTAGCCTTTTTATTTTCCGGTTCGTTCAGGAGCGTGGCTGTGGAAATCAAACACGTTGTTCTCGTACTGGCCGACATCAGCGGCTATACCCGCTTCATGCGCGTGCACACCATGAGCCTCTTGCACGCCGAGGCCATCATCACCGACTTGCTGGAAGCGGTGATTGACGCCGCGGAGTTCCCGCTCACCCTGAGCAAACTGGAAGGCGACGCGGCGTTCCTGTACGCCACGGTCGAGGACGACAGCCGGGTCAGCGCCGCCGCGCAAGATATTTTGCGGCAAGTGACGGCGTTCTTTGAAGCCTTCACGCGCGGGAACGCGCTTTGATTGCCTGCGACACCTGCCGGTGCGAAGGATGCAACCACATTGCGGAACTCAGGATCAAGGCGTTTCTCCACGTGGGCGAGGTGGCCATCAAAAAAATCCGGCAGTTCGAGGAGTTGGCGGGCGAGAATGTCATTCTCATCCACCGCCTGCTCAAGAACACCATCCCAGCCAAAGAGTACATCCTGCTCACCGAACAGTTCTATGCCTTAAGTGGCGGGCTTGGGGACAGCCCACTGGAGACGCGCACCGAAGAGGCCGAGGGCCTCGGCCCGGTGGCCGTGCGCGTTTATTACCCGGCGGGCGACGCCACACCCCTCCCGCCTCGGCCCGCCTCGGCCCGCCCCGGCGCCGCCCTCGCCCGACAACCCGGAACTGTTGGCCTTAGCCAATCGGTTTAACGATTACGCCGTCAAACGGGCGTTGGGCCGCGTCGAGCAACCACGCTTCAGTCATCTGCCCAACGTGAAATTAAGCCCGGCAAGTTTGCTGGGTTACTTCGTGGGCGGGATCGGCGCTAACATCCTGGCCACGCTCCAGCATCAACGAAGCCAGAAGCAGGCGGAGGGCCGGTAAAGTGTGAACGCCGCGACCCAACACGGCTACCTCATCCTCGCCGACATCTCCGGCTATACCGCCTACCTCGCCGGCACGGAACTCGAACACGCCCACGAGATTCTCACCGACTGGTTGGAGGTCATCGTGGGCCGCTTCCAGACCGCGCTCACTATTTCCAAGTTGGAGGGCGACGCGGTCTTCGGCTATGTGCCGGAAGCGAAGATGGAGCGGGCGAGACGTTGTAGGAGTTGGTGGAAAGCACTTACGTCGCCTTCCGCCACCGACCCGTAAACCGCCGCCCAAGCCTGGCGGGCGCTCCGCCCGCGCGCCTGGAAAGAAGCCCTCGAACGCTTTATCCGCAGTTGGACCGAAGGCGAACCGACCAAAAAACCGGAGCGCAAGTGGAATTAGGGCGACCTGCGCTCCCCCTCTCCTGAACGTATCACTTCACGTTCAGGAGAGGGGGCGGGGGGTGAGGCCTGCCTGAAAGCGGAGTTAATCAGTCAGTAATTAGTGCTACAATCAAGGCTACTGAGAAGTAGCCTTTTTATTTTCCGGCTTTCTCAGAGGTGTGACTATGGAAATCAAAAAAGTCTTTCTGGTGCTCGCCGATATCAGCGGCTATACCGGTTTTATGCGGACGCATCAGGCCAATGATTTGATACACGCCGAGACCATCATCACCGAACTCCTGGAAGCGGTGATTGATGCCTCTCAATTTCCGCTCACCTTAAGCAAACTTGAGGGCGATGCGGCCTTTCTCTACGCCACCTTTGCGGATGACAGTCAGGCTCCCGCCGCCGCGCAGGAAATCCTGCGGCAAGTCACGGCTTTCTTTAACGCCTTCCGCGCTAAAGAGCGCGCGCTCATTGCTTGCTCTGCCTGCCGGTGCGAAGCCTGCGACAACATCGCCGAACTCAAACTTAAAGCCTTTCTCCACGTCGGTGAGGCGGCCATCAAAAAAATCCGGCAATTCGAGGAACTGGCCGGCCAAGACGTCATCCTCATACACCGCTTGCTCAAAAACACCGTCGTGGCCAAAGAATATATCCTGCTCACCGAGCCTTTTTATGCCTTGAGTGGTGGCTTGGGCGACAGCCCCTTGGAGCGACGCACCGAAGACGCCGAGGGCTTCAACCCGGTGGCGGTGCGCGTCTATTATCCGGCTGGCGACTCGGCGCCCCTCCCCCCGCGCCCCGCGCCGGACCAGATGACGTCCGATATGCTTGCATGGGGCGAGCGCATGGTCAATTACACCCTCAAACGAACGTTAGGCCGTGTTGAACCGCACTTTAATCACCTACCCAACGTCAAATTAAATCCGGCGAGTGACGTGGGCTTGTTTGCAAAGATGATCTTCGGCAAGATCATGATTCCCGTGTGGCGGTGGCGTCTACTAAGCCAGAAGCCGGCCGTGGGAAAGTAAACCGTGGACTCTACGACCCAACACGGTTACCTCGTCCTCGCCGACATCTCCGGCTATACCGCCTACCTCGCCGGCACGGAACTCGAACACGCCCATGAGATTCTCACCGCGCTCCTCGAAACAATTGTAGAGAAGTTCAAGACGCTCTTGACGATCTCGAAACTCGAAGGGGATGCCGTATTCGCTTACGTCCCCGAGGTCAAACTCCCGCGCGGCGAGACCTTGCTCGAACTCATCGAGTCTACCTACGTGGCCTTCCGCGACCACGTGGAGAACGCCCATCGCCGCACCATTTGTGAATGCAACGCCTGCCGCGCCATCCCCACCCTCGACTTGAAATTCATGGTGCATCACGGCGATTACATCTTGCAACACGTGGCGGGCATCACCGAACTCGTCGGCTCGGACGTGAATCTGGCGCACCGGCTCATGAAAAACCACGTCGCCGAAGCCACCGGCTGGCACGCTTACGCGCTCTTCACCGAAGTGGGCTTGAAGCACATGGCCTTGCAACCGGAAGGGATGCACGAACAGGCCGAAACGTATGAGCATCTCGGCGAAGTGAAGACGTTCAATCTCAATATGCGCCAGCGTTATCAAGAATTGAAAGAAACCCAACGGGTGTTCGTCACCGCCGCTGAAGCCGATGTGATCATGATGCACGATTTTCCCGCGCCGCCCCCGGTGGTCTGGGATTGGGTGAACGAACCCAACCGCCGCGTCCAGTGGTCGGACTTCGATACGTTTCAGGTGGTGCGGCGGCCCGATGGGCGGACCGGCGCGGGCGCGCGTATGCACTGTGTACACGACAAAAAAACCATCAACTCCGAGGCCATCCTCGACTGGCGGCCTTTCGACTACTTCACGCACGAAGCGTCCAGCGGGCCGATGCTGATGACTTTTCAATTCGAGCCGATTAACGACGGTCAGGGGACGCGCGTTTACGTGCGCATGAAGGGCAAAATGCCGCTCCCCGATTTCATCCGCAAGCCGCTGTTGAAGTTCATGATGCGGATGTACAAAGTGGAAGACCTCTACCGGAAGCTGGAAACGCTCATCGCGCGCGAGCAGGCGGAACTGGAACGGAAAGAGGGCACGCCGGAATAACGCGGCGTGTTTTTAGCCTTGAGCGCTCACCCCCACCCCCACTCCCACGCCACGCACGGCTACCTCGTCCTCGCCGACCTTTCCAGTTATACCGCGTTTTTAGCGAGCGGCGAACCCGGCCACGCCCACGCCATCAGCGCCGATTTGCTGGAGCTCATCACCGCGCGCCTGCGCACTGTCTTTCCCGTCACCCAACTCGAAGGCGGCGCGGTCTTTGCTCACGCGCCCGAAGCACAACTGTCGCGCGGCGAGATGCTCCTCGAAACCCTCGAGGCCACTTACGCCGCCTTCCGCGACCACTTGGCCGCCATCCGCCGCCGCACCACCTGTGAGTGTACGGCCTGCCGCAACCTCTCCCGCCTCGACTTGAAATTCCTCGCCCATCACGGCGATTATATTGCCCATACCATTGACGGCCATTGGGATTTTATGGGGCTGGACGTGGCCCTCGTGCGCGAGCGCCTCCTCAAAACGGCGGGCGGCGACTCACCCGGCTACCTTGTCCTCACTGAAGCCTGCCTCGCCCACATGGACGTGCGCCCGGCGGGTTTGCAGGAACGCTCCGTCGCTTACGAACCTTGGGGAGAAGTAAAAACTTACTGCCTCGACTTGAGCGGCCGCTACCAACAGCGGGTGGACGCGCGCCGCGTAGTTGTGGAAGCCGCCGACGCTCACGCGGTCTACCGCCACGACTTCGCCGCGCCGCCGGCGACGGTGTGGGACTGGCTGAACGACCCGTTCAAGCGCACGCGCTGGATGGAATTTAAGTGGACGGCCCTCGACCGCCCGGCCGGCCGCACCGGCGTGGGCGCGCGCAACCACTGCGCCCACGGCGGCGGCGCGACGATTGAGACCATCCTGGATTGGCGGCCGTTCGATTACTACACCTCGGCCTATGTGCTGTTCAAGTTGCCGCTTACGCTCTTGATGACTTATCGCCTTGAGCCATTGCCTCCCGCCGGTTCGCGTCTGCATCTTTACGTGAAATTCCCAGTGCCGGTGCCTCGCTGGTTGACACGCTTGACTCTCCAGCCGGCGCTGGCCCGTACCTATGCGCTGATGGCGGCGCTGATGGCGGATGACCTGAAAGTAAGTGAAGAGTAAAGTATGGCGACTCTTACCCAGCACGGCTACCTCGTCCTGGCCGACATCTCCGGCTTCACGGCCTACCTGGCGGGCGTGGAACTCGACCACGCGCACGAGATTTTGAGCGACTTATTGGAAACCATCGTCGGGCGCTTCAAGACTCTGCTCACCATTTCCAAGCTGGAGGGCGATGCGGTCTTTGGGTATGCGCCCGAATCCAAAGTGCCGCGCGGCGAGACTTTGCTGGACTTGCTCGAAAGCACCTATGTCGCTTTCCGTGACCGGCAGACCGCCATGCACCGCCGCACCACGTGCGAGTGCAGTGCCTGCCGGAGCATCCCTAGACTCGACCTGAAGTTCATCACGCATCACGGCGATTATCTTTTGCAAGACGTAGCCGGCATCGCTGAATTGCTCGGCTCCGACGTGAACCTCGCCCACCGGCTGATGAAGAACCACGTCAGCGAAGCGACGGGTTGGCACGCCTACGCGCTGTTCACCGAAGCCAGCCTCGGACACATGGGCGTCTCCTCGGACGGGATGCACGCCCAACCCGAAACCTACGAGCACTTGGGCGAGGTGAAAACCTACAGCCTCAACCTCCACGAGCGCCACCAGGCCATCACCGAAGCGCGGCGCGTGTTCCTGTCCCCGGAAGAAGCCGACCTGGTCCTCACGCATGACTTTGCCGCGCCGCCGCCGGTGGTGTGGGATTGGCTCAACAACCCGGAAAAACGCTCCCGGTGGATGCACGACCGGAGGTGGAGCGCCGACGCGCGCCCCGGTGGCCGGACTAGCGTCGGCTCGCGCAACCACTGCGCCCACGGCAAGAACACGATTATTGAGACCATTCTCGACTGGCGGCCCTTCGACTACGTGACCGGTGAACAAATCGTGAACAACACGCGCATGGTGGAGACGGTGCAATTGGAGCCATTGCCCGACGGCGCGGGCACGCGGATGCGCGACCACATCAAATTTGAAATGGGCCTGCCGCCTTTCCTCAGGCGCCCGTTGGTCAAACTGCTCCTCACCAAAATGGTGCAATACAAGTCCGATGAAATTCACGCGGGCCTGGCCCGGTTGATGGTTGCCGAAGAAACCGAATCCACGCCGGGCCCTGCCGACACACAAAACAAACCGGCGTGAACTTAGCACCCCTTTCAAGAATCATTTCATGGAATCGAAAACCCAGCACGGCTACCTCGTCCTCGCCGACATCTCCGGCTACACCTCCTACCTCGCCGGCACGGAACTCGAACACGCCCACGAAATCCTCACCGCACTCCTCGAAACGATTGTCCTGAAATTTAAAACGTTGCTCACGGTTTCCAAACTGGAAGGTGACGCCGTCTTCGCTTACGCCCTCGAAAACGCCGTCCCGCGCGGCGAGCTGTTGCTCGACCTCGTGGAGTCCACTTACGTGGCCTTCCGCGACCACGTCACCGCGGCGCACCGCCGCACCACCTGCACCTGCAACGCCTGCCGCAACATCCCCAACCTCGACCTGAAATTCATGGCCCACCACGGCGATTACATCATTCAGGAAATCACGGGCATCAAAGAACTCGTCGGCTCGGATGTGAATCTCGTCCACCGCCTGCTCAAGAACCACGTCGCCGAAGCGACGGGCTGGCACGCCTACGCGCTTTTCACCGGTCAGGCCCTCGCCCATATTGGCGTGCAATTCGACGACTGGCACGCGCAACCCGAAACCTACGAACACCTCGGCGAAGTGCAGACGCACTCGCTCAACCTGCGCGAGCGTTACCAGACCCTCGTTGAAGCGCGGCGCGCCTTCATCTCCGCCGAAGAAGCCGACCTCGTCATCATCCAGGATTTTCCTGCGCCGCCCTCGCGGGCGTGGGATTGGATGAACAACCCCCTTCAGCGCAACAAATGGGCCGCCGGGCATGGCGTCGAGTGGCGGGCGGGTGATCGCCCCCAGGGCCGCACCGGCCCCGGCGCGCGCAACCACTGTAATCACGGTCAGGGCAAAGGCGAGGGCGTCGAAACCATCCTCGACTGGCGGCCCTTCGATTACGTGACTATTGAAACGCTCGACGGCGGTATACTCATAACGGAGACCATGCAATTCGAACCTCTACCGGACGGCGCTACGCGTTTCCACGACCACCTCACCGTGAAAATGCCGCCGCCGCGCTTCCTCCGCCGCGCTGTGACGAGGTTCATCATGCTGAACATGATGAAGTATGACCA
>Ga0315281_10012477_pt1 | contig 11563 bp, 10 predicted proteins | sample YL17G07_0_MG_FD_204540 | JGI IMG/M metagenome (GOLD analysis project Ga0315281, IMG submission 204540) | Sediment microbial communities from Yellowstone Lake, YNP, Wyoming, USA - YL17G07_0 | ecosystem: Environmental > Aquatic > Freshwater > Lake > Sediment | place: USA: Wyoming | collected... | reverse complement strand
GCGAGCCAGCCCCGGACGGATGCGCGGGTGCTCGCGGCGGCGGCTCGCCAGGTCGACGGTCGCCCAGGGCGTGCCGGGTCGGGCAGGCGCCAGAGCCACGGCACGAGCGCCCAGAGGAAGACGAGGTAGTCCAGCCGCGCCGGCCGCGGGAAGGCGAGGAGCACCTGGAGCTGGACGAGCGTCGCGGGCAGCGTGATGAGCGTGAGGAGGCCGCCCACGGCGAGGAACCCGGCGCCCCAGGCGCGCCCGCGCGGCGCGACGAGGGGGAGAAAGGCAACGGGGAGCCACTTCAGGGTGGTCGCCAGCGCCCAGAGGAGGCCGGCGGTCACGGGCCGGCTGAACTGGGCCGCCCAGAGCAGGTAGACGAGCGGCAGGTTGAGGTTCCCGGTGTCCAGGTTGGCCGCGATCGCGAAGGAGAGGAGGGCGACTGCGATCGCCGTCGGGAGCGGCCGCCGCCGGTACGCCCAGTGGATGGTCCAGAGCAGGAGCAGGAGCTCCGTGCCGCGCCAGGCGAACCAGGCGATGTCCCACGGCAGGAGCGCCCACGGAGCGAAAGCCGGGAGGAGCCACGGTGCGTACACGTAGGGCATGAACGGGCCGGTCGGGTGGTACGGGTCGCCGCCGTTCAGCCAGATCCGGACCGCGGCCCAGTACGCGCGGGCATCCCCGCCGGCGAGCTCGCCGCGGGCCCACAGGAACGCGGCCGTCAGCCCGAAGGCGAGGCCGAGGAGAACGATGGCGAGCACGCGGCGTCGGTCGCGGAGGCGGCTCACCTCGCGGCGGAGCTCGCGCCGGACCACGCCGGCCCGGTGCCGTGCGGGCGCGACGGTCGCGGACATCGGGCCGAGTATCGCACGCCACCGACGGCGGGCCGGACCCGGCCCCGCGCCGCATGGCTCCATCGGCTTCGCTGGGGCACCTCGCGGGGGCGCGGCGTTCGCCCGCCGGGCTGCCCGGGCGGGCCGGTAGAATCGGGGCGCCGCCGTGAAAGGGGAGCCGCGCATGACCAGCCCGATCGACCCGTCCACCCCCGGCGCCGGTGCCCGCGACGCCGAGCTCGCATCGCTCCGCGCGAGGCTGGCCGCCGCCGAGACGGCCTTCCTCGTCGATCTTGAGCACCTCGTCGGGATCGACTCGGGGAGCTGGTCGCCGGCCGGCGTCGACGCGGTCGGGGCCTGGGTCGCCGGGTTCCTCCGCGACCTCGGCGCGGGCGTGGCGACGCACCCGGACCCGGACGGTAAGCTCGGCGCGACCGTCGTGGGGGTCGTGGCCGGGAAGCAGGGTGGCCCGCGCGGGCTCCTCATCGGCCACCTCGACACCGTCTTCCCGGACGGGACGGCGGCCGAGCGCCCGTTCCGCGTCGCCGGTGGGCGCGCCACCGGACCGGGCGTCACGGACGACAAGGGCGGCCTCCTAGCCGGCCTGTACGCGCTGCGGGCACTGGTCGCCCGGGGCCTGCTCCCGTTCGAGCGGCTGGTCGTCGTCGCGAACCCGGACGAGGAGATCGGCTCGCCGGCGTCGACCCCGCTCATCCGGGCGCTGGCCGCTGAATCGGACGTCGCGTTCGTCCTCGAGTGCGGCCGGGCGAACGGCGACATCGTCTCGTCACGCAAGGGCTCGCTCGACCTCGAGCTCGTGATCCACGGCCGGGCGGCCCACGCGGGTGTCGAGCCGGAGAAGGGCCGCAGCGCGATCGTCGAGGCCGCCCACCAGGTCATCGGGATCCACCGCCTCAACGGACGCTGGCTGGGGGTCACCGCGAATGCCGGCGTCGTCGAGGGCGGGACGCGCCCGAACGTGGTCGCCGAGCGGGCCCGCCTCGAGGTGGACCTGCGGGCGCTCGACCGGACCGGGCTGGAGCTGGCGGAGGCCGCGCTACGGCAGCTCGCCGCCGCGCCGGCCGTGCCCGACGTCCGGGTGGAGGTGCTCGAGCGTGCGCGCCACTGGCCGATGGAGAAGCTGCCCCGATCCGCCCGGCTCGTGGATCACGCCCGGGCCCTCGCGCGGCGGATCGGCTTCGAGGTCGCCGACGCGGCGACCGGCGGCGCCTCCGACGCGAACACGACGGCCGGGCTGGGCGTCCCGACGCTGGACGGGCTCGGCCCGATCGGGGGCGATGATCATTCGCCGTCCGAGTACCTCGAGGTCGCGTCCGTCGTGCCGCGGACCGTCCTGCTCGCCGCGCTCCTCCTCGCGGTCGGCCGGGACCCGGTCGTGGCGGGCTGGCGGTGGGATCGCGGCGCGTCCGCCTGAACGGGCGCCGATGCGCCCGGGCGCCGGGTCCCGCCGGTCGGGCCAAGTCGGTGCGCCGGGACTCGCGAGCCGGACCCGGGCTGGACCCGCGTCCCGTTGGTCGGCCTCGACGCGTGCCGTCAGCGCAGGAACGTTCCCGCGCAGCGGTCGCAGACGACGTAGACGGCGTGGCGGTCGCGGGCATACCCGGCGGCGTGGAGGATCCCGCCGCAGCCGGGTATCCGGCACCGCCAGGTCCAGGAGCGCTCGGTCGGCTCGAGCGGCGTCGACTCCTCGGCGAGCTTCGCGCCGAGGGCGTCGTTGGCCGCCACCAGCTCGGCGATCGTCGCGGCGCGCTGCGCCTCCGTCTCGCTCGAGTACGGGTAGCTCTGGCTGATGTTCGAGGACACGCGACCTCCGGGCGCCGGGTGCTCGCCGGCCGGCGCGGCGAGTATCGCACGGCGGATGGCCGACCCGCGACGCGTGTCGTCAGGCGGGGAGCGGCCCGAGCGCCTTCTCCCAGGCGACGAGGAGCGCCTCCTCGACCCGCGGATCGAGCCGGCCGCGGAGCGCGATCGCGCAGGCCATGTTCCAGGCCGCGACGACGCCCAGCCGCGGGTTCCAGGGTGCCACGGTGTCCTCGATCAGGCCGATCGCGGCCTCCTCCAGCCGCCGGCTCGGGCGCGGGGCAAGGAAGCCGCCGAGCCCGCCGAGCAGCCCGCCGAGGCCCTGCGGCCGCGGCCGGAGTCGCTCGCCGAACCGCCCGTCGTCGATCCCGGAGACCCCGCCCGCGATCGCCACCACGACGTCCGTGAAGAGGATCGCGAGCTCGTCCTCCTCCTGCCGGCTGAGCTTCGGGCCCTCGTACCAGGCGAACCAGAAGCCGTGGTCCACCCGCTTGCGAAGCGGCTTCGCCGCGGCGAGCTCCCGGACCGCCGCGTCGAGGGCGACGAGGTGCGCCTGGCGCAGCTCGCGCAGCCGGCGCAGGATGGCGGCCCGCGGCCCGGCATAGAGGAGCGGGTGGGGCTCGCCCACGGCCGGGCTCACCAGGCGGCCGGCAGGCCGGCCGAGCGCGGGTCGGTGGCCGCGGCGAGCGTCCCACCGGCGGCCGGCCCGCCGTCCACGAGCTCGATCGCGTGGCAGTGCCCGAGCCGGGCGTCGAACGGGGCGGCCACGTCCAGGCGGTGGCCACGGGCGCGCAGGCCGTCGAGGAGCCCGTCGCAGAAGCGGGGCTCGACGACCACGACGTCGGGCGGATCGAAGTGCCGCGGCGGCTCCGGGAACCAGCGCGGCGCGGCGACGGCCGCCGCGACGTCCAGCCCGCCGTCGACGAGCGAGGAGACGACCTGGGCGTGGATCGCCGGCTGCGCGTCGCCACCCATCGAGCCGACGACGACCCACGGCCGCCCGGCGCGGAAGAGCATCCCGGGGAGGAGCGTGTGGAGCGTTCGCTTGCCCGGGGCGAGGACGTTCGCGTGGGCAGGGTCGAGGCTGAAGAAGCTGCCCCGGTTCTGGTAGGCGATGCCGGTCGCCGGGTCGACGATCCCCGACCCGAAGCCGGCGTAGTTCGACTCGATGAGGCTGACGGCGTTGCCGGCGTGGTCGACGGCCCCGAGCCAGATCGTACCGCCGCCGCGCGGGACGCTGGCTGGTGGCGGCGCCGCCGCCCGGGCCGGGTCGATCCGGCGGGCGAGGCGGGCGGCGTAGGCTGGATCGAGCAGGTACGCGACCGGGACGTCGCGGAACGCGGGGTCGGTCAGGTGCGCATCGCGGTCGGCGAGGGCGAGCTTCGTCGCCTCGATCCCGGCGTGGACCCAGCCAACGTCGGCCCCGCCGGTCGCGCCGCCGTCGCCGGGTGCGAAGGACGCCGCCGGGGGCGGCCCGAGCCGCTCGAGGATGCGCAGGATCTGGAGGGCGACGATCCCCGAGCTGTTCGGCGGGTGGGTGGTGACCCGGACGCCGCGGTAGTCGATGGCGAGCGGCTCCGTCCAGGTCGATTCGTGGGCGGCGAGGTCGGCGGCGGTCACGAGCGCGCCTGCCGCGGCGAGCGCTGCCGCCTGGCCGGTGGCGATCTGCCCCGCGTAGACGTCGTCCCAGCCCGCGTCGGCGATCCGTGCCAGCGTGGCCGCGAGGGCGGGGAGGCGGACCCGCTCGCCCGGCCACCACGGGCGCCCATGCGGCCGGTAGACCGCGTGCCAGCCGGCGGCGGCGCTGCCGAGCTCCCGGTCGAACGCCGCCGCGGACGTCTCGACTGAGCGGCGGAAGCCGTCGTCGGCCGGGAAGCCGTCGCGGGCGAGCTCGATCGCCGGGGCCAGGACGTCCGTCCGCGGCAGCCGGCCGAAGCGCTGGTGGGCGTCGGCCCAGGAGCGGACGGCGCCGGGGACCGTGATCGTGAGCGGGCCGCGGAACGGTAGGCGGGCGAGCCCCCGTGCCCGGAGCGCGGTCGGGTCGGCGAGCGCGCCGGCCCGCCCGGAGCCGTTGAGGGCCTCCTGCCGGCCGGCCGCCTCGTCCCAGATCAGCCAGAACGCGTCGCCCCCGATCCCGCAGGCCGAGCCCATGACGACGCCCAGGACCGCGTTCGCGGCGATCGCCGCGTCGACGGCCGAGCCGCCCGCCCGGAGCATGCCGAGGCCGGCCGCGGTGGCGAGGTGGTGCGGCGCGACGACCGCGCCGGACGCGCCGCGGGCGAGCGGGGCGGGCACGAGGGGGCGGTCCACGCCCCGATTGTAGGCGCGCCCGGCGGCCGCTACGCTTGCCGGGTGGAACGCTCGGTCTGGGCCGTCATCCTCGGCACGTTCACGCTCCGGCTCAGCACCGGGCTCACCGGGACGATGTTCGTCTTCTACCTCGACGAGCTGCCCCGGCACGGCGGCCAGGCCGTCGACCCGCTGGTGCTCGGCGTGTTCGCGGCCGCGTTCTACGTCGCCGAGCTCGCCCTCTCGCCGCTCTTCGGCGTCCTGGCCGACCGGTTCGGGTACCACCGGATCATGGAGCTCGGCCCCGCCTTCGGCGCGACGGCCGTCGTCCTGACCGGCATCACCACGAACCTCTGGCTGCTCGGCGCGACGCGCTTGCTGGAGGGCTCGTCGACGGCCGCGAGCGTGCCGTCCATCCTCGGCTTCATTGCCATCGCGACCGCGGCCGACGAGGGGTTGCGCGGCAGGGCGGTCGCCCGCTTCGAGATGGCGACGCTGGCCGGGCTCGGGGCCGGGATCATCGCGGGTGGCCTCCTGTGGGCCGTGCTCGGTCCGCTGGCGTTCTTCCTCAACGCGGGCTTCTACGGGGTGTCGTGGGCGATCTATCGCTTCGGCCTGCGGGACGCCCGCGCCGACCACGGCGGCCGCGAGCGCGGTGACCGGACGAGCCTGCGCCAGTACTGGGCGATCCTCACCGGTGCCCACGTGTGGCTCCTGGCACCAACCTGGATCGCGGTCAACGCGGCGATCGGCATCTGGTCGGCCCAGGGGCTCTTCCAGTTCGTGTCCGACCCGAAGCCCGAGTTCGCCGACCAGCTCCTCATGCAGGGGATCTCGTCGGTGACCGCGAGCGCGGGGATCGCGGTCGGGGGCGCGATCTTCCTGGCCGGGCTCCTCTACTGGGGCAACCGGTTCAAGGCGCTCCGCCGGACGACCATCATCTTCTACGGGATCCTGGGCGGAGCCGCCCTCGTCGGCGGGGCCGTTGCCATAAACCACGGGGGAGCGCTTCCGCCCGTCGCGCTCATCCCGTTCATGGTGGTGGTGATCGGCGGCATCTTCGTCCTCGCCGGGGCGACCCCGGCCGCGCTCGGCCTGCTGGCCGACATGAGCGAGCCGTACCCGCGCGACCGGGGCGCGATCATGGGCCTCTACTCGGTCTTTCTCGGCCTCGGCCAGATCACGGGGAGCCTCCTCGGCGGTGCCGCCGCCGAGTGGAAGGCGATCGACGGGCTCCTCGTGGCGACCCTCCTGCTCCTCGCGATCGCCCTGCTCCCGCTGTGGTGGCTGCGCCGCTACGAGCACCAGGTCGGCGGCGCGGTGGTCCCGCCGGCCGGGCTGACGGCCGCCGGCTGAGGCGGCTCCGGGGGTCGCGGATGCCCGTATCATGTCGGGCCATCGGACCATCGCGCCCCGGCGATCCGTCCGCACGCGCAGGGAGGCAGTCCCATGGCCCGCGTCGCGATCGTCACCGATTCCACCGCGGACCTCTCGCCGGCGGTGACCGCCGCGCAGGGGATCCGCGTGGTGCCGCTCTTCGTGCGCTTCGGGGACGCGGAGCTCCGGGCCGGCGTGGACCTCTCCACGGACGAGTTCTGGGCCCGGATGCTCGCTCCCGACGCCCCGTTCCCACAGACCGCTGCGCCCGCCCCCGGCACGTTTCGGGAGACGTTCGAGCAGTGCTTCGCCGACGGTGCCGAGGCGATCGTGTGCCTCACGATCTCCACGAAGCTCTCGGGCACGTACCGGAGCGCCGAGCTGGGGGCCGCGATGCTGCCCGGCCGACCGATCCACGTTATCGATTCCGTGACTGCGTCGATGGGGACCGGGCTGCTCGTCCTGCTGGCGGCGGAGATGGCGGCGGCCGGGAGCCCGGCCGGCGAGATCGAAGCCGCGGTCCGGGCCAGGTTCGCCGACATCGGCCTCTACGTCTTCCTCGACACGCTCGAGTACCTGCGGAAGGGCGGCCGGCTCTCGGCGGCCCGGGCGGCGATCGGGACCGTCCTCTCGGTCAAGCCGATCATCACCGTCCGGGACGGGCTCGTCGAGATGGTCGAGAAGCCGCGCACGCGCGCGCGGGCCCGCGAGCGGGTGCTCGAGCTCCTGGCGAGTCGCCCGATCGAGCGGCTCGCGATCCTCCAGACGGCCGGCATCGGGGCCGATCGCGACGCGTTCCGCGACGAGCTCGTCGCCCGCCTGCCGGGCGGGATCGAGCCGGCCCACGTGTCGGCCGAGACGATCGGTGCCTCCATCGGGCCGCACCTCGGACCCGGCTGCCTGGGGGCCGCCGTCCTCCTGCGGCGCTGATCCTCGGCCTCCGGGGTCGCGCCGGCCGGCGCCGGCCCGTCCTGACGAACGTTGCGGGACGGTTGCGGGCCGGTGGCGGTACCATTGCACCCCGTAGACCGGGCCACTCGCCCGGTTCTGCGTCCCCGTTCGGCCCTGGTGCGTCGGGGTCCCCGGGCCGGAGATTCGGCCCGGCAGCTAACTCCGCCGCGCCGCGGCGGTCCCCGGCCGGACCGCTCGCGCCGCGGCCGGCAGCCGTCCCGGAGGCGGCAGGATGGCCGCCCGCGGGGCGGCGGACAGGATGGCGGGCGGCCGCAGGGACGCCCCCCGGGAGGAACCCCACCCGATGGCCACTGAGCAGGTCGCCGAGAAGATCAACGCCTGGGAGGTTGCCCAGCGGCAGTTCGACCTCGCCGCGGAGAAGCTCAACCTGGATCTCGGCCTCCGCCGGATCCTCCGCGAGCCCCGCCGGGCCCTGACCGTCCACTTCCCCGTGAAGATGGACGATGGCACCGTCCGGGTCTTCACCGGCTACCGCGTCCAGCACAACCTCGGCCGTGGCCCGGCCAAGGGCGGAATCCGCTACCACCAGGACGTCACGCTCGACGAGGTCAAGGCCCTCGCGATGTGGATGACCTGGAAGTGCGCGGTCGTGGGCATCCCGTACGGCGGCGGCAAGGGCGGCGTCATCGTCGACCCCAAGAAGCTCTCCATGAAGGAGCTCGAGGCGCTCACCCGGCGCTTCACGACGGAGATCAGCGTCCTCATCGGCCCCGAGCGCGACATCCCCGCCCCGGACGTCAACACGAACGCCCAGGTGATGGCCTGGATGATGGACACGTACTCGATGCACGTCGGGTACACCGTGCCGGCCGTCGTGACCGGCAAGCCGATCAGCCTGGGCGGGTCGGAGGGTCGCAACGAGGCGACGGCCCGCGGCTGCGTCTACACCGTCGTCGATGCCGCGGCCCACCTCGGCATGGACCTCGCGAGGGCGACCGTCGTCGTCCAGGGCTTCGGGAACGCCGGCGCGATCGCCGCCCGGCTCATGCGTGACGAGGGCTCCACGGTCATCGCCGTGTCCGACACGCAGGGCGGGATCGTCAAGCGCGACGGCCTGGACATCGACCGGGTCATCAACTGGAAGAAGGAGCACGGGACCGTCGTCGGCTTCCCGGGCGCCGAGTTCATCAGCAACGCGGACCTCCTCGAGCTGCCCTGCGACGTCCTCATCCCGGCCGCCCTGGAGAACCAGATCACGGGCCGCAACGCGGCCCGGATCAAGGCCAGGATCGTCGGCGAGGCCGCCAACGGCCCGACGACGCCCGAGGCGGACGAGATCCTGCACCGCAACGGCGCCTTCATGATCCCCGACATCCTGTGCAACGCCGGCGGGGTCACGGTCAGCTACTTCGAGTGGGTCCAGGACCTCAACCGGGACCACTGGAGCGAGGCCGTCGTCAACGCCAAGCTCAAGGAGATCATGGACAAGGCCTTCGGCGAGGTCCTCGACATGGCCGAGCGCGAAGAGGTGGACATGCGGACGGCCGCCTACCTCGTCGCCGTCAAGCGGGTCGCGGACACGACGGCCCTGCGCGGCCTCTACCCGTAGATCGCGCTCCCGGCTACACCGACGAGATGGAGGGGGCCCCGCGCCATCGGCTGCGGCCTCCGCCGGTCCCGAGACGGCATTCGCCGGGGTGTACCATCGCGGCCATGCTCGACCACGAAGAGAAGTTCCTGTTCAAGGAGGAGATTCTCCATCTCGCCGGCGCGATGTCGGATTCGGCGGTCCTCGACAACGTGGAGGACCTGCTCACCGACGTCATCACGAGCCCGCGTTTCGACTCGGAGGTCTTCACCCTGGAGCGCTCGCTCCAGGTCATGCTCGGGGCCCGGGCCGGGGCCACCCTCGTCGGGCTCCTGACCGTCACGCCGGAGGTGTTCGAGGAGGTCGGCGAGGTCCGCATCTCGCCCGAGGTCCACGAGCGGCTCGTCGCCTGGCGCGCACGCTTCGGCCTCGCCATCGACAACGCCCTCAACTACCTGAACAACCCGGACGGCATCCAGGGCCACAGCTTCGCGACGCAGGTCGCGCACATCGAGGACCGGCGCGTGCTCCAGGGTCGCCTGACCCTCGTCCGCTACAACAACGAGCCGCAGTTCTTCGTCGCGGACGCGGGCGTCTTCCTGGCCCTGGTGGGGGACGTGCTCGAGCGCCTCGGCCCGTACCTGGAGCCGGACGCCGTCGACCAGGAGACGGTGACCCGCCTGCGCGACGCGGTCCAGCTCGTCGAGCGGAAGACCGCCCAGCGCGGGTAGCAGGCCGATAGAGCCGGCGCAGACGCCGGCGGCCCGGCCTCCGAGATCGCGCCGCCTTCGGCCCGGCTCCGGCTCAGGCGCCGGCCGGCGCGTCGCCCGGAGCGGCCGTCGGGTCGACGGGGCCGCCCGTCCGGCCCGCCCGCCGCGTCCGGCGCACGAGGAGCAGGGCGAGCAGGGCCATCAGGGCCGCCCCGAGGGCGATCGGGAGCACGACGATGGCCAGCCAGATCGCGGCGTTCGCGAGCGCCTGGCCGATCCCCACGAGCGAGGCGGCCGCGCGGTCCACCTCGCGGGCCGGGTCCCAGCCCTCCTGGACGACGGCCACGGCGACCGCGGGCGGCGGGGTGAAGGTCACGGTCAGCGTTGCGAGGGCGGCCTGTTCCTCCAGGTTCTTCTTCTCGGCGGTCAGGCGCTCGATCTCCCCGCGCACCGAGGTCAGCTGTTCCTGGACCGCCAGGACGTCGGGGATCTTCGCGGCCTTCGCCATGATCGCCTGGAGGGCCGACTCGGTGGCCCGGAGGTTGGCGAGCCGCGCGCCGAGGTCGACCACCTGGGCGGTCACCTCCTGGCTCGCGGTCTGCTCCCGGACGACCTTCTCGCCGACCTTGCGAACCGCCGTGAGCGCGTCCTCCCAGCGCGCGGCCGGGATCCGGTAGGTCACGGTCGCGCTCTCGTCGCCGCCCTCTCCCTGGCGCACCGACGCGGCGACGTAGCCGCCGAGCGCGACGATCGCCTGCTCCGCCTCGGAGAGCGCGCTGTCGAGCTTCGCGACGCGGAGCTCCAGCTGGCCGGTCCGGACGATCAGGACGGAGTCGGAGACGGTGGAGCTGCCGTCGTTGGCGTTCTCGCGGCCGGCCCCCGGGGCCTCGGCGGGGGCGGACGTCGCGGCGGGCAAGCCGCCCTTCGTGTCGCTGCTGCTCGCGGAGCCGAAGTCGGCCGGCGGCGCCCCGCCGCTCCCGCATGCGGCGACGAGCACGACCGTCCCGCCCAGGAGGAGCGCGAGCGGGCTGCGGGCCCGGGGTCGGGCGGCTGGACGAGCGTTCATCGGAGCACCTCTCGGGTGGCCGGGCGAGGCATCCGCCCGCGTCGCACGGCCCCGGGACGTCCCTGCCCGCGGGACGGTTCCGCGCGGCCGGCCCGTTCAGTCGACGCCGAGCACCACGTTGTCGATGAGGCGGGTCGTCCCGAACCGGGCGGCCAGGGAGAGGAGGGCCGGCCCGTCGACGCGGGCGAGCTCCACGAGCGTGTCCGCGTCCGCGCACGAGACGTACTCGACCTCGGCCCGCGGCTCGGTCCGGAGGACGCCGCGCACCGCTGCGCGGAGGGCGTCGCCGTCGCGCTCGCCCTCTCGCCACGCGTGCAGGCCGGCGAGGAGGGCGCGGCGGATGACCGCGGCGGCGACCCGGTCGTTGGGCGAGAGGTGGACGTTGCGGGAGCTCATGGCCAGCCCGTCCGGCTCGCGGACGGTGGGGCAGGGGACGACCTCCGTCCCGATCGCGAGGTCGCGTGCCATCCGGTCGATGACCCGGAGCTGCTGGTAGTCCTTCCGCCCGAAGTACGCGCGGTCTGCTCGGACGAGCCCGAAGAGGACCGCGACGACCGTGGCCACGCCCTCGAAGTGGCCCGGCCTGGCCGCTCCCTCGAGGGGCGCCGCGATCGCGCCGACGACGACCTTCGTGTCGAAGCCGGCGGGGTAGACCTCGTCGACCGGTGGCGCCCACGCGATGTCCGTGCCCTCGTCGGCGCAGAGCGCCAGGTCGCGCGACTCGCTGCGCGGGTAGGTCGCGAGGTCGTCGGGATTCTCGAACTGGCGGGGGTTGACGAAGATCGTGGCGACGACGGTGGCGCATTCGGCGCGCGCCCGCCGCAGGAGCGACCGGTGCCCCTCGTGGAGCCAGCCCATCGTCGGCACCAGCCCGACCGGCCGCGGGGCGGCGTCGAGCGCGGCCCGGAGCTCGGCGCGGGTCCGGAGGACCTCCACGGGCAGCCCGTGCCGTCAGAGGTCGCGGTCGAGCGGGATCCCGCCG
>Ga0315281_10012476_pt1 | contig 11563 bp, 9 predicted proteins | sample YL17G07_0_MG_FD_204540 | JGI IMG/M metagenome (GOLD analysis project Ga0315281, IMG submission 204540) | Sediment microbial communities from Yellowstone Lake, YNP, Wyoming, USA - YL17G07_0 | ecosystem: Environmental > Aquatic > Freshwater > Lake > Sediment | place: USA: Wyoming | collected... | reverse complement strand
AACCTGTCCAGCCGTCGAAACGAATATGACCTGGTGCACGCGAGTTACAATCCTGGCGTCGGCTAAATCACCGGTTTTCTCTACGAGTTTGATGGTCTTTACGCCGCTGCCGGCACGCTGCTGCTTCGGGTAATCTTCAATTTGTGAAAGCTTACCGTACCCCTCGGTTGAAACCACGAGGACATACGACTTCGGGTAGGCAATGCCCATCCCTACCACTTCATCTTCCGGGAGCAACCGGATACCGCGTACACCACCGCTCGTGCGCTGACTGGTACGAATGCTGTCGACCCCGAACCGGATCGATTGACCTTTCCGTGTCACCAGTACAACATCGTCCTTATCGGTGGCGGTGTGTGCCGAAACAAGCTCATCGCCGGTTTCTACGTCCATGCAGATAAGACCGCTGCTGCGTACAGCCGCAAAATGGTCGAGAGAAGTCTTTTTGATCTCGCCCTTTTTTGTGACCATGATGAGATACGTATCCGGAACGAAATCTTTAATCACAACCATGTCCGTTATACGTTCTTCAGGCGGGATAGCGAAAAGATTTACTACCGCTGTACCTTTTGCCACGCGAGAAGTATCCGGCGGCAACTCATAACATTTGATACTGAACATTCTACCGCGGTTGCTGCAGAGTAAAAGATAATCGTGGGTATCCGCCACTACAACCAGACGTACGGCATCCTCTTCCCTGGTGGTCATACCGATAATGCCCTTGCCGCCCCGGTGCTGAGTCTTAAAGACCTTAGACGGCACACGCTTGATAAAACCGCGTGTAGTAATCGTTACCGCCATTTCCTGGTGCGGGACGAGGTCTTCCATCTTAAAATCGACGGGACCTTCTTTGTTTATTTCCGTGCGGCGTTCGTCGGCGAATTTTTCCTTTAGATCGATAATTTCCTGCCGCGCGACACCGAGAATTCGTGCCGGCTTAGCGAGCAGATCCTCAAGGTATGAGATATTCTTCAATACTTCAGCCAGTTCATCAAGTATCTTCTTACGCTCCAGTCCAGCAAGTCTGCGCAGGGGCATTTCAAGAATGGCATCCGCCTGGAGCCGGCTCAAACTGAATGTGCTCATAAGATTCTGTCGCGCGATATCCGTCGTTTGTGAAGCCCGTATGATCGCAATCACTTTGTCGATATTATCGAGGGCGATTCTAAGTCCTTCAAGAATGTGGGCTCTGTCTTTGGCACCTTTGAGTTCAAATTTCGATCGTCGGATGATGACGGTACGGCGGAAATTAATGAACTCCTGGAGCGCTTCCCTGAGGCTGATAACGCGAGGCTGCCCGTCTACCAGAGCCAGCATGTTGACGGCAAAAGTAGTACGCATGACGGTGTATTTGTAAAGGCTGTTTAATACCATCTCCGGTTGAGCTTCCCTCTTCAGCTCAATAACAATACGCATACCCTGGCGGTCGGATTCGTCACGAAGGTCGCTAATACCGGTAATTTTCTTATCATTTACGAGTTCCGCCATTTTTTCGACGAGTGCGGCTTTATTTACCTGGTAGGGTATTTCATTCACGATAATCTGACGGCGCGCATGGTCAACATATGCTTTCGCCTGCACGATAATTCTGCCTCTGCCGGTAGCATAGGCACTTTGAATACCATCTTCGCCAAGAATCACGCCGCCTGTCGGGAAATCAGGACCTTTTATAAACTCTAATAAAGCGTCAGCCGGTGCATTAGGATTGTCGATCAAGTATACAAGTGCATCACATACTTCTCCGAGGTTATGAGGGGGGATATTGGTTGCCATACCTACGGCAATACCGGAGCTCCCGTTCACGAGTAAATTTGGCAGGCGAGCAGGAAGCACCGTTGGTTCTTTAAGACTGTCATCAAAATTCGGTGTGAAATCAACTGTATCCTTGTCGATATCAGCCAGCATCTGTTCCGTGATGCGAGCAAGGCGGGCTTCTGTGTAACGCATCGCGGCAGGCGGGTCGTCATCGATCGAACCGAAATTCCCTTGTCCGTCGACAAGCGGATAGCGCATCGAAAAGTCCTGCGCCATGCGCACCATAGCATCGTAAATTGGACTATCGCCGTGAGGATGGTATTTACCCATCACCTCACCGACGATACGCGCGCTCTTCCTGTACGGAGTATTGTAGCTGACCCCCATTTCGGACATTGCATAAAGGATGCGCCGGTGCACCGGTTTCAATCCGTCTCGCACATCCGGGAGGGCTCGGGCAACTATAACACTCATTGCGTAATCCAGGTAGGAACTACGCATCGTTTCTTCAATCGTGACTGGTTGTATCTTGCCGGTTACCATAGAAAACTATTACTCCGTATCATCATCAAAATCATTTTCAACCGGTTCTTCCTGTAGAACTTCTGATTCTTCGCCGCCGACGACCGTGTAGCCTGTTTCCCCGAGTAGTGATTCTTCCTGCTCAATCTCGCGGCGGATAACACGGTCGCTTATATCTGTCCTGGCACCTTCCACACCGCGGGTTGGGAAAGATAGCTGTCCCATCTGGCTGGGATGCTGGTAAGCCTCCCTGATGATCACAGATACGGCCTTGTCTGTAGAGCTGACAATGGCGGCAGAGTATTTATTACCGCCTTTCATCAACCGGATGAGCCGTTGTCCGTGTCTTGAATCCACAAGCCCAAGATATCCCCCGCGGGACGTCTCGACAACCACATTATTTCCCTTTACCTTGAGGTTGACGACGTCTCCAGCGACGACACGCGCCAGGACGTCGGCAGAGGCGAGATCAACAAGCTGCACGACACCTGCCTTCCCAATTTCTTCGATAAAGACCTGCGGTTCGAGTTTATGCACGACCGGCTGCTTCGAGCCCTTGTTCTTTTTTAATAATACAAGGCGCTGCAGGTTCTTTTGGGCAATCGCGTTGTAGGAGTCTACCTCTAGCGTTCGTTTATAAGCGGCCTCAGCCTCCGCGTACTCGCCAAGCTCCATATGAGCCCTACCAAGCCGGTTTAAAGCTTCTATATCGTTGGCGAATACGTCGATTATACTTTGATTGACAGCAATCGCCTCGCGCCACTGCCCTTTAAGAGCCAGCGCAATTGCTTCCCGACTATTCTGTCTCCGAATTCTCGATTGTTCTTCTTCTTGGTATGTCATCCCTGCCTCTCCCCATATCCCACAAAATGTTGACACATATTAGCCTAGTTTAACCTAAAGTTCAACTATTACTAAATCCCAAATCCAACTTATTTTCTGTGACGTTCATCTCAAATAAAAAATTTTTACAAATCTTAACCAAGCTCTACTTCAAAAGCCTTGTGAAGAGCACGGACTGCGTCCTTCACTTTTTCTTCTTCTACTATACATGTAATCCTGATTTCAGAGGTACTGATGAGCTCTATATTCACTCCTTCAGAGCTCAGTGTTTCGAACATTCTGGCAGCAAAGCCAGGAGTATTCTGCATACCTGTGCCGACAATGCTGACCTTGCCTAATTTTGCATCACTTACTACATCCCTGGCGCGGATTTTTTTGGCCACCGGTTTGATAACTTTAAGGGCATCCTGCATCTGGTCACGGGTAACGGTAAAAGTAAGGTCGGTAATCTTATCTATACTGGCGTTCTGAACGATAGTATCGACGCTGATCCCGGCTTTCGCAAGCGGTACAAAAATCGAAGCGGCGATGCCCGGTTTATCCGGCACGCCGACAACCGTAATCTTGGCAACGTCCATATCAAAAGCTACGCTTTTTACTTTATTCCTGTTCTCCATTGAGACGCCTCCGTGAATTAAAGTACCGGGATTATTATTAAAACTGGATGCTACCAGAATAGGAATACTATAGAGCTCCGCGAGTTCGATGGCACGCGGCTGCATGACCTTGTTGCCGTAGGTCGCGAGTTCCATCATCTCATCATATCCAATTTCTTCCAGCCGTTTTGCTTCCGGAACAACGCGAGGGTCGGCGGTATAAATTCCATCGGTATCCGTATAACGGGCGCAGAATTTAGCACCCAAGGCTGCAGCCAAAGCCACTGCTGATATATCGGACGCCCCTCTGCCGAGTGTTGTTACGTCCATCTGTTCGGTGGTACCCTGAAATCCAGCAACGATCACGATCTGTTTTTTCTTTAATTCTTCCTGGATGCGCATGGTATCGACTTTAACTACTCGAGCACGGCGGAAGTTTGAATCTGTTTTGATTCCAGCCTGGGCACCGCTAAGGCTGATCGCCGGGTAACCCATTTCATGTAATGCCATAGTCAGCAGGGCACTGGAAACGAGCTCACCGGTAGACACCAGAACATCCATTTCGCGAGGATGAGGTTTCGAAGTAATCTGGCTTGCTAGTTTGATAAGTTCATCAGTAGTATCGCCCATCGCCGAAACAACCACGACAACCTGATTGCCCTGGTCAAAAGTTTGCGTAATTCTCTTTGCGACATTTTTAATACGTTCGGCGTTAGCTACTGAGCTGCCTCCATATTTTTGAACGATGAGTGCCATAGTTACTAATCTCCAATTAGCTTTCGCATTATATTGCAGCCAGGATTAACTACTAGTCCTGTCCGCTTTGCTTCAGATTCAGTCAGCCTTCCTGCACCATTGTACGAAAAACCAGCCCCAAACATTAAAAATGGCACCGGCTCACTGGTATGTGTACGCACAGAGATTGGTGTGGGATGGTCTGCAGTAACCAGAACCTTTAGGTCCGCGCTCTGTTCTCCTATCTGTTTAGTTACCATTTCATCAATTTTCTCTATCGCCGTTACTTTTTCTTTCACAGAACCGGCATGACCGGCTTCATCTGGAGCTTCGATATGAATTATTACTATATCATACTGTTTCAGGCTGTCAAGCGCACCTTTTGCCTGCTGAGCATAATCATTATCCAGACCATCTGTCACGCCTTTAATATTAAGAACAGCCATATCGGACATTTTACCCAACCCCTGGAGCAAGCTCACGCCGGAGGTGACCGCAGCCGTACGGCGGTACATGTCTTGAAAACGCGGCATCGTGGGAATACCACTACTGCCCCAGAACAGCCAGATATTCGTTGCCGGTAGTTCTCCGCGAGCAATTCTTTTTTTATTTACAGGATGATCTTTGAGCACCCTCTCCGAGCTCAGCATAAGCTCGAGTAATAGCTTAGAGCCTGTCCCTTTGGGTAAATAGTCCTTCGCGGGTTTTCCAGGTATATCATGGGGCGGGGTACAGATAGCCTTTGTCGTTTCCTCCATACCTTTCAATTTCATAATGCTGCGATAGCTGACTCCAGGATAGATATGCACACGTTCATTCCCGAGTGTTTTATTTAAAGCATCTATAAGCTCATTAGCTTCAGCGGTACTAATCGATCCGGCGCTGTGGCTTACCATCACTCCGTCTTGTACGGTTACAAGATTACATCGGAAAAGCACATCACCGGGATTTATGGGAATATTCAAGCTTACAGCCTCGATTGGCGCACGGCCTTTGTAATAGACTTTCGGATCATAACCAAAGATTGACATACAGGCGACGGCGCTGTCCGGCTCCATTCCTTCGGGCACCATATGAGCCAGTCCAACAATGCCGGTTTTTGCCATTTTATCCAGATTAGGTGTTCGTGCAATTTCCAACGAGGTCATATCACGATAATCAGGAATAGACAACCCTGCAGCGCCATCCATGATAAGAACACAATATTTCACACACATTCCTTGCTAATGAGAGTAAATTCCGCCTATAATAGTCGTTGCGGGGCGTAGCGCAGCCTGGTTTAGCGCGCAGCGTTCGGGACGCTGAGGTCGGTGGTTCGAATCCACTCGCCCCGACCACCACTTGGACTGCAGCAAATCTCTCGTGTATACAAAGCTAATTATACTTCCCGCTATGGTGGTTTTCAATAAACATAATATCTAATTTCCAATTTGAAACTCTGGTCTTTCAGGTTTTATCAACACGTAAATGCATGTTGTGGAATAAACGAATTTTTATATGGCAGACTATTATATAAAGTAGTAAAATATTAAAGTTGTCAAACGGAGGGATCGCATAGTGGTCTAGTGCGGCCGCCTGCTAAGCGGTTGCCCTACGAAAGTGGGGTCGAGGGTTCGAATCCCTCTCCCTCCGCTGCCACCGTCCTACGGACGGAAGTTCCAAGTAACAAGTAACAATAATCAAATCCCGTTTACCTCACCAGGGGATATCTTTACTGTTTGCCGCACTTCATTACTTTCAGTGTAAACTCCGACAGGAATCCATCAAATAGCCCGATAACGCAATGCGGTTGATAGAGGCGAGACTAACTCGAAAAAAACCAAATATAAGTGTAGCTACAGAAAACGGTGTACTAAAGAAATTTATTAACTATTTGAGCAGAAAAAGGTTTTCCGTGTGCAGGATAGAAAGTTTTTACTCCTCTATCTAACAATTTTCGGATACTTTCCTTCACCCTTTTTATATCTTCAGCGAAAATGGGTAAACCCGGATTTAATCGCAAAGGAAAGCCACTCATAACTAAGTCGCCTACAAAAGCATCTCCAGTTTCTAATAAGATGCTGACTGAACCCATCGTATGACCAGGTGTATAAATTACCTTGCCTGGAATACCAAATGGTGCTAAAGAAAAATCCTCATCACCCAGTCTAATATTAACGGCTGTTTTGGTGACATGAGGCTTGGATGATAATTTTGCCAGTATTTTACCCCATGTATTAGCTCCTGGAATTACCGGGTTTCGACTTTTCCAGCCATTCTTTATCTGGTGCATGCATGGCAATATGCGCTCCAGTTGCATCCTTGATGACCCTGGCTGAACCTATGTGGTCGTAATGACCATGTGTGTTCACAATCAGTCTAATCTGTTTCGGATCGATTGACAGTTTTTGCATATTTTTGATGAAATTTCCCAATTTGTTCGGCGGACCGCTATCGACCATGATTGTTCCCTTATCATGAATTACGTAGCAACAGGTCATTCCCATTTGAACAGGATAAATATTCATGGTCTTAACCTCCTAAAGCAAAGAAAAATTTGATGCAAAATCAAAAGGAGTTTACACGTTATATCTGAACCTCATGTAAATCAATATTGACTCGCATATCTTAGTCTTACCCTTAGTATATCGGATAAAGTGATAATCTCAATGTTGTTAGAAATATGAGTGTAATCAAGGGGAGACTACATTAGAACGCGAATTTATCATCGATTCGACAACTTTTCTCCCCTCAGTTCTGTCATAACCAACGACATGAACATCAAAATGCGATTTGTCTTTATTCCATGAATATAAATACCCTGTTCTTAAAAGTAAGCCACTATTTTGCTCAAGTATTTTTATATCGTTTATGTTGTAGATTTGGAAAGGTTCGTTGCCAATCACAGTTACTTCTACACTTTTCTCCATAATGGAAATGAAATGGTTTTCATCTTTTCCAATGAAAGTAAATCCTAATTCAATGGAGTTATCAAATTCATTATAAGTTGGTAATCCGACTGAAGCGACAGTAGGTCTAATCCCTTCTGGAAAGTATGATGGGATGATTATTGCAAAAGGAACGTCTTTTTGAAGTGATTCGATAATGGAATCATTAACAGCCTGATAATCCCTACAGCTTACTAATACCAGAACGAATACTAATAAAAAGGGGATTAGCTTCAAATGTATTTTCATTAAGGTAATTATAGGTATCTCGCTTTTTGTATTCAAGCTCCTTTAATTTAGTACTAGCCGACTTTTACTGGCTTACGTATCTCAATCTCACCATTAGAATTGCGAATAAAGTGATGACATAGAATTTTTTTACTTCCTCTATTTCTCTATTAAGGAACGACATTTTGGTTAATATCAAATGAAAAAACAATCAAATAAAATAAGTAAGGCTACGAATGTACTATATTTTAGAATAATAAAACAATTAAATTAAAGTCTCAAAAGAGGTCTTATTATGCAAAAACAGATGAACAATAAATATTATTATCTGCTATTGATCATGGTTGGCATATATTTTGTGCTCATGTACTTTCTTATGTATGCGATGGTTAATAGATTTAACAATGTTGTACATAGCTACAACCAGATTTACATGGCAGCCCTCATGGCTTCTCCGATGGTGGTAATCGAGTTGACTTTTATGGGTATCATGTATCAAAAACAAATATTGAACTTTGTGATGATTGGTGTCAGTGTCATCGTATTTGCCCTATCCTTCGTGTTTATTAGACAGCAGACTGCAATTTCCGACAAACAATTGTTGCGGTCCATGATTCCGCACGATGCTGCCGCAATTCTCATGTGTGAAAAAGCTTCAATCGAGGACCCAGAACTTGCCCAGATGGTCGAATCCATGATCCAGAATTATCAATCAGAAATCGATCAGATGAAAATGATGTTAGCCGAAATGGAAAAATAGTACAGTTTAACAGCTAGTAAGGGTTAACTTTTTCTTTTTAACCATCTTTCTTACCTACACAGGATCTATCTTAAAAAATTCCGCATATGAATTGATGTTACCTATGAGCTTGAACAGTCCTATTTAGTGTCCAATATTATTCAATGGATTCCCGCTCGGAGGCGGGAACGACAGTGGTGTGTACGCTCTCAAGTTTCCGTATTCTCGTTAGAAGCTGTAAAATACACATAGGAAATTAACGACAATAGATATGAACAAAGAAACTAAAAAAACTAAAGCTTATTATGCCTCGAGAGTCCAGGACGAATGGAACCGTCTGGTTAAGGACCCATTTCACCAACTGGAATTCAATATGACCAAATGGTTCTTAAAACAATATCTACCTTCTAAAGGGCTGGTTTTAGATGCAGGAGGAGGTCCAGGAAGGTACACTATTGATCTTGCTAGAATGGGACTTGATGTAGTGCTCCTCGACCTCATGCAAGAACATTTGGAATTCGCGAAGAAAGAAATCCAAAAAGCCGGAATAAGTAAAAGGGTAAAGGAAACAGTCGAGGGTTCGATAACAGACCTGTCCCATTTCAAAAATAGCTCATTCGATGCGGTTTTATGTCTTGGTGGTCCGATTTGCCACGTGCATCCGCAGTCCGAGAGAGCAAAGGCTGTGAAAGAACTCATCCGTGTAGCCAAATCAAATGCACCGATTTTTGTATCTGCGATGAGCAAGTACGGAGTTCTTCTTGCAACGCCTGAGGGTTGGCCGCAGGAAGTCGGAAATAAACAATACTTCGATGATCTTATAGCAACGGGGAATGATTACCATTTCGGTCACACAGGATTCTGCCATTTCTTCACGTCTACCGAGTTAAGAAAAGTCCTCACAAGTCGAAACACCGAATTTGTTTTGATGGCTGGGCTTGAAGGTTTCAATTCCGACCGTCAGACAAGCAATAAATTCGCTGAGAAATACCCTGTCGCCTGGAAAAACTGGCTTAAAATCAACGATAGAATGTGCACAGATCCTTTTGTGATTGACGCCAGTGGACACATGTTAATTATCGTGAGGAAAAAGTAATAATGCCCCGTTATCATATCTGGACAATCGGCTGCCAGATGAATAAGGCAGAATCGGAACGGCTCGCTAACACCTTTGAAAAAGACGGTTTACAGTTAACCGACCGTGCAGAAGAAGCTGATTTCATTGTAGTCAATACCTGTGTAGTGCGTAAACACGCCGAAGACCGCGTCACTAATAAACTGCACTCACTAAAATCACTGAAAAAATCAAATCCTGCCATTGAACTGGCTGTAACCGGCTGCTGGGTAGATTCAAATATGGACAAACTAAAAAAAGAATACCCGCATATCGACTATTTTTTTAAAGCTGGAGAATGTCCTCCCTGGCAGAAACCGGATAAATGGACGCAGGCGTTGCCTTTACATCCGCAAGTAACCGCTTACGTGCCAATTATCCAGGGGTGCAACAATTTCTGTGCCTATTGTATTGTTCCCTACCGGCGTGGTCGCGAGAAAAGCCGTCCGGTCTCAGAGGTTGTCTGCGAAGTTCGTGAGTTTGTAAAACGCGGCACGAGGGAAGTTACTCTTTTAGGCCAAAATGTCGACTCCTACGGACATGACCTACTTGATAAACCAGACCTTGCAGACCTGCTTGCACAGTTAAATACCATCGAAGGCTTATGGCGCATCCGTTTCCTCACCAATCACCCGAAGGATATGAGCCGACGGTTGATAGATGCAATTTCCACTCTGGACAAGGTATGCCCTGCCCTCAATATACCTGCCCAGGCAGGAAGTAATGAGATTCTCAAGTTGATGAAGCGCGGATATACGATTGAACAATATCGTAATCTGATAAAGGAAATCCGCGAAAAGATACCTGGAGTAGCTTTGAGCAATGATATCATCGTTGGTTTCCCAACCGAGACCGAGCTTCAATTCCAGGAATCAGTCGGGCTATTAACCGATCTCAGGTTCGATACTGTCCACATTGCGGCTTATTCCACTCGCGCCGGCACGATTGCCGCCCGAGAATATAAAGATGATGTCGCTGCTACTGAGAAAAAAAGACGTTTGCAGATAGTCGAGCAGCTGCAGGAGAGCATTGCGGCAGAGATTAATGCCAGGTTGTTGGAGCAGAAGGTTGAGGTCCTGGTAGAAGGAAAACAGAAGGGGAAGTGGTACGGTCGGACAATAACTGATAAAATTGTATTCTTCAACAGTGATGATGATTGGTATGGAAAACTTGCTATACTGGATATAGAACGCACAAACCCCTGGTCACTGCAGGGAAGACTGCGTCAATAAGGAGGAATATATTGCGCAAATCGAGACTACTGATTATTGGACTGGTTATCGGATTATTAACCGCCACTGCTTTACTGGTGAGTTGTTTCCCGACCACAACCGACACTGGCGGTGATGAAACAACAACAGGCACATCATGGACAAGCTCACTGCTGATGATCGGCTTTGTCGTACTTATTTTCGTCATGATGTACTTCTTCACCATAAGACCACAGCGGAAGCGCCAGCAAGATCAATCTAAGATGATTCAAGAGCTTTCGCGTGGCGATAGAGTTGTTACTATCGGTGGATTATACGGTGTTGTAGAGAGTGTCTCCGAAGACAGCGTGACAATCCGGGTTGAATCCGGGACAACATTGCGTTTTATTAAATCGGCGATTGCCACGAAAATCACCGAACAGCAGCCCCAGACCGGACCCAGATAAAGAGCGGGCATTGCTAGAGCAAGCTCACCTTTAGCTATTTAGAAAGGAGCTCAGGTGAGGCGTTTCGATTATATACTGATTGGCAGCGGTATTGCCGGGCTTTATACCGCTTTGCAAGCACGCGAGCACGGTAGTGTTCTGATCCTGACCAAGGGAAACATCGAGGATTGTAATACTAAACAAGCTCAAGGAGGTATTGCGGCTCCAATTGGCGCTAATGATACCCCTGAGCTTCATTTCAAGGACACAATTGCGGCGGGCGACGGTTTATGCAATGAGGAGTCGGTGAGAATCCTCACGACCGAAGCCCCAGACCGCATCGCTGACCTCGTGAACCTTGGTGTGCCTTTTGATACCCTCGATGGCAAGATAGCTCTCACCACTGAAGCCGCCCACAGCGTACCGCGCATCCTGCATGCCGGCGGCGACGCTACGGGTGAGCACATC
>Ga0315281_10012475_pt1 | contig 11564 bp, 7 predicted proteins | sample YL17G07_0_MG_FD_204540 | JGI IMG/M metagenome (GOLD analysis project Ga0315281, IMG submission 204540) | Sediment microbial communities from Yellowstone Lake, YNP, Wyoming, USA - YL17G07_0 | ecosystem: Environmental > Aquatic > Freshwater > Lake > Sediment | place: USA: Wyoming | collected... | reverse complement strand
TGTCCCTGACCACCGTGCTCCTCCTCTCCGAGTTCCACCAGATCTCGTTGAGGATGACGCGGTGGTCCTTGCGTTCAACGACCCTCAGGCCGTTCGTACACCACGGGCGTGGACCCTACTGGAGGGTCCCCCGGTGTCATCGGCCCGCTGGTACACATGAGCTCCCTTCGACTTCGGGGGAGAAGAGTCATCGAGAGCCGCCGGGCGGCGGCTCCGGGAGAGAGGGATGAGGAGACGAAGAAGTTCTATGTGCGGGCAGGTAGCCGCACGACCGGGAAGGTCTGGGCAGCTTCGAGAGCAGGGGGGTTCGATGAGTAGGAAGCGGTTCTACTGGCCAGCGGTGGCCGCGCTGACGGTGTTCTTCACCGTTGTGCTCGGCATGCCGGCGATGGCCACCACGATCACGACGGACCTGTTCGTCTACCAGAACGGCGACACGGTCACGGTCACCGGTGAGTCCTTCGGCCTGACCGAGGTTGTCGACGTGGTGACCACGGCTCCAAGCGGGACCGTCGTCGACCACGGGACGCCCACGACCGACGAGGCCGGTGCCTTCACCTACCAGTTTGTCTTGAACGCGACGGAGTCCGGTCTCTACGACGTCGTCGGAACGGGTGAAACCTCTGGGCTTACGGCCTCTACCCAGTTCGATCCGGCCCCGCATGCGGTCTTGGCACCCACCACCAAGGATTTCGGCTCCATCGGGGTTGGATCATCCAGTTCGTCGCAGACGTTCACCATCACCAACGATGGAATCGGCCAGCTTACGGTGAGCTCTGTCACGTCTAGCGACTCGACCCAGTTCCCTGTCACCGTCAGCGGTCTTCCGACAACCGTCAACTCAGGCAGCAGCCAATCGAAGACCTTCACGGTGCTCTTCTCTCCGACATCCAGTGGATCGCAGACGGCAACCATCACGGTCTTCACGAACGGCACCAACCCGACAGCATCCGTCTCAGGAACGGGTGTACTCGCCGACACGACCGCGCCGGAAACCAGCATCACCTCGAATCCGAACAGCCCCACCAACAGCACGTCGGCGAGCTTCGGGTTCACCGGGACCGATCCGGATGACGCGACGGCTGCCCTGACCTACGAGTGCAGGCTAGATTCGGGAAGCTTCACCTCCTGCACCAGCCCGCAGAACCTCTCGGGTCTCGCGCAGGGCTCCCACACGTTCCAGGTCCGGGCGAAGGACGCAGCCAACAACGTCGACCCCACCCCGGCCTCCTACACCTGGGTCGTCGATACAGCCGCACCCACGATCACGTTCGTGAGCCAGCTCCCGAATGTGGGCGGCGGGTGGAACAACAGCAGCGTCACGGTCACGTGGTCTTGCTCGGACTCCGGGTCAGGCGTCGTTGACGGAACCGTCAGCGAGACCGTCTTGACCGAGGGAGCGAACCTGAGCGCGACGGGGACCTGCACCGACCACGCGGGCAATACGGCGTCGAACACCCGCACCGGCATCAACATCGACAAGACGCCTCCAACTGTGTCCGCAACACCGAGCCGCAGTGCGGACTCGGGCGGTTGGTACAACCACCCGTTCGACGTGACGTTCACGGCTTCGGACAACGGTCCCAGCGGAAGCGGCAGCTGCGATTCGCCAGTGACCTACAGCGGCCCGGAGGGAACCGGACTCAGCGTTAGTGGCCACTGCACCGATGGGGCTGGAAACCAGGGGACAGGCGCATTCGGCCCCTTCAAGTACGACGCGGCGGCCCCGGCAGCGCCGGATGCACCGGACCTCGTAGCCTCGAGCGACTCGGGCGTGTCGGACACCGACAACATCACGAATGATGCCACTCCGACCTTCTACGTCGGTGGCCTGGAGTCCGGGGCGACCATGACCTTGTACGCCGGTACGACCGTGCTCGGGACCGAGACGGTCCCCGCTGGTCAGAGCTCCGTGAGCTTCACCGTTCCGGACGCGCTGGACGACGGGCTCTACACGATCTCGGCTACCCAGACGGACGCCGCTGGCAACGTGTCAGGCTCCTCGCCATCTCTAGCGCCATCGCTCAAGATCGACACGGTCAACCCGATCTCGCTCGCGAGCTCGCCGACCTACAACAACGACGGCACGATCGACGTCACCTACACCGCATCGGACATCGGCGGCTCGGGTCCTAAGAGCGTCGACCTGTACGTGAAGGTCCCCGGCGGCTCTTACACGCTTGCGATGAGCGACGTCGACGGCGTCGGCACCGGGATCGACAACGCCTTCGCCTACGCCGTGCCGAGCTCCGAAGGCGTCTTCGCGCAGGGCACGTACCGCTTCTACACGATCGCGACCGACGTGGCGGGCAACGCCGAGGCGGCGCCGGCCGAGCCGGATGCGACCACCACCCAGACGCTGCAGGACTCGATCGCCCCGGCGATCGACGTGAGCCACACCGCCGACGGCTCCAACGGCTGGAACAAGACCTCGACGGTCGCGGTCACGGTCACGGCCTCCGACGCCGGCTCCGGCCTAGACGGGGCTCCGGCCTGCACAGTGGATGCCGAGGCCGCCACACTGAGCGGCACGGGCCCCTGGACGCTGTCGGTCTCCGGCAACGGCACCCACGAGGTGTACTGCTGGGTCGCCGACAACGCGACCAACTCCAACAACGACTCGGACACGGTCAAGATCGACACGACGCCGCCGGTGATCACCCCGAGCACCGTGGGGACGCTCGGCAACAATGGGTGGTACGTCAGCAACGTGACGGTCAGCTGGACGGTCTCGGACCCAGAGTCCGGGATTGCCTCCTCATCCGGCTGCGGTAGCACGACGATTGGCTCCGACACGACGGGATGGACGCTCACGTGTTCGGCGGCGAACGGAGCGGGTCTTAGCAGTTCCGTGTCGGTCACGATCAAGCGGGATGCGACCGCCCCGACCATCACAGCGAGCGTGTCGCCGTTCCCGGCTGTGAGCGGCTGGTACAACATCGCGACAGGACCACCGACGGTCACCTTCACGTGCACCGACACCATATCCCACATCGCCTCCTGCACCGGCCCCACGACCCTTGGACAGGGATGGTCCCTGTCGGCGACCGGGACTGCCGTGGACAACGCCGGGAACTCGAACACCGCGACGGCGAGCGGGCTGTACGTCGATCTGACGGCACCGACGATCACGTTCGCCGGTCAGGACCCAGAAGCGAACTCCAACGGCTGGAACAACACCGACGTGACGCTCACCTGGAACTGCTTGGATAGCCTTTCGGGCGTTGAGTATTGGACGGACACGAAGGAGCTGACGGGTGAGGGCGCGAACCAGCAGGCAACCGGGACCTGTGAGGATCACGCCGGCAACACTGCGTCGGCCACCCAGGGCGGGATCAACATCGACAAGACCGCTCCGAGCGCCAGCGCCAGCGCCTCGCCCGGACCGAACGCGAACGGCTGGAACAACACTGACGTGACGGTGAGCTTCACCGGCGACCCCGGGACCGGCTCAGCTATCGACACCTGCAGCGCCAACGTCGTGCTGAGTTCCGAAGGCACCAACCTGTCGGCCTCGGGTACCTGCACGGACCTGGCTGGCAACGAGAGCGACCCCGCCACGAAGGACGGGATCAACATCGACAAGACCAAGCCGGTCATCACCGGAAGCCGGACGCCGGCCGCGAACTCCTACGGCTGGAACAACACCGACGTTTCGGTGAGCTTCAGCTGTGCCGAGGTCGGCACGGTGCAGTCCAGCATCGCCTCAAACACCGCGGCCGGTCGAACGGTCACGGCTGAGGGCGCGGATCAGTCGGTTACGAACACCGGCTCCTGCACCGACAAGGCCGGGAACATGGCGAACCAGGTGACGGTCGCAGGTATCAGCATCGACAAGACGGCACCATCGCTGTCCGGTGCGCCGACGACCAGTCCGAACGGGGCGGGTTGGTACAAGTCGGATGTCACCATCCACTGGACCGAGAGCGACACCCTATCGGACATCGACCCCACCACCATCCCTGCTGACTCGACTATCTCGGCAGAGGGCACGGGGCTGACGGCGACGGCAAGCGTCTCTGACAAGGCTGGCAACTCGACGACGGCCACGAGCAGCCCTGCCGTGAGCATCGACAAGACCGCGCCCACGCTCACATGGAACGGTGGGCCGGCCGATGGGGCCTTGTACTACTTCGGGTTCGTGCCAGCGGCGCCCACGTGCGACGCGCACGACGCGCTATCGGGCCCGAACGGGTGCTCGGTCGACGGATACGGTGGCGCTCTCGGGCCGCACACCATGACCGCAACCGCGTACGACGTGGCGGGCAACTCGAAGACGGAGACCCGCACGTACACCGTGCTCGCATGGACGCTGAAGGGCTTCTACCCGCCGGTGGACATGAACGGCGTGTTCAACGTCACGAAGGGCGGCAGCACGGTGCCGTTGAAGTTCAACATCTTCGCCGGAACGACTGAACTGACGGACACTGCCTACGTGTCTTCGCTCAAGTACAGCTCGGTCGCATGTGACGCGACCTCGCCGCAAGACACCATCGAGACGCTAGCGACGGGCGGGACGGTGCTGCGATACGACGGCACTGGAGGTCAGTTCATCTACAACTGGAAGACCCCGGTTGGCGCTGGCAAGTGCTATTCGGTCGTCATGAGGACTGCGGACGGCTCAAGCCTGTCGGCGTTCTTCAAGATGAAGTAGCACCAGCATCGAGGAGGGGCGGGGAAACCCACCCTCCGGAAAGGTCAGGAAGGGGCCCCGTCGGGAGGGGCCCCTTCCCTTTGTCGGGTTGATGCCCGCGAAGGAGATGGTCGGGGCGACGTTGCGCCGTCCCGTGCGGCTGGCTAGCCGGCGGCAACCCCCGGCGAGAAGGGTTCTTCAAGATAGACGTCGCAATAGCCTTGGAGCGATCGCGGCCCAACCCACTCGGGATCGAGCCGCCCGAACCGCACCATCGGCTCGAGAAGGACCGGCGCTCCCTCGCCGTTCGGGGCCTGCCCGGCAACGACTGGGTCCTGCCTCGTTCCCAAGAGGTCTACGAGGCCCCGTTGTGCAAGCGGACGGTCCTCGGCGATGCCAACCTTGATGAGCTTGTCCGCCTTGGTGAGCTCCTCCGAGATCATGACGCTGTCTCCCCTCGTCGCTACCCATGGTCTCTGAAGATGGTCTCCGTGGGTATCCCACGGATGCCGGATTCGCCCAGGCGCGATGGCTTCCCCTTGCTGGCCGTTTAGCAGCCGCGAAACCCGGTCCGGGGACCCGGCACAGGAAGTGCTGCGGCCTCTCTCCTGGCGCGAAACCCCTTCTACCTGTGGGGACGCCCGTGCCTGGGACTCCCCGGACCATGCCCGATCCAGGCCGCACGACCTAGGTGCCCGATTTGCCAGAGGGTTGCATGTACGCAACGATGACTGATGTTCATCTAGGGCGATCGGGGGACAGGGGAGCCCTCTCCTGCCTGCCAGTTTCCGCAAGGGTCCGCTCGAGGGCGAGTGAGAGGCCGTGTCGGAGAACCGCATCGATCCGCTGCTACGGAGCATCCCCCTTGGGTGGCGCCATCCTCGCGTCCCCGTCGTGTCGTGGCTGCGCGGCTCCCTCTCATGGGACGAAATCACCCCCGTCGCGGGTCCGAGAGCCCGACAAGGGGGGGTGGTAGGGCGAAGTTGAGGTGCTCGGACGTCTGCAAGCTGGGGCAACCCCGGCGAGAAGGGGGTTTCAAGATGAAACGTCGTATCAGCATTGGAGTGGTCGTGGCGATGACGGCCGCGCTGCTCGTGGCGTTGGCGATTCCAGCGTCCGCGTCGACCCACCCGGCAAGCGCCATGAAGGTGGACCTCATGGCCGGGAAGTCGATCGACGTCGGGGACGTCTACGTCTGGAACGACGCAACGAACCTGTACGTCGAGTACGTGCTCGATGCGGGGTGGTGCATGAGCGAGAGTCACCTCGCGGTCGCGAGCACACTGGCGGACATCCCGAAGGTAAAGGGGAACCCGATCCCGGGCCAGTTCACCTACGGTAAGCCCTACGATCCGTGTGCGAGTGGAGACACCTTCGATATCCCGCTCGCTGGGCTGAGCTCACCCCTGTACATCGCGGCCGACGCCAAGGTGTGGGAGATCGCCAGCCTGACGGATCAGTGGATCTTCAGCGACGGCGGGAACACCACGGTGACCGCTACAAACGTCCCGGGGCTGATTCCTCCGTTCCAGGCCGTGGATGCGTGGGAAGCGTTCGGCGATCCGGCCGACCCCACACCATCGGTATGGGATAGCGGGGTGGGCGTCGGGACCTTCACGTACGCGGACTGGATCTGGTCCACCTTCCGGGTGAACACGCCGACGGTCGACGAGACCGCCACCTTCGAGCGCGCGTTCACTGTCCCGGGGTGGCCGGCGTCCGGGGAGCTCAAGATCACGACCGATGACGCGTACTCGGCGTCCTTCAACGGCGCAGTAGTCGGCAGCGGGTCCTGGCCGTACTGGTCGACGGTCAACTCCATCTCGATCTCACCGGTCATGGGGACGAACACGCTCGTCGTGGACGCGGTCAACAGCGCGCAGAGCTGGGGAGAGGCAGGGACGATCGACAACAACCCCGGTGGGCTCATCTACGAGGCGAGGGTCGGCTACTACAGCCACGTGGAGTCCGCTTGGGGCGCGGGGACCGCGTTCAGCGGCAAGAACTGGGCGACGTACTTCACCTACACGCTTGACTTCGACAAGTCGATTACTACGGGCCTCTACGACGTCACGGCCGACCACGGCGCGTGGAACTGTGTCACCGGCGTCACCGATCTCTCGATGCCGACCGACAGCACCGTCACCTGGCAGAAGTTGGTGAACGGTGACGTGCGTGTGGTCATCAACCTTGACGGCGCGAAGGCGACCTCGACGTTCGACGTCTGGGTCGAGCAGAACCCGGGCACGTGTCCTCCAGGCACAGGCACCCCGTCGAACATGGGCGCCGTCACGACCGACGCGAACGGGGACGGGACTGCCACGATCACGTTCACGCCGATGACGGGTTCCGTGAACTTCTGGCTCACGCTCTGGACCCCTGCGGGCCCGCCCTACCCAGGCACGGGCGAGCAGGTCCTCCGGGCTAAGGCAGTGGCGTTCTAGTGGGACGAACGAGCCGGATGGGCGTTCGGTAACACGACATCGAGGAGGGGCGGGGGAACCCACCCTCCGGAAAGGTCAGGAAGGGGCCCCCGGGAGGGGTCCCTTCCCTTTGCGTGGGGCCACGTCGGTCCGTGTCTGCATACGGGCCTGGCGGAGCCGCCTTGCCCTGAACCTGTCCACGATCCGCGCTTGACCGGCCTCCCCAGCGCGTCAACCCGGTGCCCATCCCTCGCTACCTGCGGGTGAGGCGACGGGGTTCCCGAATGAACTCCTCAGGGCGTGCGGCACATGGGGTGGACAATCCTCACGGGGTGTGCATGATGGGGCCGTGCGCGCCGAGTGGACCATCGCCGAAGTGGTAGGAAGCAACATTGCGGCCCTCCGCACGGGCGCCGGCGTCAGCCTGACCGAACTCGCCGCGGCCATGACCTCGCTGGGACTCGGCTGGGCACGTCAGACCGCTGCGGACGTGGAGGCGGGGCACCGTCAGCTCACGATCGAAGAACTCGTCGCCGTGGCCGCGTACTTCGACATGCCGGTGACGGCCATCCTCGCGAGTCCCGGCTCGTCGATCACATGGGGAAGCGTGAGGCTCGGGAACCGGGACCTCGACACGGGGGCGTGGCTGAACCTCACGGAGCAGCCGCGCACCTACACCGAGCCCCCGCGCGGTCGGTCCGCTCGCACGATCGACGAGTTGGTCGGCCACCTTGACCGCCCCTGGTCCCGCATCTGGCGCGAACGCGGCGGCCATCCCGCCGAGCCCTTCGCCGAGGCGTGGCCTTTGGGAGTGGAGCGCCGAGGCAGGGCCCCCGGGCCAATCTTCCTGTGGGAGGGTGAGGGGCCGCTCACCCTGAGCACCGAGCGCCCACCGTGGCACACGCGACTCGACATCACGCTCAAGCCTGGCGAGCCGTACACCGCTCGGGACGAGATCGAGGCGAAGGCTCTCCAGGGCAGACCGCAGGTCCGACGCATATCGTCCAGCTACGCCTGGCGGCTACGGAAGCGAGGGCGGGAGAGGAGAGAGTCGCCAGACTAGTCTCAGGGGGTGCCCCCGAGGCCGCCAGGGTCAGGTTTCTGAAGGCTGAGCGGCTGCACGCCCGAGCTACCCAGGGCCAGTCAGGGTTCTCAGGGCGCTCCAGTGTCTTGGATGCGGCACGTATCCGCCGCGACGAATCAGCCACACGTAACGTTTGGACAGACCAGTGGCCCGCATCAGAGTGCCGAGGGGAACTTCCGCGAGGCCGGGCAGGATCTCTTGTCTGAATATCTCCGGGTCTGGCCGCTGATTCTCGGTGTCCCACGCAGTCGCCTCTTCACGCCGACGGCTGTTTGCCTGTCCGAGCCGCCTCCTCGCTTCCGGCCTCGATATCGGGTCCCTTCCATCGCGGCGCATCCTCGCCAATGCTTCCGGCCCCGACGAGGAGAACGAAGGAAGAACCTCCTGCCGGCGTTCGAGGAGGCAATCGTCGCAGTAGGTCCGAGACTCGTCGGCAAGCACAACCCCGCAGGAGATGCAGGCTTGCGGGAGCCGTGGGGGCTTCGCACGCGCTGCGCCCCTCTCGGATTGACGGATGCCGTCACGACCGGTGCTTCGGTTGTCCTCGGTGAGGGGGGTCGGGACGGGAATACGAGCCTTGCCGGCGAGCATCTTCGCGACCCTCTCGGTCGCACGTGCGATCTCTTGACCGAAGGTGGGAGCCATCGCGGCGAGTTCGTGGGTCAAGGGGGCGAGCACACGACAGACGCCTTGACGGGTCTCGTGGAAGTCCCTCGCGCCGAGGACACGTGAGGACAGCATCCCCAGCACGAACGCATCGACCGAGGGACGCCCGACTTCCATGAGATCCAGAGCCATCGAATCGCGGGCACGCTGGTCCGTATGTACGATTCCAAGTCCCGGGTCCATCCCGACCGTAAGGCACGCGATCCGACACTCCGCCTCAAGGAGCGCGTAGCAGTAGTTCAGGAGCGCGTGACCGGGCGTGGTCGCGCTGCGGGGCGAGTTCGTAAGCGGCGAGCTTCGCGGACCGAGCGTCAGCCAGTACGCAGGTACGCGGGACATATCCTTCTTCGCGAACGTGATCTCGGTGGATGCCAGCGCGCTCCAGTACGCGAGAGCGGCCTGAGACTCGGCGCTCCGCAACCCCTCCAGGGTTCGCGTATTCTCCACTGCGTCCCGTGTGGCCGCGATCTCCTCGCGTGCGGCCACGTCCCCGTCTTGCTGCATCAAGACCCGTTCCTGCCCCGCGATCTTCTCGCGCAGCAGATGCCGCGCTATCTCGATGCCGATGGGGCTTGAGGCAGCCAGCGCCTGAGCCCGCCGCAGGCGGGGATCGTCGTTCCCCGATAGCGCGCTCGTCTGGAGCAGGCGTCCATTCCGGTCCAAATGGACCACCGAAGCCCCTACGTCGGCGAGCCAGCGAACGGCCTCAAGCGTCACGAACCCCTCGTGGCCGAGGATCACCAGACGCCGCAGCTTGCAGGTCGCCCGGTGAAACGCAGCGTCCCGCCGCTGGCGTCCGATGCCGTCGGAAACGACGAGGCGTCCACTGCGCGTGTAGACCTTGACGCCGTAGCCATCGACAACGAGGACGCCCTGCCGTGGGGCAAGGGAGGGCAGAACGGGGGTATCTTGAGCCGGCATGGGAAGCCAACTCCTTCCTGTGCCAGCCCCCGGACGTTACGGCGTCGCGGGGGCATTTTGCCTTGTGGTACAAGGATTCTAGCGCATCTGGGACGACCCGCTCAAGAGGGAAGCCTCAGCCGATTGGGAAGCTCTCGGGCCGGGCGTCGAAGAGTTTCTTGCCGAGCCGCCGAAGATTGTGCTCGTAGCGCCCTCCGCAGTTCGCACACCTGAAGCGGGCGATCGACCTAGCAGCTCGGAAGCCTACTTCCCCATCCAGCTCGAACCTCGGGTTGGCGGGTGCCAGCCGGTCCTGGGGACTGTTCTTGAAGTGGTCAGGTGGGAAGTTCTCCCGCGGGTGGTAGTGGCGTGCGCTATCGTCCAGCACCCCGTATTCGGCCCTGGCCCAGTAGGCAACGTAGCTGCCAAGGGATCCACCGCACCTCTCGCATATCAGGTCAACGGGATCGGTGAAGTAGATGACGAGTGCACCTTCGGGCTCGGTGCCGTCCCATGCCCTGGGATTGCGCCTCTGACTCGCGTTCGCGTAGATCTGGCGGACGACCATCGGAGCCGGGTAGAAGCGACCCGTTGTCTGGATCAGGCACCGGCGGCCGTCGGGGGCGCGAAACAAAGACCCGCCCAGGACCCGAGGGTGCCGGTCTTTCGGTCCTCCGCTCATCGCGTCTTGCCCATCAGCCACCCCCTGTAATAACATATGCGTAGTTCGATACTCCTCCCTCCGCCCCATGAGGCGAAGCTGAGGACAGCGCCCGAAGGCGGGCAACGCTGTGTAACCCCGCCGCTGGTCGGCGCTTCTGGTTCCGGGTCGCCGGACAGGGGCACCGCCAGGAAAGGGCGGGTCCTCATGGACACGCAGTCCGCCGAGCGGCGCTCAGCCGTTCGCATCCCGCTGGACGAGCTCGGGTTCGACTCCCGTGCCTGGCCCAGGTTCGACCAGGACGAGGAGCGCGTCGCGCTCTTCGCGAGCTTGTACGCGGAGCAAGGGTCCGATGTCCTGCCGCCGATTGAGGTGGTCGGCGACGAGAACCTCCTCTCCGACGGAGTGCATCGGATGCTGGCCGCGAGGGTCGCGGGTCTCGACGAGCTCCCTGCGATCCGCATCGAGGTCCCCAGCGGCGAGGATCCGGTCACCTTCGCCTACCTGCGAGCGGTTCAAGCCTCGACGAAGGGGCACAAGGAACTGACTCGGGCCGAGCGACAGGCGGGCATCCGACGCCTCATCGAGGAGACGGAGCTCACCGACTCGGAGATCGCGGACCTGTTCGGAGTGAGTCGCCAGACCGTGTGGCGTCATCGCCAGCTCGTTGCAGACGCAACATCGGGCTCCGAGCCGGAAGCCGGCGAGCGTCACCTCGCCACGCAGACCGCGAACGAAGCAGCCGTGCGGCTCTTCCGGGGCATCGAGAAGGTGTTCGAAGCACGGGGGCTCGGCCTCTGGGACGCGCTCACCGGCGACCACACCGGCGAGCGTCTGGCGAGGGCGCTTGAAGCCGCCCACGGCGACCGGGCGCTCGAATACGCGAAGAGGTTCCGCACCTGGTGCGATCAGGCGATCCGTGAACTCGGGGGGCGGTCGTGATGGCCGCCCGACGGGATTACAGAGCCGAGTTCCATCGTCGCAATCAGCTGGCCCGCGAGCGCGGGTTCGCCAACTACTGGCAGCAGCGCAAGATCGGCTGGCGCGTGACATCCCAGGGAGACATCCAACGCCTCCCCGTCATGGCCAACGAGGCTCGCAAGCAGGCCGTGAGGGTCCACTACCTGTCCCGCAAGGAGCGCATCAGCCATGAGGAAGCGGCCGCCAAGCTAGAGGTTCCCCGGTCGAGGCTCTGGT
>Ga0315281_10012474_pt1 | contig 11565 bp, 14 predicted proteins | sample YL17G07_0_MG_FD_204540 | JGI IMG/M metagenome (GOLD analysis project Ga0315281, IMG submission 204540) | Sediment microbial communities from Yellowstone Lake, YNP, Wyoming, USA - YL17G07_0 | ecosystem: Environmental > Aquatic > Freshwater > Lake > Sediment | place: USA: Wyoming | collected... | reverse complement strand
AAACGGTACGCAGAGCACTCGTTTTCATGAAACTCTTGGCTCAGAATATGAGCTTTTAAAACTTACGTATCCGCACTACGACGAGTTTGAAAACGTCATCGGGCGGGAGATTTCAAAGAAATTTTCAGCCTCAGAGCTGGAAGAAATCAAGGTTCTCGACATCGGTTGCGGAACGGGAATAACGACCAAGGTACTTCTTGATTGTGACCCACGGGTGCGCGTCGTCGCACTGGACAACGAACAGGTGATGCTTGATCAGATTAAAGAGAACATCGCCACCTGGAAGGCGACTGATCGGGTGCGGATAATCCATGAAGACGTATTGAAATATTTGCAATCCAACGAGGAAACGTCATTTGACGCGGTCGCATCTGGTTTCGTGCTTCATAACTTTAAAAATGATTTTCGCGAAAAAGTCGTCTCTGAAATATTCCGGACGTTGAAACCCGGCGGACTATTCGTTAATGCGGATAAGTACGCGCTCGACGATCCGGCGGCGCACCGCGCCTCATATGACGAGCAGGTTCGCCGCTTCGATAAATACGATGAAATAGGTCGAGGTGATTATAAACAGGAATGGATCGAACACTTTAAGATAGATGACCGTCCTGATACGGTGTATGTGGAAGGGGTAGGGAAACGATTCATGGAAAAGGTAGGGTTCAAGAATGTACATACCGTGTATCGCCATCTCATGGAAGCAGTAATCAAGGGGGAGAAATAATAATTAGCGCATTTCGGAAGGGATATGAATAACAAGTATCTTAAAGCGATCGGTTTCATCATCGCGGTCATGGTGATTTCCTACGTCACCTCCATGTGGTTCGGAGGCACCGGAAAGATCGGCGGGACGGAATCACTGAAGGACCGGATCATCAAGGCGGGTAAGATCCGCGTCGGTTACGTCATATATCCACCGAGTTCGATCAAGGATCCAAATACCGGAAAGCTCTCTGGGATTTTCGTCGATGCACTGGATGAAGCAGGCAAGAACCTGAACCTCAAGGTAGATTGGACTGAGGAGGTCGGCTGGGGTTCCATGATCGAGGGTCTGCGCGCCGGCCGCTATGACATGATCGGTTCCCCGGTGTGGACGAGCGCCCCGCGCGCTACCCAGGCAGATTTCAGCATCCCGCTCATGTACAGCGCGATCGCAGTGTACGCGCGACCTGATGACCACCGCTTCGACAAGTCCTACGACCCGATCAACGATCCGAATGTCCGCATCGCGGCAGTCGACGGCGAGCTTTCGAACACCATCGCCAAAGAACAATTCCCACAGGCGAAGATCGTTTCGCTCCCGCAGCTCGCTTCCATCTCGGAAGCCCTTCTGAACGTGGCGACCGGCAAGGCCGATGTCGCGTTCGTCGAAATCTCCATCGCCGGTGAATATCTGAAGAACAATCCGGGCAAGATCCGCAACGTGCAGCCGGCTAACCCGCTGCGCATCAACGGGAACACGATGGTGGTGCCTGAAGGCGAGCAGAGTTTCAAGTCGATGCTGGATGTCGCGCTCCAAGAAGAACTGAACAGCGGATTCTTCGCCGCGCTGGTGAAGAAGTACGAGACGATCCCCGGGTCGTTCTACCCGCCGGCGCGAACGTTCGACCTGCCGAAATAAGGCACGGGTGCATGATCATCCTACGGATACTCACTGAGTACCGCGCAGCGATCGCTTCAGGGTTGCTGGTGACCCTGGAGATGTGTCTGTTCGTCTGGGTGATCGGAATCGTCGCCGGAGTGATCCTGGGCGTGGTCGCTGCTTCCTACAAGAAAGAGGCAGGTGGACCGTTACGCGCGATTTCATTCCTGTTGGGAGCAGTGCCGGTATTGGTACTGCTCTTCTGGCTTCACTACCCGCTCCAGGAACTCCTGCACGTGGTGATCAATCCGTTCTACACGGCGGTATTCGCGCTCACCATCATCAACACGTTCGGGGTCATGGACATCGTGCGGAACGCACTTGCTGATTTCCCCAAACAGTATGTACTCGCCGCGCGCGTGTGCGGGCTCTCGGCGCGTGATACGGTCCGGGAAATCCAGTTGCCGATCATCTCCCGCCAGATCTTGCCCAGCGTGCTCACGCTCCAGGTGAACATGTTGCAGCTCACGCTCTTCGCGAGTTTGATCTCGGTCGAGGAGATATTCCGGGTCGCGCAGCGGATCAATTCGTTCGTCTATCGGCCGGTCGAGGTGTACTCCACGCTCGCCATCTTCTTCATCCTCATCTGTCTGCCGTTGAATATGCTCGCGTCTCACCTTAAGAAGAAGTACACGCGGGATTATTCCGAGAGCTAGCATGCTACGAGCATCCCACATCAGCAAGCGGATCGGCGGGCGCGTCATATTGGATGACGTGAGTATTCAGGTTGAGCCGGGAACGATCACCGCCGTGATCGGTCCAAGCGGGGCGGGCAAAACGACGCTCCTGAAATTGCTCTCGCTGGTTGAATCGCCGGACGCCGGTTCCATCGAGTGGGATGAGAAGAAATTCAGTTTTCCCAGTACTCAGGAGATCGTGCCGCCATGGCCGCTCGTGTCGGTCGCCTTCCAGCAACTGTTCGTGTGGCCACACCTCACCTTGCGTCAGAATATCGAGCTCCCGCTGAAGAGGAGGGGAGTGAAGGGGTACGAGAATCGTTTGAACGAACTGCTGTCGCTTTTTGACATGCATGAGTTCGTGGATCGGTTCCCCAACGAGGTATCGCTCGGTCAGCGCCAGCGCACCGCACTCGTGCGCGCACTGGCTCTCGAACCGAAGTACCTTCTGCTTGATGAAATCACTTCCTCGTTGGACATCGAGCAATCGGCTGCGATACTTTCGCACCTGGAAGACGTCAAAGACCAGGGCGTCGGGATCCTGATCGTGACGCACCACATCAACTTCGCAGCCAAGGCGAGCGACCACGTGGTGTTCATGGACGGGGCGCGGATCGTTGAGGCAGGAGACGTCGCGATCCTGAAGAAACCACAAAGTGAGCGTCTAAAGAAATTCCTTTCACTCGCGAAAGAGACATGATATGAACGAACACGTCCAACTCACCAGTTTAGAACTTAAGGAGATCGTCTTTGGCATCCACTCCCTTAATCAACAGCAGCGGGAGCTCGTCCATGAGGTGCTTGAACCGTACGTAGGGAAGCAGCTCTGGAAGCAGGATTTCAAGAAAATGCTCTGGAAACTCAAAGATGCACACCAGCTCTCAGAGATAGACATCGAGGGCGTGATGTCTGCATTTTTCCCCGGGTAAATGGTACACTGACGGGGTGAAACCATCGGTAATCGTCCAATCAGTCGTGTCATTAGGCCTCGTGCTCGCGCTTTCGATAGCGGGGGCGCTTCGTTTGCTGCCCATCCTGCCCTCGCCGCACGTGCCGCCGGTGGATGGCATGGTGCGTTTTTTCTTCGCCTTCGCCATCGCCACCGTCTTCCTGCTGGTGCTGATCCGCTACACCAAAGGGCACCGGTTTTTCGGCTTCCTCTTCGCCATCACCATCTTCCTCGGCGTGGGCATCCTCGTTTCCGCCTTTGCGCCAGATGCCGTGGCGCTCGCCGCGGCGCTCTGCGCGGTCCTGCTTCGCTACTTCATCCCGCGCGCCCTCGTGCATGACTTCGTACTGCTTCTCGGGGTCTCGGGCATCGCACTCTCACTGGGCCTCACCACGGATTGGCGCACCGTGGCGGTCATCATGGTGGCGCTCTCGGTCTATGACATCATCGCGGTCTACAAGACCAAGCACATGGTGACCCTGGTAAAAAACATGGCCTCACGCGGCGCGCTCTTCGCCTTCATCTTCACGCCGAAGGCGCGGGGACTCGCGGTGCCGGTCCATGAGGCGGTGGTGGGAAAGGGCGTGTTCCTGCTCGGCACCGGCGACCTCGTGGTGCCAGCGATGTTCGCGGTCGCCGCACTGCAGGTGAGCCCCGCCGCCACCACCGGTGCGGTGATCGGTGCGTTCCTCGGATTCCTCGCCACGCAACTCATCTTTTTCTCGCAGTCCACGCGCCAACCGATGCCCGCACTGCCGCCCATCGTCACCGGAACTCTGCTGGGATTCTTGGTACCGTATTTGCTCAAACTTTGATGAAAATTCTAAATTCGAATATCGAAATTCGAAACAAATCAGAAATTCGAATGTTTGAAACATTGAAATTTCGGACATTTGATATTGTTTCGTATTTCGGATTTCGTATTTCGGATTTATGAAGAATCATAGAGAGGTAATAGTTCTCCTCGGCAAGCCCGGCTCAGGGAAGGGCACGCAGGCGGAACCGCTCGCGCGCGCGCTCGGCATCCCGACCGTGTCACCCGGCAAGTTGTGGCGCGCAGAGATAAAAAATCGGACCGCCATCGGCCGCAAAGGTGAGCGGTACGTGAATGCGGGAAAGCTGGCGCCCAATAACCTCACCGCCGAGCTATTACGTCGCCGTCTCAAACTGCCGGACGTGAAGCGTGGGGTCATCCTGGACGGATTTCCGCGCGACTACGAGCAGGCGCTCGCGCTTGAAGAGATCGCGCACGTGACCCACGCGCTTCTGGTTTCGATCACGGACCGCGAGGTGATGCGCCGTCTCTCGGGGAGGCGTGTGTGCATGACGTGCGGCCGCAACTATCACGTGACCGGCCTCAAACCGAAGAAGACCGGTGTCTGCGACGTGGATGGCGGTCGGCTCGTGCGCCGACCGGACGACAACCCGCGGATCGTACGTGAACGCATCCATAGTTACCGCTACCAGACCATCCCCGTGCTCCAGTTTTACCGATGGCACCGCGTCTTGCGCCGCGTGGACGGTGTTGGTACCGTTCCGGAAGTGCAGAAGCGGATCCTGTCTTTGATGGGGGCGGCTGACCGCAAAAAGAAGCTATGAAGAAAGGAATGGTCAAAACTCCAGACGAGATCGCGGCGATAAAACGCGGGGGCGAACTGCTCTCGCGCGTTTTGGGTAAGCTCGCCGCGCGCGTGAAGCCGGGCGTGACCACTGCGGAGCTGGATGACCTCGCGGAGAAGGAGATATTGAAGGCAGGCGGACGCCCGGCGTTCAAGGGGTACAAGATCCCCGGCGTGAAGGTGGGGTTCAACTCCACGGTGTGTACTTCGATAAACGACGAGGTGGTGCACGCGCCCGCGCATCCGGATCGCACACTCAAAGAAGGGGACATCATTGGGTTGGACATCGGTATGCAGCATCCGGCCGCTGATGGCTACTTCACGGATATGGCGATCTCGGTGCCGGTCGGCAACGTTTCAAAAGAGGCGGCGCGCCTCATGGCGGTCACACGCGAGGCGATGGACAGCGGACTCGGCGTCATCCGGGCTGGCATGCGGACTTCCCAGATCGGTCTCGCGGTGCAGCAGCATGTGGAGAAGCACGGGTTCGGCGTGGTGCGCGACCTCGTGGGCCACGGCGTCGGCTATGCGGTGCACGAAGACCCGAAGGTGCCGAACTACTATGACCCAGGGATGCCGGATACGGTACTCAAGACCGGCATGGTGCTCGCCGTCGAGCCGATGGTGACCGCCGGGGACTGGCATGTGGACACGCTCCCGGATGAGTGGACTGTGGTGACCCAGGACAAATCGCTCGCCGCGCACTTTGAGGTGACCGTCGCCGTCACGGACGACGGGATCGACATCCTCACTCCGCTTCCTATATAGGTATGCCCCGTTAGAGAATTTCCTATCTATGGGATTAATGGCAACACATTTGCAGGAAGCTCTCTCAAACGGCAGGTCGAATGGACTCGTCGAGTATTATTCATGTGTGAGGAAATTCTCTAACGGGGTATGAAGATCGTGGTCGCCTCCAAGAGTCCGGTGAAGATCGCGGCGGCGCTTGAAGAGTTCCGACGGATGTTTCCAGAGATCACCTACACGCATGACAGCGTCTCAGTGCCCTCTGGTGTGAGCGAACAGCCGATGACTGATGCGGAGACGCTCACCGGCGCAATGAATCGGGTGGAGAATGCGCGCCGGACCGTTCCCGATGCGGATTATTGGGTTGGGATCGAGGGAGGATGCGAGGACCACGGTGAGGATATGGTCGCATTCGCCTGGGTGGCGGTCGCATCAAAGGACGGAAAGACAAGCAAGGCGCGTGCACAGATGTTTCTACTGCCGAAACAGATCGCCGAACTCATCCGTGGGGGCATGGAACTCGGTCCGGCGGATGACAAAGTGTTCGGTCGGACCAACTCGAAGCAACAGAACGGGACGGTCGGGCTTTTGACCGGCGACGCGTTGAACCGCACCAGCTACTACACCGATGCGGTGATCTTCGCACTCATCCCATTCAAGAATCAGCATCTCTACTAGATGGCGTCCTATCTGCAGACAAAAGCGATCGTCTTGAGCCGACGCGACGTGGCGGAGCACGACTGTCTCTACACCATGATGACCGAGGTGCGCGGTAAGATGGAGGTCCGTGTGCGCGGCGCGCGCAAGATTTTGAGTAAACTCGTACCACCACTCGCTTCTATCGGCATCGTGCGCGTGTTGGTCTACGAGGGCCGGAGCCGACCGCTCCTCATAGGCATCGAAACCGTTGAACGGTTCCGCGAGACCGGGGAGACGCTCTGGCGCAGTCAGGTGGCGGCTCGGTTTTTGCGGCTCGTTGAACTCGCCACGCGCGCAGAGTCCCGCGACCCGGAGCTCTTCAATCTTTTGACTGACGCGCTGCACATGGCAGAGCACACCGACGTTGCCCACGTCGGGGCACTTCGCGATGCGTTTATCATCCAACTCCTTTCGCACGCCGGATATCGGCCAGAGCTGGACGCGTGCGTGCAGTGCCGCTCGTCTCAGACCTACGCATTTTCCGCCGGACACGGCGGTGTGGTCTGCCGGGATTGCGTGCGCGATGACGTGACCGCAGTCTCGCTCTCTTCGCACGAGCTTGAGTCACTGCGCGCGCACGCATCTATCCCGCTCGCTGCTTCGTCGATCCTCCCTAAGCACGACATCGGTGCTTTCACCCAGGCGATGCTCCGCTACCGCCTGGAGACGCCGCTCTGGTTCCCTGCAGTTGCTTAAGTTTTCGCGGCCGCGAAAACTTAAGAACGCCGTCTTGTCAAAATGCTCTGCGTAAGGCAGAGTATTTACTTATGTCAGACATACTTCTCCGCGATGCAGCCAAACATGCCGGCGAGACCGTGACCGTGAAGGGCTGGACGTTCAACGTCCGTTCCTCCGGCGCCATCGCCTTTTTGCAGTTGCGCGATGGGAGCGGTTTCGTGCAGGCGGTGGTGAAAAAAGACGTCGTGAGTCCGGAGAGCTGGACCGCGGCGACCGACGCGACGATCGAATCTTCTGCGATCGTGACTGGCACGCTCAAGGCAGACCCACGTTCGGCGTCTGGCTTCGAGTTGCAGGCGAGCGAGGTTGCGCTCGTCTCGAAAGCAGGGGAGTATCCGATCGGCAAGAAAGAACACGGCCCTGACTTCCTCCTGGACCAGCGCCATCTGTGGATCCGTGCCGCACGACAGCAAGCGATATTGCGCGTGCGTTCCGAGATTGAGCAGGCGATGCGCGACTTTTTCTACGAGCGTCAGTTCACATTGACCGACGCACCGGTGTTCACGCCAGCCGCGTGCGAGGGCACGACCGATCTTTTTGAGGTCGCATATTTCGAAGACAAAGCGTACCTCACCCAATCCGGTCAGCTGTACCTGGAGGCGACCGCTGCCGCACTCGGCCGCGTGTACACGTTCGGGCCCGCGTTCCGTTCGGAAAAATCCAAGACACGCCGCCACCTGACTGAGTTTTGGATGCTCGAGGCAGAGGCGGTGTTCATTGATCAGGAGGAGAACATGAAATTGCAGGAAGAGCTCGTCGCATACGTCGTGAAGCGCGTGCTTGAGCGTCGTGCAGATGATCTGAAAACACTTGAGCGTGATGTCACGCTCCTCGAAAAGTGCACCGCCCCGTTCCCGCGGCTTTCGTACGATGAAGCGATAAAGAAGCTGCAGGAGCTTGGGTCAGATGTGAAGTGGGGAGATGACCTTGGTGCAGATGACGAGACGATCCTCACCAAACAGTTCGAAAAGCCGGTGTTCATCTACGGATACCCGACGGAGATAAAGGCGTTCTACATGAAGCCAGACCCGAAGAATCCCAAGGTGGCGTTGAACGCCGACCTGCTCGCGCCAGAGGGCTACGGGGAGATCATCGGCGGCAGCCAGCGCATCGATGATCTGCAGCTGCTCGAAAAGAGGATCGAGGCGCACAAGTTGCCGAAAGAATCGTTCCAGTGGTACCTCGACCTTCGTCGCTACGGCTCGGTCCCGCACTCTGGCTTCGGCATCGGCCTCGAGCGTACCGTCGCCTGGATCTGCAAGCTGGACCACGTGCGCGAGACGATCCCGTTCCCGCGACTCCTGAATCGCATCCAGCCATGAGCAAGAAGCTGGTCGTCGTGTTCATCGTGATCGTCGCGGCTGTCGGCGCGGGGGCGTACTGGTACAGCCGCTCTGGCGCCGTGGCGCCCGTCGTCACGGAAGCGGCGTGGACGCACTCCGTCGGAGTGGGGGAAACGGTCTCGCATCCGGACGGAATGACATTGAAGCTCGTGCGTATCAATGATTCGCGCTGCAAAAAAGATGTGGTGTGCATTTGGGCAGGGGAGCTCGGGGTGACCGCGCAGGCGAGCGGCGGCAGCTTCGGCAGCACGACCGCAGAGGTCGTACTCGGACAGACGACGCGTCCGTCGGCCACTGTCGGCGCGTACGTCTTCACCCTCAACACCATCGACGAACAGCGCGTGACGATTTCGGTGAAGAAATGAAATACGATGTCATTCCGAGCGTAGCGAGGAATCTCAACCTTGCTTGGTTACTCTGAGATCCCTCACCTAACGTTCGGGATGACATTAAAAAAAGCCGCGGAGTCTCCGAGACTCCGCGGTCGTGCGTTTCGGTTTGATACGTTTCGGTCTGATGAAGGTACGTCGGTCCGGTCGTCGCGCGGCCTTACGGTTTGCCTGGCTTGCGGCCGAACGGGTATCGGCCGGGTTGCGGCGGTTCGCTCTTCGGCTCCGGCGGCGGCGTGTTCGTCTTGCCGGTGTCATGCGAGGCGCGATCCATGATCTCCTCGGGCACCGCACGCTTCATGGTGATCTCCTTCTGGTCCGCGCGCACGAAGTGCAGGATCGGGTCGCCGGCGTGGTGCTTCTTCACGAACCGGATCCCCATCACCACCTCGACCATGAGCAGGATGACCGCCAGGGTCGACTCGTAGCACTGCACCGAGAACTTCTCGTCCGCGCGCGGGTCGATGTTGAGATCGATCGGGTGATCGCCGCCCGCGTCCCGGGCGTAGAATGACAGCTCCTGCGCTGTCGTATCGAGCCGTAAACCGGTCGCGTTCCTAAGGTTCTCTACCACGAGCGCCGCCAGCCGGGCGTGCTCGCTGGCATGCTCCATTTGCGGCATGGTCGCCTCCTACGACTGCTTACGCCGATTGTGCATTCGTGTCAATGGTGCTATTATTCTTGAATTGTTATGCCACGAACGATCATCGCCGAAACCCCCGCGCAGGTAGGAAAAGAGGTTACGATCTCGGGGTGGGTCCACGCCCGCCGGGACATGGGCAAGATTGTCTTTTTCGATATCCGCGACCGTTCGGGCATCGTGCAGGTGGTCATTCCGCCCAAAAACACGGAGCTCATGTCTCGCGTGAGCGGACTCCGGTCTGAGTGGGTCGTCTCCATCCAAGGGCTCGTGAAAGCGCGTCCGGAAAAGATGGTGAACCCGGAGATGGTCACCGGCAAGATCGAGATAGAAGCGAGTGAGGTCGAAGTGTTGAATGAATCATTGACCCCGCCGTTCCCGATCGACCAGGACACGCGTCCGGTGAACGAAGAGCTGCGGTTGAAGCACCGCTACCTGGACCTGCGGAGCGATCGTTTGCAGAAGAACCTCGCGCTGCGCCACAACATCATCACCCACGTGCGCGGCTTCATGAACAAGGAAAAGTTCTGGGAGATCGAGACGCCGACACTCGGCAAGGGGACCCCCGAAGGCGCGCGCGAGTTCATCGTGCCCTCGCGATTGCAGCCGGGGAATTTTTACGCACTGCCGCAGTCGCCGCAGCAGTATAAGCAGTTGCTCATGGTCGCGGGCGTGGAGCGCTACTACCAGATCGCGCGCTGTTATCGTGACGAGGATCAGCGCGGAGACCGTCAGCCGGAGTTCACGCAACTGGACATGGAGATGAGCTTCGTGGAACGCGAGGACGTGATGGCGTTGAATGAAGCGCTCTTGATCGAGCTCGTCAAAACGCTTGCGCCGGAGAAGAAGATACAGACCGTGCCGTTCCCGCGCATCACCTACAAGGACGCGATGGAAAAGTACGGCTCTGACCGCCCGGACATGCGCAAAGACAAGAATGACCCGAATGAGCTCGCGTTCTGTTGGGTGATCGACTTCCCGTTCTTCGAGAAGACGGAAGACGGTGGCTGGACCTTCACGCACAACCCGTTCTCCGCAGCCAAGCCGGAGTACCGCGACGCGCTCATGAAGAAAGAGAAGGTCGGCGAGATCCTCACCTCGCAGTATGACGTGGTGCTCAATGGTTTTGAGATCGGCGGTGGTTCTATCCGCAACCATCAGCCCGAAGCGCTCAAGGTGGTTTTTGAGATCATGGGCATCGACGCGCAGACGATAAAGGACAAGTTCGGTCACATGTTCGAGGCGTTCACCTTCGGCGCGCCGCCGCACGGCGGCATCGCCTGGGGCCTCGACCGGTTGATCGCGATCCTCGCGAACGAAGCGAACATTCGCGAGGTGATCGCATTCCCCAAGACCGGCGACGCGAAGGACCTTATGATGGGCGCACCGTCCGAGCTGCCCAAGAAGGCGCTTGACGAAGTCCATATCCAAATCAAGAAATAATTCTCGACAAGCTCTCCGCCAAAGGCGGATCCGCCTCGGGCGGAGAACAATAACTATGATCACAAAAAAATTCCTCGCGCACGTGACCAGGCGGAAACTCAAGTTCGAGGTGGTGCCGCACAAGAAGGTGTTCACCGCCTACGATCTCGCGCAGACGCTCGGGGAGAAGCTCGAGAACATCGCGAAGACCTTGCTCGTGAAAGTCGAACTGCCGAAGATCGAAAAGCAGGGGACGAAGTTCTACGTGGTCGCGGTGCCTGCCTCATACCGGGTGAACCTCAAGGCGGTGCAGAAGTACCTCAAGGCGCTTAAGACCGAACTCGCCACCGAGGTGCACATGAAGAAGCTCGGCATGACCCCGGGTGCCGGCACGCCGATAGTCTCCATGTACAAGGATGTGGGACTGCTGATCGACCACCAGCTCGCGAACACCCAGAAGGCGCTCATCGGCGCCGAGAGTTTCACCGATTCCCTGCGTGTGAAGATGAAGGACCTTATCAAGAGCGAGGGCGCGCACGTGGCTAAGGTGGGGGAGAAGGGGAAGCTTAAGCTCCAGGTGCACATGAAGAAAGCCGCGAAGAAGGGAAAGAAGAAAGTGAAAAAGATCATGAAGAAGGCGGTCAAAAAAATGAAGAAGATCGCTAAGCGGAAGCGGTAATGCCTGTAAAAATCCAGATAG
>Ga0315281_10012473_pt1 | contig 11565 bp, 9 predicted proteins | sample YL17G07_0_MG_FD_204540 | JGI IMG/M metagenome (GOLD analysis project Ga0315281, IMG submission 204540) | Sediment microbial communities from Yellowstone Lake, YNP, Wyoming, USA - YL17G07_0 | ecosystem: Environmental > Aquatic > Freshwater > Lake > Sediment | place: USA: Wyoming | collected... | reverse complement strand
GAGAAAGGAGGTCAATATTCAAACGGCGCGGACATTTCAATCGATACCGCGGCCTGCGCACAGAAGGCGCGCAATCGCCGTTCTTCTGCGGCGCCGAACACCCCGCCCTTGCGGTTGAGGATCTGGATCACGCCGATTTTGCGCTCGCGCCTGGCAACGACCGGCATGCACAACATGCTGCGCGTGTGGTATCCGGTGCGCCGGTCGAATTCGGGGTTGAAGCGCGGATCTTCTTGAGCGTTTGCGACGTTGATTACCTTGCCGGTGGAAAAGCACTCCCCGGCGATGCCGGCGTTAGCCGGAAAGCGCAACTGCCGGGCGTCGGTGCCCCCTGCCACGCGCGCAAACAGCTCGTCGCGCGTCCGGTCGTAGAGAAACAGCGTGCCGCGATCGGCGTCGAGCAGCTGCGTGGCAGCCGCTATGATCTTTGCGAGCAGCCGATCGAGTTGAGTCTCCGAGGCAATCGAGCTGACGACTTCGAGGAGCATCGACTCTTCGCGCTGTTGGCGCTCGACTTTCTCAACCAGGTGCGCATTCTCGAGCGCCTCGGCGGCCCGTAGGGAAAGCCCCTCGAGCAGCCGCTGGTCTTCGACGTCGAAGTCTCCGACATGCTTGTTCAACGCCTGTGTAACGCCGATCACCACCCGCTGCTTGTTGCGGATCGGCACGCACAGGATATTCCGCGTGCGATACCCCGTGCGCCGGTCGACTTCCTGGTTGAAACGGGGGTCGGTGTATGCGTCCGCTATGATCTCCGCCTCTCCTTTGCTGAACACCGAGCCAGCGACGCCCAAATGGCTCGGAAAGCGAAGCTCGCCCATGCCGTTACCCTGCATCACGCGCGAGAACAGCTCATCGGTTTCCGGGTCGTACAGGAACAGCGAGCTACGATCTGCGTTCAGCGTTTCGGTGACCACCTCCATCAGCCGTGAAAATAGTACGTCGAGCGAAAGGCTGTCGGAGACACGATTGGCGATGTCCACGAGGGCCAAAGTGCGATGCATGAGCTCTGTGATGCGGTAAAGGAGTTGGGCCTTTACCACCTCATCCAGGTCCTGCAGCAGCCGCTCAATGTCGCCCTGCTTCAGCCGGTGCTCGAGGATTTCACGGATGAATTCAAAATTGACTTGCAAGGCATCCCTCCCCCGACGTGATCCCCCAAGACAGTAGCACGACGGATCACAACGGATTAGAGTCCGATCTAATGAGACGATGAGATCGGAGGAAAAAGCATTATTCGAAAGAGCAGATCATTGGTTTTCCGGGGAAGGCCGAGGGGGCAGTGGCGCCGGCCGCCCTTGGTTTCAGTCCTGCATGCCCCGGAAGAATCCGCCGATGCCTGAACGACCGCAATTGGCCGAGACTGTGTAAAAACGCGAAGTCGGACCGATTTTGGGTGTCGCTTTGCCGTTAGCTGAAGGCCGATAGCGGATCGAGGGCGCGCTTTTCTTGCCCGCCATGTGCTTCGCCATGAATTGCTCAACGACATCGCGGACCGTCGGTTGCGCCGCTTCGGCAGCAATGGCTGCAACGCGGGCCGTTTCCCTGGATCGCTCCTCAGCGAGCTGGGCCTCCCACTCCATAACCGGATCGTGTCCGGCACGGCGGGCCGTTTTCCACTCACCCGCAATCGCGCGGGCCTGGGTCAAGGACAAGCGTCCGTGGCGCAGCCAGTTCCCGATGCTCTCGCCCGGCGCGCCGTTGGGGACATATAATCCGACCGTGTATTTCCGTCGTTCCCCCTTGAAGCCATATTCGATCACCCACGTCTTTGTGCCGTTGGGACGGATGCGAAGAAATAATCCGTCGCCATCACCCACGAGCCGGTCGTGGGCCTTGTTGGGCTTCGCGGTTTCACATGACACGGCGGCCAGTTTGCCCATGGCGGTCCTTCTGGGTGGGAATCTCGGTGGGGTTATAGAGCGGATTTTAGTAAGCTGGGTGGGACTTTCGCGAATCGCCAAAACGCCGCGTGTTTCACAAGTTACTATTTTACAAGACATTAATGGATACCATCGCACTTTACCGGACGACCTATGCGCTACTGGCTGATGAAGTCCGAGCCGGACGAATTGTCGATCGATGACCTCGCTCAGGCGGCGCGCCAGACTACTCCGTGGTTCGGCGTGCGCAACTATCAGGCGCGAAATTTCATGCGTGACGAGATGCGACCGGGGGACCGCGTGTTCTTCTACCACTCGAGCTGTGCCGAGCCCGGCATCGCGGGCATCGCCGAGGTCGTGTCACAGGCTTATCCGGACGTGACCCAGTTCGACCGCAAGGGCCCGTACTTCGACCCGAAGGCGACGCGCGAGGCGCCGCGCTGGTTCAACGTCAACGTGAAATGGGTGCGCAAGACGCGGCTCATCGGCCTGGCGGAACTGCGGCGCCATCCCGAACTCGCGGGGATGCGTGTGCTCGCGCGCGGCAACAGACTGTCGATCACGCCGGTCGAGCCGCAGGAATGGGCGTTCATCACCAGCAAACTGCTCGAGCCCGATTCGGCTGCCGGCGCAGCGCGACCAGCCTGATGCCATGACCACACTCAAGAACGATACCCTGATCCGCGCGCTGCTCAGGCTGCCGACCGCCTACACGCCCGTGTGGCTGATGCGCCAGGCCGGCCGCTATTTGCCCGAGTACAACCGGACGCGGGCCCGCGCCGGCAATTTTCTCGCGCTGTGCAAGTCCCCTGCGCTCGCGACCGAGGTCACACTGCAGCCGCTGGACCGCTATGCGCTCGATGCGGCGATCCTGTTCTCCGACATCCTCACCATCCCGGATGCCATGGGCCTGGGGCTTTACTTCGCCGAGGGCGAGGGCCCGCGCTTCGAGCGCCCGACGCGCGATGCAGCCGCGATCGGGAAGCTCGTCGCGCCGGACCCGCATGGCGAGCTGAAGTACGTCATCGACGCGGTCGCCGAGATCCGCCGCTCGCTCGCCGGGCGCGTGCCGCTGATCGGCTTCGCCGGCAGCCCGTACACGCTGGCCTGCTACATGGTCGAGGGCGGTGCAAGCGACGACTTCCGCACCATCAAGACCCTGCTCTACAAGGAACCGGCGCTGCTGCACCGCATTCTCGAAGTCAACGCGCAGGCCGTGGCGGTGTACCTGAACGCGCAGATTGAGGCCGGTGCGCAGGCCGTCATGCTCTTCGACACCTGGGGGGGAAATCTGTCGCACGATGCCTATCGCGAGTTCTCGCTTGCCTACCTCACGCGAGTGCTCGGGGAGGTCAAGAGCGAGCACGAAGGCAAACGCGTGCCCCGCATCGTTTTCACCAAAGGCGGCGGGCTGTGGCTGGAGGCTATCGCCGGCTGCGGCTGCGACTGCCTGGGCCTGGACTGGACAGTGAGCCTCGCCGACGCACGGCGACGCGTCGGTGAACGCGTGTCGCTGCAGGGCAATCTCGATCCGGCGGTGCTTTTCTCGTCACCGCAGATCATCCGCGAGGAAACACAGAAGGTGCTCGCATCCTACGGGACCGGCTCGGGCCACGTGTTCAACCTCGGTCACGGCATCTCGCAGTTCACCCCGCCGGAGCACGTTTCGGCGCTCGTCGACGCCGTGCACGAGCTCAGTCGTGCCCACCACAAAGCCAGTTAGCGGCGTTTTGCGGAGCTGCTGTTCGTCAGCACTTATGCACAGCACGCCCGCAAACCCCGCGCCAGTCGTGGCGTTTGAGGGGCTCGCCTCGGGAAATTGTACAACTCGCTGATTACGCGATGACTTTTTACCCGCTTGCTGATTGAGCAACAGAAGAAATCCTTTTGTATCGGCACAGTTACGATTCTATGGCGACGTTATTCACATAGTTACCCACAAGAATTGTGAAGAACCCGAAAAACCCCATATTCAACAAGCCGCTTGAGCGTTGTTCTGATAGTCCACTTGAGTAGCTCTGGCGCAAGAATTTACACCCATGGGTTTTCTGCGCGTCGCGATTGACGTGCCGCTGCCGCGGCTGTTCGATTACCGCTGCGACGGCGCATCGGCGAAGGACATCGGCCTGCGCGTCGTCGTCCCGTTCGGCAGCAGGAAGATCGTCGGCATCATTTTCGACGTCGTTTCGAGTTCGGACCTGCCGCAGGAAAAGCTGCGCGCGGCGGATCGCATCCTGCGCGACATGCCGCCGCTTGCGAAGGAATGGCTCGCGCTCGCGCAGTTCTGCAGCGACTACTATCAGCGCCCGCTGGGCGAAGTGATCCATGCTGCGCTGCCGCCTCGCCTTCGCAGTGCGAAACCTTTGCCTCAGCCCTTGCCCGACTTCGAGCGCCGTTATGCGCTCACCGAGGCCGGCGATGCCGGACGGGTGACGCTCCCCGCGCGAAGCCACGCACGACGCGTGCTGCTCGATCGCCTCGCGGCGAACCCTGCGACGGAATCGGAACTGGCTCGGCTGGGCAGGAACACGGGTCAATTGACGCGCGAGCTGCTTGGGGCGGGCTGGATACGCGAGACGGCGTCCACGCCCGCGAAACCGGGCTTCGTCGCTGCCCATCGACTTACGCCTGAACAGGAAAGCGCCGTCGCGGCGGTGCGCTCATGCAACGCCTTCGGCGTGTTTCTCCTTTATGGAATCACCGGCAGCGGCAAGACCGAGGTCTATCTGCATGCCATTGCCGCCACGCTCGCCTCCGGCAGGCAGGCACTGGTGCTGGTGCCGGAGATTGCGCTTACGCCGGCGCTCGAATCGGCCGTCCGCTCGCGTTTTCCGGGTGGCCGCATCGTCGTGCAGCACTCGGGGATACCGGAGGCGGAGCGCGTGCGCGGTTTTCTTGACGCGCAGGCCGGCGACGCGGACATCGTGCTTGGCACCCGGCTCGCGGTATTCGTTCCGTTGCCGCGACTGGGGCTGCTGGTCATCGACGAGGAGCAGGACGCATCGTTCAAGCAGCAGGAGAGCCTGCGCTATTCGGCCCGCGATGTCGGCATCCTGCGCGCGCGCGAAGCCCGCGTGCCGGTGGTGCTGTGCTCGGCCACGCCCTCGCTGGAAACCTGGCACCACGCCGGAACCGGCCGCTATGCCCTGCTCTCCCTTTCGCGCCGTGCCCCCGCCGGCGCCGACCTGCCCGCAGTGCACATGATCGACACCCGTGTGCATGTTCCGCGCGACGGCATCGCCGAACCGCTGGAGCGGGCGATCGGGGAACGACTGGCGCGCGGCGAGCAGACACTGCTGTTCCTCAATCGGCGCGGCTATGCGCCGGTGCTCGCCTGCGCCCAATGCGGCTGGGTGAGCGGCTGCCCGCGTTGCTCCACGCGGCTGGTGGTGCACCTGAAGGATCGTCGGCTTCGCTGCCATCACTGCGGCTTCGCCTCGCGCATTGCGCGCACCTGCCCCGACTGCGGCAACCTCGATCTGGCCCCGATCGGACGCGGCACCCAGCGGCTCGAGGCCACGCTGGCCGAGCGCTTTCCCGCCGCACGCATCCTGCGCATGGACAGCGACACGACCCGCACGCACGGCAAGCTCGAGGGACTGTTCCGTCGCATCGAGTCGGGCGAGGCCAACATCCTGGTCGGAACGCAAATCCTCGCCAAAGGACACCACTTCGAGCGGCTGACGCTGGTCGGCGTGGTCAACGCCGATACCGGCCTGTTCTCGGCCAACTATCGCGCCCCGGAACGCATGTTTCAGCAACTGGAGCAGGTGGCCGGCCGCGCCGGCCGCGCCGATCTTCCCGGCGAAGTGCTGATCCAGACGCGCTATCCGGGCCATCCTCTGTACCAAGCGCTTGCCCGGCATGATTACGAGGGCTACGCCCGCATCCTGCTGGAAGAGCGCCGGCAGGCGGGATTCCCGCCGTTCATTTTCGAAGCCGCGTTGCGCGCCGAGGCGGTGCAGACCGAAGCGGCCATGCGTTTCCTGCGCGACGCGGTCGCGCTCGCACCTGCATCGCACGAGGCCGTGACCCTGTTCGATCCCGCGCCCATGACCCTGGAGCGCATCGCCGGCAAGAGCCGGGCGCAACTGCTGGTCCAGTCCCCTTCGCGGGCCCGCCTGCAGCCGTTCCTCGCCGCCTGGAGTGCCTCGCTGTACGCCGGACGCTTTCCCGGTGTGCGCTGGCACATCGACGTGGATCCGACGGAATTCTGATCCCTATACAGCGAGATAGATGCTGTCACATGCCGCCAGCGGACTTGCGCGCTACGCGCGAATGCCGCCAGCGCTCTTGCGCGCTACGCGCGCCAACCGCGTTATTGGTACGGATAGAAAACATCCGTACCAATAACGCGGTTTTTGCTAAAAGCAACAACGGCTTGGTGTTGTCTTTATTCAAGATCGCCGATTGCGCACGGATGGCTTCTCGTCCGCGCAACGTCGCAACTCTGCAACAACGGCGGGCGCGATCTAAGTCGCCACGTCTACCGCAGCGCCACCTCAGCCTCGATTTCGACCGGCATATCGAACGGCAGCGCTGCCATGCCCACGGCCGATCGCGCGTGCCTGCCTCGCTCCGGACCATAGAGTTCCAGAATGAGGTCGGAGAAGCCGTTGATCACCGCGGGTTGCTGGCTGAACCGCGGCGCAGAATTCACCATACCGAACACGCGCAGCCAAGCGGCGACACGGTCGAGGTCGCCGAGCTCGCGCTTCAGGCTCGCGAGCATCGCCAGCCCGGTGAGCCGAGCCGCATGAATCGCCTGGTCGAGCGTGATGCCATCGCCGACCTTTCCGAAGGGACCGGCGAGGGTGCCGTCGGCCTGCGTCGGCCCGTGACCGGCAATGTAGGCGCGCGATTGATGCACGCGCACGAAAGCGAAAGGCAACCGCACCCCGGGCGGCGTTCGCACCGGTTCCGGGAGTACGAGCCCAAGTTCCTTCAATCGGGTTTCAATTTCCATTGCGCCAACTCCGCTTGCGGGGAAAGGGGTTTTCCGCGGGTATAATACGCGGCCCTGAATAGTCCCCTCATGTCGGCCGAAATCAAATCCCATCTCACCGAGCTGCTGACCGGTGCGCTCGCAAGAGTGGCGCCGCAGCAGCCCGCCTCGATCATCTCGCTCGACCGCCCAAAGCAGTCGCAGCACGGCGATTACTCGGTGAGCGTGGCGCTACAGCTCGCCAAGCCGCTTCGCCGCAGCGCGCGCGAGATCGCCCAGGAACTGGTCGCTGCCATTCCCCCCTCGGACTGGCTCGCAGGCACCGAGGTGGCGGGACCCGGATTCATCAACCTTCGCCTGCATCCGGCCGCAAAGCAGTTCACCGTCAGGACCATCCTTGCCCAGGGCGGCCAATATGGCCGTTCCAGGCGCGGCCAGAGTCAGCCGGTTATCGTCGAGTTCGTTTCGGCCAACCCCACCGGGCCGCTCCACGTAGGCCACGGCAGGCAGGCGGCGCTCGGCGATGCCATATCCGCCCTGCTCGAGTCGCAGGGCTACCTCGTCACGCGCGAGTTCTACTACAACGACGCCGGTGCACAGATCGAAAACCTGGCGCTTTCGGTGCAGGCCCGGATCCGCGAAAAACTGAACGAGCCGGTCGAATTTCCCGCCGACGGCTACCATGGCGAATACCTACGCGAGATCGCGGAGAAATATGTTGCCGGTGGTGCACGCGACGGTGAAGACCTGGACGCCATACGCCGGTTCGCGGTGGCGGAACTGCGCAGCGAGCAGGATCTCGACCTGCGCGCCTTCGGCGTCGCCTTCGACAATTATTATCTGGAGTCCTCCCTCTACAGCGACGGGCGCGTGGAAAAAACAGTTGCGGCGCTCGCCTCGGCGGGCAAGACCTACGAGCAGGACGGGGCGCTGTGGCTGCGCACCACCGAATACGGCGATGACAAGGACCGCGTGATGCGAAAGTCCGACGGCGCCTACACGTATTTCGTGCCCGATGTCGCCTACCACATCACCAAGTGGGAGCGCGGGTTCAGGCGCGCCATCAATGTTCAGGGCTCGGATCATCACAGCACGTTGACTCGGGTCCGAGCGGGGCTCCAGGCGCTTTCCGCAACCCTGTGCCAGGGCATTGCGAAGGGCTACCCCGATTATGTGCTGCACAAGATGGTGACGGTCATGAAGGGCGGCGAGGAGGTGAAGATCTCCAAGCGGGCCGGCGCCTATGTGACGCTGCGCGAGCTGATTGACGAGGTGGGACGGGACGCGACGCGCTTTTTCCTCGTCTCGCGCCGCGCCGACACCGAATTCGTATTCGACATCGACCTGGCGAAGTCGCAATCGGAGGAGAACCCCGTCTACTACGTTCAGTATGGGCACGCCCGGATTTGCAGCCTGATGCAGCAATGGCAGGCGCAGTTTCAAGGCAAAGAGGAACTCGAGGCTGCGCGATTGGCCCCGGAGGACTATTTCAAAGGCATTGATTTATCGCCCCTGGAAGGCACGCGCGAACTCGCGCTGCTCGCAAAGCTCGGCGAATACCCCGCGATACTGGAGGGCGCCTCCAAGGAACTCGCGCCGCATCAGGTCGCCTTCTACCTTCGCGAGCTGGCAGGGGAGTTCCACAGTTACTATAATGCCGAGCGCATTCTCGTTGCCGAGGCGCAGGTGAGGTTGGCGAGGCTGGCGCTCGCTGCGGCAGTAAGGCAGGTACTGCGGAACGGCCTCGCCCTGATCGGCGTGAGCGCTCCGGAAAAGATGTGATGGCCCCCGAATGAGCAAGGACTACAGGCAGACGGCGCCGAGAGCGAAAAGCGGGGGAGGGCTGCTGCTCGGCCTGTTCATCGGTTTCCTGCTCGGCGTGGGCATGGCCGCTGCGATCGCAATCTATTTCTTCAAGACCCCGGTCCCGTTCCTCAACAAGGCGAAACCCCCCGAGAAGGCCGCGCCCTCCCCTTCCGGGTTGACCGAACCGTCCAAGTCCGGCCGGGCCGAAGAAACGAAGCCGCGCTTTGACTTCTACCGCATCCTTCCAGGTCAGGAGGAGACGGTTACCGAACAGCAGTTGAGGCAGGCGGCACAAGCCGCGGCAAAGGCTGGCGCCCCTTCCAAGGACACGTATTTCCTTCAGGCCGGCGCGTTTCAGAACCCGGCCGATGCCGATAACCTGAAAGCCAAACTGGCGCTGCTGGGTCTGGAAGCGAGCGTTGAGCCGACCAACCTTCCCGACAAGGGCGTCTGGTACCGGGTGCGCCTGGGGCCCTATTCAAATGTCGACGAGATCAACCGGATACGCAAGCAACTCGTAGAGAACGGAGTTGATGCATCGCTTGTCAAAATCAAGGATCCCGCCAATAACTAGGAAGGGATCGGAACATGGGGCCCAGGGAAGGAGCGGGACCCTTCGCTTCCCGCCTGCCCCTAATGTATCCCCTGATTCGGGTACTTGTGGTCGCGGGGTCACAGTCACGGAGATTTTCAGGAGAACTTTATGCTAAAACGACTCATCCTCGGTCTGGCCACACTGCTGTTGTGCGCCGCTGCCGCGGCGCAACAGAAACCGGCCGAAGGCAAGGACTACTTGGCGCTCAACCCGCCGCAGTCCGTCGAAGCCACGGGCAAGGTCGATGTCACCGAGTTCTTCTGGTACCGCTGCCCGCATTGCTACAACCTCGAGCCGGTGCTGCAGGACTGGGTGAAGAAACTGCCTCGCGACGTGCAGTTCCGCCGCGTCCCCGCCATTTTCAACGAGGAATGGGCGCTCGATGCGCGGGTGTTCTTCACGCTGGAGGCGACCGGTGATCTTGCGCGCGTTCACGGCGGCTTGTTTGACGCCATTCACCAGCAGGGCGGCGTGAGGCTGAAGGGCGACGCCTACATGAAATGGGTGGCCGAGTGGCTCGGCAAGAACGGCGTCGACATTGCGAAGTACGACACAGCACTACGGTCCTTCACCGTCGAGACCAAGTTGAAGCGCGCAATGCAAATGACCCAGGCCTACAAGATCGACGGCGTGCCGGCGATTGGCGTCCAGGGCCGCTGGGTGGTGAATGCCTCGATGGTCGGCGAACGCCAGGGGATGATCAACATCACCGACTATCTCACCGGCGAAGCGCGCAAGAAGCTCGCCGCCAAATAGCCGCCCCCGAAAGAAGTCATTCCCGCGCAGGCGGGAATCCAGGGGATTAGACGCACACCGTCATGCTCGAATAGGCGGTTTCCAGGCGTCCCTCGCGCACCTGCCCGAGCGGTAGGCCCGCTGCGCACGACGCCGCCCGCGGTGCGGCGTTGGGCCGTCGGGAATCTACGACGCGGGGCCGTTCCCTTGTTCGAATCTTCCTCAGGCCTGCGCCGCGTCCAGGCGCAGGCTCACGTAGGAGCCCGGCGCCTCCTCGATGACCTTGAGCATGCCCGTGCCGGGCGTGCGCGCAGGCACGCGCTCCGGCCCGTTCTGGCGGCCGATCCACGCCTGCCAGTCGCTCCACCAGGAGCCCTCGTGGAATTCCGCCTTCTCCTGCCACGCTTCGGGCGTTTCCTCGAGTGCGTCCGTGGTCCAGTAGCCGTACTTATTGGCAGCGGGCGGATTGACGACGCCGGCGATGTGCCCCGACCCGCCGAGAACGAAGCGCACCGGGCCGGACAGCAGGCGCGCACCGAGATAGGTCGATTTCCAGGGCGCGATGTGGTCTTCGGCCGTGGAGATGAAATAGGCCGGGAGCTCGATCTTGCGCAGGTCGATCGGCACGCCATCCAGGGTGATGCCGCCTGGATCCTTCAGGGCGTTTTTCATGTACATGTTGCGCAGGTAGAAGCTGTGCATCTTCGCCGGCATGCGCGTGGAATCGGAGTTCCAGTACAGTAGGTCGAACGGGAACGGTTCCTTGCCCAGCAGGTAATTGTTGATAACGAATGACCAGATGAGGTCGTTTGCCCGAAGCATGTTGAAGGTCGTGCCCATCTCCGAACCCTCGAGATAGCCGCGTTCATTCATGCGCTTTTCCAGGTTCTCCACCTGCTTGTCGTCGATGAACACGCCGAGTTCGCCGGGGATCGAGAAATCGAGCAGCGAAACCAGGAAAGTCGTCGAGGTGAAGCGCTTGTCCTTCTTCTCGGCCATATAGGCGAGCGTCGCACCGAGCAGCGTCCCGCCCAGGCAGTAACCAATCACGTTGACGTCTTTTTCGCCGGTCGCGCGCTCGATCGCATCCAGCGCCGCGAGTGATCCCTCGAACATGTAGTCTTCGAAGGATTTCTCGGCGTGGCGCTTGTCCGGATTCACCCAGGACACGACAAACACGGTGTGGCCCTGCTCCACTGCCCAGCGGATGAACGAGTTTTTCTGGCGCAGGTCGAGGATGTAGTACTTGTTGATCCACGGCGGGATGATGAGCAGCGGCCGCTTGGTGACTTCCGTGGTCAGCGGCTCGTACTGTATGAGCTGCATCAGGTCCGTCTGGTAGACCACTTTGCCGGGGGTGGTGGCTACGTTGACGCCGACCTTGAAGGCGTTGGTGTCGGTCATCTTGATGCGCAACTGGCCGTTGCCGCGATCGATGTCCTCGAGCAGGTTGTTCAGGCCGCGAACGAGGTTTTGCCCGCCCGAGTTGACGGTCTCGCGCAGCACCTGTGGATTGGTCAGGACAAAGTTCGACGGCGACAGCGCGTCGATGTACTGGCGGGTGAAGAAATTGACCTTTCTTTGCGTCTCCTCGGGCAGAC
>Ga0315281_10012472_pt1 | contig 11568 bp, 11 predicted proteins | sample YL17G07_0_MG_FD_204540 | JGI IMG/M metagenome (GOLD analysis project Ga0315281, IMG submission 204540) | Sediment microbial communities from Yellowstone Lake, YNP, Wyoming, USA - YL17G07_0 | ecosystem: Environmental > Aquatic > Freshwater > Lake > Sediment | place: USA: Wyoming | collected... | reverse complement strand
GAATAATTCCGCGGCGATCAATATGTCCATCGAGAAAGCGGCCAAGGCATTCATCAAGGGGGGGCAGGTTTCGGAGGGACTCCTCAACATGGTCGAGATGGCCTTCCGGTCTTACGACCCCTGTCACGCCTGCGGAACGCATGCCTGGCCCGGCGGCATGCCTCTGACCATTCAAATTTATAGCCGCTCGGGGGAGCTCGTCCGCACGCTTCAAAAATGAGGATCGGGACAGATTCTTTGGTATAATATCGGCATGCAAAGAACGAAGGCGGCATGAGAGGACCACGATTCTCTCTGAGGACAAAGCTCATTCTGAGCTTTCTGGCGATCATCATCCTCGGCGGGCTCCTGTCTCTCGTTGTCGGCTCCCGACTCGTCCGGGATACGCTTATCTCCCAGGCGCAGGCTAAGGTCCGCCATGACCTCTCCTCGGCCTGGATCGTCTTCAATGAGAGACTCTCCGACATCAAAAATATCGTCCGGCTAACGGCTTCGCGAGAGGGTGTGAGGGACTTGCTGCGGTCGCGCCAAATCGACATCCTTCTTAAATATTTAAGCCGCGTCCGCGCCGAGAATGGCCTGGACGTTCTGAGTCTTCTCGACCGACACGGCCGGGTTCTGGTCCGAACAAACTCTCCCAAGACAGCCGGAGACGATCAGTCCCAAGATGAAATAGTCCGCTTGGCGTTCAAACAAGAGGCGGTCGCCGCTCCTCAAATCGTTCTGCGGGAAGAGCTCCTCAAAGAAAACGAAGCGCTGGCCGCTCAAGCCCTCATGGATGTCATCCCGACGCCGAGGGCAGCCCCGCATCCGGGGAGCCAGGAGACTCGAGGGATGATGCTCAAAGCCGCGGCCCCGATTCTCGACGAAGGCAGCTCTCCCCTGGGCGTCCTGGTCGGTGGAATTCTCCTCAACAGAAATTATGAAATCGTCGATCGGGTCAAAGGGATCGTCTTCAAGGGTGAACGGTACAAGGGACGAGAGACAGGGACTGCGACTATTTTCCAAGACGTTGTCCGGATTTCGACCAACGTCAAGAATGAAAAGGGAGAAAGAGCTATCGGGACGCTTCTCTCGGCCGAAGTCAAAAAAGCCGTGCTCGACGAGGGACAGCCGTGGGTCGCCCGAGCATTCGTCGTCAACGACTGGTATATCACAGCATACGAGCCCATCAAAAATATCGCCGGCGCGATCATCGGCATCCTTTACGTCGGGACGCTCGAGCAGCCCTATCTAGACACGGCCAACCGGGTCATTCTGACCTTCACCTTGATCGCCGGTCTGTGCGTCGTTTTCCTCCTGGTCATCCTTTATTTTTCAACCACTCAAATCATCCGGCCCCTCCACAAAATGGCGGTCGCGACCCGGGAAATCGCCAAAGGCGACCTATCCCATAAAGTCGAAGTAAGCTCCCGGGATGAAATCGGCGCTCTCGCTGATTCGTTCAACCAGATGACCGACCATTTGCGCAAGGCCAATGAAAAATTGATAGACTGGGGAAAAACCCTGGAACGAAAAGTCGACGAACGAACACAGGAGCTTCGCGAAATCCAGTCCCATCTCATCCAGTCCGAGAAGCTCGCCTCCATCGGCAAGCTGGCCGCGGGCGTCGCCCACGAAATCAACAATCCTCTGGGGGGGATCCTGATCTACAGTCATCTCATCCTTGAGGATACGCCGCCAGGCCATCCCCATCACGAGAACCTCAATAAGATCGTGAGGGAAACCACTCGCTGCAAGGATATCGTCAAGCGGCTTCTCGATTTCGCCCGTCCCAAGGAGCCTGAGCGTGCGCCGACAGACATCCATGATCTTTTAGACCGATGCCTGGCCTTCACCGAGCGGCAGGCCTTGTTCCAGAATATCCGCGTCGAGAAAGCGTTTCAGCCCTCGCTGCCCCGAATCATCGCCGACGCCGGCCAGCTTCAGCAGGTGTTCATGAACATCATCTTCAATGCCGCCGAGGCGATGGGAGGAAACGGAACCTTGACCCTCAGGACTTTTTATAATTCAGACCGGAACGAGGTAGCGGTCGAAATCGCCGATACCGGCCACGGCATCAAGGATGAAGACAGGAAGCGCCTCTTTGAGCCGTTCTTCACGACCAAAGAGGCAGGGCAAGGAACCGGCCTCGGGCTGGCCATCAGCTATGGGATCATTCAGAAACATCACGGGACGATCAAAGTCCGGAGCGAACCTGGCCTCGGGGCGACATTCACGGTTATATTGCCCTGCAGGGGAATGGAACCATGAGCGACCGCATTCCGATTCTCATCGTCGACGACGAAGAAGTCATGCGGGATTCCATGAGCCAGATTCTGACCGGAGAAGGCTACGCTCCCAGGAAAGCGGCCAGCGGAAAGAGCGGTCTGACCGTGTTCAACGAGGAGACGTTCGAGCTTGTGTTCCTCGACCTCCGGCTTCCCGACGGGGACGGCCTCTCTGTGCTCCGGCAGATGAAGGAGGCCAGCCCTGAAACGCCTGTCATCGTCATCACCGCGTTCGGATCGATCGAGACCGCCGTGGAAGCCATCAAGCTCGGAGCCTTTGAATTCCTGACCAAGCCGTTCACGCCCGATGAGCTTCGCGTCGTCACAAAGAAAGCATTGAAGAGCCGGACCTTGATTCTGGAGAACATCCTTCTCCGCCGCGAGCTGAAAGCTTACGGGGAATTCGACAAGGTCGTCGGCCAGAGCAAGCCCCTGCGCCAGGTTCTTCACCTCGTCGCCCAGGCAAGTCACACAGATTCGCCGGTGCTCATCACGGGAGAAAGCGGAACAGGGAAAGAGCTTGTCGCCCGGGAGATCCACCGGCTCAGCCCCCGCCATTTCGGCCCCTTCGTCGCCGTGGATTGCGGACGCTTGGCGGAACCGCTTTTCGAAGACGATCTCTTTGGTCATGTTAGAGGCGGATTCCCCGGCGCTCAGGAGACCAAGCACGGCCGGTTCGAGCTGGCCAACGGCGGGACGATCTTCTTCGACAATGTTACAAACGTCGGCCTCTCCCTCCAGGGCAAACTCTTTCGGGCCATCCAGGAACGAGAGGTGACGCGACTCGGGCATTCGCGTCCCATCAAGGTCAATGTCCGCCTCATCGCCTCTGCCTCCGTCAACCTCGCCCAGGCGGTCAACCGAGGGGCCTTCCGGGAAGACCTGTTCTACAGGCTGAGCGTCGTCCCGATCCATCTTCCGCCGCTCAGAGAGCGGCAGGATGATATTCCGCCGCTCGTTGAGCATTTTCTCCATAAATACAGCCGTAAGTCAGGAAAAGTTGTCACATCAATTTCCACCAGAGCGCTCGCGGCTTTGAGCGAATACGATTGGCCCGGGAACATCCGAGAGCTCGAAAACACGATCGAGAGGGCCGTCGTCCTCTGCCGAGGAAGAGAGATTGACGTCGAAGACATCATCAGCCACGGTATCAGCTTGGGCATTCCCGCCCTGACTTGGGCCGGGGGCAAAACCCATACGCTGGCCGAGGTTGAAAAAGACTATATCCAAACCGTCCTGCGCGATCAGGGCGGCAACAAGGGCCGGACGGCGATGATTCTTGGGATCGACCGTAAGACGCTCTGGACCAAACTAAAGAAATATGGCTTGGAAGGGAGGAAGACATGATGACTGCGACTCGAGCCAAAATTTTGGTCGTCGATGACGACCCAGATTTTCGCGAGGCCATGACAGCTATTCTGGAGTCGGCGTCCTATGATGTCGTCACCGCCATCAATGCGGCGGATGGGACGCAGAAGATCCTGTCCGAACATCCGGACCTCATTCTGCTGGATATCATGATGGACAGTCTCTTCGACGGATACTCTCTCTGCAACGCGATCAGGACTTCGAAAGAATTCGAGGGCGTCCGGGCGACACCGATCATCTTCGTCTCCGCCGTCAGACAAATCGCCGGCTCCCGATTCGGGTTTAAGGGAGAAGAGCAAGGAATGACCGGACCGGACGATTATATCGACAAGCCGGTCAAGCCGGCGGACCTTCTGGCGCGGATCGCACGATTCTTGAAGAAATAAGCGGGCGCGGCGGGCGCGCCGCGCGAAAGGCTTTTGCCGTGACGGAAAAAACAGCTCTGGTCCTGGTTATCGACGACGAAGAGGCTATGCGGGATTCGTGCGCGCAGATCCTCCTTAAGAATAGATACCGCGTCGAGACGGCCGAAAACGGAACGGCAGGAATTCAAAAAATAAGGGACCTCCGGCCAGACGCCGTCATCGTCGATCTCAAAATGCCCGGGATGAGCGGGTTCGACGTTCTGGACGCCCTGCCGGGCATCGATCCCCACATCGCTGTGATCGTCATCACCGGCTACGCGACCGTGGATTCGGCCGTGGAAGCCATGAAAAAAGGCGCGTTCGATTTCCTCCCCAAGCCATTCACGCCCGAGGAATTACGGATCATCCTCGCCCACGCCTTGGATCGACGGCGGCTCGTTCTCGAGGCCGAGGCCCTGAGGCGGGAGAAAAAGATTCTCGAGGAAAATTTCATCACGATGGTGTCCCACCAGCTCCGAAGCCCGCTGGTCGCGATCCAGCAGTACTTTGAGGTCGTTCTCGCCGGAATCGCGGGCGATCCGGAAGGCCAGCTGAAAGCGATGCTTGGCAAAGCCAGCGAGCGCCTCACGGGATTGCTCAATCTGATCAACGACTGGCTCGACCTGGCCCGCGTCGACCAGCGCCGTCTCATCGGGAAGCTTAAGCCTCTTGACCTACGGAAAACGTTCGATCGGCTCGTCGAGTTCATGACGCCCTCGGCCCGGGATGCCGGCATCTCCTTGGAATGGCATGGTCCGGCCGCTCCCATCTCGGAGGTCCTCGGCGATGAGGAATCGCTGGAACAGGTGTTTATGAACCTCCTCAGCAACGCAATCAAATTTAACAAACCGCAGGGCCGGGTCCGCATCGATCTCAGGGACGAGCCGGATTCCGTAGTCGTCGAAGTCCAGGACACGGGGATCGGAATCGCCAAGGAGCACCTGCCCTTCATCTTCGACCAATTTTTTCAGGTCGGCCGTGGCGAAGACAAGGCGCGGAAAAAAGGATCGGGGCTCGGTTTGTCCATCGCCAAGAAGATCGTCGAAGCTCACCGAGGCCGGATCGACGTATCGAGTGAGCCAGGTTGCGGAACGACCTTCATGGTCCGGCTTCCCAAGTCATCCCAAGCGGGAGCGCTGGCATGAGAATTCTCGCCCTTGGCCTGGGCAATGACCTTTACGGTGATGATGGAGTCGGCCTTCATGCTGTCCGACTCTTGAGAAATGCGTGGACCGCCGGCGCGCAGCCGGCTGGAACGCTCGACGAAGTGGACTTCGTCGAGTGCCCTGTCTCGGGAGTTGCGCTATTGGATGTTATTCACGGCTACGACGCACTCATGATCATTGACACGATCATCAAAGACGATCCCGTCACGGGACGAATCCGTCTTCTGGAAACAGCAGATGTCCGCAACGTCCCGGGGCCCTCTCCCCACTACATCTCCATTCCGCAGACACTCGCCATAGGAAAACTGCTCGGCCTCAAGATGCCCGTAACTGTGAAGATCGTCGCCGTCGAAGCGAAGAATCTCTTCCGCTTGGGCGAAGGATTGAGCGAGGATATGAAGGCCCGGCTCCCGGAAATTCTCGATGCAGCCAGCCATGTCCTTCGTGGACTGGTGATGCGTCCCCTCTCGGATACGATCGTTTCCGCCAAACCTGCCGGATGACATTTTGTCTCCGGATGGGCGAAGGCGTTCTCCGCGATCCGCGGGGAACGAATGGACGTCAGAGATACTTGCCCATGATGTAATTTTCAAGATGATCGATGGCGATTTTCTGCTGGGTGATGATCGATTTGACGATGTCTCCGATGGAGATCAGGCCGGTCAGCTTTCCTTCGTGGATCACGGGCAAATGGCGGATCCGGTTCTTCGTCATCAAGGCCATGCACTCCTGGGTCAAAGTCTCCGGATGCACGTAATAGACGCTGGCTGTCATGATGTCCTTGACCCGAGTGTCGATAGATGACTTTCCCAGGAGGATCACTTTTCTCGCATAGTCCCGTTCGGAAATGATACCTACCAACTTCTTTTCGGACATCACCACAAGGGCACCGATGCTTTTTTCCGCCATGAGTTTGAGGGCGTCGATCACCTTGGCTTCCGGCGCTATTGTCCAGAGGTCACGACCCTTATCGTCTAAAACATCCTTGACCGTTAACATGTCTCCCTCACTTTCCGAATTCTAATTAATAATAGGCTGCGCTTAAGATTTCCTTTGATGTCCCTTTTTTATCGTATTCGGGCAAAAAAGTCAATAACGGATGATACTGACCGTATATCACTTTCGTGCATTTGAAAATGATATACGGTCAGGCCACCTTCTTCTTGACATCAATCATTAGCCGGAAATATGATTCTGGGAGAGAAGAGAGCCCATCTTCGATGATGGAAGGCGGGCTATCGCGTGCGGTTCATGAAACCGAATTTTAGCGCTTAAGGAGGCAATATGTTGAACAGACGTGATTTCCTTCGGGGCTGTGCGGTCAGCGTCGGCGCGCTGGCCGCGGCGCCAGAAAACGCTCTCGAGCGGATTCTCGCGGCGGGACGCGACACAGCCGGTCTAAGTCCCGAACAGGTCGCGGCCGACGAGGACTTCTGGTTCGAAGTCCAGCAGGCCTTCACCGTAGACCGCAATATCGTCAACCTGAACAACGGCACTGTCCAGAACTACCTGCGCATCGTCCAGGATGCCGTCCGCCGGCACAACGAGTTTACCGGAAACGCCGCCTGGCACTCGATGGCCGTTCTCAACAACGAAATCGAGAGCTGCCGCCGGCGGCTGGCGTCGCACCTGGGCTGCGATCCCGAAGAGCTCGTCATCTGCCGCGGCGGAAGTGAGGCGGGTCAGATCCCGATCATGGGCCTCGAATTGAAACGCGGTGACGAGGTGGTCTCCACCAACCAGGACTACCCGCGGCTGCTCGGCTCCTGGAGACAGCGTGAGAAGCGCGAGGGCATCGTCCTCAAGATCGTCCCGCTTCCCGCCCCGCCCGTACCGCTCGACCTTTTCTATCGGCTGGTGGAGCAGGCGGTGACGCCGCGGACGAAGGTGATCCTGATCTGTCACATGACCCACTGGACAGGCCAGATGGCCCCGATCCGTCGGATCTCGGACATGGCCCATTCGAAAGGCATTGAAGTGATCGTCGACGGCGCCCACGGCTTCATGCACGTGCCTTTCAAGCTCGCCGACCTCGGCTGCGATTACTACACGGCGAGTTTGCACAAGTGGCTGATGGCGCCGCCCGGGAACGGCTTTGTCCGGATCCCGAAGGACCGAATCTCCAAGGTCTGGCCGCTGACGCCGCCGTGGACGGACAATCCGAACGACATCCGCCGCTTCGAAGACGTGGGGACGCGCACCCCGGCGAACCGCGTCGCCATCGCCGAGGCGATCACGTTCAACGAGGGCATCGGCATCGAGCGGAAATCGGCGCGGATCAGATACTTGAGAGACCGCTGGGCCAACCGGCTGCGAACACTCCCCAAGGTGCGATTCTACTCGAGCCTGGAACCCGCCGAGTCGTGCGGCGTCACGACCTTCGGCATCGAGGGCATGGACATGGCGAAGCTCACCAGCCATCTCCTCGATAAATGGGGAATCGTCGTCTCTCCGATGAAGCACCCCGACGGGTTGATCGACGGAATTCGGATTGTCGTGAACGTGTCATTATCAGCGAGGGAAATCGATTACTTCGCCGACGTCATGGAGAACATCATCAAGAAGGGCGCCTTAGAATTAAGCTGAAACAATAAGTAAAATTTGGTTCTGGTCGAAATTTCTAGCGACCAGATTTCTTTATTCGAGCGTTAAAGGCTATCCTTCTTTCCCCCTGCCGGGCTTATTTTTTCTCCTGGGCGGCTTTGATCGCTTCGATGCGTTTCTTGATTGACTCTCTGATCTGCGCAGGCTGAGCCGGCGCGATCTCCAGAGCTTTCTCGGCCGCAGCCAGGGCGCTCTCAAGGTTTTGTCCCTGGGCGGACCAGAATTGGGCGTATCGGCCGAGCGCGCCGAAATTATCCATATTCTGTTTCAGATACTCGGACCCGTAAACCGCTAGAGCTTTATCAATCTGGCCGGCATCGACATAAATCCGAGCGGCCATAGGAACGGCCATCATCATTGGATTGACCGCTCTTTCCGGCATCGGTTCCGGAGGACTCGGCAGGCTGGTCGCGATTTTGATCATCTGGTCGGCCGCTTCGACCGCTTTGCCCTTGTCGCCCTTGAGAAGATAGAGCTGCGCGAGGCTCTGGTAAAGAGCCGGCCGGCGACTGTCCTGGGCAAGACTGATAGCCTTCTGGGCCAGGTCGATCCCTTTATCGAGAGGATCTTTGTCTAAGATGATGCGGCTCACATAAGCGCTATAGGAATTCGCGTCCTGCGGGAATCTTGCCAGGTACTCTTCAAAAAACTTGGTCGCCTCTTCTTTCGGGGCGGTCCGTGTGTAATAAGAACTCAACCGCGTGTAGGCCTGCTTGACCATCTGGCTGTCAGGGTATTTTTTGATAAACGCCTGGAACAGGGAGGCGTCGGGCGGCCGCTTTGATATCGCCATGGAGGCCAGGTTGAATTCGGCGCTCTGCGTATAAGAGACTTTCTCGTTCTGGAATTCGGTCATTCCCTTTTTCCCTTCGGGATCAAGAGCGATGACCTGCTTGTAGAATTCAGTCGCCTTCTCCGTGTTGCCGCGGCGATCGTATTTTCCGGCCATCTTGAAAATGACTTCGATGCTTTTGGGATCTTTGGCGTATTGTTCGCTCAGACTCTTGATCGTATCGACTCCCGCGAGCACCTTATTGACCTGATCCTGGTATTTCTCGGCCGGCGGCCCATAGCCGACGATCCAATCAACCTCGGAGCCGTCCGGATCGAGGAAAAGCACGGTCGGCGTGCCCCGGATGCCGAACTTGTCGAACATGGCTTTTCCGTCGGCCTCCTGGACAACGGCCTGGAACAGGACGAAATTCTTGGTTAGATAATCCTGAAATTTGGAGTTTTCGAGGAACTGCTCACCGAGCAGTTTGCAGCCCCCTCAGGTGTAGGACGTGAAGTCGAGAAGGACTTTTTTGTTTTCGGTTCTGGCCTTAGCCAGGGCTTCATCGAGAGTGCCCTTGAAGAAATTGCTCTGGGCAAAGGCCGTCGAAGCGAGAAGAATAATCATCGAAAAAGCTGAGATTTTTTTCATTCTCACCTCCTGGCGAAAATATACCTAAAAACGAACCGGGATTCGAGGGCTAATTTCAGAAGATAAAGGCTGGGTCATGTTTTTCCAGATAGGCGCTGCTTCTCCGGATCGATTTGAAATGCATAATTAGCGCGCGCTTTCCAGCAGCAGTTTCAGAGGCGGATAGCTGATTGTTTCACAAAATTCCTGGACCGCTTTAGTGAGGACAGTATTGTGGCTGATCAGGGCATCCTTGAGCATCATCCTACAAGTTCTTAAGATTTCATATATAATCTTTTTAAGGAGAAGAGCGAATATGGGCAAAACTTCTATCATCGGCTCAATTCTGGGGATCATGAGTCTGTCAATCCTGGTAATCTTTTCCGGATTCGCCAAGGCGCAGGACAAAGACGTTTCCATTCTGGTCATTAAGGACGTCCGGATTTTTGATGGAGAAAAGATCATCGCCACAGCCTCGATTGTGGTTGAAAACGGCAAGGTCATGGCCTTTGGCCCCTCTGCCAAAATCCCTGTGGGAGCTCAAGTCATCGACGGCTCAGGCAAGACACTCCTGCCCGGACTCATCGATGCCCACGTCCATATCTGGGGACAAGATAAACTGCTGCAGGCGACTGTTTTCGGCGTGACGGCCATGGTGGACATGTTCACTTCGGTCGACTTTGCGGCCGGAGTCAAGAAGACGCAGGAGGCTGGCCCGGGACCTCACCTTCAGGCGTATCTCGTCTCGCCCATGACCTTGGTGACGGTCGCCGGCGGTCATGGAACGGAATATGGGCTGAAGATACCGACTCTCGAAAGCGCCGGCCAGGTTCAAGCGTTCATAGACGCCCGGATCGCCGAGGGCTCGGATTTCATTAAGATCATTTATGACGACGGAAGCGCCTACGGCTACCACTTGCCAACCCTGAGCCAGGAAGAGTTGGCCGCGGCCATCAAGGCCGCCCATGCCCGGCACAAGCTGGCCGTGGTTCATTGCGGAAGCCTGAAAAAGTGCATCGAAGCTCTGGAAGCAGGCGCGGATGGACTGGCCCATCTCAACTTCGACGACGCCTATGACCCGAATTTCGGCAAACTTGCGGCCGCCAGGAAGGCCTTTGTTATTCCGACGCTCAGCGTCTTGGAATCAATGAACGGCCATCCCGATGCTGTCGGTATAGCCAAAGACGAGAAACTGGCGCCTTTTCTGAAAGCCGCGGATCTCCAGGGACTCACGGTCGCGCCTCCCTTCAGGACAAGTCCGGGGGCTTACGCAGCCGCTGAAAGAATTATCAAACAGTTGGGCAATGCCGGGGTTCCCATTTTGGCCGGGACCGATACTCCGAACCCGGGCACGGCCTTTGGAGCGGCCCTCCATGGCGAACTCGAGCTCCTGGTTCGGGCCGGAATGACGCCGGTCGAAGTCTTGAAAGCCGCCACCTCGCTCCCCGCGGATAAGTTCGGGATGAAGGGACGCGGCCGCATCAGGACTGGTTTTCCGGCTGACTTGGTCCTGGTCGATGGCGACCCGACCCTGGACATCAAGGCGACGCGGGCCATCGTTTCCGTCTGGAAAGACGGCGTTCGCGTGAATAGGGATGGATACTTAAAAGATGTGATTAAAGAGCGAGGGGCCTTGGAAAGGCAGAAGAACGCGCCGTCACCCGATAGCCTGGGCTCAGGATTGATTAGTGATTTCGAGGGAGACAAAATTCGGTCGAACTTCGGCTCGGGCTGGGTCGTCTCCACGGATTCCATCATGGGCGGAAAGTCCAAGGCTGATCTGAGCCTGGCCGAAGACGGAGCTGCGGGCAGCCGAAAATCCCTCCTCATCAAGGGGACCATAGCCGAGGCTGGTTCTATCCGCTGGGCGGGAGCAATGTTCTTTCCTGGCGCCGCGGGCATGGCTCCGGCCAACCTATCCTCAAAAAAGGCTTTGAGCTTCTGGGCTAAGGGCAGCGGCAAGAGTTTTGCGGTGATGCTCTACTGTCAGAGCACCGGCTTCACGCCGCGAATCCAGCCTTTAGAGATTGGCCCGGGGTGGAAAGAATACTCCATGCCTTTCGACAAATTCGGCGCCGACGGCCACGACATTATGGGGATTCTCATTGGCGCTATGAACACTCCCGGGGATTTCGCGATCTGGCTTGATAACGTTCGCCTCCAATGATTCGGCCGCGCGCACGGCGCCAGGAAGTGCTTTAGGGGCCGGTTGTCGAAGGTTGATCGCCGTCGAGCGGAGAAGGATGCGGTTGAGAATGGCCGAGAAGCCTCCGCCGTAGCGCGTAACTGTCACCGAAATTATCCCTGCGATAAATAGCGTTATTTATTTTTCAGCAGGATTATTTTTGCGTCAG
>Ga0315281_10012469_pt1 | contig 11569 bp, 4 predicted proteins | sample YL17G07_0_MG_FD_204540 | JGI IMG/M metagenome (GOLD analysis project Ga0315281, IMG submission 204540) | Sediment microbial communities from Yellowstone Lake, YNP, Wyoming, USA - YL17G07_0 | ecosystem: Environmental > Aquatic > Freshwater > Lake > Sediment | place: USA: Wyoming | collected... | reverse complement strand
GGGTTCATGAAAGCAGCATTCTCTATCTCGGGATTCTCTATCTCGGGGTTTTCGATCTCTGGGTTTTCGATCTCCGGATTGATGACATCCGTATTTTCGATCTCTGGGTTTTCGATCTCCGGATTGATGATATCCGTGTTCTCTATCTCGGGGTTTTCGATCTCTGGGTTTTCGATCTCCGGGTTATGAAGCTCGTTGTTCTCTATCTCTGGGTTTTCGATCTCCGGATTCTCGATCTCCGGGTTGAGGATGACATTCCCTTTCAGCCCTCCGCTCACTTCTCCGCCGTTCGGGCCGTTGATCTCCGCGACGTTCACGCGGAAGGATGCGCGGCGCTGGGAGGACTTGGCGTAAACCGTGCGGGAGATCGATGAGAATGGGGCGATCTCGACCTCTAATTCTGGAAAGTCGCTGAATTGCTTGAAGGATGCCCAGCCGGGACTCGGCGGCACGATCCTTAGCTTGAATCTTCTCTGCTCTTTCGTCATGTTCTTGACGAAAACGACGAACGAATGCCTGTTAGTGCCCCTGAGGGCATCGAGAGGCTTGGCGTTTCCCGGCGAACCGACGATCAGGCCCTGGGTCAGGCTCGACATATAGACATCCTGGTTCCGCATGCTCGTCTGGCCGGGCCGGCAGCCGGTCGACGATTGGAATGCCTGGTTCTCCTGGATCGAATGGGGAGGAACATAATCCGTCCAATCCCCGTTCAGCGGCAGCTTGACGTTCCGGTTGTCCGTCCAGGCGGCCTGGAAGACAGGGGACTGGGATCCGTCCGTGTTATATGCCCAGCCTCCGGTCGCCGTAGGCACGAACGCGGGGGCCGGCGCGAGATCTATATAGTCGCCGTGAAAAGGACGTGTTCCCTCCTTGAACATCGGAAAATTCGGGGGGTTGAACTGGACCTGGTGAGACACGCCGGCGCCATCCAATAGGTGAACGTACCGGGAGACCTGAACTGAAGGAGCGAACCAGCCGGGGGCGAAGAGATCGAGCTGAGCGGCTCGGACATCGATCGTATGCCGCTTTTGCTGGCTCGGTTCATCGCTGATATAGTTGTCCCAGCTGTCGGCCACATCGGCTCTTTGGTCATACCAGGCGGCGGTGACTTTGCCGGCGGAATAGGACAGCGAAGGCATGAACTGATGCCCCGGACCCGCGTGGTTGTCCACTGTCATAGGAGAGGACCAGCTATAGCCATTTGTGGATGTGGAGACCACGATCCGCGCGGCTCCCTGGGGCAGGGGGCCCAGCCCGCGCTGCGACCAGGCGAGATAAACAACCCCGTTGTGGTCGACCGTGAGGGCCGGGTAAGAATTGGTCCGGAAAGAGTAAGCGGTTGTGCCTTGGTCAAAGCCTTGGATAAACGCCGCGGCTTGGGGTTTGCTGAAGTTCTTGCCTCCGTCCGTGGAATAGCAGGACATGATGCAATTGTTTTGGGTATCGTGGGAGAACCGCCGCCAAGCCAAATAGATATATCCTGTACTGGGCGCGATGGCGATGGTCAGGCCCTGGTTCACGTGAGCACTTTCCGATATCTTGATCAACTTGTCCCAGGTCACGCCGCAGTCCGTGGATCTCCCGAAATAGATCTTGCTATACGGATTGGCCACGTCCTGACCCGCGAAGATCGAATAGGCGACATAGACGTTGCCGGCCTTGAAGGTCTGAGCCGGAATGCCCGGCCCCTGGATGGTGACGGTCTTGGCTCCAGTCCGGGGAATGTCGACGGCCAACCAGGGCTTATCTAAGAACTTGCCTGTTGTGCCCGTGTCGATGATCTTGGCGCCGATGTACTTGATCGGGTCAGCGGTCTTGCTGGTTTGTTCGATATTGTTGTTGTCGATGAGCCGGGCAACAAAAACGGAGCTATATTTTGTGTTCCGAGTGAAACCCAGTCCGGCATAATAGAACAGGCCGTTCGTTCCCGCTCTGACAACGGGGTCGGCGGCAGTGCCGTAGGCTTTCAAAGGCGATGTGTTTCCCTGGGTGGTATTGTCCAAGGGAAAACCAGGCAACAAAGTACTGATCCAGGATTGGCCGCCGTCGTAGGATTTATAGAGGCCGAGCCAGGCATCGCGCGCTGCCGCCGCTTCAAAGCCGGGGACTTCTTCATAGGAGATGAACATATCGACCGTGCGGTAGTCGTTGGCTCCGGCTACGATGTGCAACGGATTTCGGGTGGAAACGGCAATCGAGGGTTCATTCTGGCGCTGGAGGAACGGATCGCCCCAGGGCAACTGCTTGCCGGAAACCATGTCGACGTTCCGGCCGGCGAGAAGACCCGTGCTCTGCGGCGAATCCGCAGGCGGAGCTGCCGATTTCATCGGAATTCCGGCCAGGGCCAAAACCAAGATGACGAGAAGAAAATACGGCCGCAGACGACGTGTAGACATGTTACCCTCCTTACGCTTCGGCGCAGAAAGGCGGGCTAAGCTCCAGATAAGGCTATCTTATCGGGCTTAGTGGAGCGTTGGTGAAGTTGTGGTGGGTGAATTTTAAGAGAAAAAGACAAATCCCCCGAGACCGAATGTTGTTAATAACTCCTCCCGCCTTCCTAAACTCGGCACCCCTATATATAGGAGCCTGAATTCTGATTGTCAAGCCCTATTTGACTACTTCAGCTCTTTCTCGACCCGGGCGACGAGTTCCTTGATATCCGGCTGTTCGGGGTTGAGGCGGAGGGAGGCGTTGAGGGCGTTGAGGGCGTCCTTCTTCTGGCCCGTCTTATAGAAGCAGAAGCCCAGGGCGTTGAGGAGCCGGGTGTCGCTGTCGTAGATCTTGTTCCCTTCGAGGAGGCTTTGGATGGCCGGGCGGTATTCGGCCTTGTCCTTGAGGGCGCGGCCCTTGATCAGGAAATAATCGAAGCGGAAGTTCGCGGAGTCGGCGAGGGCCTCGACGAGCCCCAGGGCCTCGTCGGTTTTCCCGGCGCGGACGAGGAAATCCGCGTATTGGACGACACCTTCCAGATAGTCCGGCTTCAAGTCGTGGGCCTTCCGGAGCGCGGCCTCGGCCTTGGCCAGGTCGCCCATCTTATCGTACTGGATGGCTAGGCCGTAATAATAGAGAAAATTGTTCGCGGCCGGCAGGGGTTTGACGATGGTCACGGGGTGGGGGACGAGCGCCGCTGGGGACAGGACGAAGGGCGCAGAGACCTTGTCCAGGACTTCGCCCACCGCGTTCTTCAGGGTGAAGCTCACCTCGTAATAGTCCGGCGGGAGGTCCCGGACCGGGGCCTTCTCGAGGAAGGTCATCGCCCGGGCGTAGGGCAGGTCGGAGAGCTTGATCGTCCGGAGCTCAACGGGCTTCCCCTTGGCCAGGGAGCCTTCGGCGGCCACATCGATGGTCCCGCCGGCCCAGAGGTCGCGGGGCAGGCGGATAAGTCCGACCCCGAAGGCCAGGTCGTCGCCGGTGCCGAGCGTCCCCTTGGGGTCCGTCAGGATCTGGCGCCCGAGGACCTTGAACGGGACGACGGACGCGGCGGCCGTGTCCTGGAGCCCGTAGCCGAGGACGGGCGGCATGATCTTGACCGGCCCGTCGCCGGCCGGGACCTCGACCTCCTTCTCGAAAAGCGAGAACTCCTTGCCCACGGTGTTCTGGAGGAGGATGGTCAGGCCGAACTTGCCCTCGGCAATGGGAAAGAGGTCCTGGACCGAGATGCCGTTGGACTGGATATTCTCGGCCCGGTCGGGCGGAAAGTAGAACGGGTAGTCCTTGGAATACTGGAAGACGACCGCCTCGCCCCGGCGCAGGCTGACGCTGAGCTTGAAATTGCAATAGTACTGGTCCTTGGGCTGATAGTAATCGATGGACACGCTCCGGGGCGAAATGGAGAAATGGAGAAGATTCAGGCCCAGGAGCCCGTCACGGATGACCTCCACGGTCGCGCTGCTCTCGATGAAGTTCGTCAGGTATTCCGTGCTGACGATCCCCTTGTAGTGCAGGAAATGGGTGGCGTAGGCGGGGTTGATGTCCTTTTTCGGCGAGTCGAAGACTTTGGCGAGGATGAGGCTGGTCTGGGGGGACGGCGCGTATCCGTAAGGAATCTGGCCGGGGATGAGGGAGATGGAGACTCCGGCGAGTGTCGGGGCCATCTCCTTGATCTTCTCGTAGAGCTCCTGGTGGTTGGTCAGGTCCAGGCCCTTGGTGTCGATGATCAGGCTCCCCGGCCCGTCGGAAACCGGGTTGTAGAGCTTGAATTCGCCGCCGCCCCTCTGAAAAAAGACCATGACGAAACTCGTCGGAAGGTTCTTGAGGGAGTCCCCGTAGTAGTACCAGACCTGGGTCGGGTGGAGTCCGGCCGTCCCCTCGAACCGTTCGATGCTCCTCGCCGGGCCGAGGATCATGTAGATCCGGCCCATGTCCGTCATCCAGCCCTCCCGGACGGTCCCTCTCCGGAAGAAGCCGTTGACATAGGCGAAGCGCTTAGTCATTTCGTCCTTGTATTCGTTCTGGGGCGTCCCTGGGGTCGGGTCGCGCTGCCTCCAGAAAGCGTCGATGAAGATGTCCCGTTCCCGGTCGTTCGGAAGGGACAGGAAAACGTCCCGTTCGGCGGAGAGGATGAAGGTCGTCGTCAGCTTGAGCCACTCCTGGTGCAGGGGGGAGAGGTCCTTTTCCTTGACCTTGGTCTGGGCGCCCAGGAGGCCGGCCAGCGCCAGGAAGAGGATGGGGAGGCGGCCGATCGCCCGGAATGTGTTGGTCATGGCCTCTCTCCTTTTAGCGGCACTTGGCGATGAGCTCGTCGAGCCGGACCCTGTCGCGGGGAGGAAGGATCGCGTAGGTGAGCTCTTTGTATTTCGTAAAATATTTCAGGGCGTCGGCTTTGTCCCCCTTGCCGAGAAGCCCGAGACCCAAGTTGTACAAGGCGAAGCTGAAGCCGGGCTGGAGCTCGACGGCCTTTTTCCAGGCGGCGATCGCGCCGTCGACGTCACCCGACTGGCGGAGGCCGACACCGAGGCCGTTCCAGGCAGAGGCGTATTTCGGGTCGAGCTCGACGGCCTTCCGGAAGCTCTCGACGGCCTGGGTCAGGTCTGCGGCCTGCCGGCCCTTGAGGAAGCGGGAGAGATAGACAGAGCCCCTATTGTTGAAGACGATGGAGTAGTTCCGGTCGAGGGACAGAGCCTGGTCATAGGCCTGTAAAGCTTCGTCGTAGAGCCCCTTGTTCCAGTAGGCCACACCGAGATAGTTCCAGGTCTCCGGGTCGAAGTCGATCAGGGCCAGGGACTTCTTGAGGAGGTCGATGGCCTCGTCGAAACGGCCCTGGTCGATCATGGCGATGCCGTAGGACGTCATGATGCGGAAGCTCCCCGGATTGTAGGCGTAGGCCTCCCGGAGCACGGCCTCGGCGTCCTTGGGACGGCCTTGCTCTTTATAAAAGTTGGCCAGGTAGGTATAGGCCAGATCGAAGTCCTTGCGCTCGGCGATGACTTCCTTGAGGAGAGCGATCCCCTCCGCGGCCCGGCCGGCATGGTAGGCTCCGGTTGCCTTCAGCCACTTGGCGTGGAACGGGAGGAGGGTCTTGAGGTCGTCCCGGGCCGTGAACGTCTTCTTCGTCGGCCCCTGGGGGGAGGCCAAATAGCCGAGGCTGCGGAGCTTTTCCCGGGTCTCGTGGTCCGTGGCCTGGCCCGCTTTGGCGGCGAGGGAGGACGTTTCGGCCTCGACGAGGCCGGCGAAGACCTTCCGGCAACGCTCGAGGTCGCTTGTGTCGGCCAGATTTTGAAGCTCGCCGAAATCCTTCTCCAGGTCATAGACCTCCGGGAGGGGCGAGTCCATGTACTTTTCCTGACCCCGGACGTAGCCGCGGAGCGGCGCCCAGCCCCGGTTGTAATTGGCCGTGAGCGCTTCGAAGTAGATCGGCTTCTCGGGAAGGCTCTTGCCCCGGACGAGGGGCAGCAGAGACCGGCCCTGGAGCCCCCGCGGCTCTTGCTCGCCGAGAAGGCCGCAGACCGTGGGGAAGATATCGACATGGCTGACGTTCGTCTCGACCCGGACGGGCTTTAATCCGGGAGCGGCCAGAATGAGGGGGACATGGAGCGTCGCGTTGTAGGCGAAGTAGCCGTGGGTCGTTTCGCCGTGCTCGCCCAGGGATTCGCCGTGGTCGGCCGTGAAGACGACGGCCGTCCGGTCTTCGATCTTGCGTTCCTTCAAGAAGCCGAGGAGCTTGGCCAGGGTCGAATCGACGAAGGCGATCTCACCGTCGTAGGGATTTCCCGGGTATTGAGACCGGAATGGCTCGGGCGGCTGGTAGGGCTGGTGAGGGTCGAAGCAATGGACCCAGAGGAACCACGGGCTCGTTTGCCCCTCGAGCCACTCCAAGGCCTTGCCGACGACGACGTCCGCCTTCCGCTCGACGAAGGTCATGTCCGTCGGCCCCTGACTGCCGTAGTCGTCGTCGTAGACGTCGAATCCCTGAGTCAGGCCGAAACGCGAGTCCAGGGGAAAAGCCCCGACGAAGGCGCCCGTTGCGTATCCTTGGCCCTTGAGCCACTCGGCCAGGGTCGAAAAATCCTCGCGGACGATGAAGTTGGAGTTGTCGTGGACGCCGTGGGCGTTGGGCGTCAGCCCCAGGAGGATATTGGCGTGCGAAGCAAGCGTCGAGGGGGTGTGGGCGAAAGCCCGGGCGAAGAGGGCGCCGCGGGCGGCCAGAGCGTCGATCGCCGGCGTCCGGACGGTCTTCGACCCGTAACAGCCGAGATGGTCGGCCCGGAGCGTGTCGACCGTGATGAGGAGGAGGTTGGGCTTGGCCGGGACCGCCGCCGCGAGCGGCCGCGATGCGACGGGCAGAAAAAAAGGCAGAATGAAAAGAGCCTGGAATATCGGCGATCGCTTTGGGTTTGTTCGCATCCGCGCTCGACGGTGACGGGCTATTTTTTCTTCAGGAACTCGAGGAAATTCCTGACTTGGCCGGCCCGCGGCGAATCGGGATCGATCTTCAGGTAATCCTCGAAGGGCGGGATGGCCTCGGGGTTGCGGCCGAGGGCGAGGTAGGTCAGGCCGAGCTGGTAGAGGCCGTCGAGGTAGTCCTTCTGGACCTCGACCGACCGCTTGTAATACTTCAGGGCGTCCTCGAACTTCGACTGCTTGGTGAAGCTCGTCCCGATGTTGTAGAGGACGGTCGGGTCGGTGATCTTCTCGAACTCGATCCTGTTGTACCACTCCATGGCCTTGTCGGCCTCGCCGCGGTTGGCGTAGCAGTTGCCGATGAGGAGGATGATGTCGGCGTTCCCCGGCTCCTTCTCCAAGACTTTCTGGTAGGCCGCCTCGGCCAGGTCGTACTGCTGGAGCTCGAAACGGCAGTTGCCGACGTTCTTGTGGAGGATGTAGACGCCCGGGTTCTTGGCGATGAGGTCCTCGTAAATCTTGCCGGCCTCTTCGAATTTCTTCTCTGCGAAGAGCTTGTTGCCGGCCTCGAGAGCCGACCTGAGCTCGTCGGTGATCATCAGCCCTTCCATTTTCTTTAGCTTGACCTCGACCGGGGGGTTGTTCGTGGCTTCGGGGATCGAGGTGCTGATGCTTTTGGGCTCGTAGCCGGCCTTGAGGAAATCGATATTATAGCCGCCGCCCCGGATGTAGTTGGCCGTCCATTCGCCTTCGGCGTTTGTCGTCAGCTCGAAGCCGGACTGGCCCCTGACCGAGAAGAGCTTGACCTTGACACCTGAGAGGGGCTTCCCTTCTTCGTCGGTGACCTTGCCCTTGAGCCGTCCCTGGCCCCGGTAGCTCTGGGAGAGAACGAGGCCTGCCGAAAGGACCAGAATGAGTGTTATGAATGCGATCTTTTTCATCCTCTTCCTCCCGATCTATTTTATCATTCTCCCCCCGGAAATGCCAGGAAAGCCGTGTGAAAGCCACGGACGCTGCCCGGGCAGGGATAGGGACCATGCCTAGCCCACGTAGCGGAGGGGGACCCGTCGGCTTGCCGACGGGGGAACCGCCGGGACTGGTTCCCGGGGGCCGGGGGAGAGGTATGGTCCCTATCCCTGCCAAGACGGGCGGCGTTCCGCGGCTCCCCTAGGCCCGGGGGGAGAAAAAAAGCCCCTTCCGGCCGGGCCGGAAGGGGCTTGAGCATCTGCTTGAGCGTGGTGAGCTTAGAATTCGACGCGGACGCCGAAGCGGAAGACCCTCGGGTTGAGGATGCGCTGGGTCCCCGCGAAATAGGAGGAGCTTAGGCGTCCCTGCAGTTCCAAGGGCGTGGCGGCGTTGAAGATGTTGAAGCAGTCGCCGGCGACTGTGAAGCGGAGCTTCTCGCTGACGTTGAACGTCTTCTCGACGCGGAGGCTGAGTTCGTAGAAGTTGGGCAGGCGCCGGTCGCCGAACTTGCCGATGGTCCCCGCCTCATTGGCGCGCATGTTGGTCCAGCCGATGTTGTTCTCGTAGACCTGGATGAAGGGCGGGAAGACGTAGCCGTCGCGGGCTTGGAGGGCGAAGCTGCCGCTGATGCCATAGGGGAACTGGTAGAGACCGGCCAGCTTGGCCATCCAGCGGGCGTTGACCCACACGGCCGAGATGCCGGAGCCGCCGCTCTGCGGGGCGACGACGCCGCCTTCGTAGTAGTCGTAGTTGGTCAGGTTATAGGGCCAGTCCGTGGGGTCGTTGCCGTTGTAGTACCGCCAATTGGACAGGGTGAAGGAGCCGTCGAGCATCCAGTTGTGGGACATCCGCTTCTTCAGGACGATCTCGCCCGCGATGTAGCGTTCATACGATTTCCGAAGGGTCGTCCCGTCGACGGTGTCGTCACTTTGCAGGGCCCCATCGACATAATTCGTCCGGTATGAGCCGATGGGCCATGCGTTGCGGCCATAGTAGTCCGCGCCCGTGATCGGCTCGGTGCCCTGCAGGTAGTAGTTGCCGCGCGTTTCGAGCGTGCCGTCGGCCATAATGCCTCTGTCCCAGCCGAAGCGGTGCCGCTTCTTGTAGAAGCCCTCGAGCCGCACGGCGAAGTCCGAAATGATCTCGCGCTCGTAGGAAATCGAGATCTCGTCGAGGATCGGCATCTTGTAGTTGGGGTCGTACATGTTCGTCGACGCGGCGACAGTGGGATTGTCCGGGTCGAAGCCGCCGTACCACGACCAGTTGTCTGGGTTGTTCGGATCGCCAGAACCGAGCTCGACCTGCTGGACGCGGCCGTCCAGGATCCCGCCGTACTTTCCGTCCTCCCACCGCAGGTCGATCTCGGCCCAGGGCACGGGGTTGAGGAAGTTGGCATACTCGTAGCCGGTCTGCGAGCCGTAGCGGGCCAGGTTGAGCTTGATGACGTTCTTGCCGTCGCCGGTGATGTCGTAGACGAAACCGAGACGCGGCGAGAGGACCTTGGAGCTCATGCCCGGGTCGAACTTGTCGATGCTCAGACCGACGAGGTAGTTCGACAGGAATGGGGCCGCGGGCTGGTTGACGTTGGCGACGATGGACTTCTCGACGTCGTAGCGCAGGCCGAGCGTCACGGCCAGCCGGCCGAAGGACATCGTGTCCTGGGCGAAGGCCGAATAGCGGGTGAATTTGTAGTTGTTGTAGTAGTCGCGGATGACCCAGGCTTCGGTCCAGTCATCCTCGGGCCATCTGGCGATGATGACGTTTCCTTCGAAGAGAGAGTAGCTGGACACGCCGGAGTTGATGTAGTCGACGCCGAACTTGAACTCGTGGTCGGCGCCGAGGAGGTTCTCGGCGAAATAGTTGCCGTTAAAACTAACGTTCGTCTGCGGCCGGACGGTATTGTAGTCCGCGATGTTCCCCGTGGCATAGAACTCGGGCTGGAAGGTCTGGACCTCGTACGGGCCGCTGCCGTCTTCCGTCCGGGGTCCGAGCTTGGGAATGAGGTGGAACGTGTTGTGGGTGTAGGCGATCTTGGCGTTCATGAAGAGGTTGCCGAACATCTGTTCGATCTCGGCCTTGTAGATGGGCGTCGGGCCGACCTGGTTCCAGACGGTCTCCGGGGCCTGCAGGGCCGCGCCCCAGTTCGTCCGTCCCCACTTCTGTTTGTTGTCGTACTCGTAAAAACCGTTTAAGCGGGTATTCTTGGCTATCTGGGCGTCGAGCCGGAAGTAGCCCGATTCGAGCCAGGTGTTGTCCGCGACGCCGGTGATCCCGAATGTCCCCAAGTCCTGGATGCCGTAGGAGCCGTAGAACCAGAGCTTGTCCTTGAGGACCGGGCCGCCGAAGTTGGCGCCGTAGAGGTAGAGCTTGTTGATGCCGGCCCCGGTGTAGGTCGGCCGGGCCGCAGTCAGTTCGGGCGGGATGTTCTTGGACTGCCACATCGCCTTCGAGGCGTCGATGTAGGCCATGCCGGAGAAGGCGTTGCCGCCGCGCTTGGTGATGAAGTTGAGCTGGACGCCGCCTGTCTGCGACTTGACGTCGTTGTTGCCGTAGTTGATCATGACCTCTTCGAAGCCGGCCATGTTCAGGTAGCCCGGGGCCGCGCCGAGGGCGGAGTTGTCGGTGATGTTGGCCCCGTCGATGTTCCAGGTGGCGTCACCAGCCGAGGAGCCGTGGCCGAAGTAGCTGGACTGCTGGCCGCTGTCGCTGCCGCCGACGTTCTCGCGGTCGATGAGCATGCCCGGCGAAAGCTGCATCATGACCCATGGGTCGCGGGCGGTCGGCAGGCGCATGATCATTTCACTGGTGATGTTGACGCCGACCTGCGTCCTCTTGGTGTCGATGACGGGCGACTGCCCGACGACGGTGACCTGTTCCTCGAGGGCGGCCTGATTCAGGGTGATGTTAAGTTCGATGTCGCGGCCGTAGGAAACGGCCAGCCCCTGACGCGTCACGGTCTGGAATCCGGCGATCTCGAACTTCACGACGTAATCGTTGGCAACCGGGAGGTTGAGGAACCGGAAATTCCCCTCGGCCGAGCTGACGACGTTCCGTGGGGCTGTCTTGCCGCCGGTCAGAGTGATGTTGACGCCGGGCAGGGCGTTGCCGTCGTTATCCGAGACCTTGCCCCGGATGGCGCCGAATTCCTGGGCGCAGATAAAGCCCGCGGTCAGGAGAAAAAGGGAAATGACAACTAATGCTTTTCTCAATATTGCCTCCTTTTTGCATTCCCCATAAACCTACTTTTTCCTTCTTCTCTCATGTGAGAAGAGTGACTTATCTGAAGCCATCCCTTTCTGAAGCTATCCCTACTCTCACCTCCTTTTGTTCCTGTTGTTCCTGAAAATAACATTTCAATACGCACATGTTTAAAAAAGGCGCTCAGCTAGTTCTTTCGTTGCTCAACTTTTATGCAAATATTATGCCAAATTGCAAAAATTCTATCTAATTTAAAATGAGGGCTTTATAAAATGAGAGGAGGCAAAAAATCCATTAAATTGGAGTCTGCTTCAAAGGATTGGATATCTCAGCTTCGATGGAGGGCGAGGACGACGGCTCCGGAGAGGTAGCCCGCGGTCAGGGCGGGCCCGACGGCGACTGCGCCGACGGTCTTCAAGCCCATGACCATCAGGGCGAAAACGACGGTCGTAACGGCCAGTTGGGCGGCGACGGCGATGCTGATCGGGGCCGTCCGGTGGGCCTTGACGAAGACACCGCGCTGGTAGGACAGGATGGACTCGAGGAAGGGGAGGAGGACGAGCAG
>Ga0315281_10012468_pt1 | contig 11570 bp, 10 predicted proteins | sample YL17G07_0_MG_FD_204540 | JGI IMG/M metagenome (GOLD analysis project Ga0315281, IMG submission 204540) | Sediment microbial communities from Yellowstone Lake, YNP, Wyoming, USA - YL17G07_0 | ecosystem: Environmental > Aquatic > Freshwater > Lake > Sediment | place: USA: Wyoming | collected... | reverse complement strand
GGCCCAGCTTTCGGCGCCGTACGAGGCCGGCTTCCTCCAGCACGCGGACGTGCTTGTTCATGGCCGGCAGCGACAACCCGCGGATCCCCGCCAAGCGGCTGATCGAGTAGGGCTGCAGCGCGAGGAGCTCGACCATCGCGCGCCTGTGGCGGTTGGCGAGGGCCGCGAACAAGCGGTCCATGTCATCCGAAGCCTCGATCAAGCGCCAGCTCCTCGCGCAACAGTTAACCGGCCAGTGAACCTTAGCGGTCGACCGGCCGCGCCGTCAAGCGGCGGCTGGCCGGCACATCTCGGCCTCGGCCGCGCCTACTGCAGGATAGCCCCCCAGAGCACTTGCAGTATCACCCCCTGCTAACACTGCAGGATAGCCCCCCAGAGGGTTGACGGAAGGTAGCATGGAAGGCGACAATCCGGTGCCATGGCGCCCACCAGCACCAGCATTCCCGACTATCGACCGCGCGTCGTCGACACTCAGCTGGCCGCCTCGCTTGAGGCCATCGGAGCCGTCGTGATCGAGGGCCCGCGGGCCTGTGGCAAGACCGAGACCGCGCGTCGGGCCGCGCGAAGCGAGATACGGATGGACACGCCGGCGGCGCGCCAGGCACATGCGGTGTCGCCCGCCCTGGTTCTCGCTGGGGACACGCCGCGTCTGATCGACGAGTGGCCAGTCGAGCCCGACCTGTGGAACGATGTTCGCCACGCGGTCGATGATCGCCGTGCCGTCGGCCAGTTCATCCTCACCGGCTCGGCGGTCCCGCGGGACGACCCGCGACGGCATCCCGGGGCCGGCCGCTTCATCCACCTCCGGATGCGGCCGATGACCCTCGCCGAGATCGGTCACTCGTCTGGCCGGGTGTCGCTCGCCGCCGTCCTCGCCGGCGAGCCGGTGGCGGCCCCGGATCCCGGGCTGACCGTGGGTGATCTCGCCGAGCGCATCGTGGTCGGCGGCTGGCCGGCCCATCTCGGCCTTGGCCCGACCCAGGCGTTACGGGCGGTGCAGGGCTATCTTGACGACGTCTGTCGGACCGACATCCAGCGCCTCGACGCCGCGCGCCGGGATCCTGCCGGCGTGCGCGCCCTCATCGCGTCCGTGGCGCGCAACGTCGCATGCCCGGCGACTCTCGAGTCGCTGGCCGCCGACGCTCGTGGCGGCGACCGGGCCATGAAGACCGAGACTGTGCGCACCTACCTCGCCGCCCTGGAGCGGCTGATGATCACCGACGACGTGCCCGCGTGGAAGCCGGATCTGCGCAGCCGAACCCGCCTCCGCGGGGCGGCCGTCCGCCACCTCGCGGACCCGTCGCTGGCCACCGCCGCCCTCAACGCGAACCCGGCACGGCTCCTGGGCGACCTGAACTGGATGGGCTTCCTGTTCGAGTCCCTGGTGGTCCGCGACCTGCGCGTCTATGCGCAGGCGCTCGGCGGCGACATCTTTCACTACCGGGACAACCTGGGCCTCGAGGCCGACGCGATCATCGAGCTGCCGGACGGGAGCTGGGCGGCCTTCGAGGTCAAACTCGGATCGTCGCCCGCCGTCGCCGACGCTGGGGCATCGGGATTGCTTCGGCTTCGTGACCGCATCGCGGGACGTGCCCCGATCGCGCTCGGGATCATCACTGGCACCGGCTACGGCTTCACGCGCCCCGACGGGGTGGTCCAGATCCCGATCGGAGCCCTGGCGGCCTGATTGTCCGGAGCGCTTCAGTGAGCCGGTGATCGCTCGAGGAGTAGTACGACGCACAGCGCCATCACCCCTAGGGCGAGCGGAGTGCCAAGCAGGCCGAGCGCCCAGCCGGCGATCGTCAGCGGGACGCTGGCAGCGAGCCACAAAGCCACCAGACGCCGCGGCCCGGCCCACCGGATGAACAGCCTGAGACCAACACCGGTCAGGCCGATCGCGGTCACGGGCAATCCCATCACGAACCACAGCCAGCCGGCCGCCGCGAGCCGGTCGCCCCTGAAGAAGACGAACTCGCCCAATGATCCGCCCGCGAGCATGACGAATCCCGCCACCGCTATCCATCCCGAGAGCGAGGCAACTCGCCCACGCTCCCGACGAAGCACCGCCGCCGCCGCGATCATCCCGACAGCAACCAGAACCGCCGCCGCACCCAGCAATCGGTTGGCGAGGACATAGTCCGCCCCTCCGTACTGCGCGTGAAACGCCACCGAGAGCAGCTGATCGGATCCGGCCCATCCTGCGCCGCCGAGAACGCCGACCGTCAGCGCCAGCTTGCGCACACGACTCCGAGCGCTCGCCCGTCCCGTTTCCGGCACGTCCATGGCGCCCAGTGTGGCGGAGCCCCTGGTTCCTTGCCCGCACCCGGTGCGGTGCGCGGTCCGATCCGCGCGAGGCGCGCCAGATGCGCCTTGCTTCCCACTCACTCGGTCACTGACCGAGCGACTGCTTGTCTGGTCGGGGCGAGAGGCCCAGGGCCCAGAGGAACGACGTAGTCGGGACGGTGAAGTCAGCGGCCAGGCTGCCGTCGGCATCCGCAGTGACCGGTGTCGGCCACCGGTCTGGCCGCGTCCTCAAGCGGGCCGACCCAGGAGGAGATCGCGACCCGCGACGAGGGCACGGAGTTTGCCCCGGGCGATCTCGCGGGGCGTCTGGCTGAACCCGCAGTCCGGGACGAGAGCGAGCCGATCGAGCGGTACGCCGGCGCCCAGGAGCAGGTCCACCCGCTCGGCCACGTCCTCCGCCGTCTCGACGTAGGAGCTCTTCACGTCGACCACCCCGATCGCGAGATCCCGCCCTGCCGCGCTGATCTCGGCGAGCAGGTCGAGCTCCGCCATCTCCCGGTTGGCTTCCTCGAGGACGAGTTCGGCGACCTTGAACCGAAGCACCTGCTCGAGCACCGGCCGATAGGTACGCTTGGCGAGGGGACGGCCCATATAGTTTCCGAAGCACAGGTGGGCGGCGACTCTCACGTCCGGTCCGAGCCCCGCGGTCGCGGCGTTGAACAGCTCCGCGAAGTCCACCGGCGCCTCCGGATGGATGGCCGGAGAGGGTTCGTCCACCTGGATCCAGCGGGCGCCCGCAGACTCGAGGGCATGCACCTCCGCCTTGATGATCGGCACGAACGCCCACGCTGCCGCGATGCGGTCCGGATAGACGGCACCCGTCCTGAGCCGGCCGGACAATGTGAACGGGCCGGGGATCGTGACCTTGAGGGGACGCTCCGTCCGCGTCCGCGCATAGGCGAACTCATCGACCACGCCGAGCCCATTCGGCGCCGAGATCGGCTCCAGGACCTCGAAGCGATGCAGCCGATCGTGTCCGATAGCGCCGAGCCTCCGTTCGGGTTCGACGCCGCGTAGCCCCGTCAGGTGTCGGTAGAACTCGGCGGTGAAGAACCCGGCGCGGCGCATCTCGCCATCGGTCAGCAGATCGATCCCGGCTTCGGCTTGATCGTGCAGCGCCATGTCGACGGCATCGTCGAGCATCTCCCGAAGGTCGGCGGGTCCGAACTCGCCTCGCCCCGCCGCCTCGAGCCCGGCCACCAGCCACGATGGGCGCGCGTAGGACCCCGCAGTCGATGTCGGGAGACTTGGGAGGCTTCGATCACCCATCGTCGTGCATGTGCGCGCTCAGATCGTAGCATCGAGAGCGCCACCGTACCGCTCCATCCGGGTGACGGAACCGCGTGAAGCGATGACCGAGGTCCCGGGTCTGACCGCTCGCGAGGTCAAGCGAACCGGGTCCCGGCCGCCGTCGACCTGCTCGGCGTCTCGGGTGAGCAGGTGTTCGACGTAGCTCTCGAGCCAGGCGCCCCGGGCGGTCTCGCCGAGGCGCAAGGCCGGCTCTGGGAATCGTCCGCGCAGGGCCCGCTCGACGTAGTCGCGGAGGTCCGGGGTATCCGCGGCCGGGAGCAGGTCGACACCGGCGACCACCCGGTCGAAGAACGGTCCGCCACCGCCAAGCCCTGCTTGCTCGCGGACCGTCATGCCGAACATCGGAGGTAGTCCATATCCCTTGGACTACCACTCTCGCACGTCGCCTGGTACCACTTCTACACGAACTCCGGTGCTATTCCGCCGCGGCAATCGGGGCAGAGAAGTACGTGTGGATCCTGGCCCAAACGGACGAGTCGCAGCAGATCGTGCTCAGGCGCCGGTCGTGGTGGCGCTCGGCGCACGGCGTGAGGTCACATCGGCCGAGGGGGACGATCCACACGTGGTGCACCGTCAAGACGTCACCGGCAGCGCCGCGTCGAGCGCCGGAGCGCCCAGGCTAGTGGCCTGGCCCGCCGAGGGTCGTCCGATGGATCCAGCCGCGCCGCCCGTCCGGGCAATCGACGAGCCGGTAGGCGCCGGACCGATCCACGACCACGACCTCGTCCCCGGTCGTCAGTTGGCCGATCGTGCCGCCGCGGAACTCGTCGGGGGCGTCAAGGAGCGGGGCGACCGAGTACCGGATGAGGCGGCGCTCATCGGTGCCGGGAAGGCTCCCGGGCAGCACATCGAAGACCAGTCTCGAGCGGCCGGGAGAAGGGTTGTGCGCCCCATCCGTCTTCCTTGCCGCGATCAGCGACGGCCGACGCCAGCGCGGCAACGACCCCTCGAGATCCGGGGGCGTGGTCGGCGCCGACGAGGCCACGACCGACAGGTCACGTACCACTAGCGCCTCACGCGCCCGCCCGACATCGGCGCGGCGCTGGCCGAAGCGTCGGAACGGCAACAGGGTTCCGACTACGCTCATCGGCGTGACGATGCCGGTCCGACCGGCGATCGATGACCGACCGCGCGGATGGCATCGCTGCCCACCGTCGTTGCCGAGCTGGCCTTGGTCAGCCGGTCGCGAGCCCAAGATCGTTCGACCATGCCGTGGTACCTCCGGGCGGGGTCACGCCCCACCGTCCGGCGGAGCATCGCGAATCGGGGGCAGGACCACAATGAGACGAAGGTCCCGTAGGGAATCTCGCGGGCGTGCACGGAGCCAGACAGCCGTCGAACGGCGCCCCGGAGTACCATGACGAATGGTGGTGCGCGACACCAGAAGCCGAAGCCGATGGCTTTCGGCGGAGCCCCCATGGACGGTCATACGGCAGGCGCTGGGCGGGACCCGATCGGGCGAACAGAGCCGTGGGGGCCCACGTCAGCGCACACCGCGGCGGATCGATGGCGTATGCGCGGTCCGGGCGAGAGGGGTAGCACCCAGGAGAACGACGCGGAAGGGACGGTATTGGCTGCCGGGCGTGATGCAGAGTGCATTCGAATCGGAAAGGTTGAATGCTTGTCGCCGTTCAGACCCCATAGTGACCGGACAGCGCCCCCGCTGGGCGCCACCGAGGATCGGGGCCGATGGATCGGGATCTCGTCGAGGCGGCACGGAGCGGTGACGGGGAGGCCTATGCCGACCTGATCCGTGTTCGTGGCGACCGTCTCTACGGACTCGCCCAGCGGATCCTCCGTGACGTCGATCGAGCCGAGGATGCCATGCAGGAAGCGCTGGCGATCGCCTGGCGTGACCTGCCCGGCCTCCGCGATCCGGATCGCTTCGACGCCTGGCTCCACCGCGTTGTCGTCCGCGCCTGTCTCGTCGAGGCAAGGCGCACGCGCCGCGCCGTCTCGAACCTTCGCGTCCTGCCACTGGACGTCCCGACGTCCAACGACGACTTCGTCGGCGTCGCACACCGCGACCAACTCGAGCGCGGCTTTCGCCATCTGTCACCGGAGCAACGCGCCCTGCTCGTGCTCCGCCATTTCGACGGCCGCGACCTGGCCGAGATCGCCGAGATCCTCGGCATCCCGGTCGGAACGGTCGGCTCGCGTCTCCACCATGCCCACCGCGCGATGCGCGCTGCCCTGGATTCCGATGCCCGTGTGATCGCGATCGGAGGACGACCGGCATGACGCCTGATCCCGACATCGAGCGCGTTCTGGAGCGGTGGTTCACGGAGGGTCCGACGCAGATGCCGGACCGCCTCTTCGAGTTTGTCGATCACATCGACCGTCTCCCGCAGCGGCGCCTCGCGCGCATTCAGACGAGGTTGTTCGCCATGAACATCGATCTTCGCCTTGCGGTGACCGCGGCCGTCATCGTGGCCGTGGCCGTAACCGGCGCGGTCGTCCTGACCCGCGCCCAAGAGGTAGGTGTCGGGGCGTTGCACCCTGTACCGGCCGCGCTCCAGGCAGAGTGGAGACCCGTCGGGCCGCGCGACCTTCCGGGGCTTTCGCGCCCGCACCCGGCTGACCTCGACATCGTCATCGACCAGACCACCATCACCATCTTCGACTTCCATCGAGACGTTCTCACCTCAGCGTCGCTTGTCGGAGCGAGCAGCCTCGAGGTACACATGCTGAACAAGGGCTGGTACTGGCACTGCCAACTCGACGATGCGGGCACGTACATGTTCAGCCTGACTGCGGGGGGTCGGAACCTGACCCTGACACCGGTGCGCGATGCCTGCGCGGAACGGGAAACCATCCTGGCCGGCGATTGGACCCGCACGGACATCGGCAACCTCGCGCTCGGCCGACATGTCTCCGCACTCTTCAGGCGGTTCGGCGACGGCACCCTTGCGCAGGTCTCGTATACGGTACCGGCTGGGTGGGTCGAGATCGACGAGCGTGCCACCGCGTTGTCCCTGGCGATGCCGAGCGGCCACAACGGAGCGTCGCTCCAACTCCTGTCCGCTATCGAACCGCACTCGCTGGATGTGGCCTGCGCGGTGACCGGGGCCGGTGTCGGAGCAACGCCCTCCGCGATCGCGGCATGGCTGACGACGCTGCATGGTCTCGTCGTGACGACACCGAGGCCGGTCACCATCGGTGGCCTCACCGGGGTCATGGTCGACCTCTCGGTCGACCCCTCAGCGACCACATGCGGCGATGGCGCGGGGGGCGCGAACGGCGGTTCGTCAAGCCTGCCCATCTTCGATCCAGTCATCACGGTGCCCGGGGACTATGTAGCCGTTCCGCCAGGGTTGGAGTTGACTGGCGACGGCAGGGCCAGGTACATCCTCCTGGACCGCGGCGATGGACGGACGCTGGTGATGGCCATCGAGGCGAATGCGGCGACCTGGGACGCGGTCGTCGCGGACGCGATGCCGATCGCCGAAAGCTTCGAGTTCACCCCATGATGCGGTCGACCGGACGCGCGTCATTCGCCGTCCTGACCAGGACGCTGCGCAGGGTCTTGGCCTTCGGCGTCATCGGTTTCGCCCTCGTCGGCTGCGGTGCCGCGACGGATCCATCGGTGCCCCGCGGTTCGCCCTCGCCGTTGCCCTCGGCGGGCTCGACGAAGGGCGCCGCACCGACGACATCGAGCGAGGCCACCGCGCCTGTCGCCGATGGGCTTCGATACGTGTGGATCGGTCCATCGAAGGAGGTCTCGGCCCTCGGCGGACCCCTTGCGCTGTCCATCATCCGGTTCAGGGACTCGAACTTCGACTTCATCTTCGGCGCACAGGGCGAGGAGGCCCTGAATTCGACCGTCTCCGAGCCTGCCCCCGGCCAGGTGCGCCTGACCTCGGTCAACACGACCGGCGGCTGCAAGGTCGGCGACGAGGGGATCTATCGCTGGATGACGACGCCCGATGGCGCCGGCTTGACCCTGACCAAGGTGGCCGAAGCCTGCTCGCCGCGCGCGGAAGCCGCGAGCGGTCAGTGGATTCGCGCGGCCTGCAAGGACTTTGGCTGCCTGGGGGACCTCGACCCCGGGCGCCACGTGACGTCCTTTTTCGAACCCCTGGGGCAGCCCGCCACTTCAACCGGGCCATGGCGGATGCAGTACGGCCAGCTGTCGTACACCGTGCCCAGTGGTTGGGCGAACGCTGATGACGCCATCGGCTTCTACAACCTCGTGCCGCAGGATGCATATGCCAAGCCCGCGTCGAATGAGACGGCCTATCGCGGCATATCCCTCCTCGCGGACGCCGCCATCGCCGCCCAGGACGCCGCTTGCAGCCCGAAGATCGAGCCGGGGATCGGCCGGACGCCCGGCGAGATGGCAGCCCGGATCGCCCTGATCCCGGGCCTGGCGGTCGGGGCAGCCACATCGATCATGATCGCTGGACGGCCAGGCACTATGCTCGATGTGGCCCTCAAGTCGGGTTGGAACCGGTTCTGCCCGGTGGGCGGCGGGGTGCCGGTCATCGTGGAGGCCGATACGAGCGACCCATTGGCATGGCGGATGACCGCTGCGGGCCGCTGGCACCTCTTCCTCGTCGATGTGGCTGAGGGTCGGACCATGGCGATTCTCATCGACAGCTTCGATCAGCCATCTCTGTTCGACGATCTAGTAGTCCAGGCGATGCCCATCGTGACGAGCTTCGAGTTGCACCCGCCGACTCCCTGAGGAGCCCGAGGGGGCACAGGACCGGGCACCCGCCAAGTACCGACCACGGAACGATGGCGATCTGCCACTGCTATGGTCGGGGCGAGAAGGCCAGAACGTCTGGGAACGACATCGACCGGTGAGGTCGCCACGCCTGCGGCGCGAATACGGACAGGGGCCCTCCCTCGAGGACGGTCCGAAGCCGTTGGGCGGCTGCACGGTCGGACGCTTCGGGGGCGGGCGGTGCTCGTCGCGTAGCATCACATAGCGAATGGAACTGCCGGGCCGGGCGCGAGCCCGGCCTCATGCCGGCTTTACTTCCAGGGTGATGGCAGGTGCGTCAGAGGCTCCTGGTCCGGAAGCACGTCTACCTGCAAGGACGGGTCGGCCGCCGGCACGTAGCGCTCCTCAAGCCCGAGCTCCTTCAGGACGATGTTGCGCGCCTGCGCGATCGCTGTCGTCTTGTAGAACGCGACGGTTCGGTTGAACCCCTGCCTGCCGAACCCGCAATCGGTGGAGAGGATCAGCTTGTCCGCTGGGATCACCTCCAGCGCGCGCCGCACTCGCGCGGCGACGACCGGCGCCATGTCGGCCTGAAGAGTGCGGTGGTTCACCACGCCGACGGCGACCTTCTTCCGAAGCCGGCCGGCATACGGTTTGAAGAGGTCGATCTCGGCCAACTCGTTCTCGGTCGCCTCGATGGTCCAGACGTCGCCCTTGAGGCGCTCGAGGTAGATCTCGATCGAGGTCGCGTACGACTCGCCGGAGTAGACCTTCTGCATGTTCGGGTTGCCCCAGCAGGTATGGATCCACAGCTCGACGTTGTCAAGGCCGTCCACCTCGTGGTTGAACGCGTCGACCAGGAAGTCGAGCAAGTCTGTCTGGTCGGGATAGAAGCACGAGACGAAGTGGATCGTCGGTTCCTCGATCTGGATCACCTTGGCCCCGGCGGCCGCGAGCTGGCGAAGCTCGATGTTCATCGCGCCGGCCATGTCCCAGATCAGCTGCTTCTTGTCGTCGAGGTCGTACTCGGCCGTGTGGCTGTCGAGGAAGATCGAGAGCACTTGCGACGAGCAGGTCCCGAACTTGACGGGCTTGCCGGAGCCCGCGCGTGCCTGTGCGATCCGCCAGAGCTTGGCGTACTCGAGCGGATTGCGAGGGTCGTGCTCGACCCTGCCGACCACGCGCGGCCACCGCCACGTCGTCTCGATCTCGTGCATCAGCGTCCCGGCCGGGAACTCGAGGAGCCGGTCGCGCGAGCGCTCGTACTGCAGTTCCTCGTGCTCGAGCCCCTTCCAACGCTGCAACGGGTAGTGGTGCCACGAGCGGCCGGCGAAGTCCTCGTCGAGGTGGTAGTCACCATTGGTGAGGATGTCGAGCCCCGCGCGCTCCTGCTCGGCGAGCACGATGGCCTGCGCGTCGAGGAACTGCTCGCGGAAGCGGACGTCGAGCAGCGCCGTGTCGATCGGCCGGCCCCACAGGCCGCCGTCGTACCATCGTGGCCGCGGCCACGAGCCCGTAACCGTCGCAGGGAGCATCAGGTCCTTGGTGGCCGTGAGCATCGCGTGGGTGCCTCCTTGTCGCATTCGGTGGTGCGTCGATCCTAGATCGTCGGTTTGCCTTCGAATCGGAGGATCTGCCCAGGCACCCGAGATGGATCGACCGGGATCGTGACGCCGCGCTCGCCCGGTATCGGCTCGATCGAAACCCCGGCGCTCTCGAAACCGCGCTGTGACGCCTCGACCAGAAATAGGCGTCAGCCCGGGCCACGCCCTCGTAGGGACCCACGGCCGCCCAGCCAGTCGAATTCCTCCACGACTCGCCGCAATGTGGGATTCCGCCGAAAGATCCGGGTGTCGGCTGCTCGCCGAAATGCTCTTCGATCGCATCGACGTCGGTGGGTCGTCCAGCGTGCACGTGCGACCAAGCGCGTCGGCGGAGGCACAGGGCTGGGGCGAAGCCTGGCGTGGCTCCGTTGGTCGAAATGGTCGGGGCGAGAGTGTCCTGTCTCGGGACATCGTGGACGCCTGTCTCACGACATCGAGGACGAGTGTAGGCGCGGCTGATAGTCCCGGGCAGGGTCGAGGACGAGCTCCCGCAGGAGCGAGCCGTCTTCGCGCACGACCCGGACGTAGTCGTCGGCGATCAGTAGCTGCACCGGCTCGCCGATGTGGGCCTTGCCCAGGCCGATGTGGCGCAGGCGACTCAGGTAGCGCACGGTGACGTTGCCGGCCTTGCTCACCCGGTCCTGGCGGACACGGAAGTGGCTGCGGGTCCGATCGATGGCCGGTCGCGCCTTCAGCCGGCTGCTGAAGACGGTGAGGGGCGCGCTGCCGCGCAAGGCACGGTGGGGCCGCTCGGTGTTGTAGTAGTGCCGGTAGACGTCGAGCTGGAGCTGGAGGACGGCCGGCGAGTCCGCCGGCGCCTGTCGGGCGAGGAACCGCTTGAGGGTCTGATGGAAGCGTTCCACCTTGCCGCAGGTCTGCGGGTGATAGGGGCTCGAGTGCTTGGCCACGATACCCAGCCGTTCGAGCTCCGACTCCAGGAGCACCTTGCCCTTCCGCGAGGCGCCGCTGAAGACGGCGCCGTTGTCGGTCAGCAGGGCGGCCGGCAGACCGTGCTCGTCCGCGGCGGCGTGGAAGGTGTGCACGACATCGGCGGCCTTGACCGTCCGGTAGGCGTCGGCGGCCAAGAGCAGCCGCGAGTGGTCGTCGATCAGGTCGAGGATCTCGACGTCGCTCCCGTCAGCGAGGCGCCAATGGGTCGTGTCCGCCTGCCAGAGCTCATTGGGCAGGGCCGCCTCGAAACGGATGAAGGAGGCGCGCGGCCGCTTGTGCGGTTGGGGCGTGATCAGTCCGTGGCGCCGCAGGATGCGCCAGACCGTCGCGGCCGAGGGCACCGCGCTGAAGCGGTGGCCGAGATGGTGGACGATCGTCGCCGGACCCGCGTCATGACCGGCCGCGGCCAGCTCGATCCGCAGCGCGACGATCGCCGCCTCGAGCTCGGGCGGGGTCTGGTGCGCACAGGTGTGCGGCCGCCGGGAACGCGGTGCGAGGGCCTCGTAGCCGCCCTCGCGATAGCGGGCCACCAGGCGGTACAGCCAACTCCTCGAGATCCCGTGCCGCCGCGCGATGTCCGTTGGACTGCGGCCCTCCAGCACGACCGCATCGACGACGTAGCGCTCTAGCCCCATCGGGACACCCTCCTTCGAAGGTGTCCACTATGTCCCGCGACATCTGTCTACGATGTGGTGAACTCAGACAATGGTCGGGGCGAGAGGATTTGAACC
>Ga0315281_10012466_pt1 | contig 11572 bp, 12 predicted proteins | sample YL17G07_0_MG_FD_204540 | JGI IMG/M metagenome (GOLD analysis project Ga0315281, IMG submission 204540) | Sediment microbial communities from Yellowstone Lake, YNP, Wyoming, USA - YL17G07_0 | ecosystem: Environmental > Aquatic > Freshwater > Lake > Sediment | place: USA: Wyoming | collected... | reverse complement strand
CATCACGCCGGTGCACGACCACACGGTGTGGGGACTGGTCGGCGTGCTGCGCGGGGCGGAGAAATGCGAGGAATACGAGCGTCCCGGCGATGGCCGGCCGATGCGCAAGACCGGCGAACACATCGTCGAACCGGGCGGCATCGACGCGGTTTCGCCCGCGATCGGCGATATCCATACGGTGTCCAACGCGCTCGCCGACCGCCCCTCGATCAGTATCCATGTCTATGGCGCCAACATCGGTGCAGTGCGGCGCCACGTTTATGCACCGCAGACCGGCGAGATCAAGTCTTTCGTTTCCGGCTACTCCAACAGCGTGATTCCGAATATCTGGGACCGGCGCGCGGAAACCGGCGCCGCATAGCCGGAACCCGCGGTCCTGTGATCTAATTCAACCCTGCCTGTTTCGAACATGCCGAAGGAGCATCGATGACACACACCTACGAGGAACTGAAGCATAAACCCCTGGCCGAACTGCGCGAGATCGCCAAAGACATCACCCACGAAGCGGTGCAGGGCTACACGCAGTTGAACAAGGACCACCTGCTGGTGGCCCTGTGCAAGGCGCTGAACATAGACATGCACGCGCACAAGGAAATAAAAGGCATAGATAAGGCCGCGACCAAGGCCAGGATCAGGGAATGGCAAAAGAAACGCGACGAAGCGCTGGCTGCGCGCGATCGCAAGGCGCTGAGGGCGGCGATGGACCAGATCCACCACCTCAAGCGCGTGATGCGCAAGGCCATGGTCTAGCCGGCGCGCTTGCAAGCGTCAGGACGGCAAACTGTTGCCGCTCCCTGCGGCTTAGGTCACCCCAGGCCGGCCAGTTGTTCCACTTCGCGCCGCGCTAACCCGAGCTGCCCGGCGGCGCCGATGATCTCGCTCCAGGTGGTGGGATCGATGGGAATACCGTTGGCGCCGCGCTCGCGCCGGTAGTCCTGCTCCGGTTCCCCGGGCAGCTTGATCCGGTCCACGCCCTGCGCCAGCGGCGACTGCTTCACCCAGGCCGCGAACTCCTTCATCTCCGCCGCGAGGTTCGCGGCGGTGCCCAGGCGTTGCGGATCGATGATGATGGAGAACATGTTGTTGATGATCTCCCGGCCGGGAGAGCGCTCGTGCAAGGTGCGCCCGCCACTCAGGGCGCCGCCGAGCAGCTCGCACACCATCGCCAGACAATAACCCTTGTGTTCGCCGAAGGGCAGGATCGCGCCGGTCGGCTTCTGGAACATGACCCGCGGGTCGCGTGTCGCCTCGCCCTCGTGGTCCAGCAGAATGCCCTCGCCGACTTCCACGCCTTTGTTCATCGCCACGCGCACCTTGCCCATGGCGATGCGGCTGGTGGCGAAGTCGAGCACGATCGGCTGCTCGCCCGGCCGCGGTATGCCGACGCAGAACGGATTGGTAACGAAGCGCGCGTCGCGCCCGCCGAACGGCGCCACCACCGGCTGCGAGACGACATTGACGTAATGCATCGAAATCAGCCCGGCGGCGATGCATTGCTCGGCCCAGTGACCGATGCGGCCGATGTGGTGGCTGTTGGAGAGGCCGATCACGGCCACCCCGTGCACGCCGGCACGCGCTATGCCCATCTGCATCGCCTCGTACGCCATCACCTGGCCGTAGCCCAGGTTCCCGTCCAGGGTCAGCAGCGCGCCACTGTCCATGACCACGCTGACCTGCTGGTTCGGTTTCAGCTTGCCCAGATGGAACACCTCGATGTAGCGCGGCAGCATGCCGACGCCGTGGGAGTCGTGCCCGGTGAGATTGGCCTCCACCAGCTGGTCCGCGACCAGGCCGGCTTCGCGCTCATGCGAACCGGTGCGCGCGACGATCGCGCGTGTCACCGCTTTCAGCGGCTCGGCGTGAACGGTGACGTAGGAGGTGTTTTCGTTCATGATCCATTCCGGAATGAGGCGGGCAGGTGCATTGCGCATACGTTGGATGGGCACGGCTTTTTTGCGGCCATTATACCTACCCCGCCCCAGCCATAACGGGCGTGAGCCGAACTGCAATAAGGCGGAAGACTTGCTACACTGAAATCCTGATGCCCATCCGATTGCACAGCAGCGATCCGACAGGCCGCGAAGGGGGTACTGACGGTGCACATTCTGATCGCCGAAGACGACGCGAATATCGCCGATGGCCTGACGCAGTCATTGCGTCACGCCGGCTACGCGGTCGACTGCGCCAGGACGGGATCGGAGGCCGATGCGGCGCTGGCGGTCGGTCAATACGACTTGCTCATACTCGATCTCGGCCTGCCCAAATTGAACGGTTTCGAGGTGCTGAAGCGCTTGCGCGGCCGGCACTCGAAAGTACCTGTGTTGATTCTTACCGCCCTCGACGCGGTAAGCGACCGGGTGCGCGGCCTCGACCTGGGCGCCGACGATTACCTGGCCAAACCATTTGCGCTCTCCGAACTGGAAGCCCGGGTACGGGCGCTTACCCGCCGCGGTCCGGATGGCGCCTCCAGCCTTCTGCGGCATGGCGATCTGACTTATGACCAGGTAAACAGGGCCGCGGAACTAGACGGCACGCCGCTGGACTTGTCGGCGCGTGAACTGGGCCTGCTGGAGATCTTGCTGCGGCGTGCCGGCAGGATTGTCAGCAAGGAGCGACTGGTCGAGCACATGTGCGAATGGGGCGAGGAAATCAGTAACAACGCCATTGAAGTCTATATGCACCGCTTGCGCAAGAAGCTCGAGGGCAGCGAAGTAAATATCGTTACCGTGCGCGGGCTCGGGTACTGTCTCCAAAAAAGTCACGGAGCCTGATTGCCAACGCGTAGCGCATGCACACCGGTCACCTATCCCCGCCTGTTCATCGCCCTGGCTGATTGCCTTGATGGCTTTGCCCGCCGAATCGGGTTGCCAGGCTTTGATGGCGTGCAGCGCATGATCCGTGAGCGTAATCCGTCCTCAGGACTCCGCCATCGGACAGAGGCGGCATAGTGCTGCAGGGCACTACCATCTTCCTCGTGTCGTTTGGCTACCTGGGCCTGCTGTTTGCCATTGCCTACTATGCCGACCAGCGCGCCGACGCCGGACGACCGGTCATCGCGGGCCCGTACATCTACAGTCTGTCGCTCGCCGTTTATGCGACGGCTTGGACTTTCTACGGCAGCGTGGGCCGCGCGGCAAGCGATGGAATCGGCTTCCTGCCGATCTACATCGGACCGACGCTGATGATTGCGCTGTGGTGGGTGGTGCTGCGCAAGATACTGCGCATCTCGAAACAGAACCGCATCACCTCGCTCGCGGACTTCATCGCCTCGCGCTACGGCAAGAGCGCGCTGCTCGGCGGCCTGGTCACCGTCATCGCGGTAATCGGCATTCTTCCCTATATCTCGCTGCAGCTGAAAGCGGTGTCGAACAGCTTCACTATCCTCGTGCAATATCCACACATCATCATGCCCGACAAAGCAGGCGTGGCGCCGATGCGCCAGGACACCGCGCTGTGGGTGGCGCTGATCCTCGCCGCCTTCACCATCGCCTTCGGTACGCGCCATCTCGACGCGGCCGAGCACCACCCGGGCCTGGTGGCCGCGATCGCATTCGAATCGCTGGTAAAACTGCTGGCATTCATTGCGGTCGGGGTGTTCGTCACTTTCGGCATGTACGACGGCTTCGGCGACGTATTCGCGCGCGCGGCGGCAGTGCCCAAGCTGCGCGCCATGATGACGCCGCTCGAGGGCGTCGCCGGCGGCTACGCGAGCTGGATCTGGCTCACGATTCTGTCGATGATGGCGATCCTGTTCCTGCCGCGGCAGTTCCAGGTGGCGGTGATCGAAAACGTCGACGAGAAGCACCTCAACAAGGCGATCTGGCTGTTCCCGCTCTACATGCTCGCGATCAACGTATTCGTGCTGCCGATCGCCTTCGGCGGCCTGCTCCATTTTCCGGAAGGCCGAGTGGATGCCGATACTTTCGTGCTCACGCTGCCGATGGCGCTGAAGCAAGAACTGCTCGCCCTGCTGGTGTTCATCGGCGGGCTGTCGGCCGCCACCGGAATGGTCATCGTCGAAACGATCGCGCTCTCCACCATGGTATGCAATGACCTGGTGATGCCGGTGCTGCTCCGGTTGCGCGGCCTGCGGCTGAACGAGCGCAGCGATCTCACCGGGTTGCTGATCGGCATCAGGCGTGGCGCAATCGTGATGATCCTGTTGCTCGGCTACCTGTATTTCAAGCTGGCCGGCGAGGCTTATGCACTGGTTTCGATCGGGCTGATTTCGTTCGCCGCAGTGGCGCAGTTCGCGCCGGCCCTGTTGGGGGGCATATTCTGGAAAGGCGGCACCCGTGCCGGGGCCTTGTGCGGTTTGCTCGCCGGCTTCTCCCTCTGGGTCTATACCCTGTTCCTTCCGGCTCTGGCCCGTTCCGGATGGATGCCGATAGGACTGCTCGAGCATGGACCCTTCGGCATCGGCCTGCTCAATCCGCAGCAACTGTTCGGGCTTACGCGCCTGGACAACATCACCCACGCGATGATCTGGAGCATGATCGCCAACATCGGCGCTTATGTCGGCGTGTCACTGTCGGTCTCCCCTAGCGCGGATGAGCACCGGCAGGCGAGCCTGTTCGTCGATGTATTCAGGCAGACCGGCGGAGCAAGCGGCGCACGCTTCTGGCGCGGCACGGCGTCCGCACCCGACCTGTATAACCTGATTGCGCGGTTTCTCGGAAGCACTGCGGCCGACAATGCTTTTGTCGCTTACGCGACCGCAAAGGGGCTGCGCTGGCCCGATGAGCGCCTGATCGCCGATGCCGAGCTGGTGCACAACGTCGAGGTCCAGCTCGCCGGCGCCATCGGCGCGGCCTCGGCGAGGATCATGATGGCTTCGGTGGTCAAGGAAGAAGCGCTCACCATCGACGAAGTGCGCGATATTCTCGATGAGGCTTCGCAGGTGGTGGTCTATAGTCACCGGCTACAACAGAAGTCGCGCGAACTCGAAGCGGCGACTGCCGAACTGCGCGAGGCCAACGAGCGGCTGAAGGAACTCGACCGGCTGAAGGACGATTTCGTCTCGACCGTGACGCACGAATTGCGCACGCCGCTCACCTCGATCCGCGCGTTCACCGAGATCCTGCTCGACGATCCGGATATGGAACTGGGACAGCGCCGGAAATTCCTCGGCATCATCACCAAGGAGACCGAACGACTCACGCGGCTCATCAACCAGGTTCTCGACCTGGCGAAAATCGAATCGGGCAAGGCGGAATGGGTCGAGTCCCCGGTCGACATGAGAGAGGTCATTGCGGATACCCTGGCCGCAATGGGCCAGCTGTTCAAGGAGAAGAACATCGCGGTCGAGGCGAGATTGCCGGAGAGAGTTCCTGCGGTGACCGTCGATCTTGACCGCATGATCCAGGTGATGCTCAATCTCGTGTCCAACGCGATGAAATACTGCGACCCAAAAGCCGGCTGGATATACATTGCATTGATTGAAATGGACGACCACCTCCAGATCGACGTGCGCGACAACGGAAGGGGTATCGGCGTGGAGGACCAGGCCGCGATCTTCGGCAAATTCCAGCAGGTAGGCGAGACGCTTAGCGAAAAGCCTCAGGGCAGCGGCCTCGGCCTGCATATCAGCCGCCAGATCGTGGAGCATTTCGGTGGAACGATGTGGGTAGAGAGCGTTCTCGGCAAAGGCGCGTGTTTTTCATTCACCCTGCCGACAAGAAAGACGGCAGGCGAACACACAGCCTAGGTCCTCAAATCCGTTCAGCAAGCAGCGGCCGATCTCTCGAGCGCGACATGCTGCGTCGCAGCATACGATTCGACTGAAATTTGCGTTCCTGTAAGCTTCACGTAAGCCTAGACTGCGATATTCAATAGTACAAGGCTGGAGGAGGAGCCGGGTAGACGCGGCGAATGGCAACGCTGAATTACCACTGTCGCGCTTGCCCTGGCGTACTGGACCAACTCAGGCGATTCGCCTAAGATAGGGGCCGTGAACCAGAAAGTCAGGAAATGCGTGAAGTGTTACGGCGCATGCGAAACCAGAGTGCTTGCATCGGTGTCAGGGGAGGCTGCGCCGCTCAAGTTGACGGTTTACGGAATGCCGGCGCTCGTATGTCCAAAGGACCACCATGCACCGGTTGACGGCGACTTTATGATTTGGCTAATCCAGGAACTCCGTGCCCGCGAATCTCAATTCGTAGCCGGCAAGGAGCAGGGGATGATTTTCAAGAAACACCTTTGCGGGGATTGCGGCAAGGAACTCGCCACTAAGCCCGAGCGGCGGCAGGCTTTCCCGTTCGACCTGGCGTACGCGGAGACGCCGCCCTTCAAGATCGAGATTGAAATGCCAGTCTACAAATGTACCGGCTGTGGCAAGGAACAGATCCGCTCGGCCAAGGATCTGCACAATCACATACCGCCGGCCATAGTCGAGATTAACGACGCCGCGGGCTTCCCGCATAGCGGCTGACCATTGATGGAATCCACAATTTCCTGTAGGTGATTCAGTTTTGGTAGTTGCGTTAGTTGACCGGTAAGTTTCGCCGCAAAATATCTGTAATTAGTCGTTCAAAGGAGGGAGGAGTAATGCAGCTCACTGAGAAGCACAACGAGTACTGGCACAAGAACCTCGTGATCACGGGGATACTGCTCGGCGTATGGTTCATTGTCACGTTCGTCGAGGCATGGTTCGCACGCGAACTGAACACCATGACCTTCCTCGGCTTTCCGCTGGGGTTCTACATGTCGGCGCAGGGTTCGCTCATCATCTATGTGGCGCTCATCGGCATTTACGCGCTGCTGATGCGCAAGCTCGACCTGGAGTACAACGTGGATGAGGGAGATCTCGAATGAGCACCCAAGCCTTTTCGCACGCGACTTTCTTCCGTCAGCTCAGGAAGTACTACTTCTTCTATACCGGCGGCTTCCTCCTGTTCCTCCTCGCGCTCGCGGTTGCCGAGCAGCTGGGGATGTCCCGGGCCTGGATCGGCTACTGGTTCCTGTTTGCGACCATCGGACTGTATGCCGGCATCGGCTGGATGTCCCGCACCATGGATGTGGCGGAATATTACGTCGCGGGACGCAGGGTGCCGGCATTTTTCAACGGCATGGCGACCGGCGCCGACTGGATGAGCGCGGCTTCGTTCATCGGCATGGCGGGCACGCTGTTCCTGTCCGGTTATGACGGGCTCGCCTGGGTCATGGGGTGGACCGGCGGCTTTTGCCTGGTGGCGTTGTTCCTCGCGCCCTACCTGCGCAAGTTCGGGCAGTTCACCATTCCCGACTTCCTCGCCGAGCGATATGGCGGCAACATCGTCCGCGGCATCGGCGTCATCGCTGCGATCACCTGCTCGTTCGTGTATGTCGTGGCACAGATTTACGGCGTCGGCCTGATCGTGAGCCGGATGACCGGCCTGGAGTTCGGTGTCGGCGTGTTCGCCGGTCTCGCCGGGATCCTGGTGTGCGCGATGCTGGGTGGCATGCGGGCGGTGACCTGGACCCAGGTGGCCCAGTACATCGTCCTCATCATTGCCTATCTGACTCCCGTCGTATGGCTGGGCGTGAAACATACGGGCATCCCGATTCCGCAAATTGCCTATGGCTATACGCTGGAGAAGCTTGCCGCTGTGGAGAAGAAGATCACCGCGGATCCGAAAGAGATCGAGGTGCGCAAGATCTTCGCCGACCGGGCGGCCGCTGGCAAAGCTGCCCTCGCCGCGCCTGACAAGTCGTACGCCGACGGCAAGGCCAAGGTCGAGCAGAACCTGGCAGATCTCAAGACTGCGAATGCACCAGCGGAGAAGATCTCGGCGGCCGAGAAAGCGGTTGCGGCCTATCCGGCGAGCGTGAACGCGGCCAAGGTTCAGTGGACGCGGGAGACGGGCCTGGCTGCGCGGGCGGCTCCGCTCCGGCCGCACGCCCAGGCATTCCCCGGCAAGGATGAAGCGGCGCAAAACACCGCGCGCCTCAACTTCATCGGCATCGTGTTCTGCATGATGTTCGGCACGGCCGCATTGCCCCACATCCTGATGCGTTACTACACCACGCCCAGCGTGCAGCAGGCGCGCGTGTCGGTATTCTGGTCGCTGCTCTTCATCTTCCTCCTGTACTTCACGGCGCCATGTCTGGCGGTGCTGGCGAAGTACGACATGTTCACGCATCTGGTGGGCAGTTCGTTCGCTTCGCTGCCGGCATGGGCCGCGGCATGGGCGAAAGTGGATCCGTCGCTGCTGAACATCACCGACATCAACGGGGACGGGATCGTGCAGTGGGCGGAAGTGGTGATCGGAGGCGACCTGATCGTACTGGCGACGCCGGAGATCGCGGGTTTACCGTACGTTGTGTCCGGATTGGTCGCGGCCGGCGGCCTGGCGGCGGCGTTGTCTACCGCGGATGGGCTGCTGCTGACCATTGCCAACGCCTTGGCACACGACTTCTACTACAAGATGATCGACCCAAATGCTTCCACGGCGAAGCGCGTGACGCTGTCCAAGGTTCTGCTGGTGGTGATGGCGATTACCGCGGCCTACGTGACCTCGCTCAAGCCGGGAGACATCCTGTTCCTGGTCGGTGCGGCGTTCTCGCTGGGAGCGTCGTCGTTCTTCCCGGCACTGGTGCTGGGCGTGTTCTGGAAGCGCGCCAACAAGTGGGGGGCGATCGCCGGCATGGTCATGGGGCTCGGACTATGCGCGTACTACATGTATACGCGCTACCCATTCTTTGGCGTCAATATGCCGCTTTGGTTCGGCTTAAGCCCCGTGTCGGCGGGCATGTTCGGCCTGCCGGCAAGTATGCTTACGATCTTCATCGTAAGCCTGCTGACTCCTGAACCATCGAGGCAAGTGCAGGAGTTGGTCGAGCACGTGCGCTACCCGAACCTGTTGGGCGATACCGTGGTCAGCGAAGCCGCATAGCCTCGGGCCGCTGATTCGGACAAGGCCCGCTTCGGCGGGCCTTGTTTTTACGAGGCGTAATTTGCAGGGGGATTGGAGATGAAAGCGATTTTTCTCGCCGCGGTATGCGGCATGGTGCTGGCCTTGGCCGCCTGCGCCGGCGAGTTCAGCGGGACTGCGCGCGGCCTATTCGTCGGTTACGTGACCGACAAGACGGAGGACGAGGTCGTCACCAAGGTCGGCAAACCCGCAACCGCCGACAGCAGCACACCGAACACGCTGCGATGGACCTACAAGAAGAAGACCTTCGACCCAGACAATAAGAGCTTGGTCGATGAAGAGACCATTCTGATCTTCCAGAAGGATGCCAGCGGGAAGTTCAAGGTCACCCAGGTGATTTTCGGCTGATCGCGCCGTCGGCAGCCTGGCCGGTCAGACCACGAGGTGCTGTACCAGATGTGCGAGGTCGCTGCGCCCGGTATCGAGGATCAGCTTACGCGTAACTTTTGGGTCGAAGCGAAGCAGGTGCATGACCACTGCGTCCATCTTTTCCCGGTTGTGCAGCGCATGGTAGGCCATGCCCAACTGGTACCAGGCATGGGGATTCATGGGTTGCAGTGCGGCGGCCTCGTGCAAGGCCTGTGCCGCCTCCTCGTGCTGCCCCAGGGCCGCATGCGCCAGCCCCATGCCATACCAGGCGCGGTCGATCTTTGGATTCAGCCGGGTCGCTTGGCGAAACGCATCGATCGCATTCGCGGACTGGCCGCGCTTGTCATACGTATATCCCAGATTGAAATGCGCCGAGGCGTTGCCGGGATCGGCACCCAGCACCGCACGAAAGTAGGGCTCCGCCTCGGCATAGCGTCCGAGCCCTGCCAGGATGTATGCGATCCGGTTCGAGCAGCGGTGGAAATCGGGTTTGATCCGCAGCGCTGTCTGGTAAGCGCTGATCGATTCCTGCGCACGCCCCAAGGCTTCCAGCAGGCGGCCGCGGATGTAGAATTGCCAGTGTTCCATTGATTCATTCCCGAGTCGGTCTAATGTACGAGATTATAGTGGTTCTGAAGGCGCTGACCGAGGTGGCGGGCGTCGCCATGATCGGCCAGGGCGTGCTTTACGCGGTTGCGGGCGCCAAACGCGACCAGAATCCGTTCTACGTCATATTCAAGACGGTTTCCTCGCCCGTAATGAAGCTGACGCGCTGGATCACGCCGCGCATTGTTCTCGACCGGCATCTCTGGCTGGTTGCGTTATTCTTGCTGGTCGTGCTCTGGCTCGGACTGACGGTCATGAAAATCAGCATCGTCCTCCAGAACACGCCGCCCGCGTCCTGACTTCGCGCTTAGCCGGTGTCGATGAGGCACCATTCGTTGTCGCACTTACGGCAGCGAACCTGCGAAGGCGAAATCAGCTTGAAGCGGGCGTAGGCGCCGCAGGCACCGCAGGTGGCGTGCTCGCCGAGCCGCTCGGCTTCGACCAGAATTTTCTGGTACCGCAGCATGCCGTAGATCGCGATCGCCGCCGAGGCCAGGACGACGGTCACGTAAACGAGCAGCCGCGCGAGTGAGCCACGGAAGTTCAACTCCTCCATGCAGGCCGCAATCGCAATTATGCAGAAGACCACGGTGACGAACCAGACGTGCCCCTCGATCAGGCGGCGCTCGTACCAGCGAGCGAAGCCAAGGCGGCGGATGCTGTCGGCGGGTTCCATTTGACGACGATGATGCGCGTGTCGGCCGCGAAACTCAAGGATTGATGACCGCCAGCGACCTATGCGGTGGGCTTCCTAGCGCGCCCTTCGCCATGGGTGCGATTGCGCTACAATCCTCCGTGCAGCAAACTGCGCATCCGAGTTCGATCCGGATCGCTACCGCGCGGCGCGAGCCGCCCAAGGAGGGGGCGTGGACAACTTCGAGATCAAGGGACAGCGCCTGGTTGCGCTGGCGATGCTTGGCTGCCTGGCGTTCAACTATCCAATCCTTGAACTGTTCAACCGCTCGGGGACGGTATTGGGCATCCCCGTGCTCTACGCCTTCATCTTTGCCGCCTGGGGCCTGCTGATCGCACTGATGGCCCTGGTGGTCGAAACCAAAGACCGACCCGATAGGTAGCGCGAGAGGGACACCATGCTTCAGGGCTGGGTGATCGTCGTCGTTTCCTTCGCCTACCTGGGGCTGTTGTTCGCCATCGCCTACTATGCCGACCAGCGCGCCGATGCCGGCCGCTCGGTCATCGCCAGCCCTTACATCTACAGCCTTTCGCTCGGCGTCTACGCCACCGCCTGGACCTTTTACGGCAGTGTTGGCCGCGCGGCCGGCGATGGCGTCGGCTTCCTGCCGATCTACATCGGGCCGACGCTGATGATCGCGCTGTGGTGGGTGGTGATGCGCAAAATCATCCGCATCTCCAAGCAGAACCGGATCACCTCGCTCGCCGACTTCATCGCTTCGCGCTACGGCAAGAGTGCGCTGATCGGTGGCCTGGTTACCGTCATCGCGGTGGTCGGCATCGTTCCGTACATTTCCCTGCAACTGAAGGCGGTATCGAACAGCTTCACCATCGTGCTGCAATATCCCGAGATCGTGATGCCGGCCAAGGTGGACGCGGTACCGTTCCTGCACGACACCGCGCTCGGGGTGGCGCTGATCCTCGCCGCGTTCGCGATTGCTTTCGGCACGCGGCATCTGGATGCCGCCGAGCACCACCAGGGCATGGTCGCG
>Ga0315281_10012465_pt1 | contig 11573 bp, 12 predicted proteins | sample YL17G07_0_MG_FD_204540 | JGI IMG/M metagenome (GOLD analysis project Ga0315281, IMG submission 204540) | Sediment microbial communities from Yellowstone Lake, YNP, Wyoming, USA - YL17G07_0 | ecosystem: Environmental > Aquatic > Freshwater > Lake > Sediment | place: USA: Wyoming | collected... | reverse complement strand
GCCCGCTGGCCAACGCTCCGGGCGCGCATTGCCCGGCAGCCGCAGATCTGGTGCCGGTTGTGGAGAGATTTTCCGCGCTGTCTTCGATAGACCGGATTGATGTGCTCGTGGTGACCCCGCAATACGAAGCACGCAAGCGCACCGATACTCAGACTGCCCTGAGCGCCTTGATGGGGCTCATCCTTGCAACCGGCGCATGTCCGATACTGGGGCGCATGCGGCCGCTGGCGCAAACGCATATGCCCTTCGCCACCCCGACCGAAGTGGTGTATCGCATCGCCTCGATGCACCTTTTGGGTTGCTTCCTGCGTGGCGAACCCGTGGGATTGGACGGGCTGGTCGGATTTTTCTCCGATATCGACCGGCTCAACCATGCCTTCTCCGGCCGCCTGAACCGTGCGGTGAAGCGCGACGCCGGCATCAATGCGCTCCTCGCGCTGCACGCGCGCAGCATGCTGGCCAGTCTGTCCATTGAACCGGAGATGGAAAACATCCGCGCCTGGTTTCGGCAGACGCTGGCGGGCGATCCGGGTGAGATTGCGCCGGGGTACGGAAACGGCGCTTGAAGCCGTTGTTCAGGCCGCGTGTTCAGAACGCGCACGTCTGAGCACGCTATGGCTTGCGCGCGGTTCGGGACAAGCTCAAACCCATAAACCTATGTGCTAACACCTATGTGCTAACGATATCTGGAAGGAACTCGCATGGCTGATGAAAAGCGTGAGGTGGTCGTTACGGATGTCAGAATTCCGTTCTGGTCGATGGTCATGCTTATGGTCAAGTGGGCCATCGCTGCCATTCCCGCATTGATTATTCTGCTTGTCATCGGGGCGGTGGTGTCCATGGCGTTCGCCGCAATATTTGGCGCGGGTACGCATCACTGGGAAATGTATAGATGGTGGGGTGGTAGAGCCTGACCATGACGCCCGGCCCTCTCGATTTGCGCCACAAAGGCGTACTCGATTCTTGCCTTCTCAAGATTCCGGGTGTTACCGCAGGACAGATGACGGGCCTTCCCGCCTATTTCGTCGGCAGTAAGATGTTCGCCTGTATTTGCAACGGCGGTGTCGGAATACGATTCTCCGCATCGGAGGCTGCGAATCTGACATTTTCCATGGGCAACGTTGTTCCATTTCAGCCAAGAGGCAGACCGAGCAGCAGAGAGTGGATACAGATCAATCACGACAATTCTGAGGACTACGAGAAGGATATGGAAATATTCAAGTCCTCAATCGAGTTCGTGAGGGGTGCGAAGACGTAAGAGGGTCGATGCGTGACCCGTACGCGGACGTCAAGCCAGGCGCACCGCGCGGTGGTAGCATTCGCGCGCCCCGATGACCGCGCCAAAATCCCTGAGTTCCCCGAGTTCCTTGACTCGCTTCACTCCCGCCGAAATCGAAGCGCGCCGCGCATCGCTGCCGCGTCCCGAATTCCCGCCCGAGCTGCCGATCTCGGGCAGGCGAGGCGATATCGCCGAGGCCATCGCCGCACACCAGGTGGTGATCGTCTGCGGCGAGACGGGTTCGGGCAAGACCACGCAGCTGCCCAAGATCTGCCTCGCGATGGGGCGCGGCGTCGCCGGCTACATCGGCCACACGCAGCCGCGCCGCATCGCCGCGCGCGCGACCGCAGCGCGCATCGCGCAGGAGCTCGCCACCGAGCTCGGCGGCGCGGTGGGCTACAAGATCCGCTTCACCGACCGCGTCAGCCCGCGCTCCCTGGTCAAGCTCATGACCGACGGCATCTTGCTCGCCGAGACCCAGGGCGACCGGATGCTCGCCCAGTACGACACGCTGATCATCGACGAGGCGCACGAGCGCAGCCTGAACATCGATTTCCTGCTCGGCTACGTGAAGACGCTGCTGCCGCGCAGGCCGGACCTGAAAGTGATCATCACCTCGGCCACGCTCGACGCCGAACGCTTCTCGCGCCATTTCGACGCTGCGCCGGTGATGGAGGTTTCCGGGCGCCTGTATCCGGTCGACGTGCGCTACCGGCCGATCGAGCAGGCCGGTGACGATTACGACCTGAACCAGGCTATCGCCGACGCGATCGACGAACTGGCCCGCGTGGGCGACGGCGACGTGCTGGTGTTCCTGCCCGGCGAGCGCGAGATCCGCGAGGCCGCGGAGACGCTGCGGAAGCACCATCCGCCGCAGACCGAGATCCTTCCGCTGTACGCCCGCCTCTCGGCCGCCGAGCAGGAGCGCGTCTTCAAATCGCACCCGGGCCGGCGCATCGTGCTGGCGACCAATGTCGCGGAGACTTCGCTCACGGTGCCCGGCATCCGCTACGTGGTCGATACCGGCCTCGCGCGCGTCAAGCGCTACAGCTACCGCAACAAGGTCGAGCAGTTGCGCGTCGAAAACATCTCGCAATCCGCGGCGAAGCAGCGCTCGGGCCGCTGCGGCCGGGTCGCCGCGGGCGTGTGCATCCGGCTCTACGCGGAAGACGATTTCGCGCTGCGCCCGGCTTACACCGACCCGGAGGTGCTGCGCTCGTCGCTCGCCGCAGTGATCCTGCGCATGAAGTCGCTGGGTCTCGGGGAGGTGGAGGATTTCCCCTTCGTCGATCCGCCGGCGCCCAAGGCGGTCGCCGACGGCTACGCGCTGCTCGCCGAGCTGAACGCCGTCGATGATGAAAAGAACCTCACGGAAACCGGCCGCCAGCTGGCGCGGCTGCCGCTGGATCCGCGCATCGGCCGCATGATCCTCGCCGCCAAGGGCGAGGGCTGCCTGGCCGAAGTGCTCGTGATCGCCTCGGCCCTGTCGGTGCAGGATCCGCGCGACCGGCCGCTGGAGCGTGCGCAGGCCGCCGACGAGGCGCACAAGAAGTTCAACGACGAGAAATCCGATTTCCTCGCCTTCGTGAAGCTGTGGAAGTTCTTCGAGGAGGCGTTCGTGCATAAGAAGTCCGGGCGCAAGCTGCGCGAGGCCTGCCACGCGAGCTTCCTCTCCTTCAACCGCATGCGCGAATGGCGCGACATCCACGCGCAGCTGAAGGAACTGGTGTCCGAGATGGGCTGGAAGGTTGGTGAATTCACGAGCGGATTCCCGCAGATCCACCGCGCGCTGCTCGCCGGCCTGTTGGGCAACATCGGCCTGAAGTCCGAGGAGGGCCACTACCTCGGGGCGCGCGGGATCAGGTTCTGGGTTCACCCGGGCTCGGGCCTCGGGAAGAAGGCCGGGCGCTGGATCATGGGGGCGGAACTCACCGAGACCACGCGGTTGTACGCGCGCTCGGTGGCCACCATCGATGCGGCCTGGCTGGAGGCAATCGGCGCGCACCTGGTGCGCCGCCACCAGGTCGACCCGCACTGGGAGAAAACGCCCGCGCACGTCGCGGCCTTCGAGAGCGGCACGCTCTACGGCCTGCCGCTGTACGCGAAGCGGCGCGTGCATTACGGGCCGATGGACCCGGTGGAATCGAGGAAGGTGTTCATCCGCGAGGCGCTGGTGAACGGCGACTGGGAAACGCGCTCGCCGTTTTTCCTGCACAACCGGAAGCTGGTGCACGACATCGAGCAGCTCGAACACAAGTCGCGCCGTCCCGACGTGCTCGTGGATGACGAGCTGATCTACGCGTTCTACGACAGCATCGTTCCCAACGACAGGGACATCCACAACGGCGCGGCGTTCGATGCCTGGCGGCGGGAGGCTGAAAAAGCAAACCCGAAGCTCCTCTACCTCAAGCGCGAAGACCTGATGCGGCACGAGGCGGCGGGCATCACCACGGCGCAGTTCCCGCACCAGATCGAGATGGCCGGGCGCAGCTTCGCGCTCGAATACCACCACGAGCCCGGAAGCCCGCGCGACGGGGTGACGATGACGGTGCCGCTGGTCGCGCTCAACCAGGTAAACCCCGCGCTGTGCGACTGGCTCGTGCCCGGCCTGCGGCGCGAGAAGGTGAAGGGGCTCGCGAAGTCGCTGCCGCAGAAGCTGCGCCACAAGCTGGGTCCGCTGCCGGAGTTCGCCGAGCTGCTGCTCGCCGCGGAAAAGCCGGGCGAGGTCACGCTGCTCGAGGCCATCGCGCGCTACGCGCGGCGCGAACTCAACCTGCTGGTGCCGCTGGATGGCTTCCGGCCCGAGACGCTCTCCAAGCACCTCTCCATGAACATCCGCGTGCTGGACGAGCACGGCCGGCAGCTGGGCATGGGCCGCAATCTTGCGCAGTTGCGCGCGGAGCTGGGGCGCGAGGCGGGCCAGCGCTTCGCCGAAGCGGTGAAGGAAGAGACGCCGAGTCATACGTTCACCGACTGGGGTTTCGGCGATCTGGAAGAGGTCATGGAGATCGGGCGCGGCACGCAGACCCTCGTGGGCTATCCAGCCATCGTCGATCGCCAGAACGCCGTGAGCCTGGAAGTGCTCGATTCGGCGGACAAGGCGCGGGAGATGAATCGCGCCGGCCTGCGGCGTTTGTTCATGCTGGAGTTGCGCGAGCAGGCGAAATACATCGAGAAGAACCTGCCCGGATTCCAGGCGCTCGCGCTACAGTTTGCGCCGTTCGGCGACGCTTCCGATTTGAAGGCGCAATTGCTTGTCGCGGCTTTCGACCGCGCCTGCCTCGCCGACCCGCTGCCGAGGATGCGCGCGGCGTTCGAGCGTCGGCGCGACGAAGGGCGCTCGCGGCTGACGCTGATCGCGAACGAAGTGGCACGATCACTTGCGACGATCCTTACCGAATACGCGGGGCTGCAGAAGAAGCTGCAGCAGATGGCCAAGGCATTTCCCGAGCCCTGCCGCGACATCAGGGAGAACATCGAGCGTCTGCTGCCGAAGCGCTTCGTCGCCGAGCTGCCGTTCGAGCGGCTGCAGCACCTGCCGCGCTATCTCAAGGCGGCGGGCCTGCGCCTGGACAAGCTGCGCGCCGATCCTTCGCGCGACGCGCGCTTCGCCGCCGAACTGTCGCCGCTCTTGGCACAGTGGCAGCGCGAACAGGCCCGGCGGGCGAAGTCAGGCGAGCACGACCCGCAGATGGAACAGTTCCGCTGGCTGCTGGAGGAACTGCGGGTGCAGCTTTTCGCGCAGGAACTGAAGACCCCGGTGCCGGTGTCGGTGAAGCGGCTGCAGAAGATGTGGGGGGCGATGCAGCGGTGAACGTGCACCATGCGGATGACAATCTTCAACTTTAATGTGCGCAAAGTCACTGCTGGCGTGACTGGAAGCATAGAAAATGTATCAACAATGATACACACCTCTCATGCAAAGAGGTTTGACCCGAGGTACGAGCGTGGTGGCGCGAAGCGCCGGAGTAGTGCTCGGCGGCTGTGCAACTTGCTCAAGCCGCTCACTCAGCTTGGACTTCGAGAAATATTCGCCGCCATCCCCTTGCCTTCGCGTGGGGATCGGCACGGTATAGGGGCCCTTAACTTCGGCGCCGCCGAGCGGTTCCTTGTGAGGGCGCCCGTTGACGTCAAAGCTCAGCCGCACGCTCTAGCGCGTCCGGTGCAGCGCCTTGTCGGGCGGCTTGAGTCACTTCTTGAATCGTCTCGCACACGATTTCGAATTCAATGCTGGCGTGAGACAGGGCGACTAACGTTTGTGAAGCGACAATCACAAAGCGGTCGGCTGTTGAAATCGACATTCCGGCAGCTTGGAGATTGCTCGCAAGCGCGACAGAGCGATTGATGATCGTGCGTTTATCGAACTGTGGTGGCGACGCCAAGGGCCGTTTCTTGCAGACGAGAATTGCATCGAGACTGATCGGGTCTTTCGCCGCGGACTTAGGGCTTGCGGCGCGAAGCTCGGCATGCACCGGATGCGCGGCTACAACTGCCAATCCGGAGTTCGTGATGGCCTCATAGATGGCCGCCCAACCTTCCGCCCGCGAATGATGGAAACTGAATGCAAGCACGCCGTCATTCTTGAGGACGCGGCAGCACTCCGAAAGAACGGAAGTGAGCTGCTTGGCGAACACACGTGGATCTTTGTGTTGCACCTCGCCCTTGTCCGAGGAATCCGCTCGACTGAACCATGGATAGCGGGACATGAGGACAGGAGAAAGCCAGGCGAAAAAGAAATCGCTGAGTTCGCTGTAATGTACGAAGTCGAAGTAAGGCGGATCGGTGATAACTGCATCGATCGACGCATCCGGTACTGGAAGTCGCGAACTGTCTCCGTTGAGGATCATTAGCCCCCGGTCTGTGGTGAGCAGTTCATCCCAAGATGCAACGCTCTGCGTTTGAATCGGATCGCTTGCAATGATCTTCCTCGTGCCTGTGCGCTGTCCAAGCAAGTCGTTCTCGAATCCAATTTCGAAGGGATAGTCAAGGTATCGTTTTGCGGGGATCAGACGCGACTCGAAGAGGGTGCTAAATGTTCCACTACTCTTCTCTGTGCCCCATACCGAATTCTCGAGAGGAGTTCGTTCCGGTTTCAGAATGTGATTGGAAAACATATGCCGGACTGCGCCTGTGCCTTCTCCCTTGAAACTACAAAATAGGTTGTTGAATTCAAGAGTGCTGGAGAATAGGCAAAGCATCTGCTCCTGTATTGCTTCATCGTTGATTTCAAGAATGGTCCGGAGAAGAAGACCAAGGCATAGCAGTTGCCTAGCGTTGAAAAAGTCTCGCCAGTGGGTGTAGTTGTAGCCTCGTGCTTGGTCCGTGTTGTGGCCTGGGCGCACAGAGAGCATCGGAAGTGGTAATGCCTCCGTGTGCAAGCGCGCTTCGGCCTCCGCAAACAAGGCAAGATCCTCATCACGCGCAGGCAGATACACCTTCTCGCCGTCTGGCCGAAGGGCAAGCATCGCGTAGAGCCGATGCGGAGGGGGCGTTCCGTCAGCAGGAAGAAGATCTCTTACGCGATAGCGGTTCCCAGCTTTGGTCGTTACGTATTGCCCCGAAGCAGGGCCATCCTGGGGATTGAAGCAGTGCATGCAGTGCGGGCATTCAAGGTCAGTTACATCGTAACGATCTTCTATCACTCCCCAGCAGTGCGGACACACAATCTGAGCCCTTGGTTTCTTCTTTGGATAAGCATCCTGCGAGAAAACATAGCGTGATAGAAGCGGCACGATTTCACCGTCCGGGGTTGCAACCGTCTTCACCCAGAAGAAATAGAGGACTGGGATCAACTCGCCTGAGCGAAGATCACGGGTCTGGTAGTAGCGACGAATCTCCGGCGCGATAGTGGTTTCAAGCTGGCCGAAGGCTGCACGAAGCCGCCCTTCAGGCACGCGCGTAAACGCTTGCCGCACGAGGAAGCTGCTCACGGGATTGATGTCGCAGCCGATGGCCTTGGCACCGAGCTTAATTGCTTCACCGAGGGTCGTTCCACTTCCCATGAAGGGATCGAGAACGACTTTTCCCGAAAATTGATGCCGATTGTAAAAGCCCTTCCAAGTATCGGCGTCGGCACGGCTCAATGCAGCGAGGGTAATAGCGCGGAACACCGAACCGAGCCGGGTCGCCCACCACTTGTGTATGTGGTAGATGGGGCGGTTGATCTCTTTGCGCCAGCTTTCCTGCTCCCCAACCTGGCTCACCTCCACGATGGGGAAATCACGCTCGAGCGCAGTTGTTGCGGTAGTCTGCATCGAGGCGAACTTCTCGGTGACGATATTCATTCCTCGTCGGCCCCATAGCTTTCATCAGGGACGGGAAGACGCTTGATCATTGAAACCAGCCTCGCCGCGTGGTCGGCGAGCCGATAGGCGATGAAGCGATGTTCGTTGCCGGCACTGGGGTTTGGAATTCGGTCTGCCTTGAGTTCGTTTGTCCGCAGGTCGAACGCATAGCCGACAACCAGGCTGTCCGCTTCGATACGAGTTAGTCGACCAACTTCTTGATATCGGGGATCAGCTTTCATGTTCTCAGGAACGATCAGCGTCATGAGGCCGGTCGTTCCTTCCGTGAGCGCGAAGGGGGTAGGAGCAACATACATTTTTCGATCCCGGATCATGATGTCACCGTAGGTACCAAAACCCTTCACGCTCTTGTTCTTGTGAAAGTAGGCGTGGTCGGCGTTGAGGAAGTCCCCGTGACACACAACCAGGTCAACGACTGGATATTGCCGGTGTCCGTCGCCTTGGGCGACGAAATGCGTGAGGTCAGCGGGATAGCGGCCAAACACATAAAAGATTTGCCGGCCATTATGGTAGCCAGTCGGGACTTGACTATTCGAGTCGTAGTCCTTTTCACGCCCGGGCCAAGCCAGGCCCTTGACCTCATAGCCCTCCGTGTATTCGACTAAGCAAAAGTCGGGGTAGGTGTTTCGCCCAGACCCTTCGAAGTGGATCGAAAGCCTTTGTAGTCGCTTCTGGAACCAGTTCTGGAAGTGAAATTCCTTATCCTTCGCACTCACTGATTCAATCAACTCGCCCGACTGAACGGCTAGAACACACTGCTCGAAAACATCGAAGCAGGTTGTCTTTGTCATTTATCGCTTTCCCTTCCTATCGCTGGGGTGGTGATTCCGCGTTGAGATACTCATGCACGGTGCTCAATTTACATGGATTTGCATTGCCAGGATGCTAGAACCATCTAGAGATAGATGCAAATCACTATCCATACATGGCGGCATCTGCCGCGATATGCACGCCCGGCGCACAGACACCTGGTGTCAGGTAGTGTTCCGTCGGGCCTTCCTTGTTAGCAATAACGCGCGGCGATGGTACCGGTGGACATGGACTCGGGCGCTCCGCGCCGAGGGCGTTCGCCAAGCGTTCTTTCCGAGAGATGCCTCTTCCGCGAGCAACCGAAAAGAGGTCAGCTTGGGGATTTCAAGGATAATCCCCAACCCGACCCCTGGTGTTCCCTACCGCGGCAGCGCGATCACCGTCCCCACCCCGGCGTGGTCGTACTTCGCCCCAAAAACCCGGTTGAACTCGGAAAATGCGAATTCTCCGGTGCAGTGCCCGGCGGCGACCCGCTCGAATTTCCACTTGTCGCGAAAGCGCGTGACGATGCTGCTCACTTCTGCGTCCGTGACGTCCACCAGGTGAAATCCGCCGAAGACGCTGTAGACGCGCGGTTCGATCTTCGTTGCCGCCTCGAGGATTTTCTCGATGCCCGGATGCGAGCACCCGACCACCAGCGCCAGCACCTGCGGCGTCCTCACCGCCATCGAGATCTCGTTCATCTCCCTGGTGCCGGTCACCTCCGACACGGTCGAGAACAGCCAGAAGCCGGGCAGCACCTCGGTGGGCGTCCTGATTTGCGCGAACTTCGCGCCCGGCCACGGCGAGCCCGAGGCGATCCGCTGCGGATACCTGCCGTCGTAGTAGTGCATGTCCTCGGGCGCGGAGTCCAAGCGGCGCCTGATCAGGTTGGAGAGCCCAGGGGGCACGGGCGTATCGAAGTTCCCGGCCTCGGCGGGGGAGGTGTCGCATGGCTACGCGGCGGCGGGTTTGCGCGCCGGCCGACTCGAGCGTGATGTTAAGCGCCGAGCGGCTTGCCCTGCCTTGAGCACGATGCGAAGTGCATCGTTGACGGCGGCGGAGTCCGGAAAGGCTTTCGCAACGTCCGGCTCCAGAACAACGACGTTTGCGCCTTCTTTCAGAATTCGCTTGTAGTACTTCCCGCGCACCCCCTTCGAATAATCGCAGTCATACTCGGGGCGCAACTCGTCAGACACGTGGGAGATTTTAGGTTTCATGGCGTTTGCGCTCGCGCGCCGCGGTTGTCGGAAGCATAGCCCGAGTGTGCTGTCGCCCGCAAACGGAGCGAGGTCCGGAACGGGTCGCCATCGCAGAGTATCATCGCCCCGAAAGCCATTATCCATGCGGGTCTCCACCACATTTGCTCCTGAAATCACCTACTCGATTTCCGGAGGATCTCATTTCGTCAAGCACTCCTGATGCTCCAGGGCGGCGCCAGAATGCGACTCGGCCGGTTCCTTGCTGTCAAGGACCGCAGTACACTACGCTCGACTGGAGACATCTCATGACGACGGTGGAATTGAAGCTCTCTTTGCCCGATCCGCTGGCCGCGGAAGTCCAGGCGGCGGGTCTGCTGACACCGGAAACCGTGGAAGCGCTGCTCAAGGTGGCATTGCGTGCCCAGCGCGCCAAGACATTCTTCGATGCAGCGGACACCTTCGCCGCGGCAAATCTGCCGCCCATGTCGATGCAGGAGATACAAGCCGAGATAGACGCGGTGCGTGGAGCCGCCCTCGGGAATGCGGCTGGTCGTTGACACCAATGTCGTGGTATCCGCGCTGCTGTGGGGCGGAGTACCAAGGCAGCTGCTCGACGCAATCCATCAAGGGCGCGCAACCGCTTTCACCTCCAGCGCGCTGATACAGGAATTTCGCGACGTTCTCGCGCGGGAAAAATTCGCCGCGACCATCGCGCAATTCGGCAAGACTCCTCAATCGCTCGCTGAAGGCTACACCGGCGTAGCGATACTCATAGAAGCGGCTCCGCTATCCGAGCTCGGCGCGTTGCGTGACCCGAAAGATGCTTTTGTGCTTGCCTGCACCGTCATACCTGAAGTCGCCCGGCTTCAGATGTAACGGCCGGGTGAGCGCGTCGACGGTGGCACGCCCGCTCGGATATCGCACAAGGACGCAGGAAAGGATATGATGCATCGCATCTGCAATGCAAATCGGTGCGCCCTTGAAAACCACCAGCCTCCCGCCGCTGCGCGTGTCCCCGGCGCTACGCAAGCAAGCCGAAGCCGTTCTCGAGCAGGGTGAGACGCTCTCCGGCTTCGTGCTCGATGCCGTGACCCGGAGCATCGAGTACCGGAATGCCCGGCAAGCATTCATTGCGCGGGGCCTGGCGAGCGCTACGCAGGCGAAGAAAACCGGCAAATATGTCCCGGCCGGCCGGGTGATCGAGAAGCTTGCGCGCAAGCTGGCCAAGGCGAAGCAACGCGCGGCTTGATCCGGTGAAACGCTACACGGTCCGCTTCACGCCGGAGGCGGAAGACGATTTGCTCCGGCTCTATGACTTCCTGCTGGAAAAGGACGTGGCCGCGGCCGAACGCGCCCTGGATGCGATCAAGGAGGCGGTGGAGCTCTTGCGTTTCTCGCCGTTTTCCTGCCGCAAGGCGCTTGCGGACCATCCCTTTCTGAGAGAACTGATCATTCCGTTCGGCTCTGCGGGATACGTGGCATTGTTTGAAATCGGGTCCGGCAGCACGGTGAATATCCTCGCGGTAAGGCACCAGCGCGAGGAAGACTACCAATAACGGCTACCGCCCCCAGACTTCCTCAGCCACTTCCACGATCCGCCGCAGCTTGGCCCATTGTTCGTCCTCGGTGAGCGTGTTGCCCTCCTCGGTGGAGGCAAAGCCGCATTGCCCCGAGAGCGCGAGTTGGTCCAGGTCGATGAACTTCGCCGCCTCGTCGATGCGGCGCTTGAGCAGGTCCTTCGACTCCAGCGCGCCGGACTTGGTCGTGACCAGGCCCAGCACGACGGTCTTGCCCTTGGGCACCAGCCGCAGCGGCTCGAATCCGCCGGCGCGGTCGGTGTCGTACTCCATGAAGTAGCCGTGCACGTTGATGCGGTTGAACAGGACTTCGGCCTCCGCCTCGTAGCCGCCCGATCCCATGAACGTCGATTTGTAGTTACCGCGGCACAGGTGCATGGTGATGGTCATGTCGGAGGGGATGTCCGACATCGCGGTATTG
>Ga0315281_10012464_pt1 | contig 11574 bp, 13 predicted proteins | sample YL17G07_0_MG_FD_204540 | JGI IMG/M metagenome (GOLD analysis project Ga0315281, IMG submission 204540) | Sediment microbial communities from Yellowstone Lake, YNP, Wyoming, USA - YL17G07_0 | ecosystem: Environmental > Aquatic > Freshwater > Lake > Sediment | place: USA: Wyoming | collected... | reverse complement strand
ATCCTCGAAGTAGCGATGCAGGAAGGAAGCATGCGCCGGGTCGATGCCCACTTCCAGCGCCTGCAGCCAGTTGCAATCCCAGTAGCCTTTGAAGGCGAAGGTATAGGCATCGGGTGCGGTGAAGCAGTCGAAATGCGGGAACGCGGAGGGCTTGCCCGCGCCCAGCCACGCGAAGATGATGCCGCTGCGCTCTGCCACCGGGTACGAGCGCTGCCTGATGTGGTCGCAGAGCCGGCTGCCCTTCGGCTCGGCAGGCGTCTCGAGGCACCTGCCATCCACGTCGAACAGCCAGCCATGGAACACGCAGCGCAAGTTGCCGTCTTCGTAGCGGCCGTAGGCGAGGTCCGCCTGGCGATGCGGGCATCTGCGGTCGAGCAGCCCGTACTTGCCTTTCTTGTCACGGAAGAGAACGAATTCTTCTCCAAGCACCTTGATGGGAAGAACGGGGCGGAAAGAACTCGAGAACTCGTCGACAAGCGCAACGGGCTGCCAGTAATTGCGCAGCAGATTGCCGGCCGGGGTGCCCGGCCCGACGCGCGTCATGAGCTCGTTCTGTTCTGCGCTGATCATCTGTTGAAGTTCTCTTCGCGCCAGAGTCCCAGCGCGCGCATGGCGGGGAAATCGTTGAACGAGAACAACACCGCTTCGCCGCTCGCGCCGTGGCGGTGTTCGGCCCAGGACGGCACGACAAAGATGTCCTTCTCTTCCCACTCGAATCGTTGTCCACCGATTTCAGACCACCCGTGGCCGGTGGCGACCTGGTAGACGGAGCTGCCGGTATGGCGGGTTTTCCTTGTTTCGCTCTTGATCAGCTCGAGTCTTGCCCCCATGGTGGGCATGACCGGGCCTCCGGTGAGCGGGTTCCTGTATTCGAATGCTTTTTCTTTTTTCAATTCGGAAAAACTGGCATCCCATTTGTACAGAAAGACCGGCGAATAGGGATGCTTCCAGTTCTCCCGCGAGAGCGGGAAGGGCGTCTGCACAGTCTGCGGATGGACCTGGTAGAAGTTCGCGTCGAGCGAATTCATGAGCGGAATGTCGAGGCCGTCCTGCCAGATGCACTGCGTGCCGCCGGCTTCCACGCCGTGGTCATGCCAGGTGCCGTTCGGCGTCAGCACGAAGTCGCGCGCACCCAGCGCCAGGCGCTCGCCGTCCACCACCGTGTAGGCGCCCTTGCCCTCCATCACGAAACGCAGGGCCGAGGCCTGGTGTCGGTGGGCCGAGGTGAATTCGCCCGGATTCATGACTTGCACGCCGGTGTAGAGCAGCCCCGCCGCCGCGCTCCATTCCCTGCGGCCAGGATTCACCAGCATTACCACGCGGCGCGCCGCTTTTTCCGCGCTCACGAGTTCCGCGGCCTTGCGCACCATGGGCTGAACATCGCGCCACTTCCACAGCATCGGCACCGACTTTGGCTGCGGGTGCCAGGGCTCGATCTCGTTGGCCACGTTCCAGAGCGCGCCGAGCTCGCGCTGCTCCAGCTCGCGGTAGTAGGCCTCCAGTTCCGGAGTGTCCTCCACGTTCGCCCGGCCGACTACGTTTTCACGTTTCACGTTGCCTCCTGTCCCCGCGCGCCTAGTCTAGCGCAGGCATTGTCGGCCTGGCATTGATGCGGAGCGCGTAAGGAGTCAGCGGCGATCCCGAATTCAATGCGTATTGATCCCGACCTGCGCGGCCGCTCTCGCCAGCCTGGCATCAAGGGTCCAGAGTGATCTCTTCGACAGCGCGCAGGACGCCAGCAGATGCATGTCGATAAATCCGAGACCCTTGCCCTGCAGTCTGTGCCGTTCGACGAAATGCATGACTTCGTCGTGGGTAGCTTCGCCGACTGACGGTAGCGCCGCAAGCAGGCCGAGGATTTCCGCCCGCCGCCGCAGATGGCCGCAAGCAAGTTCGCCGGCGATAAACGGGTGACAGAGGACCTTTGCCGCCTCTAACAGCGATGCAAGTCCGGCTTCACCCCGTCTCAGGTGTTCCACCCAGACGGAGGTGTCCACGAGGACCATTCAGGCCATGCGGCGGCGGGGGATGGGGCGCAAGCGGTGCTCGCTGCCGCCCAGTGCTGCAAGGCGTTCCGCGCTCGCCTTCGCAATAAGTGCTTCCAGCCCCATGCGCACCAGCGCAGTCTTTTCGGTTACGCCGGTGAGCGCGGCGGCCTTCGCCAGCGCCGCGCGGTCGATGTTCAGGGTAGTCCGGTCCATGGTTTTCATGCATACAATAATGCCATATCAGTATGCATAGAGCAACTGCCGGGCTAGACTCCGAGATAGCGGTGCTGCACGTCCTCGTTGGCCGCCAGTTCGGCTGAACTGCCGTTCCAGACCACGCGGCCCTTTTCCAGCATGTAGTGCACGTCCGCGACGCGGATCAGGGCCCGTACGTCCTTGTCGATCATGAGGATGGACAGGCCGGCCGCCTTCAGGCGCTCGATGGAGCGGTAGATGTCGGCGCGGATCCGGGGCGCGAGGCCTTCGGTGGCCTCGTCGAGGATCAGCAGCCGCGGGTTGGTCATCAGCGCGCGCCCGATCGCCAGCATCTGCTGCTCGCCGCCGGAGAGCTGGTTGCCGTAACTGTTTTTTCTTTGATTCAAATTACCAAATAAATCAAAAACCTTCTCGAGGGTCCAGGGGTTCTTTTCGTCGCGCCGGTTGGCTGCGGTCGCCACCAGGTTCTCGCGCACCGTCAGGTTGGGAAAAATCTGCCGCCCCTCGGGGACCAGGCCGATGCCGGCTTGCGCGATGCGGTAGGAGGGCAGCCCCGCGAGCGGCCGCTCGGCGAAGGAGATCGTTCCGCCGCGCGACGGCAGCATGCCCATGATCGAGCGCACGGTGGTGGTCTTGCCCATGCCGTTGCGGCCGAGCAGGGTCGCGACCTGGCCCGCTTCGATGCGAAAGGAAACGCCGAACAGGACCTGCGAAAGTCCATAGGAGGCCTCGAGATCCTTGACGTCGAGCATCAGAAGTCTTCCCCTAGGTAGGCGGCGCGCACTTCCTGGTTGGCGCGGATCTCCACGGGCGTCCCGGTGGCGATGATGCGTCCGTAGACCAGCACCGAGATGCGGTCGGCGAGCGTGAACACCGCGTCCATGTCGTGTTCGATCAGGACGATGGTCTTCTCCCCCTTGAGGGTGGCGAGCAGTTCGATCATGCGCTGCGACTCGTCGGTACCCATGCCCGCCACCGGTTCGTCCAGCAGCAGCAGCTGCGGCCGCGTGGCGAGCGCCATCGCGATCTCGAGCTGGCGCTGTTCGCCGTGCGAGAGGTTGGCGGCAAGGACGTCTTTTCTCCTGTCCAGCCGGATTTCTTCAAGGATCCGGATTGCCGGGCCCGTCAAGGCAGGATCTTCGCGCGCGGCGCGCCAGAAACGGAAGCTGTGGCCGGCGTGCGCCTGCACCGCCAGCGCGACGTTCTCCAGTGCGCTGAATTCGCGATAGATGCTGGTGATCTGGAACGAGCGCGCGAGGCCCTTGTGCGAGCGCTGCGGAGCGGGCAGCGCAGTGATGTCGTCGCCAGCGAAGCGGATCTCGCCGCTGTCCGGGCGCAGTTCGCCGGAGATCTGCTTGATAAAGGTGGTCTTGCCGGCGCCGTTCGGTCCGATCACGGCATGCGTTTCGCCCTCGCGCACGTCGAAGTCCACCCCGTCGGTGGCGACCAGCGCGCCGAAGGTCTTGCGCAGCTCGCGCGTTTCAAGGAGCAGCTTATTCATTTTTCCCCGGCAGCAGGCCTGCAAGGCCGCGCCTGGCGAACAGCACCACCAGCACAAGGAAGATGCCCAGGTAGAGCTGCCAGTGGTCGCGCACCGCCTCCCTCGGCAGCAGGCTCCAGCCCTGCAGCACGTCCTCCAGCAGCAGCAGGACCGCGGCGCCGAGCAGCGGTCCCGCGCTGGTGGCGATACCGCCGAGGATCACCATGAACATGAGTTCGCCGGAGCGGGTCCAGTTCATGAATTCCGGCGTGAGGTAGGCCGTGTGGTTGACGAGCAGCGCACCGGCAAGGCCGCACATGGCACCCGAGATGACGAACGTCGCCAGCCGGTAGGGGTAGGGCGAGAAGCCGATCGCGCGGGTGCGCGCCTCGTTGGAGCGTATCGCCTGCAGCACCATGCCGAAGCGTGAATTGACCAGCCGGTGCACGAGGAACAAGGACGCGGCGAGGATGCCAAGCACGAGGAAATAGAACTGCGTGCCGTCGTTCAGATCGACCAGGCCCGAAAACTGGCTGCGCACCGGCACGCGCATGCCGTCGTCCCCGCCGTATTCCTCGATCGAGATGCCGAGGTAGTACAGCATCTGCGTGAAGGCGAGCGTGATCATGATGAAGTAGATGCCGCTGGTGCGCACCGAGATCGCGCCGATCGCCAGCGCGACGAGGGCGGAGGCGCCGATGGCGAGGCCCCATTGCAGCCAGCCGCTGTGGATGCCGTGATGCGCCAGGATGCCGACCGCATAGCCGCCGATCCCCAGGTAGGCTGCGTGGCCGAAGGACACCATGCCGCCGTAGCCGAGGATCAGGTTCAGGCTGACCGCGGCGATGGCGAAGATCATCACGCGCCGCAGCAGGTCGAGGTAGAACGGCTGCTCGAAGTACGCCGCGGCCGCAGGTACCGCGCCAAGCAGCAGCAGTATCGCCACCAGAATCCAGTTTCTTGTTGTGATCACGATCCCCTTGAAGGGAAAAGACCTTCCGGCCGGAACGCAAGGACCGCGGCCATCAGGAGATAGATCAGCATCGAGGCGAGCGCCGGACCGGCCGTTTCGGCGGCGGTCGGCGACAGGACGGTGGCGAGCGTCGGTTTCAGGAAGGCGCGGCCCATGGTATCGACCATGCCGACGATCAGCGCGCCGGCGAACGCGCCGCGGATCGAACCGATGCCCCCGATCACGATGACGACGAATACCTGGATCAGGATCAGCTCGCCCATGCCGGGCTGCACGGCATAGATGGGGCCCGAGAGCAGCCCCGCCAGGCCCGCGAGCGCGGCGCCGACGCCGAACACGATGGTGTAGAGCAGCCGGATGTTGACGCCGAGCGCGGCGACCATGGCGCGATTGCTCGCGCCGGCGCGGATCAGCATGCCGATGCGCGTGCGCGAGACGGTGAACCAGAGCAGCACGGCGACCGCGAGGCCGACGCCGATGATCACCAGCCGGTACAGCGGATAGCGCAGGCTGTCGGTGAGCTGCACGTGGCCGGAAAGGTAGTCCGGGATGGTGCTGTAGAGCGCCGCGCGGCCCCACACGATGGCGATGAGCTCGTTGAAGATCAGGATCAGGCCGAAGGTGGCGAGCACCTGGTCGAGGTGGTCCCGTTCATACAGCGTGCGCAGCGCCACCAGCTCGGTGACGATCCCCACGGCGAGCGTGCCCGCCAGGCCGAGCACCACCGCGAGCAGGTACGAACCGGTCGCCTGATAGAACCAGGTCGTCAGGTAGGCGCCCACCATATAGAGCGCGCCGTGCGCGAGATTGACGAGGTTCATGATGCCGAACACCAGCGTCAGCCCAGCCGCCAGCAGGAACAGCATCACCCCGAGCTGCAGCCCGTTCAGCGTCTGTTCGGCGATGAGGATGTAGTTCATCTCAAAAAAAAGGGCGCGGTGTTTCCGCGCCCTCGATGCTAGCAGCCGGAGGCTACCACTTCATCTTGCAGTCCTTGCCGTAGGAATCCTTGTGGTTGGTGAACACCGCCTTTTGGATCTCCATTACCGGGTCCGAACCGGGCGCCGCGCCGGCAACTGTCTTCAGCAGATAGAAATTCTGGATCGGGAAGTGGTTGTTGTTGTACGTGAACTTGCCGCGCGTGGATTTGAAATCGGCCTTGCGCATCGCCGCGGTCATGCCCTTCTTGTCGGACAGGTTGCCCTTGACCGCGCGCACCGCCGAATCGATCAGCATCATGCCGTCGTAGCTTTGCGCGCCGTAGAACGAGGGCGGCCGGCCGTGCTTCTTCTTGTAGTCGCCGACGAACTTGACGTTGGCCTCGTTCTTCAGGTCCTGGCTCCAGTAGCGGGTTTCGAGCTGGCCGAGGGCGGCGTGCTTCACCGCCGGGATCGAGAGCTCGTCCACGGTATACACCGAGTACAGCGGGAACTGCCCGCGCAGCCCGGCCTCCGAATACTGCTTGAGGAACTGGATGCCCATGCCGCCCGGCAGGAAGACGAACACCGCTTTCGGGTTCTTCGAGCGCAGCTGCGAGAGTTCCGCCTGGTAGTCGGTCTGGCCGAGGCGGGTGTAGACCTCGTCGACGATCTTGCCCTTGAAGTAGCGCTTGAAGCCGGTGACCATGTCCTTGCCCGCGGCGTAGTTGGGCGCCATCACGTAGACATCCTGCAGGCCGGCGTCCTGCATGTACTTGCCCATCGCCTCCGGCGTCTGGTCGTTCTGCCACGAGGTGGTGAAGAACAGTTCGTTGCATTGGTCGCCGGCAAGCTGGTTCGGCCCCGCGTTGGTGCCGATCATGAACGTGCCGGCGCCGGTGACCGTGGGCGCGACCGCCAGCATCACGTTCGACCAGATGATTCCGGAGACGAAATTCACCTGGTGCTTCTTGAGCATTTCCTCGGCCACCTGCTTGCCGACATCGGGCTTGACCTGGTCGTCGCCGTAGATGATTTCGACATCGAGGCCGCCGATCTTGCGCCCGAGGTGATCAAGCGCCATTTCGACCGATTGCCGCATGTCGTTGCCGATCACGCCTTGCGGCCCGGACAGGGTGGTGATGAAGCCGATCTTGACCTTCTGCTGGGCGGACGCGGGCGCGGCTGCACACAATGAAAATGCAGCGGCGGCAACCAGGCCTGCCCTCAGGGAAACGGTGGATTTGCGCATGATTTCCTCCTTGGAAAATTCAGTCTAGCAAGGGCGCGCAAAGGTGTCTAGGATTCAAGGTCTCATGCTCCAGATTGCAGCTGTCTGCAAGCGTTTCGGCGGCCGCCGGGTGCTCGGCTCGGTGTCGCTGCGCATCGGAGCGGGGGAGTACGTCGCCATCGTCGGCGAGTCGGGGGTCGGCAAGTCCACCCTGCTCAACATCATCGCGGGGCTCGAACCGGCGGATGCGGGGACGGTATCCTTTCTCGATACCGAGATGACCGTCTTGGACGACGACGCCCGTACGCTCCTGCGCCGGGAGAAGATCGGCTTCGTGTTCCAGGCCTTTCACGTCCTGCCTCACCTGACGGTGCAGCAGAATGTCGGCCTGCCTTTGCTGTTGCGGGGCTTCGATCCGGGACAAAATCAGGTGAAATCGAAAGAACTCATTGCTGCGGTCGGCCTCGCCGGCCGCGAGACCAGCATGCCAAGGGAACTCTCGGGCGGCGAACTGCAGCGCGTGGCGATCGCGCGCGCGCTGGTCGGGGAGCCGAAACTCGTCCTGGCCGACGAGCCCACCGGCAACCTCGACCAGGAAAACGCGCGTCAAGTACTGGCGTTGCTGCGCGACCAGGTCAAGGCGCATGGGGCGGCGGGAATCCTCGTCACGCACTCCGAGGCGGCCGCCGCGACCTGCGACCGGCGCTACCGGCTTACTAGCGCCGGGCTTGCGCCGCTATGATTTTTCAGTCCAGCGTGAAGCCGGAGGCCTTGACCACTGCGCCCCATTTGTTCCAGTCATCCTGCACCACCTTACGGAATTCCTCCGGTGTGCTGCCGACCGGTTCCATGTTCAGCGTTACGAGCCTCGCGGCGACATCGGGCTGCTGCAGCGCTTTGGCGATGGCGCCGCTGATCCGGTCCTGAATCGCTTTCGGCGTCGCTGCGGGCGCGAACATCCCGAACCAGGCCATGCCCTCGACGCCGATGCCTTGCTCTTTCATGGTCGGAATCTCGGGCATCAATTTGGAGCGGCTCGTGCCGGCGATGGCGATGATGCGCAACCTGCCAGACCGGTGCTGCTCGGACAGGTCGCCCATGGCGTCGAATGCGGAGGGCACCTGGCCGCCGATTAATTCGTTGATGTAGGCCGCGGTGCCCTTGTAAGGTACGTGCGTGAGCCCGACGCCCGTTTCGCGCGCGAGCAGCATGCCGAGCATGTGCGGCAGGCTGCCGGCGCCCGAAGTCGCATAGAAGGCCTTGCCGCGGTTCGCCTTCGCCCAATCGAGGAATTCCCCGAGACTTTTCACGGGTGCACCAGGGCCGACCGCGAGCGCAAGGTGCGAGGTCGTGACCAACGATACCGGCGCGAAATCCCGCAAGGTGTCGAAAGTGTTGCTCTTGCGCGCGTTCGGCGCAACGATCATGGATCCAACTACATTGAGCAAAAGCATGCTGCCGTCGGGCGGCGCATTTTTCACCGCTTCCGCGGCGATCGCCGCAATCGCGCCGGGGCGGTTCTCCACCAGCACAATCTGCCCGAGGCTGTCCTTCAGCTTGTCGGCAACCAGGCGCCCCAGAAGGTCGGTGGTGCCGCCCGGAGGAAATCCGATCAGGATCCGGACCGGCTTGTCCTGCGCCCCGCAGGGCAGTGCGATCGCAGCGCATGTGCATGCCAGTGCCGTCGCCAACAGAATTCGGTTCATGGATTCCTTCGTTTGAAAAGCTTGCCTGCGGGATATGGTAGCTTATTCCCCCCCAGCGATTCCTCGATCCGCAGGCCTTCGTTCCACTTCGCCATGCGCTCGGAACGCGAAAAGCTGCCGACTTTCAGCTGCGCCACTCCCCAGCCGACGGCAAGATGCACGATGGATACATCCTCGGTCTCGCCCGAGCGCGCCGAGACGATGGCGCCGTAACCGGCGTCCTGCGCCGCGCGCCAGCACGCCAGCGTTTCGGTGAGGGTGCCGACCTGGTTCGGCTTCAGAAGCACCGCATTGCATGCGCCTCTGGCCTTTCCTTCCTGCAGCTTTTTCGCATCAGTCACAAAAAAATCATCCCCCACGACCTGAATCCGGCCGCCCGCGGTCCTCGTGAACGACGCCATCGCCTCCGCATCGTGTTCGGCGAAAGGGTCCTCGATCGACACGATCGGGTAGCGCTCGATCCAGCGCAGCAGCATGGCGTGCAGCTGATCGGCCGAGAGCGTGCGCTTCTCGAGGGCGAGGTGATAGCGCCCGGCGCGCCAGAGCTGCGTCGCGGCAATATCGAGCGCAATGCCGATATCGGTCCCTGGCTCGAAGCCCGCGTCGCTGATTGCGCCAGTCAGCTCGGCGAGCGCCTCTTCGTTGGACTTGAAGGCCGGCCAGTAGCCGCCTTCGTCGGCGACTCCGTAGCGCGCATTGCGCTTCGCCAGGCGCGCGCCCGCGGCGTGGTAGACCTCGGCGGTCCACTCCAGGCTCTCGGTGAAGCTGCCCGCGCCGGTGCAGATGATCATGAAGTCCTGCACGTCCATGCGGCCGTGGGCGTGCGCGCCGCCGCCGAAGATCTGGATCTGCGGCACCGGCATCGCCACCGCGCGCTCTCCGGCAAGAAATTTCCAGAGCGGCTTTTTCGCCGCGGCCGCGGCTGCGTGGGCGCAGGCGAGCGATACCGCGACGATGGCGTTGCCGCCGAGCCGCGACTTGTCCGGGGTGTCGTCCAGATCGATGAGTGTCTTGTCGTTTTCTTGTTGGTGCAGAAGCTTGCCGACAAGAGCACTGCGAATTTCCGTATTGATTCCGTGAACCGCCTGTCTGACATCGATGCTCTTCGCTTCACCCGAACCCGTGGACGCGCCCGCCGGCGCGATGGCTCGTCCACGTGCTCCCTTCACGGCGACTTCCGCCTCCACCGTCGGCCGGCCACGCGAATCCCAGACGCTACGCGCGAAGACTCCTAGGATCTTTGCCATGCGGCCCTCACCTCGGCGAGCGTGGCGGGTGGCGCTTGCAGGAAGCGTCCCGCAACGTCGCGCACAAAATCCTTGTCCAAGTCCGATTTCAGGTATTCGACGGGCGATTTGCCGTCCACGCGCGCGAGCAGCAGGCCCGGCAGCAGCGTCGCCGCGCGCATCTCGATGCCTGCCCTCGGTTCCCAGGCGGCGCCGGCCAGGTAGGCCTCGGCGAGTACGTCGTAGCACTGCAGGAAAGCCTTGCGCCGCACCGGCACCCACAAGCCCTTGAGCAGCAGGTGATTGAGGCAGAAGGCGAGGTCGAAGGCCGGATCGCCGTACCAGGCGCACTCGGCATCGAGGAACACCGGGCCCTCGGGACCGACCAGGATGTTCTTGGGGCTCACATCACCATGGACCAGTGCGAGTTTGGTGCCCGCCGTCCTTTCGACGAGCTTGCTCAAGGCAGCCGCGTGCACGGGGTGAACCTTCGCGGCGGCAAGCAGGTAAGGTTCGAGGCGGATGGCGTGGAAATTCGTATCGGTGTCGAATTTCGCGGCGCAGTCCTTGTCGCCGGCGGTGGCGGCGTGGATGCGCACGAGGCAGCGTCCGACCTTTGCCGCGAACTCCCGGTCGGCGCGGCCTTCGGCAAGCTCGGTTTTCCAGAGCGGGTAGCCCTCGATCAGCTGCATTGCAAAACAGCCGGTATCGTCCGCCGAGAGCACCCGCGGCGCCACGCCTGGAATGATCGCGTTTGCGGCTTCGATCCACATGCGTTCGTAGCGGTTGCGCTCGACCGGTACTTCCCAGAGCTGCTCGACGCGCAGGCGAGGCAGTGCGCGCTTTACGCAGACCGGGCCGCTGCGCAGGTCAACACGCCAGATGTCGGAGGACACGCCGCCGGAGAGCGCCGCCGCGGCTGGCACTTCGTCGGCGGCGGCGAGTCCGTGCTTGCGCAGGAACGCGAGGACCGGCTCAGGGAGCAAGGCGCTCGATCCTCCACGCGCCCTGGGCGGGCGTGTAGAGCAGCCGGTCGTGCAGCCGGTTCTCGCGCCCCTGCCAGAACTCGATGCGGCCGGGAACGACGCGGTAACCGCCCCAGTGGGCGGGGCGAGGCGGGTTGTCGCCATGCAGGGTTTTGACTTTTTTAACTTCAGATTCCAAAAAAGACCTTCCAGATACGACTTCACTCTGTGCCGAGGCGCACGCCGACAGGCGCGCGCCGGAAGGCCGGCTCAGGAAGTAGCTGTCCGATTCCCTGTCAGGAACCTTTTCCACTCGCCCTTCGATCCGCACCTGCCGTTCCAGTTGCGTCCAAAGGAAGACGAGGCAGGCGCGGGGATTCGCATCGAGCTGGCGGCCTTTGCGGCTCTGGTAGTTGGTGTAGAACACGAAGCCGCCGCCTTCCACGCCCTTGAGCAGCACCACGCGCGCGTCGGGCGCCCCCTCCGGCGAGGCGGTGGCAAGCGTCATGGCGTTGGCCAGCGGCAGCTGCGCCGCGAGCGCGTCCGCGAACCAGCGCTCGAATTGCAGCAGGGGGTCCGGCTGCGCGTCGGCTTCGGCCAGCCCCGCGCGCATGTATTCCTGCCTCAGGTCCGCGATGTTCATCGAGCACCGATTCTATAATGCCCCGGTGAAATCGCCCGCGGATGTATTCGATTATGGCCACGGCATCAGCGCCGTGGACAGCGTGTACGACCGCAGGGAACAGACCGCGATCCACCTGCTGATCGAGGATGGCCGCGCCGCGGTCATCGATACCGGGACCTCGCATGCGGTGCCGTGCGTGATGGCCGCGCTGAACGCGCGGGGGGTAGCTCCGGCGCAAGTCGATTAC
>Ga0315281_10012463_pt1 | contig 11574 bp, 9 predicted proteins | sample YL17G07_0_MG_FD_204540 | JGI IMG/M metagenome (GOLD analysis project Ga0315281, IMG submission 204540) | Sediment microbial communities from Yellowstone Lake, YNP, Wyoming, USA - YL17G07_0 | ecosystem: Environmental > Aquatic > Freshwater > Lake > Sediment | place: USA: Wyoming | collected... | reverse complement strand
CTCTCCCCCAGTGGGGGAGGCATCCCATGGGGGGCGCCCCCTTGACCCCCCCCCCGTTTCGTAAGTCTCCATCAACCTTCTGTGGTTATCCCAATCGTGGGGGATGCCCAAGGGGCGGGGGCGGGACCCCCCAAGAGCGACTCTTTGTTTCCCTTCATTATTTCAAGAGAGCCTGAAAAAAGATAAACCGGACCCCTTGGATATAGACATTTTCCTCTCCCAAAAACCGAATAAACTCCGATCGCAAAAACCCCCAATCCGGGCATTTTGCGGGCTTTGATTTCTGTATCTCGCCAAAATGGGCTCCGTTATAGTGAAAATGAGGCCCTGTTCGATCGAAAACTCCTGGAGTATTTGCATGAACAGGGGGTCCGGTTTACGTCAGACAGAGCGGGACTCCGGGCAGTTCCTACGCTCAGGGAGATGATCTATTTCGAGCCCATTGCGGGCTCCGTTTGCCCATTTCCGGATCCTGTTTTTCAGTTTTTTGGTAAAGGGCGTCAACATCTTTGGAAAATGTCGGTTTAATCGCGTATTTTCGAAAAATAAGCGTTTTAAACCGAATAAAACCTGTTAAATTAGCGGGCTCCGGTTGGTCGCTTTTTCTGCCACCCCATTTCAGGTCATAGGGGGTGAGATTGGCGATGGAAAAGGCCACTGTTGCCTGGAGATGTGATCACGTCGGAGAAATTGGGGGGGGATAAATATTAATATGCTAATCTATTATTATGATTGATATGATTCAACGAGAAGCAATTGAGGAGAAAGTGAAGATTGCTATTCAAATCTTGGTTAAAAAAGATGTTTATTTATTAGAAAATGATGTACACGAGAGATCAATCACTCATAAACTTGCCGAATATTTGCAAATCCTATTTCCCGATTTAAACGTGGATTGCGAATATAACAAAAAAGGAGATGCAACAGAAATATTAACCAGAAGAAAATGGATAGTTCATAATGGTAACGAAAAAGAATGTTCAGTATATCCGGATATAATAATTCATCAAAGACACACCACAAATAACTTATTAATCATAGAGATAAAGAAAAAAATTAGCAATAAAACAAAGGAATGGGATATTGAAAAATTAAAATTCTTTACTGAATCAAAAGACTACCACTATTTGTTCGGGTTATTCATTGAATTTGATGGACCCAATATATCTGACAGTAAATGGTATGCTGATGGTAAAGAAAGAATAGGAATTTCTGAAAAGTTAAATATACACAGTATCTAATTATTTAAACAGAAGCAAAAATAAAAAAATATCGTCATATGGGTTGGAACATTAAAAATCAACCACGGTAGAGGCTTATCTTTTTTTCTTAAGACATATTTTTTATATTTTTACAATCGATTGCGTGTTATTAAAAAAAATCCAAGAAACATCCTATACAATGTCGATTTTTTGATTCTGAAATCTATTAAGATACTTTTATGGGTATTCTCATCATAATCGGAATCATGCCATATAGGTCAGATGAAGATTATGATCCACAATCTAATTTTTTTGAAGAAGAGAATAGAAGACGGCAACTAGAACATGACAATCATTTTTTAAATACAGCTGCTGGACAAAATTTCATTCGATATAACGATGCAAGAAATTTTGAAATTGAGCAACAAAAGAATGAACAACTTGATTGGATAAAATCATTTTATTTTTCACAAAAAATTCTAATTGTAATAGTATTATCAGCTCTCATAAGTCTTACTAAACCAAATTATATGCCGTTCGTCGAAGCGTTTGTTGGAGCCAATGTTTTTATTTTTATTGCGTTGTTGATAATCGCAAAAATAAAACCCACTAACACAACGGTAAGACCTCCGATAAGTAAAGACATGGCGATTCGCGAAACTGCACGACAAAAGGCATATCGAAGATAGTCAATATTTTTGAAAAATGGATTACATTTGACTTATTATTTATTTTAATTTTATCACAATAAACAGCGTGCCATTAAAAAAAGAGTTTACTGATATCCGGCTGCTGAACCTTCTGGGGTAACCCTCCTTTGTGAAGTGCTGTTGGATCTTGCTGTAATAGTTCCGCAGGTTCTCGTTCATCGTGGGGTGCACCTTCTTCTGCGCATCCTCAAAGTATTTCTGGGGTTAATCTTGGAAGCGACTGGTCAATAGCCTTATTTGAACACATATCCACACTTTCGACAAAAAAATTCACCGGTATTTCGCTGTGCGATATTTTCGGAGCTGCATTCTCGACATATAATCCCCCTATATTTTTCTAGGGTGTCACTTGGGGATGGCGGAGGGAAAATTATTTTTTGGTACATTGGGGGGCTACTTGAGAGGGGGGGGTAAATTATTTTTTTGGAGCTTGGTTTTACATTACCCATGTTCTGATAGAACGTCCTTCCACATTTACGGCAAATAAAGTCTTCAGTCTTGATGCGTGCGTATATCTGTTTGGAGTCGCAAGATGGACACCTCCCAATTTCCATTACCATAATATTTCGATAGTATTTCTGTGTATTAAAGGTAATAATATGTCATTGAAAAGAAGGGGGACTCGTTCCGGCCGAGTAGTTGTTCCCGGACTGTGGGCCGATGGAAAGAGATTTTGGAAACCTCACCAGAATAAGTCCCGACCGTGGCGTACTATATTTTATATCCAATTGTTTTTTTTTAAAAATTACTGATACTCCGGCGGCTGCACCTGTTTCGGTAACCCGCCTTTGAAGTGCTGCTGGATCTTGCCGTAATAATTCCGCAGGTTCTCGTTCATCGTGGGGTGCACCTTCTTTTGCGCCTCCTCGAAGTACTTCATGGAGATGATCGTCTGGTTGTCCCGGAGGGCAAGCATACCGGCTTCGCGGCAGAGGGATTCCAAGTCAGAACCTACAAACCCTTCCGTTATGCCGGCCAGCGTTGCCGCAAGGGCATCCCGGGCCGGATCGGAAAACGTCAGGTTCTTCTCCTGCATCAGTTCGATGAGCCTTCTGCGCCGGATCCCGGCAGGAACACCGACCGCATCATCCGCTGCCGGGATGATCGCTGCCTTCATCTCATCTGCCGTGACCGCTTTGTCCTTTCCGAGTTTATCGACCAGCTCGGCAAGATTGTCTTCCGAATATTTTCCGCAGAGCCCGACAATCTCTTCGAGTGCCGAGCCTTCCAGCGGCATGAACCGGGTGTGGATGCTGATAATCTTCTTCCGGTCCTCCAGCGTTGGCTCGCCAATATACACCAGCCGGTCGAACCGTCCTGCACGCAGCAGGGCCGGGTCCACAATGTCCGGGCGGTTGGTTGCGCCCATGACCACGACATCCTTGAGCTCAACGAGGCCGTCCATCTCGGTTAAGATCTGGTTGAGCACATTGTCGCTCACGTGCGAATCGCTGCTCGTACCGCGGGCAGGAGCAAGCGCATCGATCTCATCGAAGAAGATGATCGACGGAGCAACCTGCCGCGCCTTCTTGAACACCTCGCGTACCGCCCGCTCGCTCTCGCCCACCCACTTGGATAACAACTGGGGGCCACGTACCGGAATGAAGTTCGCGCCGCTCTCGCTTGCCACTGCCTTTGCGATCAGTGTCTTGCCGGTCCCCGGGGGACCATAGAGCAGGATACCCCGCGGGGGGACAATACCGAGGTCCTCAAATTTCTGCCGGTCGGTGAGCGGGAGCTCGATCGCTTCCCGCACCTCGGTCTTGGCCGAGTCAAGCCCGCCTACGTTCTGCCATTTCACGTGAGAGACCTCGAGCATCACTTCCCGCATCGCACTGGGCCCCACATCGCGCTGGGCGCTGCGGAAGTCGCTGGCATAGACCTTGAGCGTATCAAGAATCTCCTGCGGGATCTCCTCGGCATCGAGGTCGAGGTCGGGCAGGTACCTGCGCAGGGCACGGATCGCCGCCTCACGGGCGAGCGCTGCTATATCTGCTCCGACAAACCCGTGCGTCTGCTGGGCGAGCACCTCGAGGCTCACATCTTCAGAGAGCGGCATGCCCCTGCTGTGGATCTTCAGGATATCGATCCGGTCCGGTTCTCCCGGTACCCCGATCTCGATCTCCCGGTCAAACCGCCCGGGCCTGCGAAGCGCAGCATCAATCGCATCGACACGGTTCGTTGCACCGATCACGACCACCTGCCCGCGTTCCTCGAGCCCGTCCATCATAGTCAGGAGCTGGGCAACAACCCTTCGTTCAACTTCCCCGGTCACTTCCTCGCGCCGGGGTGCTATGGAATCCAGTTCATCGATAAAGATGATCGAAGGAGCGTTCTCCCGCGCCTCTTCAAAGACCTCGCGGAGCCGCTGTTCGCTCTCGCCGTAATATTTCGAGATCACCTCAGGACCGGCAATCGAAATGAAGTGCGCCCCGCTCTCGCTTGCCACTGCCTTTGCAATCAGTGTCTTGCCCGTGCCTGGAGGGCCGTAGAGGAGAACGCCCTTGGGGGGTTCGATGCCCAGTTTCTGGAAGAGCTCGGGATGCCGGAGCGGGAGCTCGATCGTTTCACGGAGCCGCTGGAGCTCGTCTTTTAACCCCCCGATATCCTCGTACGAGAACCGCTTGATGCCCTCAAAGCCGGCTGCGGGTTTGTCCGAGAACTCGATCGCGGTATTCTTGGTGATGATGACGGCTTCTTCCGGCTCGATCTCTACGATCTTGAACGCCACGATCTGGGGCTGGATGAACGGAAGTCCCAGCATGATCGGCACGGAATCGTTCTTTGCCACGGGAAAATCGATCAGCCCGTTGATAACATGCGGATTATTTGCTACCGGTATTTTCTTCGGGAGGTCTTCAGGAGGTGCAAGCACCACGCGTTTGGCTTCCACTTCCTCAGTAATTTTTATGACCGTGACCGAATCGCCTATTGCAACACCGGCGTTCTGCCGGGTAAAATTATCTATCCGGATCTTGCGCTGGTTCCAGTCCTCGACCAGTGCCCGCCAGACCTTGGCCACGGTCCGGCGCTTCCCCTCGATTGCGACCAGATCCCCCGGCGAGATCTTTAACAGCAGCATCGTCTCGGGATCGAGCCGTGCCTTTCCGCCACCCTGATCGCCGGGATACGCGGAATCCACTCTCAATTGCACTTCAGGCATTACCTTAAAGGTCATATACGCAGGGATTTATAGGTACTGTAAATGCGTATCCTCATTTTTGATCCGTTCCACGGGGCGGCAGGTGACATGATCACAGCAGCCCTGCTGGACTGCGGGGCTGACCACACGCTCGTCATGCGAGCTATGAAGGCCGTGGTAGCGGAGCCCCAAATCTCAACCGTGACCCGGGCTGGCATCCGGGCGGTCAAAGTGGATACTCACGCCACACCGGCCCACCGGACGCTCTCTGATGTACTGGCACGTCTCGATGGGGCAGCGGAAGAAGTGCCGGCACCGGCGCTGGCGATGGCACGCCGGGTCTTTGAGCGGATCAATGCCGCGGAAGAAGCAGTGCACGGGGCTCACGTTCATTTCCATGAAGTCGGGGCAGATGACGCCATCGCTGATGTGATCGGTGCCTGCACGGCCCTTCATACCCTCGCAGTTGACGGGGTGGCGGTGCTGCCGGTTGCACTCGGGTGGGGAACCGCAACCGGTTCCCACGGCACATTCCCGATCCCTGCACCGGCAACTGCGGCGATCCTCAAAGGGACTGGACTTGCAACACTATCCGGTCCCGATGAAGGGGAACTCTGCACACCCACCGGTGCCGCACTCCTTGCCGGGTTCTCAACCGTGAATCCCGAAAGTCTGGGGATCTACACCATACTGGCGTCCGGCTACGGGGCGGGCAGCCGGGATACTCCACACACACCCAACGTGCTCCGGGTGATGATTGTCCAGACCGGCAATGCACCGGGCATGCTCCCCCAGGATACCGTGGACATCCTCGAGACCAATGTGGATGATGTGAGTGGGGAGGTGATCGCCCATACGATCGCACAGTGTATGGAAGCGGGTGCCCGGGATGCGAGCGCGATTTCGATCATCATGAAGAAAGGCAGGCCCGGCTTCCTGATCCGGGTAATCTGCCACCATGAAAGGAGTGCCGCTCTTGCTGAGCTGATGGCACGCGAACTCGGGACACTGGGCATTCGCTGTACTCCGGCGGTGCACCGGTTCATCGCCGAGCGGACACTGATGGAGATTGCGGTCACCATGAACGGGCAGGCACGTACCGTACCGGTGAAATGCGGGTGGATGCATGGTACCATCTACACGCTCAAGGCAGAGTTCGATCCTGCCCGCGACTGGGCGTGCGAACTGAAAATCCCGGTCAAAGACGTACTCCGGATGATCGAGGATGCAGGCTGGAGAACCGTAAAGGACAAAAAAGCGGGCACGGGTGAACCATGAAGATGGATAAACGAAGCAGCGGGAATGCAGCCTTCGACCAGTTGCTGGGCGGCGGGCTCGAGGTGAGGACCATCACGCAGCTCTATGGGGAACCGGCGAGTGGGAAGAGCACGCTGTGCATCATCGCCGCCGTCTCCTGCCTCCGGGCCGGACACGCTGTTGCCTATATTGACTCCGAGGGCTTCTCGATCGAACGGTTCCGGCAGATCGCGGGAGAGGATACCGAGAGAATTGCCGATAAACTCTTCCTCTTCGAGCCCATCGATTTCGAGCACCAGGGGCAGGTGATTGCCGAGGTGGAGAAAGTGTTAAAGACACAAAAACCGCAACTTCTCGTCATGGACTCTGCCACGGCACTCTACCGCACCGATCTTGACAAAGGCAGGGATGCGATCCAGGTGCTCACCCGGCAGATGATCCATCTGTTGGGGTATGCCAAACGCTACGGGATTCCCGTAATCATTACCAACCAGGTGTACATGGATACGGGCAGGAACACCTGGTACGGCCTGGGCGGTTTTGCTCTCGAACACATCTCGAAAGTGATCGTCCGTATCGAAAAGACGGACACTATCGGGCACCGCCGGGCCCGGCTGGTCAAACACCGCTCCCAACCGGAGGGTGCATCGTTCGAATTCGAGATCGTTAACGAGGGTATTGCGGCAAAAATATGACCGCCGGGGGCTCCGGGTCGCATTCTTTTTTCGTTTTTTTTGCTCTGGAGAAATGCTCAATAACATTTGACGCTCTTTTTTTAGTTCTGGCGCTTTAAAGCCTCCACCCCCCCGCCGCGTGGGCATCCCCCATATTGAGATAGGATCACAGAAGGTTAGTAAAAAAATCTCTGGAAAAAGGGAAGAATAAAAAAGGGGTCAAGTGGATGTTCCCCTTGGTCTGCCTCCTCCTCTGAGGGAGAGAGGGGGTTATCCTCATAAGCGGTAGGGAATATTAGCAAATTATTGGGCAAAATAGGATTTCTACAGAACCCGTTTTTCCGGATACAAAAAATAGTGAAAAAATTGTAATCATTATATCAACAGAGATCTAATAATAGCAGACCAATGGCACTGAGCAGGCAGATCACCGTCAGGATAACCGATCTTTTAAAGGAACACCCGCAGGGGCTCAGCATAACAGATATTGTAAAAAAGATCGATATCAACCGGAACACCGCCGGGCGCTACCTCGAGAACCTGCTGGTCTCCGGCCAAGTTGAGATGCGCCATTTCGGGATGGCGAAGATCTATGCCCTTTCAAACCGGATGCCGCAGTCTGCATTGCTCTCGATCTCTTCAGATCTGGTCATGCAGCTGGACGCCGGCCTTCGGATCATCTTTGCCAACGAGCCATTCTTAAAAATGCTGGGTGTCCCGTCAGCAGAACTGTTCGGGAAAAATATCGAATATACTGCAGCGGTAACCGTCTTTGATGACCCACTGGAAAATTTTATCAGACATCTCAAAAATGGGGTCCTGGGAAAAGAGCGGCGCAGTACACTCACGCAGAATAACGGTGAGCGGATGTTTTCCTGCCATATATCTCCAATCGCTTTTAATGACGGGCGCAAAGGCGTCTCGGTTCTCCTGGAAGATGTTACTGAGATCCAACGTAATGAGTGCGCATTGCGCGAAAGTGAAGACCGTTACCGCAAACTCGTAGAGATATCTCCGGATGGGGTTATCCTTCACTGTGACGAAAAGATCATCTACGTGAACCCTGCAGCCCAAAAACTCATTGGCGCTTTACATCCAGAAGAAATAGTCGGTAAATCTGTCCTTGATTTTATCGAGCCCGGTTTCCACGATGCGGTGTGGGCAAATATCCAAAAAGATCTTAACGGGGAATTATCACCACACACAGAATTGCAGATGCTCCGGCTCGATGGCACATCGGTGACAGTCGAAGGCAGGGGAGTCAAGACACTTATCGATGGGAAACCTGCAGTACAGGTAGCAATAAGGGACATCACTGAACGCAAACGGGCTGAGCTGGCAGTAAGAGAGAGCGAGGAGCGGTACCGTCGCCTTCTCGAGCAGTCATTTGATGCAATCGCAATCCATAAAAACAAAAAAATTGCTTTTTTAAACGAGAGCGCCGCAAAGATTCTGGGTGCCGCAACCCCACAGGATCTCATTGGCAGATCAATTTTTGATCTGATTCATCCGGACTCCCGCAGGGATATAGAAGAACGCATAAGGAAAATAAGTACTGACCACCGTGTGCCCGCTCCTGTCTTAAGGGAGAAATTTTTCCGGGTTGATGGGACAACGGTAATAGTGGAAGTGATGGCAATAAGCTTCAATGATAACGGTGTTCCTGCAATTCAGGTAGTATTCCGGGAAATTGCATCTCAGGAAATGAAATAACCCCTTTCGCATACGGGGAGAAGAAAAATTAATAGGAGATTTTTCCGGTAAAGACCGTCTCAGCCGGCCCTTCCATCTTTGCGCCATCCTTCAAGTAAATCACAAGCGGTCCACCCTCCGTCTCGACGTTGACTGTTTCTCCCATCTGGCCGAGGTGGTGGATGACTGCCGCAGATGCCATTGCCCCGGTGCCGCAGGAGAGTGTCTCTCCTTCAACGCCGCGCTCGAACGTGCGGATCTTTATGCTGTCCTCACCCGTTTTCTGGACGAAGTTCACGTTCGCCCCGTTGACAAACGATTCATGGTGGCGGATCGGCGGCGCGAGCGAGTCAATGTTCACGCTGCCGACATCGTCTACCAGTACCACCGCATGCGGGACACCGGTATTTACTGCATAAACATCGAAAATACCAATATGTTCCTTGTACTCCCCGTCTCCCCGCGCAGGGATCTCCGACCGGTTGAATTTCGGGGTGGACATGCTGATAGTAGCAACGAAACTATCCTCACGATACGCCATTTCGATGCCGACGGGTCCTGCAAGGGTATCGATGGTGCAGGAGCCTTTGACATAGCCGGCATCAAAGGCATATTTTGCCAGGCAGCGGATGCCGTTGCCGCACATCTCGGCTTCGCTCTCGTCGGGCTGGAGGATACGCATCCGCAGGGTGCCGGTTGCAGATTTCATCAGGTACAGGATCCCGTCAGCGCCTATCCCAAACCTGCGGTCACAGTAGGTTGCTGCAAACCGGGCCTTCATGTCATCGGGAATGACCGTCTTTTCGTATTCGTCGATCAGTACAAAATCATTGCCATTGCCCTGTAATTTGGTGAATGGTATCTCCATAGTTCCTCATTTTCCATCTTGTCGCGGTTCTCAGCAGCTTTACTCGCTATGTGTGGTATTCATCTCAAAGCCTTTATGGAATTCCCCGATATCCCAGCCGAGATACTCCTTGATGATCACGTACGCCATCTGGGGGGGAATTGCCCCCTGCTCGGTCACGATGATATCGATGAACTCCGCGGGTGTCACATCAAACGCCGGGTTGCGGACGGTCACGTGGGGCAGGGTCCGGGCGATCTCGTCGGGCAGCACCTCTCCTGCTGGCCGCTCCTCGATCTGGATCTCCTCTCCGATAATTGTCCGGGGGGCAAACTTGTACGTCTCTGCGGCAACGAGCACGTTCACCCGGGCTTCATGCGCCGAGTGGGCGACCTGCGAGGTGCCGATCTTGTTCACCACTGCACCGTTCACGGTCACCGCGTCAGCCCCGACAATGACGAGGTCAATGTCATTGATGAACGACCGCACCGCGGAGTCGACTATGAAATTCGTCCTGATGCCCGCATCATTGAGCGTCCGGATGGTGATGAGCCCTTGGTTTCTCGGGCGTACCTCGGTGGCAAAGACCTCGATCTCTTTTCCGCTCCTATGCGCTTCTATGATACACCCGAGTGCCACTTCGGAGTTGCAGTGGGTGAGTATGGTGTCGCCATCATGGATATGCCGGGCGCCGAACTCTGCGATCTTTTCTACCGCATGCTGCGAGGACTGGATGAATGTATCAGCCCGCTCTACAATCCCTGCCCGCGCCTCTTCAACGGTCTTTGCCCGCCCTATACCGGCCATGACCATATGAACCGCGTTCGGGAGCGAGACTGCCGTCGGGCGTGTCGAGACCAGCAGTGCTGCTGCCCGTTCCATCTCGTCAACGAATGCTACGGTGAGCGATGCCTTTGAGCCAAGAGCCTGGGCTTGGAGGGCTTCAGCTGCGGCACGCGCAATCCTGCCCGCACCCCGGATCTCCATGCTCTTTATCTTCTCTGCAGTTTCAGTAGGAAACATCAGCTTCATTGATTCAATGGAAAGGAAAAGTACATAGAGTTTATTACCGGGTGCCCCATGTCGGTTGCTGTAGTCTTTGACAGTGCAGGAACGCTCCTGAACACCTACCGTGTGGCAAAAGATATCTGCAACAAAAAACTGCTGCCCGGTATAGAGACCACCACGCTCACCTTCAGTTCACCGGACCGTGTTCTCGTCGTACTGCCCGTGCAGTCCAAGGAGATGATCAGTACACCGGCCGATACTCTCCTCTCCGAATATCTCGTACAGCACGATATGGGCTTTGGGGTGAGCTGCACACGCAAGATCACGACGGCAGAAGAGATCGGGGATATCCTCTACGCGGATAAGACAGCGCGGGTGGGCGATCTGCAGGAATGCATCCGCAATGTCTGGACCGTCTGCAAAGCAGAATCGATGGTTATCTTAAACAGCGGGGCGATCATCAACATGGCGTTGGGGGTAGTCGAGTTTGCCATCACCGCTGGCGGCTGGCCGTTTGACGGGGCAAAAGAGACTATCACCGCCCTGCACAGGATGGGTGTGCCGACATTCATAGCATCGGGAGACCGGGTCACAAAACTGGAGAAGATGGCAGACCATCTCGGCATTCCCCGGGACCGGGTCTACGGGGTTGCAACGCCATCGGTAAAGGCGCAGATCATCAGCGACCTGCGGCAGGAGTATGACAAGGTGCTGATGGTGGGTGACGGCATCAACGATCTCTGTGCCATGAGAAACGCCGATATCGCCATTCTCACCATCCAGCAGACAGGCGATCGCCCTGAGGAGCTTTATGCTGCAGCAGATTACGTAGTAAAAGATGTCAGCGCTGTGCTCCCCATTGTGCAGGAACTGCTCACATCGCAGAAGCTTTCAGGATAATTTGCGATCGTGACGGTCGTGGTGCAGCATATAAAAGGTAATATGACACCAATACCCCATTAGGTATAAGGGAATTATGAAGGCTCCATTGATCACGGTTGACAACCTCTGCATGGATTTCGATGGCCAGAGGGTACTCAAG
>Ga0315281_10012462_pt1 | contig 11574 bp, 14 predicted proteins | sample YL17G07_0_MG_FD_204540 | JGI IMG/M metagenome (GOLD analysis project Ga0315281, IMG submission 204540) | Sediment microbial communities from Yellowstone Lake, YNP, Wyoming, USA - YL17G07_0 | ecosystem: Environmental > Aquatic > Freshwater > Lake > Sediment | place: USA: Wyoming | collected... | reverse complement strand
TCCCGAAAATCTGCGCCTGGTTCATTATTTGGAAGAAAGCTTAAAGGCCAAAGCTCTTTTTCATAAAGACAAAGAATACGTCATTAAAGACGGGAAGATCGTGATAGTGGACGAATTTACCGGACGGCTTCTTTTCGGCCGGCGTTATAACGGCGGCCTCCACCAGGCGATAGAGGCGAAGGAGGGGGTCAATGTTCAGGAGGAGTCCAAAACCTACGGCAAGATTTCCATCCAGAATTATTTTCGGATGTATAAAAAAATCTCCGGCATGACCGGGACGGCGCAGACATCCGCCGAGGAATTCGCTAAAGTTTACAAATTGGAAGTCATAAGCATCCCGCCTAACCGACCGGTCGTGAGAAAAGACGAATCGGATCTTATTTATAAAACTGCCGCGGCAAAATGGACCGCGGTAGTAGAGGAGGTAAAAAGCCGTTGCGAAAAAGGGCAACCGGTTCTTTTGGGCACAACCTCCATCGCCAAAAACGAACTTTTGGACACCCTGCTTTCCCGAGCCGGAGTTCCGCATGAGACATTGAACGCCAAAAATAATGAACGGGAAGGCGCCATCATCGCCCAGGCCGGAAGGAAAAAAGCCGTCACGGTCGCGACCAATATGGCCGGCCGGGGTGTGGATATAATTTTGGGCGGCAACCCGCCCAAAGCGGAAGAAGCGAAAGAAGTTAAAAATCTCGGTGGTCTGCACGTGATAGGAACCGAAAGGCACGAAGCGCGGCGTATAGACAACCAACTTCGCGGCCGCGCCGGCCGGCAGGGTGACTCCGGATCTTCGCAATTTTTTCTGTCTTTGGAAGACGACCTTATGCGCATATTCGGCGGAGATCGCATAAAAGCGCTTATGGACAGATTTAATCTTCCCGACAACGAGCCAATAGACATGCCGCTGGTTTCCAAAGCGGTAAAAGAAGCCCAGGCGAAAGTGGAGGGGGCGAATTTCGACATGCGAAAACACCTTTTGGATTACGACGATGTTTTAAATAAACAGCGCGCCGCGGTCTATAAGCGCCGGCAGGAACTTCTCCAGAGTTTCAACCCCGAGACACTGAGCGAAATGATTTTTGAGGCCGCCAAGGATTATTTGGAAAAAATCTATCCGCAATTCCAGACGGAAAATTTAACGTTAGGAGCGAAAAGGCCGGACCTTAAGAAATTTTTGGAGGAAGCAGGGTTCATGAATAAAGAAAATCCCTTTCCGGAAGAAGCGGACCTAGAGGCACTTATAGAAATTGCCAAAAAACGTTCCGACGAATCCGCAAGGAATCCTTTAGCCATAAATCAGATGCTAGGGCTACTAGATATGCTGTGGATGAACCACCTGGAGGATCTGGACGCGCTTTCCGAGTCCATTGGCCTCAGGGCCTACGGCCAGCGTGACCCGCTCGTTGAATACCGGCAAGAGGCGCATAAGCTTTACCGCGGATTCTGGGATAATTTTAACGGCTGGCTGTTCCTGAATATTTTCAAGCTTCCGAAAGACGGAGAAAGAGAGGTTCAGAAGAAGGAAGTTAATACCGCTAAATTTATACCTTCTTCGGGCAGCCAGGAAGTCGGCCGAAACGACCCTTGCCCGTGCGGGTCCGGAAAGAAATATAAAAAATGCCATGGAGCGTGAGAAATAAGTTATAATTATCCTTATGAAAAACTCCACACTTAAAAAAATCGTTTGGCCGGCAATTCTTTTGATTGCGGTCGGACTTATCGTTTGGGCGGCTATAATTTTGCCGAACAAACCGGATAAACTAGATGGTTTCGCCACCTGTCTTAAAGACAAAGGGGCGACCTTTTACGGCGCTTTTTGGTGCCCTCATTGCCAGAATCAGAAAGCGTTATTCGGTCGTTCCGAGCGGTTACTTCCGTACGTGGAGTGCTCCACGCCGGATGGACAAAGTTCAACCCAGATTTGTATAGATAGAGGCGTCAAAAGCTACCCAACCTGGGAATTTAAAGACGGGTCGCGTTTAACCGGAGAGATTCCGCTTGAGGACTTGGCTTCCAAAACCGGCTGTGTTTTGCCAAAGGAGTAAATGAGTTTACTCGCCCAAAGCGTCACGCATATTTTAGGCATCGGAACTTTTTTGGCCGACATTCTTATAATCGTTTTTCTGGTTCTTCTGCTTCTTCGGAAAAAACGGCATGAAAATCCGCGGTTGCACAGGGCGCTGGATATTCTAGAAGGGAAAGCGATAGTGCTGGCTTTCGCCCTTACATTAACCGCGACACTATCCAGCTTGTTTTATTCGCAAATAGCAGGTCTTCCGCCCTGCAGTTTATGCTGGATACAGCGTATTCTTCTTTTTCCCCAGGTTCTAATATTGGGAATCGCCTGGTGGGTTGAGTCGCACCGCCTAATTAAATACAGCTCGGGTTTTTCGGTTCTCGGCATGATTGTCTCCGCCTATCAATCCTATCTGCAATTCGGCGGGAGCAATCATATTTTTTGTAATGCTTTGGGCGGAATTGTTTCCTGCGCTCAGCGTTATTTCCTGGAACTCGGCTATATAACCATGCCGATCATGAGCTTCACCATCTTCGCCCTGCTTTTTATTCTGACTTTCCATTTTCACAAGGCAAAACGTTCGGAGATTTCTTAACGTATTTTGACTTTAACAATTTTCAGGACTACATTGAGGGTGCTATAGGGGCCGGAGACGGCGCCTATTTGGCATATACGATGCAGAAATTCCAGATAATTTCCAAAAATACACCGGCCGGCGACCAGCCAAGGGCGATAAAAGAGCTTGTTTCGGGGTTGAAGGACGGCCTTCGCCACCAAACACTTTTGGGTGTAACCGGCTCGGGAAAAACATTTACCATGGCCAATGTTATTCGAGATATACACCGGCCGACTTTGGTTATCGCCCACAACAAGACACTTGCCGCCCAGCTCTGTAATGAGTTTCGGGAACTCTTTCCCAAAAATTCGGTAAATTATTTCGTTTCTTATTACGACTATTACCAGCCGGAAGCATATATGCCGGTTTCCGATACCTATATTGAAAAAGAAGCGATGATAAACGAGGAGATTGATAAGCTCCGTCACGCGGCAACGACCGCTCTTTTGACCAGGCGCGATGTTATCGTGGTCGCCTCCGTTTCGTGTATCTACGGCCTCGGCGCGCCGGAGACATACGCGGAAAATATCTTGCATTTCAAGGTAGGAGATAAGCTGGACAGGAAAGAATTAGTCAGAAAATTAATATCCATGCAATTCACGCGCACGCCGAGCGATTTGAAGCGTGGAAGTTTTCGCCTGCGCGGGGATAATTGGGAAATTATGCCTCCGGATAGGGAACTCATCTACAATTTCAAACTTAATAACAATGTTATAGAAAAGATCTACGAATTTATGCCGGTTGAAGGATTCCGGCCGGGAATCACGCCGGAACTTAAGGAAATCTATATTTCTCCCGCCAAACACTTTATAACCGCAGTGCCGGACAGGGAACGAGCCATAAAAGCCATTAAAGAAGAATTAAAAGAGCGGCTTAAGAAATTTGAGAGCAAAGGCAAGCTTCTGGAAGCGGAACGATTGGAACGGCGCACTAAGTTCGATATCGCGATGATACGCGAAGTCGGTTACTGCCACGGGATAGAAAATTATTCCCGGCATCTCTCGGGACGGGCCGAGGGTGAGCCGCCAGCAACGCTTTTGGATTATTTCCCGAAGGATTTTCTGACCATCATAGACGAATCCCACGTGACCATTCCGCAGATACAAGGGATGTATGAGGGCGACGCTTCGCGCAAAAAGACGCTCATAGAATACGGGTTCCGCCTGCCCTCCGCCGCGGATAACCGACCGCTCCGGACGGAAGAATTTAAAGAACGGGTCGGCCAAATGGTTTTTACGACCGCCACCCCCGGTCCATACGAAAAAAAAGTTAGCGAAAAGATAGTGGAGCAGATAATTCGGCCAACCGGGCTTATTGACCCTCGGCTCACTATTTTGCCGGCTAAGGGCCAGGTTCAAGATTTGATTCCTCGCATAGAAGAAAGGGTAAAACTGAAGGAACGGGTATTGGTCACGACCCTTACCAAGAAAATGGCCGAGGATCTTTCGGAATATTTAAGCGAAAGGAAGATAAAAGTTAATTATCTCCATAGCGACGTAGAGACATTGGAGCGCATCAAAATATTAACCAACCTCCGCAAAGGCAATTTTGACGTATTAGTCGGCGTGAATCTCTTGCGCGAAGGGTTGGACCTTCCGGAGGTTACGCTAGTGGCTATTTTGGACGCCGACAAAGAGGGATTCTTGAGGAGTGAAACATCGCTTATCCAGACCATCGGCCGGGCGGCCAGAAACGTTCGTGGAGAGGTTTTAATGTACGCGGACCATATGACCGGTTCCCTGGACCGGGCCATAAAAGAAACCGAACGCAGGCGAAAAATTCAAGCGGCCCATAATAAGGAGCACAACATAACTCCAACGACCGTAGTTAAAGCTATTCACGACATTTTGCCTATAGACGAAATATTGGAACTGGAGACAAGACCCATTCCGCGCTCCAAGACCGCCATGCTTAAACTTATTGCCGCCAAAGAGAAAGAAATGAAACTGGCCGCGCATGAACTGGATTTTGAGTTGGCCGCCGTTTTGCGGGACGAGGTACGGGAGCTTATGAAAAAAGTTAATACGTTCGGGAAAGGGAGGGTTAATAAAAAAGAAAAGAAAAAAGCCGGAAGTTAATCCGGCCTCAGACGATTAGGATGGGAGGAACGCCCCGTCGGGACTCCACATGCCATCTCCGCCGCGATAGCAGTAGATTTCGACGATCTTCTCCGCATGCACGGTGCCCTGGAAATCGATATCAAACCCGTTCTTTTCGCAGAAGGCCTTCCTGCAGTCATAGACGTTAGCGTAGCCGTCTCGGAGGATGGCCTCGATTAGAAAAAGCTTGTATCTCGTTTCCAGAAAAAAGAGGTCATTGTCGTTTTCGAGCCGCTTTTTGTACTGTTCACATTTTCGCTTGAGCGCATCGATCCAGGCAGGGTTATTCGGTTTGCAGATACAATCCTGCCTGCGGGGAGTGGGCTCCAGTTCCTTGGGCGGGGTCCACTTCGGCGCCTTGGCCCGCAATGTCTCCCCCAAAAACTCCGCGCGATTGGCCCGTCGGTTTGCAGCTTTAGACACTTTCTTTGACCTCCTTTATTTTGAATTGGAACGCTGGCAAGATGATGCATCTAAAATCATAATTTGTCAAATTGAATTTTTCCGAGTTAAATTAATAAATATGGACAGAAAACATAAAACTTCCTGGGGAGGCGTTGCCAAGTGGTACGAAGAACTCTTGGCGGGCGAAGGCACATATCAGAAAGAAGTTATTTTGCCGAATCTTCTGCGGCTATTAGATGTGAAAAGGGGAGAGACAGTTCTGGACCTTGCATGCGGGCCGGGATTTTTCAGTAAAGAATTTATCAAAAAAGGAGCGAAGGTCGTCGGCGTGGATATCTCGGGCGAGCTTATTGAAATCGCCAGGCAGTCCGCCGTCGGAGCGGAATTTTATGTTTCTTCCGCGGAAAAACTGCCGTTTATAAAAACGGGGAGTATCGATAAAGCCGTTATTGTTTTGGCGCTTCAAAACATCGAGGATGCGGGAGCGGTTTTAAAGGAATGTTCGCGGGTGCTTAAAAACGGGGGAACGGTAAATTTGGTTTTGAATCACCCGGCCTTCAGGAATCCCAAAGTTACATCCTGGGGATATGACGAGAAAAATAAAATCCAATATCGACGGGTAGACGAATATCTCTCCGAATCAAAAGCGAAAATACAGATGCATCCGGGGGATGACCCGCGTGATGTAACACTCTCCTTCCACCGCCCGCTTCAGTATTACTTCAAGCTTTTCGCCAAAGTCGGTTTCACGGTAGCTCGGCTTGAAGAATGGAATTCCAACCACAAAAGCCAGCCGGGACCCAGGGCTAAAGCGGAAGATTCGGCAAGGAAAGAAATACCCCTTTTTCTTTATATGGAAGCCAAGAAAACATGATCCATCGATTTATCGGCGCGTTTCCACTTGATGTGAAACAATTCTGGATTTCCGACGGCGAACTTGAGCACCAAGCGAGGGAGGTTCTGCGTCTTAAACCGGGCGAAGAAATAATTTTAAGCGATGGGAAAGGCAGGGAAGCGCGCGCGGAAATAATCTCTTACGACCGCAAAGCCATGGAAGTGAAAATTTTGGAAGTCGGCGAGGGAATTAATGAGCCCAAAGCGAAAGCGGTTCTTTACCTCGCGATACTAAAAAGAGAGAATTTTGAATTAGCTGTCCAAAAAGCGGTGGAAGCGGGTGTTTCTAAAATTGTGCCGATAATAACCAAGCGAACCATTAAGTTGGGTTTAAAAAAGGAGAGATTGGATAAAATCATCAAAGAGGCGGCAGAACAATCCGGTCGGAGCGTTTTGCCCGAACTCGGCGGAGAATTGAATTTTAAAGAAGCGGTCGCCGACGCTAAAACAAACAACCTTAATATCTTTTTTACACTCGGCGCCAAACCCCTGGATGCAAAAAAGGATTTGTCCGGTAAAAGCGTAGGCATTTTTATAGGCCCGGAAGGCGGTTGGGACAAATTTGAAACAGAGTCGGCTAAGGCGGCAAAGTTTGTTTTGGCAGGCCTCGGAAATCTTGTTTTACGGGCGGAAACCGCCGCGATAATCGGCGTTTACGAAACTTTGCGCTCGCGTGTGATATAATATTTCTATGGATGATTTCAAAAAGGAGGTAGAAAAGGTAGAGCGGGAGTTCGTATCCGAGGACCCGCGCCAATATCCGGTTCATCTCGGGAAGACAAAGGCCTCTTCGCTTTCCGGTTTTATTGCCGGAGCTATCTTCGCGAGCATTGTTTGGTACGCGGCCATTTTCATCTTTAAATTTATCTGCAGTTAAATGGTCAGGGTTTTTGTCGCTGTGCCCATATCTGCCGGGTTGCAGGCGGAGATTTTTAATTGGAGGAAAAGGTTAAAAAACCTTCCGGTTCGCTGGCTGGATGGCGAAAATTTACACATTACCCTCGTACCTCCCTGGTATGCGGAGGAAAATGATATACCAAAACTCGGCGAACTGCTCGGAGAAACCGCAAAAGGCAAGAAGGTTTTCAGGGTTATATTCCGCAATGTCAGTTTCGGGCCGGATTCGAAACGTCCACGCTTGATCTGGGCGGATGGGGACGCCGTTCCGGCAGCTAGTCGTCTGAAGGAAGACGCGGAAAAATTATTCGGAGTTAAAAGTGAATACCGACCGTGGAAAATGCACTTAACCATAGCCAGATTTAAAGAAGAAGATTTTGCTGGTTTTCCGCTAAAAAAGCTGGACGAAAAAGTTTCCTGGGAGATGGAGGCCTCTTCAGTTGTTCTTATGCAGTCGCACCTTTCTCCCCAGGGGGCGGATTACGAAGTATTGAAAGAAATAAAACTTGGCGATGGCTAATCTGGAAAGGGATCTAACCCAGCTTTTTAAGGACAAGTATGGAAATCATTGGCAAAAAGAATTTCTTAAAGACGCCGAGAGGGTAAGGCGCGGGGAACCCTTGGACTTCGTTATCGGCTGGATGCCGTTTCTAAACACACGAATTGATCTGTCTTACCGGCCGCTTATACCCCGTCCGGAAACGGAATATTGGACAGAAAAAGCTATTAAAGAAATTAAAAAACGGAAAAAACGGAAAGTTCTGGATATCTTTTCCGGCTCCGGAGCGATAGGTATCGCGGTGCTAAAAAATATTAAAAACGTCAAAGTGGATTTCGGGGAATTGGAACCGGCACTTGTGAGGCAGATAAAAAAGAATCTAAAAATAAACGGCATTTCTGCCGGACGGGCCAAAGTTTTCCGCTCGGATGTTTTTAAAAATATCGGTGGGAAATATGATTTCATTCTGGCCAACCCGCCGTATATTCCGCTTGCGCGCAAGGGAAAGGTCCACGCGTCGGTTCTTAAATATGAAAAGAACTCTTCACTTTGGGGAGGTAAAGATGGGTTATTCTTTATCAAAAAGCTTTTGGCAGGACTGAACTCGCATTTTTTGTCGGGCGGAGAGGCCTGGATGGAGTTTGACGCGCCGGAAAAACAGAAAATAGAAAATCTTATCCGTAAAAACGGGTTGCGGGGAGAATTCCTTAAAGACCAGTACGGAAAGTGGCGGTGTGTAATTATTCGGAGTAAACCCCTACACCTAACAAAAAATTTGCCGACCCAGAAGAAGCTTGTTTCACAGTAGGCGTGGGGGTAAAATGGATTTATGATTTCTTACGACTATTTCGCGAAAATAGAACTAAAGATCGCGAGGATTCTGGAGGCAGAGAAGGTGGAGAATTCCGATAAACTCATCAAACTTCAACTCTCCATGGGCGAGGAGTCAAGGCAGGTCGTGGCTGGCATAGGCAAAACCTACGCGCCGGAGGACTTAGTAGGCAAAGAAATCGTAATCGTCGCAAATTTGGAGTCCCGGAAGCTCATGGGCGAGGAGTCGAATGGCATGCTTTTGGCCGCTTCGGACGAGAATGGGCCGGTGCTCCTCGTGCCGGAAATTGAGGTCGCTCCCGGAACCGGAGTAAAATAAAAATGGAAGAATTCGAAAAAAAACAGGAACAACCGATAGAAGGGATATTGCCTAATTTCACCGTCATGGATGAAGAGGAGACGCGAAAATATTTGAAAGAGAACCTACCTTCCGGGATCCTGCCGGAAATGGTGGACCGGATGATAGGAAACGACGGAAAGTGGCACTGGCACCTGAGGCCGGAATATATAAAAGATGAAGAAAAAAGAAAACAATATGAGGCGGACCGAAAGGCCTGGCCTTAATGCCCAAGATTTTGGCGGAAAGAAAAAACGCGCCGCGAAAATAATCGCGATTCTGAAAAAACTCTTTTCGAAAGCGAAAATCGCACTTCATTATTCCGATAACTGGGAGCTTTTGGTCGCGGTACAGCTTAGCGCGCAATGCACGGATAAAAAAGTGAACGAAGTAACGCCGGCTCTTTTCAAGAAATATCCCTCTCTCTCGTTTTATGTAAAAGCGAAACCGAAAGAATTTGAGCAAGACATTAAGCCGACCGGATTTTATCGCAACAAAACGAAAAATATTCTATCCGCGGCCAAAGTCGTGAAAAGTAAATTCGGCGGAGAATTACCAAAAACTATGGCAGAGATGCTTACTATTCCCGGCATCGGCAGGAAAAGCGCGAACGTTATACTCGGAAACGCCTACGGTGTCGTGGAAGGCATTGCCGTGGATACGCATGTAATGCGCTTGTCCCAGAAACTAGGCTTAAGTTCGCACAAAGAGCCCGTAAAGATAGAACGCGATCTTATGGAAATAATTCCGAAGAAAGAATGGTTCGGATTCACTTACCGGCTTATAGATTACGGGCGGAAATTCTGTCCGGCCCGTCCACATAACCACGCCGAGTGTCCGTTAAAGAAATTCGAGAAGAATGGATCCCGTTAGAAATCTCGATTGCTGACGGGAGGTCTAAAGAAAGCGGCAAGTTGGTGCTAATATGAGAATCAATCAAACTATAACTCATAATTTCTAACGGGATGGATAAGATATTTCCTGTCTGGAAGCCGAAGGGTCCGACCTCTTTCGATATAATCCGAGAATTTCAGAGAGTCCTCGGCAAAAAAATAAAAATCGGTCATGCCGGAACCTTGGACCCTCTGGCATCCGGAGTTTTGGTTATTGCCGTCGGACGGGAGGCGACCAAGAAGATAAGCGAGGTTGTGGCAAAAGAAAAAGAATATCTGGCGGAAATTCACCTCGGGGCGACGAGCACCACTGACGATTCCGAGGGGGAGATTACCCAAAAAGACGCGGCTCCTCTTGAAAAAGGAGACGTAGTGACGGCAGTCAGGTCTTTTAGGGGTGTTATTCCTCAAACTCCGCCAATCTACAGTGCCCTTAAAATACAAGGGAAGCCGGCCTATAAGTTTGCCAGGGCCGGAAAAGAGGTGGAGATGAAGCCCAGAGAGGTCAAGATTTTTGAGGCGGAAGTTTTGGATTACAAATGGCCTATTTTGGATATGAGATTCGTGACCGGTCCCGGAGTTTATATCCGGGCGCTCGCGAGAGATATAGGCGAGAAGCTTGGCGTCGGCGGATATCTTTCTGATCTGGAGCGTGTTCGAGTTGGAAGTTTCACAAAAGAAAACGCGCTAAGCGCCGAGGAAGCGATACAGCAAATACAGAATGAAAAGCTTTAAAGAAAGAATTTCGGATGTGGTCAAAAAAATTCCCCGAGGGGAAGTTCTGACATACAAAGAAGTAGCGAAGCGCGCCGGGAAGCAGTACGCCTACCGCGCTGTCGGGAATATTTTGAGCCAAAACAAGGATCCCAAAGTGCCGTGCCACAGAGTAATCCGCTCGGACGGGAAAATCGGCGGATATAACGGAGCGTTCGGCATGAAGCGGGAATTATTGCGCGAAGAAGGATATCTTAAGTAAATTAACCCATGAAATTTAAGATATTAAAACAATCCAAGAAATCCAACGCCCGTCTGGGGGTTCTTAAAACCGCTCACGGAGAAATTGAGACCCCGGCGATGGTTCCCGTGGCAACACAGGGCGCGGTAAAAACACTTATGGCGGAGGACGTGGAGCGAACCGGCACTCAGCTATTGATAGCAAATACTTTTCATCTGCACTTAAAACCCGGGGAGGAGATTGTGAAAGAAGGCGGAGGACTCCACAAGTTTATGAATTGGAAACGACCGCTTATGACCGACTCCGGCGGGTTCCAGGTTTTCAGTTTGGGCTTCGGCAGAGAGTACGGGATGGGAAAAATTCTTAAAGAAAAATCCGCAGAAAAGGTGATAGAGGGGCAACAGCCGAAGCTTTTAAAAATCTCAGACGAGGGTGTGTTTTTTACCTCGCCCGTAGACGGAAAGAAAGTATTTCTAAACCCGACCAAGTCAGTCCGCATACAGGAATCGTTGGGCGCGGATATAATCTTCGCTTTTGACGAGTGCACTTCGCCCATAGCGGACCATGCCTATACCAAAAAATCGCTTGCGCGGACTCACGAATGGGCAAAAGAGTCGCTTGAATCGCGTTCCGCGGCGGGTCGCAAAAACCAAGCCATGTACGGAATTGTTCAGGGAGGAAAATTCAAGGATTTGAGACAAGCGTCCGCTAAATTTATCGGTTCATTGCCGTTTCATGGATTCGGCATAGGCGGGGAGTTCGGCGACGAAAAAAGAGTAATGACCGATATGCTCGGCTGGGTTTTCAAAGTATTGCCCGAGAAAAAGCCAAAACATCTTTTAGGCATCGGCTACTTGGAAGACATAAAAAATATAATAAAGTCCGGCGTGGACACATTTGACTGCATAGTCCCGACCCGGTTTGCCCGGCACGGCACGGCTTTCACGGCGGCGGGGAAGCTGGATATCGGGAAGGGCGCATTTATTCACGACACCAAGCCCCTGGACCCCAAATGCGGATGTGATGTGTGTAAAAATTATTCTCGTAGCTATATAGCGCATCTTTTTAAGGCAAAGGAGGTTTCGGCCCTGAGTTTGCTGACTTTCCACAATCTTTATTTTTTCAATTCGT
>Ga0315281_10012461_pt1 | contig 11575 bp, 11 predicted proteins | sample YL17G07_0_MG_FD_204540 | JGI IMG/M metagenome (GOLD analysis project Ga0315281, IMG submission 204540) | Sediment microbial communities from Yellowstone Lake, YNP, Wyoming, USA - YL17G07_0 | ecosystem: Environmental > Aquatic > Freshwater > Lake > Sediment | place: USA: Wyoming | collected... | reverse complement strand
AGGAAGCGGCGCAGTCTGTCGAATCCAGCGTGCGCGCCGAGGTGACAGGCGCCGAGGCGACGCTCAACTCGATCGCCGCTGAAGTGAATCCGGGAGAACCCTGGGCTATGGAGGCGTCGCCGCCCGTAGCGGAGGCGGTGCCGCGCGCGCCTGAAGTTGTGACCACGCTTGTGACCTCGAATGCGACCGCGGAAGCTGCGGTTGCGGGTGCGCACGTCGAAACGGGCAGCGAACCGGGCGCGCCGGGTTCGGCGGCTCCTGCAGCGGCCTTGCCGGCCGCTGCTGAGCAGAAGACCGCGGCTTAGACGCGGATGAGTTCGCAGGACACTTTCATATCGCATCTGATCGAGCTGCGCCAGCGACTGGTGCGCGTGATCGTCGCCGTCCTGGCCGCGTGCCTGTGCCTGCTCCCCTGGTCGCGCGAAATCTACGGGGTTCTCGCCCAACCGCTGCTGGCATCGCTTCCCGCGGGGGGGCAGATGATTGCGACCGACGTGATCAGTCCTTTCCTCGTTCCTCTCAAGGTCACCGTGCTGGTTGGATTCGTGGCCGTGCTGCCATACGTGCTCTACGAGGCCTGGGCTTTCATCGCTCCAGGGCTGTATGCCCACGAGAAGAGCCTGGTGCTGCCGCTGGTCGTCGCCAGCTTCCTGCTGTTCCTGGTCGGCATGGCGTTTGCCTATTTCCTGGTGTTCCCGGTGGTGTTCAAGTTCATGGCCTCGATCGCCCCGGAAGGCGTGGCGTGGATGACCGACATCGATAAGTACTTCAGCTTCGTGCTCACTACTTTCATTGCCTTCGGCGTTACCTTCGAGGTGCCGGTGGTCGTGATCGTGCTGGTGCGCAGCGGGCTGGTCTCGATCCAAAAGCTCAAAGAGGCGCGGCCGTACGTGATCGTCGGCGCCTTCGTCGTCGGCGCGGTGTTTACGCCCCCGGACGTGCTGTCGCAGGTGATGCTGGCCGTGCCCCTGTGGCTGCTCTACGAGACTGGCATCGTGCTCTCGCGGTTCATTTCGCGTCCTGCCGAGCCGTCGCAGGACGCTGCGTCCGCGGATGCGCAGGCGGTGCGCGACGATCCGGGCAAGGCCGACGGCGGAAAAATGGGGTCAGAGTAACTTTTTCTAGCTCGACGAGCTTGCCTGGTTGATCGTTACGAAAAAGTTACTCTGACCCCATTTTTCCATTTTTCTAAAGCGCCGGCGGAGGGCCGATGGCGGATCAGCGCCGCCGCTGCGCCGGTGGACGCTTGCCCACCTCAACCTGCAACTCGATTTCCTTCTGATCCCGCCGAAGCCTGACTGCCGCCCCCTTGCCAGGGGTGAGCCCGGCCACGATATTCAGCATCGCCGTCGGGTCGGTCACCGGCCTCGCGTCGATCGATATCAGGATATCGCCGGGTTTCACGCCTGCGCGGTCGGCCGGACTTCCCCTGAGCACACCGGCGATCAACGCGCCGGTGGTGGACGGCAGGCGGAACGACTCGGCAAGTTCGGGACTGATCTCTTGCGCCTCCACGCCGATCCAGCCGCGGGTCACGCTGCCCGTCGCGATGATCTGCTCCATCACCTGCTTGGCCGTCGACACGGGAATGGCGAAACCGATGCCCAGCGATCCGCCGGTGCGCGAGTAAATCGCGGTATTGATGCCGAGCAGGTTGCCGGCCGCGTCGGTGAGTGCGCCGCCGGAGTTACCCGGATTGATCGCCGCGTCGGTCTGAATGAAGTTCTCGTAGGTGTTGATCTGAAGTCCGCTCCGGCCCAGTGCCGAAACGATGCCCATGGTCACGGTTTGTCCGACGCCGAACGGATTGCCGATTGCGAGCACCACGTCGCCCACCTTCGCGTTCTCGGCTTGGCCGAAAGTGATGGCCGGAAGATCCGCTCTGTCTACCTGCAATACGGCCAGATCGGTCTCCTGATCGGTGCCGATCACCTTGGCGCGCAGTTTCTTCCCGTCCGCGAGCCCCACTTCGATTTCGTCCGCTGCCTCCACCACATGGTGGTTCGTGAGAATGTATCCCCGAGCGCTCACGATGACCCCGGAGCCCAGGCCCGAAGCGCGCTGCGATTCCTCGCCCCCGCGATCGCCGAAGAATCGCCGGAACAGAGGATCGTTCAAGAACGGATGCTGCGGGACCTTGACATCCTTGCTGGTGAATATGCTCACCACGGCGGGCGCGGCCCTGCGAACCGCGTCGCTGTAGGATCCGGCCCGGGTCGTGGCAAGCGTAGTCTGGGTGGATTGCTTGAGTTCGACGACCTGCGGGCCCTGCGCGCGCTGCGGCAGCCACTCGGGCTTGAGCGTGGTGAGCACGAACAGCACCGCGAGCGCCACGGTGGCGGTCTGCGCGAAGGTCAGCCAGAGTTTGCGCATGGGTTGGGCGGTTGGCGATAAGTTGAGACGCTAGAATGGGGGCGCCAACGGTCGAACTCAAGGAACCTCGTCATGCGTGGCGACCTATTGTCTCGCTACCTGTTGCGCCGCGACCTCGACATCCCGGGCCCATCCGATAAAACGCCTAAAAAACATGGAGTTGGACCAAAAAATTTGGCTCAGGGCTTGTGGTTTTGTTATAATGCCCCGCTTTTGAGCCTGTTCCTCCAGCAAAAGGTTCCCAATGAGCGATAAAGCGGAAGTCAACCGGGCGCGGCGCAACATTCTCATCGCGACCACCTGCGCCGGCGGCGCAGCGACGGTCGCGGCAGCGGTCCCGTTTGTTGCGTCGATGCTGCCCTCGGAGCGGGCCAAGGCGATCGGGGCGCCGGTCGAGGCCGACATCAGCTATCTCGCCCCCGGCGAAATGATGCGGGTCGAATGGCGCGGGCAGCCGGTATGGATCGTGCATCGGACCAAGGAAATGCTCGACGCGGTCAAGGCAACGGATGACAAGGTTGCCGACCCGAAGAGCGAGCGCAAGCCGTCCGAGCTGACGCCCGAATACGCGCGCAACGAGTTCCGGTCGATCAAGCCCGAGTACTTGGTTGTGGTCGGGATCTGCTCGCATCTTGGTTGTTCCCCGTCCGATCGCCTGAAGGCGGGTGCCGAGGCGTTCGATCCGGAATGGAAGGGCGGCTTCTACTGCCCCTGCCATGGCTCGCTGTTCGATCTTGCGGGACGCGTCTATAAGAACAAGCCGGCGCCGGATAATCTCGCGGTGCCGCCGTACACGTTCCTGTCGGACACCAAGCTCGTCATCGGCGAAGACAAGAAGGCGTAACCCATGGCCGCCACCGAAAAACAGCCCATCACCGGCGCCGGTCCGTTCAACGGCATCCTCACCTGGGTCGATGAGCGGTATCCACTCATGTCGACCTGGAAGGCGCATCTCGCCGAGTACTACGCGCCGAAGAACTTCAATTTCTGGTACTACTTCGGCTCGCTAGCGATGCTGGTTCTGGTCACCCAGATCGTCACCGGTATCGTCCTTACGATGCACTACAAGCCGGACGCGGCGCAGGCGTTCGCCTCGGTCGAATACATCATGCGTGATGTTCCCTGGGGCTGGTGGATCCGCTACATGCATTCGACCGGCGCCTCGGCCTTCTTCATCTGCGTCTACCTGCACATGTTCCGGGCGATGCTGTACGGCTCGTACCGAAAGCCGAGGGAGCTATTGTGGATCTTCGGCATGCTCATTTTCCTGTGCCTGATGGGCGAGGCGTTTTTCGGTTATCTGCTGCCGTGGGGCCAGATGTCGTACTGGGGCGCCCAGGTGATCGTGAACCTGTTTGCCGCGATCCCGATTATCGGGCCGGACCTCGCGATCTGGATCCGCGGCGACTACGTGGTGTCGGACGCGACGCTCAACCGCTTCTTCGCCTTCCACGTGATCGCGGTCCCGCTGGTGCTGGCTGGACTGGTGGCCGCGCACCTGCTGGCGCTGCACGAGGTCGGCTCCAACAACCCCGACGGCATCGAGATCAAGAAGAACAAGGATCCGAAGACCGGCATTCCACTGGACGGCATTCCTTTCCATCCGTACTACACGGTGAAGGACATCTTCGGTGTGGCAGTGTTCATATTTGTGTTCGCGGTGTTCGTGTTCTTCGCGCCTGAATTCGGGGGCTATTTCCTCGAGTACAACAACTTCATCGCGGCCGATCCCCTGAGAACGCCGCAGCACATTGCGCCGGTGTGGTACTTCACGCCCTACTACTCGATCCTGCGCGCCGTCACGGTCAACTTCTTCTGGATCGACGCCAAGGTCTGGGGCGTGATTGCGATGGGCGTTTCGGTGATGATCTTCTTTCTGCTCCCCTGGCTGGACCGCAGTCCGGCGAAATCGATCCGCTACCGGGGCCCGATCTACAAGACCGCTCTTGCGGTTTTCGTGGTGTGCTTTTTCATCCTCGGCTATCTCGGCACGCAGTCGGTGACCGAAGGCAGGACGCTGGTGGCGCAGATCTGCACCGTCCTCTATTTCCTGTTCTTCCTGCTCATGCCCTGGTACACGACGATCGACAAATGCCAGCCTGAACCTGAGCGGGTGACGAAATGATGAAAAGGCTCCTGCTCGCCTGCGTCCCGTTTGTAATGGGTATTTCCGCGCCTGGGATCCTTGTTGCGCCGCTTTCGTTAGGGCTCGTGGTGCCGCTCGCGGCATGGGCATCCGAGGCCGAGATCAGGCTCGAGTCGGCCCCGATCGATGTGCGCGACGCGGCGAGCCTGCAGGCTGGCGCGCGGACATTCGTAAACTACTGCCTGAACTGCCACAGCGCCTCACTGTTGCGCTACAACCGGCTGAGGGACATCGGACTCACCGAGCAGCAAATCAAGAACAACCTGATGTTTACCGCCGACAAGGTCGGCGAGATGATGAACATCGCCATGACCAAGAAGGACGCTTCGGACTGGTTCGGGCCTGCGCCGGATCTGTCGCTGATAGCGCGCTCGCGCGGCTCCGATTGGCTCTGGAGCTATTTTCGCGGCTACTACCGGGATCCCGCCAGCCCGACAGGCTGGAACAACACGGTGTTCCTGGGCGTCGGCATGCCGCACGTCCTCTGGGAACTCCAGGGCGACCGCGTGCTGATCGAAGAGGTAAGCAAGGACGTGGCGGGCCTGGCGGTCAAGGACAGACACGGCAACGTGATCAAGAGTGTCAGGTTCGAGACTGTCAGGCGGGGCACGCTCTCGCAGGTCGAGTACGACACCGTGGTACGCGACCTGGTCAATTTCATGACTTGGATGGCCGAGCCCAACCAGGTGCTGCGCAAGCAGGTCGGGATCTGGGTGCTTTTCTTCCTCGCCATCCTGGTTGCGCTCAGCTATGCGCTCTACAAGGAATTCTGGAAGGACGTCCACTAGTCTTACGGCCGCCGCAAGGGCGTGGCGGTGGCATCCGCTGCTCCTTTGTTCTTCTGCTGGTCCGTCCAGATATATTGAAGGCTAACGCCGATGGCAAGAGGTAACACGCCATGATGAACCTGTATTCCGGAACCACCTGTCCGTTCTCGCAGCGCTGCCGCATCGTGCTGTACGAGAAGGGCATGGACTTTCAGATCATTGATGTGGACATGTACAACAAGCCGGAGGACATCGCGGTGATGAATCCGTACAACCGGCTGCCCGTGCTGGTCGAGCGGGACCTCATCCTGTACGAGTCCAACATCATCAACGAGTACATCGACGAGCGCTTTCCGCATCCGCAGCTGATGCCCGCCGATCCCGTGATGCGCGCGCGCGCGCGGCTGTTCCTGTTCCAGTTCGAGGTAGAGCTTTTCAGTCAGATCGAGGTGCTGGAGCACGGCAACCAGAAGCAGCAGGACCGCGCGCGCCAGCATGTGTCCGACCGTCTTACGCAGATGGTGCCGGTGTTCGCCAAGCAGAAGCACATGCTCGGCGACGAGTTTTCGATGCTCGACGTGGCCATCTCGCCGCTGCTGTGGCGTCTGGACTACTACGGGATCTCGCTGCCGAAGTCGGCTTCGCCTCTGATGAAGTACGCCGAGCGTCTGTTTTCCCGTCCTGCATTCATCGAGGCGCTGACGCCTTCGGAAAAGGTGATGCGCAAATGACGCGAAGCCGCGAATCATCCTGAGCGCAGCGAAGGATCTCCCGACGGAGAAGGATCTGAATGTATATGAATGCGATAAGCAGATTCTTCGCTTCCCCGAGAATGACAGTACCGCGCTGATGTCCGAGCCGACCTCCACCAAGCCCTACCTGCTTCGGGCGATCTACGAGTGGTGCGTGGACAGCGGCTTCACGCCCTATGTCTCGGTCGTGGTCGACCCGCAGACGCGGGTGCCCATGGAGTACGCGCGCGACGGGGAGATAGTGCTGAATATCGGGCCGCTTGCCACTTCACGCCTGCTGATGGGAAACGATTTCATCGAGTGCACCGCCCGGTTTTCCGGGGTGGCGCGCGAGCTGCTGATTCCGGTGACCGCGGTTGCGGCGATCTACGCGCGCGAGAACGGACATGGCATGTCCTTCGAGGTCGACAAAAACGCCGTATCCGGAGAGGTGAAAGATCAGGCAGGAGAGACAGGACCGGCCGGCGTGCCCGAACCGCCCAAGCCGCCCGGCGGAAAGCCGACGCTGCGCCGGATCAAATAGTCCTTTTTTTCATGGGGTCTTTCGGCGCCTCCGCCCAATGCTGGCGCGATCCGCATACAGCGCTTTTCACTGGGGGAACCAGACTGTAGAATCCGCCTGCCTTCTGCGGCAGTCCGCTCATGTCCGGGGTCCCGCCGGTGCCGGGCGGGCAAGTGCGAAATGCCGGAACTGATGCCCTTGAGGGGAGTGGTATTGAAGCCTACAGACATTCTCTCGCCTGATTACTTCCACAAGGTTGTCGATTGCCAGTGGGCCTGTCCGGCCCATACGCCGGTTCCCGAATACATACGGATGATCGCCGCGGGCCGCTACGGCGATGCCTACATGGTCAACTGGAAATCAAATGTTTTTCCAGGCATTCTGGGTCGAACCTGCGATCGTCCGTGCGAGCCCGCGTGCCGGCGCGTCCGCGTGGAAAAAGAGCCGGTCGCCATCTGCCGCCTGAAGCGCGTCGCGGCCGATTACAAGGAGGACATTCGCGACCGGCTGCCGGCGATTCCGAAGCGAAAGAACGGCAAGCGCGTTGCGCTGATCGGTGCGGGGCCTGCCTCGCTCACGGTCGCGCGCGATCTTGCGCCGCTCGGCTATCACGTCGTGATCTACGACGGTGATCCGCACGCGGGCGGCATGATGCGCTCGCAGATCCCGAAATTCCGTCTACCCGATTCGGTGCTCGACGAGGAGGTGGGCTACATCCTGGGCCTGGGCATCGAAACGCGTTTCGGCGAGCGCGTCCAGAGCATGAAGGCGCTGCTGGAGGCAAAGGGAAATGATGCCTATGACGCGGTCTTCGTAGGCTGCGGCGCGCCGCGCGGGCGAGATCTGGACGTTCCGGGTCGCAGGGAAGCCGCGACCAACATTCACCTTGGCATCGACTGGCTGGCGAGCGTTTCCTTCGGGCACACCACGAGCATCGGCAAGCGAGTCCTCGTGCTGGGTGGCGGCAATACCGCCATGGACTGCTGCCGCTCCGCGCGCCGCCTGGGCGGCGAGGAGGTCAAGGTGGTTGTGCGCTCCGGATTCGAGGAAATGAAGGCCTCGCCCTGGGAGAAGGAGGACGCCGCGCACGAGGGCATTCCCATTTTCAACTACCTGGTGCCGAAGTCGATCACCCACGAAAACGGGCGCCTTACGGGCATGGTGTTCGAGAAGGTAAAGGCGGTCTACGACGAGCACCGCCGTCGCACCCTCATTCCCACGGGCGAGCCCGATGTGCACATGGAGTGCGACGACGTACTGGTCGCCGTCGGCCAGGAGAATGCATTCCCCTGGATCGAGCGTGACGCCGGTATCGAGTTCGACAGGTCGGGCCTGCCCAAACTCGATCCCGCGACGCTGCAGTCGACGGTCGCGAACGTGTTCTTCGGCGGGGATGCTGCATTCGGCCCGAAGAACATCATCTGGGCGGTGGCGCACGGCCACGACGCGGCGATTTCCATCGACAAGCTGTGCCACGGCGAGGACGTGCGCGAGCGTCCGGATCCCATGACCAACCTGCTGTCGCAGAAGATGGGCATACACGAGTGGAGTTACGACAACCAGGTTTCGCTCGACAAGCGCTACCGCGTTCCGACCAAGGACAACAAGGTCGTCCTCAGGGACATCAAGATCGAAGTCGAGAACGGCTACGACCCGAAGCTCGCCTTTGCCGAAGCCGAGCGCTGCCTGAACTGCGACGTGCAGACGGTGTTCACGTCCAAGCTGTGCATCGAGTGCGATGCCTGCGTCGACATCTGCCCGATGGACTGCATCACCTTCACGCGCAACGGCGAGGAGCAGGATCTGCGCGCCCGCCTGAATGCGCCGGCGAAGAACAAGAGCCAGGACCTCTACGTTTCCGGCCCGCTCAAGACGGGCCGCATCATGGTCAAGGACGAAGACGTCTGTTTGCACTGCAGCCTTTGCGCCGAGCGCTGTCCCACCGGCGCATGGGACATGCAGAAATTCCTGTTGGAAATGACTCACGCGGGGCCCGCATGCCGCAGCCGATCGAAAGAATTAACGACTTCGTAATCAAGTTCGCCAACGTCAACGGCTCGGGGTCGGCCTCGGCGAACATGCTGTTTGCCAAGGCTATCCTGCGTATGGGCGTGCCGGTGAGCCCCCGCAACATCTTTCCGTCCAATATCCAGGGGCTGCCGACCTGGTATGAGGTGAGGGTGTCGGAGAAGGGGTATCTCGGGCGGCGCGGCGGTGTGGACATGATGGTGGCCATGAACCCGCAGACCTGGGACGAGGACCTGAAGGAGATCGAGCCGGGCGGCTATCTGTTCTACGATTCGACCAAACGCCTGCCCAAGTCCAAGTTTCGGGACGACATCTCGGTGATCGGCATGCCGCTCACCGAGATCTGCAACGAAAGCTACACCGACGCACGGCAGCGGCAGCTGTTCAAGAACATCATCTGTCTGGGCGCTCTCTCGGCCCTTCTGGACGTCGATCCGAACGAGATCGCGCAGCTGATCGGAGAGCAGTACAAGGGCAAGGAGGCGCTGCTCAAACCCAATGTGCATGCGCTGCAGATGGGGCGTGATTACGCGCTGGCACAACTGAAGTGCCCGATCAGGCTGCGCGTGCGGCGTGCCGAGCAGGTTGGCAAGCGCATTTTCATCGACGGCAACAGCGCGGCCGCGCTCGGCGCGGTGTACGGCGGTGCGACCGTTTGCGCCTGGTATCCGCTGACACCATCCTCGTCGGTGGCGGAGGCTTTCACGCGACACTGCAAGCGTCTGCGCACGGAGCCGCAGACGGGCAAGAACCGCTATGCCATTGTCCAGGCCGAGGACGAGCTTGCCTCCATCGGCATCGTCATCGGTGCGGGGTGGAACGGCGCGCGCGCCTTCACCGCGACCTCCGGGCCGGGCATCTCGCTCATGACCGAGTTTGTCGGGCTGGCCTATTTTGCGGAGATCCCGGCTGTCATCATCAACGTGCAGCGAGGCGGGCCTTCCACCGGCATGCCCACGCGCTCCCAGCAGTCCGACATCCTGTCCTGCGCCTACGCCTCGCATGGCGACACCAGGCACCCGCTGCTGTTTCCGGAGGATCCGGGCGAGTGCTTCGAGATGAGTGCGCAGGCGTTCGACCTGGCGGACCGGCTTCAGACGCCGATCTTCCTCATGACCGATTTGGACATCGGCATGAACGAACGGTTGTGCGAGCCCTTTGCCTGGGATGATTCCCGCCGCATGGATCGGGGCAAGGTGATGACCCGCGAGATGCTCGAGGCCGGTACGGAATTCGGCCGTTACCTGGATGTGGACGGCGACGGCATCCCGTTCCGCACCTATCCGGGGGCGCACCCGACGCGCGGCGCGTACTTCACGCGCGGCACGACCAAGGACCGCTACGCGCGCTACAGTGAAGAGGGCCCGGTCTATGTAGACAACATGCAGCGTCTCCTGCGCAAGTTCGAGACGGCGAAACAACTGGTTCCGAAGCCCCAATTGCGCCCGGCCAGGCAGGCCACCCGGTTCGGCGCGATCTATTTCGGATCCACCAGTCCAGCCATGTCCGAGGCGCTGGATTTGCTCGACGAGCGGGGGCTCCACGTCAATGCCCTGCGCGTGCGTGCCTTCCCGTTCAGTGACCAGGTGAGCGAGTTCATCGCCGGGCACGATCAGGTGTTCGTCGTGGAGCAGAACCGCGACGCGCAGCTGAGGATGATACTCATAAACGATTGCGCGGCCGACCCCGCCAAGCTGCTGCCGGTGTTGCACTACGACGGCACGCCGATCACGGCCCGCTTCATCGTGGGCGAAATTGCCGCGAAACTCGGCATCCCCAACGTCGCTCCGCTCAGGAAGGCCGCATCGTGACTTATCTCGCCAAGCCGAAGCTCCATCATCCCTCGTTGCCGGCCAACAAGCTGGGCTACACCCGGCGCGACTACGAGGGCTCGATCTCCACGCTGTGCGCCGGATGCGGCCACGACTCCATCAGCGCAGCCATTGTGCAGGCCTGCTTCGAGCTCGATATCGAGCCCCACCGCGTTGCCAAGCTCTCGGGAATCGGCTGCTCCTCCAAGACCCCGACCTATTTTCTGGGCAATTCGCACGGCTTCAACAGCGTGCACGGGCGGATGCCTTCGGTGCTCACCGGGGCCAATCTGGCAAACCGGGACCTCATCTACCTGGGCGTATCCGGAGACGGAGACTCCGCATCCATCGGATTCGGCCAGTTCGCGCACAGTGTGCGCCGCGGCGTCAACATGGTCTACATCGTCGAGAATAACGGCGTCTACGGCCTCACCAAGGGGCAATTCTCGGCCACCGCGGACCGAGGTTCCAAGAGCAAGCGAGGCGTGACGAACACGGATGCGGCGATCGACATGGTGAGCATCGCGCTCCAGATGGGGGCCACTTATGTCGCACGCAGTTTTTCCGGAGACAAGGCGCAGCTCGCGCCTCTGATCAAGGGCGCGATCCGGCACCGCGGGGCGGCCTTCATCGACGTCATCAGCCCCTGCGTCGCTTTCAACAATCACGCTGGCTCGACCAAGAGCTACGACTACGTTCGCGAGCATAACGAGGCGGTGAATTTTCTGGATGTCATGATCGGGCGCGAGCCGATCACGACCCAGTACGCGCCGGGCGAGTTGCGCGAAGTCGCGCAGCACGACGGCTCGGTGCTTCGGCTGCGCAAGCTTCAGGAGGACTACGACCCGAGCAACCGCGTCGCGGCGATGAACACCCTGCAGGAGCGAGCGGCGAAGGGCGAGATCGTCACCGGGTTGCTCTACGTCGACCCCGATCCGACGGACCTGCACGCGCATCTGAACACGGTCGAGACGCCGCTCAATCAGCTTGGCGAGCATGAGCTGATTCCGGGCGCCGAGGCCCTTGAACACCTCAACTCGGCATTGCGCTAGTGTACCGAGTCCTTAATTCAGTGATGATTTCTATCGCTGTCATTCCCGCGAAACTTGTCCCCGCGAAAGCGGGGAGCGGGAATCCAGAATGTTGAAACGCGACTGGATTGCGGCTCGTGCCTGCTTTGCGGGCTTGGCCGGAAT
>Ga0315281_10012460_pt1 | contig 11575 bp, 12 predicted proteins | sample YL17G07_0_MG_FD_204540 | JGI IMG/M metagenome (GOLD analysis project Ga0315281, IMG submission 204540) | Sediment microbial communities from Yellowstone Lake, YNP, Wyoming, USA - YL17G07_0 | ecosystem: Environmental > Aquatic > Freshwater > Lake > Sediment | place: USA: Wyoming | collected... | reverse complement strand
ACAGGATAGGTCGTGCCGTATCCGAGGGCTCCGGAAGGGGGCTCTTTAGGAACATGTAACACTAATTCTACTTTTCCATTCGAATAAACACGCCATACTTTTTTAACTCGATAATCATTTAGTAATACACATGATTCATTTTGTGCCACAGCAGAGAGCGGAATTAAAATTATTAATAAAAGTAAGTAGATTTGTATCTTCATTATTAGTTGTCCCTAGTCTACGTAAGATCCCCTTAGAATTAATCTTCCTTGCTAAGAAGATTAATCAACTTTCTTTACGTTTTTATCACCCACCTTGGGGTAGAGTTAATACCCTATCCCAGCACACAACTCTGCTGTCCCAAGTGCACACGATTCTACTACAAAAACCATATTTTGATCAATCTGTTTGATATTTGATGGGTTTTTATTTAAGATTATTTTAATTACCATAGAGTTCTTTGCAGCTTGGGGGTAGAATCATGAAGTCCTCCAAATCCTCGTTTACTTTCAAATCCTTTCAAGACTTAAAAGCATTGCTCGAAAATAAACCTTTTTCTTTCCCGGAGCGCCGTCATGCTGATCTCATAGATCATGAGGAGGAGCAGCGTCCCGAATTGGAGGAAGAGCTTTATAAGAAGGCCATGGAGGGCGTGAGGCCTATCTCAAGGGATAAATATGTTGAGAGAATTTTTCAAATGGAGCTACCCGAAAGTTCCAGGGATAAAGAGGATGCTGAGATTTTAGAGAAGCTCGCAGATCTTGTGAAATACGGAAGGGGGTTTAACGTTGCTGACACACCGGAGTATATCGAAGGCACAAGCTATGATGTTCATCCATCCGTTGCAAGACGGCTTCACCGGGGGGATTATTCCATCCAGGCATTTGTTGATCTTCATGGTCTCCTCGTAGAGGATGCAAAAGAAGTTTTTGAAAAATTCTTAAAATGGGCTGTCACTACTGGTAAAACGGGAGTTTTAATCATCCATGGCCGCGGTCTCTCTTCACCCTTCGAACCTGTTCTAAAGAGAAAGGTCGTAGAATGGCTTACCCGTGGTTCCTGGCGGAAATGGGTAGCAGCCTATTCAAGTGCAAGAATCTGCGATGGTGGGGCAGGGGCAACCTATGTACTGCTTAGGCCCCATCCTGTTTCGAAACGAATGAAGAGGAGGCGCGCTGCCGCCGGAAAATCCTGATCGGGAAGAAGAAGAGAAAGAGAAGGATAAGAAGCAGTACACGCTGATATACCTCAATGCCGAAATAAATCAAGAAGAACAAAAAGGCGCTTAATAGGATAAAAACGTGGATCCTTACTACGCCTTGGTAGATTGCTTTTAAGTTTAAACCAGGATTCCCAGCCAAGATAATCCCTCGTCTCGCAATAAAAGTCCCTAAGATCATCGGCCAGTAGTGGGTTATCAGATAGTCGAACACTACCATTTTATCGGCATTGATAAAACCATCAGGGCCGAAAAGATTTTGAGGTTCCATCTGGAGAAAAAAAGACATCAACAGCGCATGGACGGTATGGAAAAAAGTAAAGTGAAACCATGTAAAAGCACCAATCGCTATGCTTCCAGCCCCAATCAATATAACCGGCCAGGAAGCTATGGGATTCTTCGCATCTTTTGTCTTTGAGCCAAATGTTTTTGAACGAAAAAAGGCAGAGAGGGGGTCTCCCTTTTCATCCAGGTCTTCTTCTCGAAGAAGAGGAATTCCTGTTAAGTGGAGCAATGTTCGAAGGACAGATGAAATGATGACCACCCAGCCCGTAAGAAGACTTGAGATCCACAATCCCCAGCACAGTTCGTTGGATTGCCATTCAAACAGGAAGGCCATCGAGGCGGTTAGGCAGAAGGCAAGGATATCTAAAATGGGTGAATGGAGATTCATGATCGATGAAGGCTTGCTTGATGGATGACTTTATTTCAGATTAATAATGAGGCTCCTCACAGTTTCACGCTTTTTCTTCAAGAAGTTCGATGAAATTTGAAAATCTTTATTTTCCTGATAGATTTTATTTCGCAATAATAAATATTGTAAGTTAAGCAGCCTCAAATCCTCTGCAACTTGGTGATCACGCGTCAATTTATCTCTGGCCGATGAGAGACCCTTATTTTGAAGATAGGTCTCCCAGCGCTTAGCCAAAAGGTTTAACTGATCGATTGCATTTTTTAACCACTTCGAATAGGCATTGAGCTCTTTTTGTTCAGAAGGGGTTGTTTTCTTGGGCATTGGGTCGTCAGCGAGGGCTTTCAACTTTTCAATGGTCCCGCTCAATAGCGCAAGACGCTTTTCACTCAACATAACCTGTTCTGATATTCCTTTATCTGGCTGGGCTGCGTTTAGATCTTTGATGATACATAGGGCAGTAAATATGAACCACCCTAGGAGTGCGAATAGGAAAAAATTGAATTGTTTTATTCTTCTCATTTTATCCATCGCCACAAACTTTCCAAAACAACCTAATTTTATTTTCAAAATCATCTTAAGTCAATAAGGGTTTGTTTTTATTCTTTAAAAAATGCCTCCATTGCCTTAATTAATCCAAAGGTACCCATCTAAAATATGAAAGGATGAGATTGTATTTAGACGAGAGTGCCGGAAGGAGGTTTTTCGAGTTAGAGGACGAGTTAAGTGTTGAATGTCGAGACCCTTTATTTTCTCGTGGATACTGTAAAAAAAAGAGGAGAGGGGGATTTCAATCCCCCCCCCTCTCACAAGGATTAAAGAGGTTCAAGGCCCAATAGACGGGCGGGATTCTTCCTAGCCATCCAATTTATTTGGTCACTCGTGATTCCCAATTTTCCAAGGGACAGGATAAACTCTTTAAGTCCGTCTGTTGGCGTTGGGTTAAGATATTGGCCAAGGTCCGTGGCGAGGATACAGCGTTCTGCTCCGAGGGCCTTGATCGCCTGGGCGTACATTTCCATGGAAACGTGTCTCCACCCTCGCATCCATTCAAGATGAGCATTTGGTCCCATAAGGTAGGCGAGGTAAACATGCTCAATGAACGCTCCCATTTCGACACACCGTTTCATATCGTCGATGGACAGCTCTCCTGGAGATTGCATAGCATGGGTCACCAGGATTTTTCTAACCCCTTCCTCTTTGGCGGCCCTCACGACAGCTAATACTTCTTGGGGGGAGATATGACCGGTGGCGATGATGATATCGGCTTTTGCAACCAACTTTAAGATTTTTCTTAGGTCTGGAATTACATTTCCCGAGCCATCGATGACCCGGATCCCTCCTGCATCAGGTTTTTTGGCAAAGAAGGATTTATGATTGGCGGCATCATGGGTTGGCAACCAGACGATTTTTCCGAAGTTTCCAGTAAATTTAATCATGTTATCTACAGCCACGGGATTGATCCCGCCAACGGACTGGTTCAAGGTAATCCCGCCGAAGACTTCAATGCCGGTTATGACTTGCCTTACCAGATATGCCCGGTCGTTGGTGATAAATTCGTGATTCTTTGTGACCACCCCGCGCATTCACATCTCCTTTGCCTTCTGGGCTAAGTCGATATCATGCACGGTACGGGAAGCAACGTCAGGGGCTGCATGAACATGCATGTCGAAAGTTCCCACTAAAGGGTTTGCTGCAACGAGGGTAGGCATCTGCCCCATTGCTTTCCCTGTCACAGACATTGCGCCGATCAATCCTGCTACCTTCAAAAAGCTCCTACGGCTTAGTCCTCTTTTTTCAGATTTTTCATCCATGATTACTCCCTCCTTTCGAACTTACCTTGTAATATTCCTCCTGAATCTCTTAATTCTTTTTCACCTCCCCTCACCCGATTGACAGATTCAAGCCATAGAACCTATTACTGGACTCCCGGATTATGGGTCATTCTATTGCCAAAATAGTTCTTTCGTCAATCAAAATAAGCCTGAGGTATCCTTGAATTCAAGGGAATTCTCAATGTATCATTATTCTAAAGGAAAGGTTAATATGAAGTGCAGAAATCACCCTAACCGAGAAGCGATCGCGGCCTGTCAGATATACCAAAAGGGATTCTGTCAAGAGTGCTGTGAATGCCTCAACATTGATCATTGCTGTGAGTGCGTAGATCCAAAAGTTTACTGCAAGTTCAGAACCCAGTGCATCATTTGGGAGATGTCAAAGGATAGAAGGAAGGGAAAGGTCAGTGCTGATGGATCAATTGAATAATATATAAAAAGCGGGTTCTTACCTTTCACTAAGGAGGGCAAATGGACGAGAGGCTCAAAGAAGCTTTTCACAAAATTTATGAGGGCGAGGCCAAGGCTGCGTTGCGGCTAAAAATCTTTGCCAAGAAGGCGGATCAGGAAGATCTTCCTCAAATCGCCAAACTCTTTCGCGTGATCGGTTTCAGCGAAGAAATTCACGGTGAACGTGCTCTTCGGATGCTCAGGGAAATCAAAGACACCGATACCAATCTCAAAGAGAGCTTCCAGTCGGAAACCAGTATTGCAGGAGTGGCTTATGATCATTTTGTCGAGATTGCCGAGGAGATAGGGGATATCACGGCTTCGACTATATTCTCCAATTCCAAAGATGTAGAGGAAGGTCATGCTAACCTCTACAAAAAGGCGATCAACCACCTGATTGGAGAGAGGGAGACCACTTATTATGTGTGCCAAGTGTGCGGTTATGTGTCGGATGGGGTCTGTCCCGAGGTTTGTCCAATATGTTCAGCACCCAAGGAACAGTTTGTGAAATTTGAATGAAAAAAGGGGGCAAGCCATATAGAACCCCGCTCTTAAACGTTTGCCAATGCGAGTTTTTTCTTCTACCTTAGGCTATTTGTTCCGGCAATACGGATGCCAGATGCCTTCCTTGAGTAGGAGGCGGGTTGTATTATCGCCTGGTTGGGAAGGTTGTCCATGATCTAAATGAACAGGGATTTCCCCTTTCTGATAAATTTCATATTCTGGATCCCAGGGGAAAATAATAAGGGGTCCACTTGTTATCTTTGTAAGAATAGGGAGAATTGGCCGAATTTTCATATTTTTTAGCGATGTGAACACTTCATCAATGGTTTTGAATCGTAAAAGATCCTCAAGAGTTTTCAGGGTAGGGGGGCTGAGGAAAACCTCTCCCTTTAAATTCTCCTCAAGAGCTTTCTGAGGAGTTATCCAGATTCCAGCCGTCGTCTCCTTTCGATCGTGACTTGCCTCCTGTCCTGAAGGATATCGTGCAAGAAAAAAACGGGTATCAAACCGTTCAGATCGAGCCTCGGGTGTAATCCAATGGGCATAATAATGGAGCTGGTCCAGAGCGAATAAGAGTTTTTCTTTCTGTGCCATCTCACAAATGGTTAATCCACTTTTTTGGAGTGATTCTCGATAATGTAAAAACTTTTCCTGCTCATCTTGATTTCGTATCTGAAAAAGATTTCCTTCTTGATCGTAGGCGAGAAGGACTCCAGCTTCTTCAAAGAGTTCCCTGATCCCTGCAATCCAGTGTGCAAAACTCTCATCAGGAGAGAAAGTTCCCCCAAGAATCTTTTGAGCTTCGTCAAATGTAATTCCTTTGGAAAAGGAGCATATTTCTAAAGACCCATCGTCTCTATCAACTCTTCCACCCGGATAGACAAAATTTCCTCCCATGAAACTGCTTTTTTCATGTCGCTTGAGGAGAAAAACCTCGAACCCCTCAGATTTCTTATTTTTTAGAAGAATGACCGTTGATGCATTTTTTGGAACTGCTACCATGATTGAGACGTTCCTTAAGAGAGGCATTAGTCATTAAGTCATTCGGTCATTAAGTGATTTAATTATTGAATGACATAATGACTCAGTGACTCAATGACTAAAGGGTTATTCGATCCATCGTATAAATTTCTCAAGATTATCTCTTTGCGATTTAAATCGGTTGATGGGGATATTCGAATCTGGATATCCTAAAGCCACGCCAATTACCACATTTTTATTTTCTGGAATATTGAGCAGATCTTTGATCTCATCTTCGTAGGCGATGATTAAACCGATGGGACATGTCCACAACCCAAATTCATGAGCAGCCAGGACAAGGTACCCTAAGGCTATTCCGACATCCACCATGCGGGCTTTTGGAAAGGAGTCATCCAGGCAAATGAGGATGGCCACTGGGGCTCCATAAAAATTGCAACTTCCTTCATTAATATATTGGTCTATATTAACTCCCATCTCTTCGAAAAAGGGTTTCATCAATTCAAGGGTCTTGGCTCCTCTCTTCCCATATGTTTTAGGTAAGGGCTTGACGTTTCCGGGACTGCAGGCAATCTGTTTTTCCTTGTATGCCTTGATGAGCCTTCGGCCCAACCTCTCCTTTTCTTCTCCGGTGACGACAACAAATTCCCAAGGCTGGAGATTGATCGCAGAGGGAGCATGAATGGTTAACCTTAGAATCTCTTCAATCTTCTCTTTAGGAATTGGATCAGGTTTAAAAGCCCTGATGCTCTTTCTCTCCTTTATCACTTTGAGCAAATCCATATTTCTCTCCTTTTCTTGTTTTAAAAACAAGTATTCTTTTTGAAGCGTAGCTTATCTAACTTTGTACTGTCAAGGCGAGATCTTGAATCGCAGATTGGAAAATGATAAAAAAGGTGACCGAGGTCGGAAATCAATGTGGAAGGTTTGTTGATTGCGTTTCATGAGGAAAAACAGAGGCAAGGCCTAAACAACCTGCCTCTGTTTTTTTCTGACTTTTTGCGCTTTGCCTGTCGCGCCTTTCCTAGAATCAACCTAAATTAAACCGAAAGGCTTGCTACCGTCACTTCACCATGGCGGCGCCGGCTTTAGCAACCTCACCGTCCTGAGCCGCAGAGCCGCCTGAAACGCCGATAGCACCGATGATCTTGCCATCCTGCAGAATCGGCACGCCACCTTCAATGGCCATGATACCGTCTAGGGTCAGGTAAGTAAGAGTTCCTTTGGCGATTAAATCCTCAAGGGCCTTGGTAGGGCGCTTGTACATGATGGAGCACTTGGCCTTGTGGAGAGCCACGTCGAGACTGCCCCACTGAACAACATCGAACCGCTCGAGGTAGACGATGTGCCCGCCAGTGTCCACGATGGCGATGACGACATTGATTTTCAATTTGGCCGCTTCCTCTGCCGCCGCTGCGGCAACTTTCTTGGCTGTCGCAAGGTTGATGTTCGGTCCGTAGGGGTTTGGCATCTGCTGAGCCATGGTGATGCCGGCCACGGCAAAGAGCGCTATGCAGCATATGACTGAAATCAGTTTTAGGTTTCTCATAAATATCCTCCTTACATGAATTCCCCGAATAGGGTGAATTGAATATAGCACCGGGTACTCTGGAGAGTCAAGGAAATTTCAGCGGAATTGCGAAAAAGACAGCAGGGTTGAAACCTTGACATTAACATACAGGACTATTATTTTAGGGTAAATATGGAGGACTTTAAAAATGATTCGAGCAAAGATATGGTTTCGCTGTGCAGCAATGCATGACCCCGTCACTCCGATTGTGCTTCAGCCAGCAATCATTGGATGGGAGGCAAAGAAAAGAAAGGTAGGGACCCAGATTGAGAGGGCCTTTAATGGGGAGGAGTTGCTCCGTCGAATGAAAGGGTGGATTACAGTTGACCCAAACAAGGCTATCGAAATTGTAAATCAGTATGGAAGATTGAGGGTCTTGGATGATAGAGAATTAGTCGTCGAAGTTGAGAAAATGGGGGATTTTCAGAAGCTTGAGAAAGCCCTCACTGAAACATTTAAAGGTGAGGTAGACGCTGAGGTGATCCCAAAAGGATGAAAAATTATAAATATTATAATATTTCTCTTGACAAACCATTTCTGTCTCTGTAAGATACACCCACCAAATTCAAAAAATGCCTTATTCAAAAATGTCTTTCATGTTCGACTCTGTCAAATCTAACAAAGTGTCTCAAAACATCACTGATCAGATCCGCAACGCCATCTTCGACGGGAGATTAAAGCCAGGAGATAAACTTCCATCCGAAAGGGAGCTGATTGGAAGCTTTAAGGTGAGCAAGGCTACCCTTCGGGAGGCACTTCGTTCATTGGAGGTGTTAGGGTTTTTGGAAATGAGAAAGGGGATTTCAGGGGGTGCCTTTGTTACCGAAGTGGATATGACCAAAGCAAAAGACTCTTTTACCAATTTCCTCCTTTTTAAAAACCTTTCTTTAAAAGATCTTTCTGAAGTCCGGCTTCTTCTTGAACCTTACATTGCAGAGAAGGCCACTCTTTCCATTACCCAGGAAGATCTGGATCGATTGAAAACATTAATCAAGGAATCCGAGCAAGCCATTAAGAATGACGTCGCTTTCGAATCTCGCAAGGATGAGATTGAATTTCATCGAATCATTGCAAGCATTACAGGGAACCCCATCCTGATGTTTATTCTCGATTTTGTCGAGAATCTCCTTATTGATACAAAAGGGATTTTGAAGCCGGGAAAAGAATTTTCTAATAAAGTTTTAAGAGCCCATAAACGTATTTATAATGCATTATTAGAAAAGAATATTAAGAGGGTGCGAGAAGAAATGGTAAGGCATATTCGGGAGGTTGAAAAGGATCTTCTCACCGCACACAAAGAGAGACGCATCGAAGAACAAAAATTCGACCGAATTGACAGGAATAGAGAATCCATTTCTATTTTTTCGAGGAGGGTATGATTTTTTTAATAAGAAAGGAGGGAGGCAGGCATAAGACAAGCAAGACAAGAGGTGGGGTTGGTTTTATCTGAGAGTTAGGTTCCATTCAATTTACAAATTTTTTAGAAAAGGAGGATATTATGCGTAAGTTATTCGTATTTGTCATGACTGTTTTGTTTTTAACGTTAATGGCAATTCCATCGTTTGCACAGGACACACTAAAAATTGGTGCACCTCAACCGATGACAGGTCCTGATGCACCCTTCGGAAGTAAGTTCCAAAAAGCCTATAACTTGGCTCTGGAGGAAATCAATGCGAAAGGTGGTGTCAAGGGGAAGAAAATTGAAATCATCATCGAAGACCATCAGGCCAAAAATCCTCTGGCAGCCACGGTCACTGAAAAACTGATTACCCAATACAAAGTCCTGGCCCTTACTGGAGGCCGAGCCTCGGGTCAAGCTGTTGAAATCGCATCGGTGGCACAGCGCCTGAAGACCCCTTATGTAGTGGATCACCCATCTGCTGACATCATCACCTCCAAGGGTTTTGAGTGGGTATACCGCAACAACCCGACCGGATCGATCTATCCCCAAGCCTTTAACAAATTCATCAGCGAAGTAACAGGGGCAATGCCGAAATCGGCTGCGGTCGTATACGACAATACCGTGTTTGGAAAAACAATCGCCAACTCGGCTATGGTTTTTCTCAAATCAAAGAATGTGCCCATTGTTAATGATGAGGCCTACCCAGTCAATACGCTCGATTTTAAACCCTTGATGACGAAGGTCAAGGCACAGAATCCCGATTTTCTCCTCATGGTCGCAGTCTCGACAACGGATGCCATCCTGCTCACCCGCCAGGCCAAGGAAATGGGAGTGGCACCTCGCGCCTTCGTCGGATTTGGTGGTGGATTTGGAGTTGCCGATATAGCCACTGAGCTGGGGCCACTTAGTGAGAATGTATTTTCATCGGCCGCCTGGTCAGGAAATCCCAATGATCCGACGACCAAAGCGTTCTACAAGAAGTTCTACGAAAAGTACAACTTCTATCCAAAAGAGCACGAAGTCGAAGGGTATGCGGTCATCTATATTCTTGCCGATGCTCTGAAACGTGCAAAACTGACAGGGAAACTTGAAGACGACCGTGAGGCCATTCGTCAGGCCCTGCTTAGAACCGACATGACGACTGTTTTCGGGAAGGTGAAGTTTGGCAACTATGCAGGTCCCTTAGGCGATAAGTATACGAACCAGAATATCTATTCGCCAGAACATTCAGTTCTTGCACAATGGCGAGGGGGTAAACTTCTCAATGTCTATCCAAAGGCAGTTGCAGAGATAGACGTTGTTTTCCCTGACCCAACAGTGAAACGTTAATCTCTTGTTTGTTGTGCACGCCCTTTGTTTTGAGGGCGTGCACAAATGTTTGTAGAGTGCTATGGAAACTTTTGTTCAAAGTATTGTAAGCGGCATTCTTACGGGTTCGCTTTACGCAATGATCGGCGTTGGACTGACGGTCATCTTCGGAGTGATGCGCATCATCAACATGGCCCATGGCGATATGGTCATGTTTGGGATGTATGGAGCCTTCCTATCCATTGCGTTCTTGAAAATCGACCCATTTTTATCCATTATTTTATGGATTCCTATAGCCTTTCTTATTGGTGTTTTGATATACCGATTTTTATTGAAGAATATCGTACCCGCCGGAGAGCTGAACACACTTCTTTATACGGCAGGGCTCTCTCTTTTCATTGCCAATCTTGTCCTTCTTATCGCGACCGGTGACTACCGAACCATTAAATTAAAATATGGCATTATGCCTCTTCGTCCTTTCGGGATCGCCGTACCCATTCCACTCGCCATTGCATTTGGAATGGCGATATTGATCACGGTAGCCCTTTATTGGTTCCTCGTCCGTACGGATACCGGCCGAGCCATCAGGGCAACGAGTCAGGAACCCGAAGCCGCGGCATTGATGGGTGTGAATGTGGACCGCACGGCAATCATCACCTTTGCCCTTGGAACAGCACTGGCTTGCGCCGCAGGCGTTCTGCTGGCACCTTCTCTCTATCTCTATCCCACAGTGGGTGAAATTTTGGTTGCCAAATGTTTTGTGATTGTGGTTCTGGGTGGCCTGGGCTCTGTTCCTGGAGCGATTGCAGGAGGCTTGTTATTGGGGGTGGCCGAATCACTGGGTGCCGTCTATGTTTCAGTAGCATACAAGGATGCCATTGGGCTCGTCATGTTCTTACTCGTCTTGCTCTTTAGGCCTTCCGGACTGTTTGGAGTTGGTAAATCATGAGAAAAATCGTTATCGCTCTTGCCATACTTCTCCTCTTCACGGCACCCTGGATCGTGTCTGCTCCATTTTTTATCCATTTGATGATCATGGTTCTGATGTGGACGGTTTTGGGAGCGTCGTGGAATATCCTTGGCGGTTTTACGGGTCAGGTTTCCTTCGGCCATGCGACATTTCTTGGAGCAGGTGCGTATACGACCATGATTCTATACCTCAAACTGGGAATTGCTCCTTGGTATGGAATTCCCATTGGAGGACTGGTGGCGGCATTGATCGCCTTGCCCATTGGTTTTATCTGCTTCAGATTACGCGGTCCCTATTTCGCCCTCTCCACCCTTGCTGTGGCAGAGATCATCCGGCTGATTGCACTCAACTGGGAATCTTTTACCAATGGCCCGGTTGGATTACTCATCACCACACTTCCTGATGTGACCTTCGGGGGGAGATCGATTGACTGGGAGAATAAAATACCCTTTTATTATATCATCGCCGTGATTGCGCTGGGTGCCATCGCGGCGACCTATATTATGTCCAGAACGAGGCTGGGGGCTTATTCGCTGGCTATACGAGAAGACATTGATAGTGCCGAGGCGATCGGGATTAATACCGTTCAAACGAGGGTGGCGGCTTTATCGCTTTCGGCTTTTTTCGCCGGAGTGGCGGGTGGTTTTTACGCTATGTACTTCCGTT
>Ga0315281_10012459_pt1 | contig 11576 bp, 10 predicted proteins | sample YL17G07_0_MG_FD_204540 | JGI IMG/M metagenome (GOLD analysis project Ga0315281, IMG submission 204540) | Sediment microbial communities from Yellowstone Lake, YNP, Wyoming, USA - YL17G07_0 | ecosystem: Environmental > Aquatic > Freshwater > Lake > Sediment | place: USA: Wyoming | collected... | reverse complement strand
AATAATAACGCAGCTATTTTAACATATACCCGTATGCATTCCAACTAAAAGCGACGATCTTCAGGTTTATAAATCCGTTTTTATCACATACCATCAAGGGGTTCCTGTATTTTCGTTCAGACACTAGGTACGCTGCCATTGCATCCATGCGGTAAACAGTTTTTTTACGAACGGCGTGAGTCGCGTTCTGTTGTAGGCATCGGCGAGCTTCTTTATTGCCTCTGCCTGAGTAGGATAGGGATGGATCGTTTTTCCGATGGACGAGAGGCCCAGTCCCGCCGTGATGGCGAGAGACAGTTCATTGATCATCTCACCGGCATGTCGCGCAACGATGGTAGCGCCGAGGATTTTGTCGCTCCCTTTCTTCAGATGGACCCTTGCGAATCCTTCACTCTCGCCGTCCAGAAGCGCCCGGTCCACGGCTGAGAGCCGCACGGTCAGGGTTAGCACATCGAAACCCTTGTCCTTTGCGTCTTTCTCGTACATGCCGACATGCGCGATTTCGGGATCGGTGTAGGTGCACCAGGGGATGACGAGGGACGAGGTCTTTTGCCTGGCCTTAAACAGGGCATTGGCGATTACGATGCGCGCCAGCGCGTCGGCCGTGTGGGTGAACTTGTAGGGGAAGCAGATGTCACCAGCCGCATAGACCCGCGGATTCGTGGTTCGGAGCAGCTCGTCAACCTTCACCCCGAGGCGGTTGTCGTACTCTATACCCGCTGTCTCGAGCCCGAGTCCGTCCACGTTCGGCGTCCTGCCGATACCGACCAGGAGCTCATCCGACCTGAGCTCCTCCTTCTGTCCGTTACGTTCCACGGTAATGACCTTGTCAGCGCCCTGTCTTCGGACCCTCAGTATCTTCGCGTTGCAATTGACTTTCACGCCGTCGCGAAGGAGGGACTGCCGCACGAACTCGGCGGCATCGGCATCCTCACGCGACAATACATGCCCCGCGTTTTCCACGAGCGTTACGACACTGCCGAGACGCGCGAAGGCCTGGGACAACTCGCACCCGATGGGGCCGCCTCCGATGACCGCCAGTCGTTGAGGAAGTTCGGTAAGCCTGAAAACGTTCTCATTGGTAAGGTAGCCCGCCTCTTCGATCCCGGGAATGGGCGGGACCGCCGCGCGCGCGCCCGCGCAGATAGCGGCTTTTTTGAAGCGTAGACGCTTCCCCTCTACATCGATACTATCGGCGCCGGTAAAAGCGCCCTGGCCGATGAACACGTCCACGCCGAGCTCTTTGGAATAGCGCGCGGCGGAATCGTGGGAGCTGATCCCCGCTCTGATGCGCCGCATGCGCCCCATTACTTTGCTGAAATCGACGGGCGGGGTCATGCCGGACGATACCCCGAAATCACCCGCGGCCCTGACGTCATAGGCTGCCCGGGCCGCCCTGATGATCCCCTTGGAAGGCACGCACCCGACATTGAGACAGTCGCCGCCGATCAGATGCCGTTCGATAAGCGCCACCTTCGCGCCCAGCCCCGCGGCCCCCGCGGCCGTGACCAGACCGGCAGTCCCCGCGCCGATTACGACCAGGTTGTAGCGGGAAGCAGGTTCCGGGTTTTTCCAGTCCGGCGGATGAACGTTATTGACCAGGGTCTCGTTGCTCTCGTCCTGGGGAAGCACAAGCGATTGTTCCATGATTGTCGGTCCATCCCTTCTTTCGTCACCTTGTTGATAAGGGCGACCCCACAACACGCTTCATGCGGCGCCGGGCAACGCGGATACAAAGCCAAGGTTCTCTCGTTAACAGTCCCGCCATTGTGTTGAGAGCAGGCGACCGCCTGCTAAGCGACGGCCCCCACTCATGAGGAGCCCTGTCCGGCCGCGCATCCATAACAGTGATCTCCCACCGCGATCGCGCGGTTCGCTAGCGCGACATAGTCGAACCGATCGATATGCCGTGGCGCACCCAACTCGGTTGCGCGTCCAAGCGCCTGGTTGAAATCACAGTCGTACAGGGCGCCATCCCATCCAACACTCACGATATGCCTGCACATGGCGCCGTCCAGGGCCGCGGGGTTGAATGCCGCGGCGAGTTTATTCATGTATTTTTCCAGGTTCCCCGTCCTTACGAGATATTCGCGGAATCTGCCGATCGGCATGTTCGTGAACGCGTACAAACGGGTAAAGGAGACCCCGAAGCGGTCCGTGAGCTCGCGCCGATACTCCGCTTCGAGCGGGCCTTGGGAGGGGGCGAGAGACATCCCCTGCGGGTTGTATACGAGGCTCAATGGCGGACCTGCCGAAGCGGCGCCGTAGCCCAGACCATTCAGTATCTTCAAGGCTTCGATGCTTTTTTTGTAGGCGCCGTTCCCGCGCGCCCGATCTACGGTATCCTCAAGATAATAGGGAAGCGAAGCTATCAATTCCACGCCCTGCTCACGGTACCACGCGGGATAAGACTCGAACCCCGGCTCGAAGAATACGGTAAGGTTAGTGCGCACGGTCACGCGCTTCCCGGCCTGTCTCGCTTCTCGTATGATCGTCTTTAACACAGGGTTCAATTCCGGGGCCCCGCCGGTGATATCGAGCTCCTCAAAAGGATTTTCCGCTACAGCGCGTATCACCTGACCGGCGGTCTTTTCGTTCATGACCTCCTGGCGGCCGGGTCCGCCCGAAACGTGGCAGTGCCGGCATGCACGATTGCACCGGTATCCAATATTCACCTGAAGAACCTTGAGGTCGAGCGCCTTGAACGCGCCATAGGGGGCCTCACTGATTTTATCCTTGAAGGTCTTCAACTCCGTGATCTCTTTTCAGGAGAGCAATTTCCCCATCCGATTTCCTCTTTCGGACAGGCCAGGGGCGTCTCATTGTGCCCGCGTTCTGGTATAGTTCAGCATCCCGCCCGCCAGGAGAATGTCGCGCTGCCTCATGCTCAATGAGAATTTCAGCGGGACCGTCCTTCCGTTCGTCATATCCTTGAGCGTCAGGTCCGTGCCTTTCTCGAGTGAAGCCTTGATCTTCGCGAGCTCTATCGTATCATCGGCTCCGAGCGCGTCATAATCCGCTTCGTTCGCGAAGGTGAGCGGCAGAATGCCGAAGTTGATGAGATTTGCCGCATGGATGCGCTCGAATGATTTCGCGATCACCGCCTTGACGCCGAGGTACATGGGACAGATGGCCGCATGTTCGCGGCTCGAACCCTGACCGTAGCTCGCGCCGGCGATTACAATATTATGCTTCCCGGCTTTTTTGTTCTCGAGCGCCCTTTTCGGGAATGACGCGTCCACACCCTCGAACACGAACTCCGCGTACTTCGGAATGTTCGATCGGTACTTTAGTCTCGAGCCCGCGGGCATGATGTGGTCCGTCGTGATCTTGTCGCCGACCTTGATCGTCACCACGCCCTGAATGATATCGGGAAGCGGTTCAGCCGCGGGCGGATCGCCGATGTTCGGGCCCCGGTAGACGGTCACCGACAACGGGTCTTTGGCCGGAGGCAGCACCATCGAGTCGTCGATCCAGAACCGCTCGGGCATGGCGAGCTCGGGATAGGGGATGCCGAGCTCACGGGGGTCCATGATCCCGCCGGTGAGCGCGGCGGCAACAGCGGACTCGGGACTGGCGAGATATACCTTCGCGCTTTTGGTTCCGGAGCGGCCTTCAAAGTTCCTGTTGCTCGTGCGGACCGATACCGCGTCGGTCTTCGGGGCCTGGCCGCTCCCGATGCAGAAACCGCAGGTCGCTTCGAGGATCCTGGCGCCCGCGGAGACGATGTCCGCCAGCGCCCCGTTCTGCGCGATCATTTCGAGCGCCTGGCGGGAGCCCGGCGCTACGCCGAAGCTCACGTCGGGAAAGACCCGCCTTCCTTTTAACATTGACGCCACGAGCATCAGGTCGCGATATGATGAGTTGGTGCAGGAACCGACCATGACCTGGTCGACCTTCGTTCCCATCAGCTCCTTCACCGTGCCGATATTGTCCGGCGAGTGCGGCTTTGCCATGAGCGGCGCGATTGTGCCGAGGTCAATGTCGATCACGTTGTGATATGTTGCATCAGCATCGGCAGCGAGCGCAATCCACTCGGATTCTCTTCGTTGCGCCCTGAGGAAGGTACGGGTGAGCTCATCGCTCGGAAAGACCGATGTGGTCACGCCGAGCTCCGCGCCCATGTTCGTGATGGTCGCGCGCTCCGGCACGGAAAGCGTTTTGATCCCGTCGCCGCCATATTCGATCACGGCGCCGACGTTCCCTTTGGTCGTGAGCATCTTGAGCACCGTGAGGATGACATCCTTGGCGGACACCCAGGACCGAAGCTTTCCGGTCAGATTTATTTTTACAACCCTGGGACAGGTGAGGTAGAAGGGACCGCCGCCCATGGCCACCGCCACGTCGAGTCCGCCCGCGCCGATGGCGACCATGCCGATGCCGCCGCCCGTGGGCGTGTGGGAATCGGAGCCGAGCAGCGTCCTGCCGGGCCTGCCGAACCGCTCGAGATGCACCTGATGACAGATGCCGTTCCCCGCCTTTGAATAGTGGACCCCATACTTTGATGCAACAGTCTGCAAATACCGGTGGTCGTCGGCGTTCTCGAAACCGTCCTGGAGCGTGTTGTGGTCCACGTAGCTCACCGAGAGCTCGGTCTTGACCCGCGGCACGTCCATGGCCTCGAATTGCAGGTAGGTCATGGTGCCGGTCGCGTCCTGGGTCAGCGTCTGGTCGATCCTGATCGCGATCTCATTGCCCGCTTCAAGCGTTCCCGCGACCAGGTGGGCTCCCAGTATTTTGTAAACGAGATTGTTACCCATATGGTTACTCCTTCATCACATTGCATGCCCGCACATTATATTTCAAGAGCGTGTATAAGGCAACAGGAAGATGTGAAGGCCGAGGAAGAGGCCATCACGCTTTATAAGGACATCATCAGGCAGGCAGCTTCGGAAGGGGATGAGACCACGCGGCTCCTCTTTGAAGAAATCCTCTCGCGGGAAGAGGACCACCACGATACGTTTACCACGCTCCTGGGACGGTAATCCTACGTCATCTTGAATTCCTTGCCCGCAATCCGCACCGTAAGCACGGGGCATGACGCCTTGCGCACGACCTTCTCCGCCGTGCTGCCGAAGAGCATATGGTCGATGCCCGTCCTGCCATGGGTGCCGATGACGATCAGGTCGGCGTTCCTCTCCTTTGCGGTCCGGATAATCTCGACAAACGGAACGCCGCGTATAACCATCTTCTCCACATCTTTCACCTGTTTGGAGACCTCCGCGGTCCATTTGTCCATCTCCCGCCACGCGCTTTTTTGCATGTCCTCAATCAACTCACCCGCGGAGATCGTCGAGGGTATGTACCACTCGGCAATGCTGATGTCCTGGATCACATACAGCAGGATGAGCTTCGCCTGGTAATCCTTTGCCAGCGAGATGGCGTGGTCCATGGCCGCGCGAGCGCCGTTCGAAAAGTCGGTCGGAAATAAAATGGTCTTGATCCGCATAGGACCTCCTCATGTTGGTTTGTATAGTAAGTGTAGCTCCACTCCGGAGCGCTGTCAAACAAAAAGACAGGATCCCGCGGGTCCGGAGAACCCGCTTCAGAACACCGGAGCTCCGAACACGGAGCTTCCATTTGGAAAGAGACAGTGGATCGTTTTTAAAGAGCGGCCTGCGTGAAAAGGCCGGGAGAAACCGGAAAAAAACATTGACAATTTTGCATCAGGCTGTTATATATGTCGCCTATGCTTCAGGCAACGGAAAAGATCTGGATGAACGGATCGTTCGTGAAGTGGGACGATGCGAAGGTGCATGTCCTTACGCACACGCTCCATTACGGCACCGGCATTTTCGAAGGCATCCGCTGCTACAAAACCGATTCGGGTTCGGCGGTATTCAGGCTGCGGGAGCATGTTGAGCGGCTCTTCGACTCAGCGCATATCCTGCAGATGGAAATGCCGTTCACACGGGAAGCGCTTGCGGAAGCGGTCCTCGAAACGATCCGCGTGAACAAGATCGAGGCGTGCTACATCAGGCCGCTTGCGTTCCTCGGCTACGGCGCCATGGGCATCTTCCCCAAGGAGAACCCCGTCCAGGTCTCGATCGCAGTCTGGCCCTGGGGCAGCTACCTCGGCGACGAGGGGCTCAAAAACGGCATCCGCGTGAAGATCTCGTCCTTTAGCCGGCCCCATGTGAATGCGACCATGGTCCGCTCCAAGACCACGGCGAACTATGCGAACTCCCTGCTTGCCAAGCGCGAAGCGCTGAAGGACGGCTACGATGAAGCCATCCTGCTCGACACTGACGGCTACGTAGCCGAGGGAAGCGGTGAGAACGTGTTCATTGTGCGGAAAGGCGTGCTCAAGACGCCTCCGCTCACGTCCATTCTGGAAGGCATCACCCGCGACTCCATCATGCAGCTTGCCGCCGAGCGCGAGCTGTGTCTCGTGGAAGAGCGGTTCACGCGGGACGAACTCTATGTCGCCGATGAGGCTTTCTTCACCGGCACGGCCGCGGAGATCACGCCGATCCGTGAAGTGGACAACCGCGGCATCGGTGAAGGCAAGCCGGGGCCGATAACGAAGGAGCTGCAGTCCGCGTTCTTCGACATCGTCCGCGGCCGTGACAGCCGGCATGCGGATTGGCTCATGCACATTACCGCAAAGCAGCCGGCGATGAATAAATAAAACAAATTTCACAAGTGCCGAAGTGGTGGAACTGGTAGACACGCACGTTTGAGGGGCGTGTGGGGCAACCCATGGGGGTTCGATTCCCCCCTTCGGCACCATTTTTTCGTACCGCACGGTGTACAAGCGCGGTACTCCATCTCGCGGTCCTGAATCAACCTGATGAAAAAACAACTCGCCATATTGCTGCTCTGGTGTTTCGCGGCGCTCATTCCTGTCGCTGGTTCCGGTCAGGAACCCGGCAACGGCGAGCTCGGGATCGTGTCCGCTCCGCTTGCTAATGTGCATGAAGGGCCCGTGTCGAGGTCCAGTCTGGAAACGCAGGTGCTCATGGGTGATGAGGTGCGAATTCTGGAAAAACAAGACAATCGCTACCGGGTTAAGATCCCGAACCAGGAAAACCGGGAGGGCTGGATCCAGCAGGAAGCGGTCCACATCCCGAAGGACAAAGGCCGTTCCTACATGAACGCAAACCGGCAGTGGATCGTTATTGCCGCCCCGAAGGCCGACGCCATGATCCTGGATAAGACCGGTGACCACAAGGTTTCACTGTACGGCGGCACACGACTGCGGGTGCTCGAGACGACCGAAAAGAGCCACAAGGTCCAGTTCCCCGACCAGTCGGTTGCGATCATCGATGTTTCGGATGCAATACCCGCGAAGTCCACCGATCCCGTGATAAACGACACCAAACCCGAAGAGCTCGCGAAGACGGCAAAGCAGTTCCTGAACGTGCGTCACCTCAGCGGCGGGCTTTCCGAGCAGGGCATGGATATCAGCGGCCTGATCTATCTCACCTACCGGATCCACGGCGTCTTGCTCAGTACGGACCACGACTCGTTCAAAAGCAAGGCCGAGCGCGTGTCGAAGAAAGAGCTCAAACCGGGAGACATCCTCGTTTTTTATGGTGGCAACCTCGGCCTGTACCTGGGGAACGGGCGGTTTATCCAGGTCCCTAATAAAAAAGCCGCGCAGCTCGCCGGGATCAACGATCGACGGTTCGTCACTTCCCTCCAGTATGGTCTCCGGATCATCGGCTCCGGGCAGCCGGATGAGAAAAAGAACATGGCTGCAATGACGGCCGATGAGATTCTGCTTGCACAGGCGCGGTTGGCGAAACTCCCGCTGAACAAGCGGATTGCCGCCTGGGCCGGCCGTTTTGTCGGCACGCCATATGATACGGACCCCCTCGGCCTCTATGTGCGCACCAACCGCATCGTGGCTGATGAAAAGGTCGATTGCATGTACCTTGCCTTCCGCTCGGTGGAGCTTGCCCAGACCAGCACTCCCGGCGAGGCCATTGACCGGGCGCTCAACCTGCGCTTCATCACCCAGGGTGAGGTCAGGGACGGACTCGTCACGAACTATGACCAGCGCTATCAATATGGCGAAGACATGGTCATGAGTTCCAAGTGGGGAAAGAACATCACCGCTGATCTTGGCGCTACCAGGCAGCTCGCGGGCTCACGCGGCAAAGACACCGTCGACATCCTGCCGAAAAACGTCCTGGCGACGCAGGCGCTCCAGAAGAAGCTCCAGGACGGCGACATCATCTACTGGGTCAAAGACCCGAAGAAACGCGTGGTCGAGGAGATCGTGGCGCACCTGTCGATCGTCCGGATCAAGTCCGGCAAGCCGTACTTGATCCATGCCGCAGGCGACAAAGACCGGCCTGACAGGCCCGGCGGCGGCGTGGTGAAGGAAGTCCTTTTTGCCGAGTATGTCCGGAACATGCGGTTCATCGGCGCATTCGTCACGCGGTTCGAAGAGTAGGCAGATTTTAACCGCGCGTCTCAAATAGACATACTCTTTACTGCTTCACCCGCACCCTCGTTTTTCTTGCGCTTTCAATCAAAGTATAGTCACAGGCGATTACAGAATAAGCCTATGGCCGACTTCTACCCCATTCAGAAAAAAATAATCACATTCCGGAACGAGCGCGACTGGGCGCAATTCCACGATCCCAAGAACCTCGCCGAAGCCCTCTCGATTGAAGCTGGAGAACTGCTTGAAAACTTCCTCTGGAAGACGACAGAGCAGTCCCGCAACCTCTCCGCAGAAGAACTCAAGAACGTAAAAGAAGAATTGGCCGATATCTTTATCTTTCTCACCTACCTCAGTGAGGAATACAAGATCGATTTGCTGAAAGAGGTTGAAAAGAAAATAGCCGTGAATGAAACGAAGTATCCGGTGGAGAAGGCGAAGGGGTCGGCTAAGAAATACACATCATTGAAATAAAGTTGCCTTTTTAAGTCAAGCTTCTTCGATATCCAGAAGGACCGAATGAACATACCGTCAAACGAAGATATACAGGCATTGCTCGAACGGCTAGACACTTGTACAGCGGACGATATCGAATCGCAGTGGATTGATTTCAAGCCGTGGAATAATGCCAAGGACGATATGAAGGTTGCAATTGAATATGCTGTTTGTTTGGCCAATACAGACGGCGGAGTAATAGTTTTCGGCGTTTCTGATGACAAGCGAAGTCGCGCATCTGCAATCCATGGAGCGCGCGGATATGATCTCGATGTCTGGAAGAAGAGTATCTATGCATCCTCAACTCCCAATTTGACCGTGGAGGTTCAGGAACTTGATGTGCCCGAAGGAACGGGAAAACTGCTCATCGTTCGGGTGCCGAAGGGAACAACACCGCCATATGGCACCAGCCAGGGGTTGTTCAAGAAGCGTATCGGCAAGAACTGCATGCCGCTCGATTCGACAAGTTTTCTTCAGAAAAAGATCAACACCGGCGCAGTCGATTGGAGCGGTGAGGCGGCGACTAATGTATCTCTATCGGACCTTGATCCCCTGGAAGTTGAAAGGGCGCGTAATATTCTTAAGAGCAAAAACCCCGAGTCCGAATTGCTCAGAATGCCCGACGCCGCATTTCTCGAAGGGCTCGAAGCAGTACGAGGCGGATGTGTGACAAATGCGGGTTTTCTTCTGTTCGGTCGCGCATCGGCATTATCAGAACGTTGTCCCCAAAACCAGATCCATTACGTTTATCAACCTGTTGAAATGGCCGTGGCGCGCAACGATCTGATGCGGGGTGGTTTGCTTTCATTGATAGAGCGCATAGAGCAAATATTCAACGGTCCGGCAAATCCTGAAGAAGAACTTTCCATAGGCCTTTTCAAACTGCGCATTCCCGCATTTCCTCTTGAAGTCGTTCGCGAGGCTGTTCTCAACGCCGTTACGCACCGGGATTATTCGAATCCAGGTGAAATATTGATCAGACAGGCAAAAAGCGAGCTGGTGATTACCAGCTCGGGCGGTTTCATCGGCGGAATCACGGTCCACAATATTTTGCGGCACGAATCAGTAGCGCGAAACCGCACGTTGGCGAATGCCTTTGTGAAGCTGCGCCTCGTCGAATCCGCGGGAACAGGACGACGGAGAATTTTCATCCCCATGCTCGGATTCGGCAAGCGTATACCACGGTACGAAAGCGACGGCTCGCACGTGACCCTTCACTTATTCGACGGAAGTTACGACCAGAGAATGGCCAAGTTGGTCAACAAGTGGAGAAATGAGGGAAGAGATATCGATCTCGACGCTCTGCTGGTGCTCACTTATTTAAAGGAAAATGCATTCATCGATTCCAAAGATGCGGCCAATCTGCTGCAACTGCCGCGCGACGCGGCACGAAGTTTACTTGACCATCTTGCTCATCCTCATACCGGCATTGTGGAAAGAAAAGGCCAGACAAAAGCGGCTACCTACCACCTCGCAAAGGGCGTCGCCAGAGACCTGATCGGCAAGGCCGCCTACACCAGAACTCGGCCGATAGACGCTGCCCGCTACGCCGAAATCGTCAGACAGTTTGTCACTCATCACGGCGCCATCACACCCCAGGAATGCAGGGAGGTCTTGTATCTCGGCGATTCGGCAACGGCCCGGGTTCAGATATCCAGGTATTTGAAACAGTGGTCGGGGAAGAACGGATTTCTCCGCATGGAAGGAAAGTCGCCGAAAAACCGCTATGTGCTTGCGGACGGGCATTAGCAGTCATTAGCAATCAAAGGTTATTTGATCCCGTGCACGGACGGCACGAAAAACATCGATAATATAAGCAGTTACGGTCCGCGCGGTATTAGCAGTATATTAACAAAGGTAAATGCAGCATGACGATACCCTTGATGGCCATTAACGGAAATGAGAAAGCAGATGTCACTTAACGAGAATGAGAAAAAAGAGCTGTTGCGGATGATCGACGCTGGCGAGCCGCTGCCAGAGAAGTGGCGTGGGCGGCTGTTCCCGGATAGCTTGCGGCAGCAAGAATTTGGCAAAGAGTATCGGCTTGTCTATGACGGGAAGATGCGACGGGAAGAAGTGCTTGCGCAAACTCCGGCCGCGCCATGGCAGCTTGTCCGCCAGTTCTGCACTGAGCGACCGCACCCAGACGGCTGGCGAAATCTGCTTGTGTGGGGCGACAATCTTCTGGCGCTGCGAGAACTGCTTGTTGACCAGCAGGGACCGAACCGCTTTGGAACTCGTGACAGGATTAAGCTTATCTACATCGATCCGCCGTTTGCGACCCGGCAGGACTTCATGAAGGACAAGGAAAAGGCCTATCGCGATAAAGTAATAGGCTCTCAATTTATTGAATTTCTGCGGCGGCGTGGTGAAGGAAGTCCTTTTTGCCGAGTATGTCCGGAACATGCGGTTCATCGGCGCCTTCGTTACGCGGTTCGAAGAAAAATAACATGTCATAGTCCGTTCAGTCTGTGCAATTTGTTCTTGTCGCACATTCTCTGATTTCTCCTTGCCTTTTCCTCCAATCTGTAATATCTTCTCTGTAAATCAAGCGGTTATGCGCGTGTTGTTTTCCGAATTAATCCGGCCTAATCTTCCTGATTATAATAACCCTTTCACATTCGTCCGGCCTCTTTGAAGCAAAAGAACCGGAGAGCAAGCGCCCCCCGGTTTATTTCAGATGAGC
>Ga0315281_10012457_pt1 | contig 11579 bp, 9 predicted proteins | sample YL17G07_0_MG_FD_204540 | JGI IMG/M metagenome (GOLD analysis project Ga0315281, IMG submission 204540) | Sediment microbial communities from Yellowstone Lake, YNP, Wyoming, USA - YL17G07_0 | ecosystem: Environmental > Aquatic > Freshwater > Lake > Sediment | place: USA: Wyoming | collected... | reverse complement strand
CCCTTTCAATACTCTCTGCACGCCATGGATAGAGAAGGCGGAGAAAAGAGACACTACGAATTCCTGACAGAGGCGGGAACGGACCCGCGCGAAGTCCTCGCGAAAAGACTTATTGCTGATATTCCTCCCGACGCGTGCGTCCTTGCCTATAACAGGGGCTTTGAGAAGGGCGTTATCAAGCGCCTCGCCGAGCAGTTCCCAGCCTATGCTAACAGGTTGATGAACATCCACGACAATATTCTTGATCTCATGGCCCCATTCCGCAGCAAATATTACTACACAAGAGAGATGCAGGGCAGCTATTCGATTAAGTCTGTGCTGCCTGCACTCATCCCCGGGCAGGGCTACGACGGCATGGTAATTGGCAACGGCGGCGAAGCAATGAATGCTTATGCCACGCTTCATTTGGTGAAAGATGAAGCGGAATTGGCTGGAATCAGAAAAGCTTTGCTGGAGTACTGCAAACTGGACACCCTGGCAATGGTTATGCTGCTTGAAAAACTTCGTACGGTCATCAAGTAATAGTCTTTTTTATTTCTCAATTGCTCCTTTTCCTCGACAAACCCCGCAAAATATTCTAATATTACTCACCCCCATGAACGACCTCAATGCCATTCTCGACAGGATCAGGAAGCCGCTTTCCTATGCAGGGCGCGATGATTTCGCTCATATCAAGAGTCTTGTCCTGGAGTCGTTTATCCAGGCGCAGGCGAAGGAGCTTAAACGACTAACGAACAATCATCCCGCAATTGCGGAACTTGAAAAGCTTTTTACCGGATTCGACAAGCTGCCCCCTGATTCAAAAAAAGAGCGCATAATCGCCTCATCAACACTGATCGAAGCTCTTGAGCGGCCGCAAACTGACGCTGCTATTTCCGAACGATTGAGACAAACGCCCCCTCACCCCAGCCCTCTCCCTCGGGGGGAGAGGGTGCCTGATGCCTCCGCTTCTGTACTCAATCTCGACAAGCCCATTCAATACTGCAAAGGCATCGGCCCGAAAAAATCCGCGCTGCTAAAAAAACTTGGCATTTCTAACGTCGAGGACGCGCTCGAATACCTTCCCTGGCGTTACGAGGATCGCAGCAATATCAAGAAAATAGGCAGAATCTCTTACGGGAGCTTCGAGACAGTCATGGGAGCGGTCATTTCTTCCGAGGTGATAGAGACAAAACGAAAATGGGTGAAGGTATCCCAACTCGTAATTAGCGACGGCAGCGGCATGCTTGTGGGGTCCTGGTTCAATCAGAAATACATGGCTGGTAAATTCAAGCCAGGCGAGAAAATCATTCTCTCCGGGATTGTGAAGTCCAATCCCTATCGGAGCGGCCTGCCGCAGATCGACAATCCGGAATATGAAATCATGAAGGGGGACGAGGCGGAGGACAGAATCCACGCGGGGAGGATAGTCCCGATTTATCACGCCACAGCAGGTTTGACCGTTCGAGAGATTCGCAATCAGATTAGCGCCATCCTTGATGCCGTCGATGGATCGGTACAGGAAACGCTGCCTGATTTTCTCATCAAGAAATACTCCCTCATGCCAGCGTCAGAGGCTGTGCCTGAAGTTCACTTCCCGACGAAAGAAAAAGACCTCGCTGTTCTGAACCGCGGCACGAGCGCGGCCCATAGAAGGCTGAGCTTCGAGGAATTGTTTTCGCTGGAACTCGGGTTGGCGCTCAGGAAGCGCGGTGTGATCGTTGAAAAGAAGGGGATCTCCTTTAAGCCGGTCAACACGCTTGAGTCAGCGCTCAGAAACGGACTTCCTTACAAACTCACAATTGCCCAGGAACGAGTAATTGCGGAAATCAAGCAGGATATGACCGCCGACCGGCCTATGAACCGGCTGGTGCAGGGCGACGTGGGGTGCGGCAAGACCGTTGTCGCTCTTATTGCTTCACTTATGGCTGTGGAGAATGGATACCAGGCCTGTCTCATGGCGCCCACGGAGATCCTTGCCGATCAGCACTTCAAGAATATCTCTTCCCTGATCTTGCCGCTCGGGATCACGGTGCGCTCGCTCACGGGCCGCATGAAGAAGAAGGAAAAAGAGGCGCTGCTTGCCGGGATCGGGTCAGGCGAGGCGCAGATCGTGGTCGGGACCCACGCATTGATCGAACAGAACGTGAAATTCCATCGGCTGGGCCTGGCGATCATCGATGAACAGCATCGCTTCGGCGTCATGCAGCGCTCCACCCTCACGTCCAAGGGATATGAACCCGATGTGCTGGTCATGACCGCCACGCCGATCCCCCGCACTCTTGCGCTCACCGTCTACGGAGACTTGGACGTGTCCGTGATCGACGAGATGCCTCCGGGCAGGAGCCCCATCGTCACGCGTCTGTATTTTGAGCCGAAGCGAAAGGAAGCGTACCAGTTTCTCGATACTGAGCTGAAAAAAGGAAGACAGGTCTACGTGGTCTATCCTCTTGTCGAGGAATCGGAAAAGAGCGACCTTAAGGCCGCGACGGAGATGGCGGCCCATCTTCAGAAGGATGTGTTCCCGGGTTGGAGGCTGGGGCTGCTGCATGGCAGGATGAAGAGTGATGAGAAGGAAGCGGTGATGGCATTGTTCAAGTCCGGCCAGACGCATATCCTTGTCTCGACCACGGTGATCGAAGTTGGGGTCGATGTGCCGAACGCCTCGGTCATGGTGATCGAGCACCCCGAACGGTTCGGTCTGGCCCAGCTCCATCAGCTCCGGGGAAGAGTCGGCCGGGGCGCACATCAATCCTTCTGCATCCTCATGGGTCCGCGGATGTTTGCTGAAGAGGCACGGGATCGGCTGAATGCCTTTGCCCGCACGAACGACGGCTTCCAGATCGCCGAAGAGGACCTGCGGCTGCGAGGTCCCGGAGAGTTCTTCGGCACCCGTCAGTCCGGCTTGCCGGACCTGCGCGCGGCGAACATCATCCGCGATGCGGATTTGCTAGAAAAGGCGAGGATGGAGGCCTTTGACCTCGTCCAGCAAGACCCGGAGCTCACAGCCTATCCGCTGCTCAAGGACCTTCTGAAACGGAAGTGGCAGGGCAGGCTCGGGCTGATATCTGTTGGTTGATATTTAAAGAGTATTCTGATACAGTAAACAGGCAATGGGAAAACTATTTGCCCCGATGCACTTCAAAAACCAAGGCATTTTTGTTTGACGATAAGTTTCCGCAGCCAGTCAGGCCAGCCGCTTCGCGTAGCCGCAAGCGCGCCGGTATTGCTTATTGGATCAATGTTGTACTCCTGTTCCGCAGCGCTATCGCTTCGCAAGCGCTGTTTTGGCTTTATTGTATTTCTCTATGTGTTGAAGCGCGCTTTTTGCGTCTATGCTTTGCGGCAGGCCTGACTGGTTATAGTCTGTTTTTTTTAATCTGCGGCATCTGCGAAATCTGCGGATAAAAACTTTATGGTTAGGAGTTCCTATGACAATTTGGGAAAAAGCGATTCTGAACATGCAGCGAGGCAGCCAGAGGCTCTCTGTCGCCGCGGTGCTGTTTGCCGACCGGGTGAGGGCGGAGATCTCCCTTGTCCGGTTGCGGATCAAAATCGACGAGGTACAGAACCGGATAGATGAACTGTATCAGGGCATCGGCCGCAGGGTGGTTAATCTTGCCCTGGGTGATGCTTTGCCGAAAACGAGTGATAGCCTGCTGCAGGACGAGGACATCGCCGCAGCCATGGCAAACCTGAAAGACCGGAAGCAGGAGCTTGAAGACCTGAACAACGAGATCAAAAACGAGAAGGACCTGTTTAAGACGGCCCAAAAAGGCACGGAGGTCAAAGCACCATGATCTTCGCGGCTGTTTTTGTCTACGGTCTTGTCATCGGCAGCTTTTTGAACGTTTGTATCGCTCGTTTGCCCCATGGCAACTCCATTGTCACGCCGCGTTCGCATTGTCCCCGTTGTCAAAGCGGCATCAAATTTTACGACAACATCCCGGTCATCAGCTTTCTCCTCTTAAGGGCCAAATGCAGGAACTGCGGCGAACCCATTTCATGGCGGTATCCCGCTGTTGAGCTCTTGAATGCTCTCTGCTATGTCTGGGTCGCCCATGAATTCTGGCTCGGCGGCGAAGCGTTCCTTCTGATGGCCTTGTGCTCCTCCCTGATCGTTATCACGTTTATCGATTATGACCACCAGATCATCCCGGACATCATCTCTTTGCCGGGCATGCTCATAGGCTTGACGTTCGCGCCGTTCTTCATGTCTCAGCTCGGCGACCCGCTGCCGTTCCATCTCGGCCGGTTTCTTCCTCATGCAGGACCGTATGTGACAGGGCTTCTGAATTCTCTCCTCGGTTTGGTTGCAGGCGGATTCCCGCTTTTTGCCATCGGATGGATCTGGGAAAAACTCCGCCACGTAGAGGCCATGGGCGGAGGCGATGTGAAACTCATGGGCATGGTGGGGAGCTTCCTAGGGTGGAAAGGGGCACTCCTTACGATTTTTCTCGGCGCGCTGGCCGGTTCTGTTGTCGGTCTTGCGCTGATCGTTCTGAAACGGCATGAAATGCAGAACGTCATTCCGTTTGGACCGTTCCTTGCCGCCGGCGCCGTGATAAGCGCGTTTTATAGTCAGGATATCATTCTCTGGTATCTTGGCTTGATCCGTTTATGACAACCCCCTATTTTCTCATAATGCTGCCCGGCATTTTGATCGTAGTGACCGGAATGATTGTGTTCTGGCGGATCGCCCGCCGGTATCGCCGGGAACTGGGCACGCAGGCCAGCGAACGGGAGAGAACCACCGACACCTCATTCATCATCAACGCTTTCCAGGACGTAACCAGGCAACTCAAAGAAAAGGAAAAGGAGCTGGAGCGGCTTAAGGCGCTGGCGGAACAACGCGCGGAAAACGTGGAAAGCTATAACGAGAACATTCTCCAGTGCGTCACGAGCGGAGTGATGACCTTTGATAAGGACTGCCGACTTACGACGATCAACCGCGCGGCCATGGAAATGCTCGGCTTGCATTGGGAACAGGTTTTTGGCAAGACCGCTCAAGAGCTGTTCGAAGGCAGCGAGATTTCCAGGAGCGTGGGCGAAACGCTAGAGAAAAAAGTGCCGTCCGCGCGGATGGAGGCGATGGTCGACCGGTCCGGAAATACGATCTGGCTGGGGTACAATACGGCGGTGCTCACGGACCGGCAGGAAGCGGCACTCGGCGTTATTCTCTCCTTTTCAGATCTTACGGAAGTGAAGCGGCTTCAGGAACAAGTGGAGCTTCGGGAACGGTTGATCTCGCTCGGTGAGATGTCTGCGGGCATTGCGCACGAGCTTCGGAACCCCATGGCGGTCATCTCAGGGTATCTCAAGCTGCTCTCAAAAAAAAGCGATCCAGCCGGTCAGGAGACGATCGGGAGCATCGCAGCCGAGATCGACGGTATGAACCGGATCATCGGCGATCTGCTGACTTTCGCCCGTCCCGCGTCGCTCAACCGGGTCAAGGTGAACATCAAGGAAATAATCGGCGGCTGTCTGGCAACGGTCCTGCAGGCCGCGGAGGAGAGCCCCCGGATCACGACCGTAGTGAACATCGAAGATGCCGAAGTCTCTCTTGACGAAGTCCTTATGCGTCAGGTTTTTTCCAACCTTTTTCAAAATGCTGTCGAGGCCATGCCCGGGGGGGGCACGCTTACGATCGAGGCCCGGGTGAACCAGGACCTGGTGATCGTGGTCCGCGATACGGGAGCAGGCATTCCTTCCGATAAATTGAAAAAGATTTTTCTCCCGTTTTTTACCCTGAAAGACGAGGGCGTGGGCATGGGGCTTGCTCTTGTCCATAAGATCATTACGTCCCATGGCGGCCGCATCGAGGTGGAGAGCGGAGAGGGGCAGGGAGCGGAATTTCAGATCATGCTTCCGATACGGTAAGTCGAATGGCTGATAGAATACTGATCGTCGAAGACAAAGAGAGCATGCTCGACATGCTCAGGCAGACGCTCGAGGCCGAGGGTTACGAGGTGGTATTGGCCAAAGACGGCGCAGAAGGCATAAAAAAGCTGTCCGATGAACGGATCGGCCTGGTGCTGACCGATCTTAAACTGCCGAAAAAGGACGGCTTTGAAGTGCTGAAAGCCGTGAAAGCGGACAACCCGCTCCTGCCGGTGATCGTGATGACCGCATTCGGCACGATCGAGATGGCAGTCAAGGCCGTGAAGCAGGGAGCCTACGACTTTTTGACCAAACCTTTTGACACCGACCATCTTGTCGTTTTGATCAGGCGCGCCCTCGATGCGTCGCGTATGGCGACGGAGAACATCCTGCTCAGGGAAGAGTTTGCTGAAAAGCTCGGATTGCCGAAGATCATCGGCAAGAGCAGCCAGATGCTGGAGATCATGGCCAAGATCCAGAAAGTGGCGCCGACGAACGCGACGGTACTGGTCCATGGAGAAAGCGGGACCGGCAAGGAACTCTTCGCGCGGGCCATCCACTATCTGAGCAACAGGAAAGACGCACCCTTCATTGCAATCAATTCTGCGGCTATTCCCCGCGAACTGCTGGAGAGCGAACTCTTCGGCTACGAACGCGGCGCCTTCACCGGAGCGGATGCGCGGAAACTCGGAAAGCTGGAACTTGCCGATAAGGGAACGGTGTTCCTTGACGAGATCGGCGACATGGATATGGCGCTCCAGGCTAAGATGCTGCGCGTTCTCCAGGAACAGGTGATCGAACGCGTGGGCGGCGGCAAACCCATCAAGATCGACGTGCGCGTCATTGCGGCGACGAACAAAGACCTGGAAAAGGCCGTGAGCGGCCATTTATTCCGCGAAGACCTGTTCTATCGCCTGAATGTATTTCCCATCATCATCCCCCCGCTTCGTGAACGGCGCGACGATATCCCGGCGCTGGCGCAGAATTTTTTGAATAAGTATTCGGCCGAGGTGCGGAAAGGGCCGCTTACGATCTCTGACGAAGCCATGGACATCATGATGAAATCGCCATGGAAAGGGAATGTGCGCGAGCTCGAGAACGTGATCGAGCGGGCTGTGATCTATGCCGACGGCGGCGTGATCCGCACCCAGGACCTCGGCATCAGCGAATCGAGCATCCTCGACGCCCTGGCGGAGCACGTGCCCATGGACGGCCCGCTTCAGGAAATCGCCGCGGCCGCCATGCGCATCGCCGAGTCGCGCAGGATCAGGCAGGTGCTGAAACAGACGAACGGCAACAAGTCCCGCGCCGCAGAGATTTTGCAGGTGAGCTACAAGACGCTCCTCACGAAGATCAAGGATTATCAGCTGGAGGAGAAGCGCGGGGAGTAGAGGAGCAGACCTCGTGGACGTAATGGACGTGGTGGACTGTGTGGACTTGTCGTGAGGCAGTGAAATCATGGCTGATCAAGAACCTTTGATTCCCAAACATGGCGGCTACCGTAAGTTGAAGAGCTTCCAGCTGGCGCAGTTGGTATATGACATCACGGTGCGTTTCTGCGACCGATACGTCGAGAAGCGCAGTCGGACACATGACCAGATGGTTCAGGCGGCGCGCAGTGGAGTTCAAAACATTGCCGAAGGCAGCCAGGCGAGCGGGACCTCGAAGAAAACCGAGTTGAAGCTGACGAACGTTGCGCGGTCGAGCCTTGAAGAATTGAAGCTGGATTATGAGGACTTTTTGCGGCAGCGGGGGCTAATGCTCTGGGACAGGCTTTCCCCGCACAGAGTTGAGTTGATCGCCCGCAGGCCGGCAACGGCAGACGACGTGGCCGAGTGGGTAATGAAGCTGCATGGACGTGATGGACTGGGTGGACTAAATATATCGAAGTCTAAATCGTCCATACTGTCCATTGAGTCCAGAACTTCGTACGCCGAGCTTTCGGCGAATGCCGCGCACACGCTCATTATAGTCGCCTGCAGTCTTCTTGACCGACAGCTTACAGCTCAGGCCAAGGTTTTTGAAGCAGAAGGCGGTTTTACCGAACGTTTGTACCGGCAGCGACAGCAGAAGAGAAGGGGCGCCGGACAGAAATAATATGCTGAACTCTCATTGATAATGAAGAAAATTCCCAACAACATTCAAAAAGAAATCCTCCGTCTCGTTAAAGAAATCAACGAACATAACTACCGCTATCATGTTCAGGACGCCCCGGTCATCTCCGATACTGAGTATGACCAATTGTTTTTAAAGCTTAAAATGCTTGAGGAACAGTATCACTACGTCCTTCCCGATTCTCCTACGCAATGTGTTGGCGCCCCCCCACTCGAAAAATTCGACAAGGTCAAGCATACCGAACCCATGCTCTCTTTGGACAATGCCTTCTCCCATGACGAAGTGCGTGAATTTGACGAGCGGGTAAAGCGGTTTCTGAAATCAGACACTGTTGTCGAATATACCGTCGAGCCGAAGTACGACGGTCTTGCCATGGAACTGACGTACAAGAAGGGAGTCCTGGTCCGGGCTGCGACGCGGGGTGACGGGTATGAAGGCGAAGATGTCACTCAAAACGTCAAGACCATCAAGGCCATCCCGATCAGCATCGAGGGAGTTCAGACCGTTCCAGATGAGATAGATATCCGCGGGGAGGTGTTTCTGGACAATACGGAATTTGAGAACCTGAATACAGAACGTGAAAAAAGCGGAGAACCGTTGTTTGCCAATCCCCGCAATGCGGCTGCCGGCTCTATCCGGCAGCTTGATTCATTGATCACGGAAAAACGAAAGCTCCATATGGCATGTTATGGCCTAGGGGCCGTCAAGGGTCTCGAGTTTAAAAGTCAGGAAGACCTGAACAACTGGCTCGCAAAATCCCATTTTCCGGTGCCACTGGGTTTTACTGTCGCGCAGGGGATAGAAAAGGTGATCGAGGCCGTCATAAAGATCGAGCAGGAGAGGGCAACACTCCCTTTCGAGACCGATGGCGCTGTTATCAAGGTGAATAACTTCAGGCTCCAGCAAGAACTCGGTTTCAAGACCCGGGAGCCGCGCTGGGCCATTGCGTATAAATTCCCCGCTCACCAGGGTACGACAATCATCGAGGACATCATCGTGAACGTCGGAAGGACCGGCGCTCTCACGCCGGTGGCGATCATGCAGCCTGTCAAAATCGGCGGGGTGACGGTGTCCCGTTCCACGCTCCACAATTGGGACGAGATCGGGCGGAAGGACATTCGCATAGGCGATACTGTTGTCGTGGAACGGGCAGGGGATGTGATCCCCCACGTGGTTGCTGTTATTCTTGAAAAGCGTACAGGTAGCGAGAAACAGTTCGTGCCGCCTGAAATCTGTCCTGTCTGTGGTTCACATGTTGTCCGTGAAGAGGGAGAAGTGGCATTCAGATGCATCGGACTGAACTGTTCTGCTCAGGTCGTTACGCGCATTATGCACTATGCTTCCCGTGGAGCCATGGATATTGAAGGGCTTGGAGAGAAGAACGTTGAACTACTTTATAATCAGGGGCTGATTAAGCACTTCGTTGACCTCTATACGATAAAAAAAGATCAGCTGCTCGAACTTCCCCGGTTCGCGGAAAAGTCCGCCCGGAACCTGATTGACGCAATAGATAAGAGCAGGCAAACAACGCTCAGCAGGTTTCTCTTTGCCCTCGGCATCCTGCATGTGGGGGAGTATGCCGCAAAGCAGCTTGCACGGCACTTTGAAAAGATCGAAGACCTGTATCACGTGAAACCAGAGCGTATCATCGAGATCAAACAGATGGGGGAGAAACTCGCTCAATCGATATCCGGCTTCTTCGGCGAAAAGGAAAACCTGCACACGTTGGACAGGCTGAAAAAGATCGGCATGACGATCACAAATCCCGATTATGAAACCGGCACGAAGAGAGAGCGGGGGCCGCTCGACGGCCTTACGATAGTGGTTACCGGCACGCTTTCAAGGCCAAGAAACGAAATTGAAGAACTTATCGAACGCCTGGGGGGCCATGCCGCGGGTTCAGTGTCAAAGAAAACGAGCTATGTGCTTGCCGGTGAAGAGGCGGGCAGCAAACTGGAAAAAGCGAATAAACTTGGGATCAAGGTGATTACAGAGAAAGATTTTATGAAAATGGCGGATCAGGGGACATGAAGATCGGTTTCCATGTTTCCATTAGCGGCGGTTTTTCCCTTGCGGTCCAGCGCGCCCGCGAACTTGGCTGCACCTGCATGCAGATCTTCAGCCGCAATCCCCGCGGCTGGATTGTCAAGCCGCTCGATAAAAAAGACATTGTCGAATTTAAGAGACTTCGCGATCAATGGGATATCGGCCCTGTTTTCGTGCACACGAACTACCTCATCAACCTCGCGTCATCAAAGCCCGAGCTCTATGAGAAGTCGATCGAGCAGTTCGTGATCGACCTGGAGCGCGCCGAGGCCCTTGGCGCGGAATATCTGGTCACTCACCTTGGCTCCGCCAGCGGACAGGAACCGCACTGGATGATCGACCGTGTATCCGGCGCATTGAACATGGCCATGAAACTGCATACTCCCAGGGCAATGATCCTTCTTGAGAACACGGCCGGAGAAAAAGGCGACATCGGCTATGAACTGGAACAGGTCCAGGAAGTGATATCAAGACTCACCGATTCTTCCCGCTTCGGCATATGCTACGATACCTGCCACGGCTTTGCCGCGGGGTATGATATCCGCACAAAAGCGGGTGTGGATGCCTTGGCACATAAGATTAAAACTACGGTCGGCCTGGAAAGACTTAAAGGCATGCATCTCAATGACTGTCTCCGCGATTTCAACTCCCGTGTTGACCGGCATTGGCACATCGGGGAAGGAAAAATCGGCCTTGACGGTTTCAAAGTACTGCTCAACCATCCAGCGTTTAAAAACATCCCGAAGATCATGGAAACGCCGAAGGAAACGGAAGAGGACGATCCAAGGAATATGAAGACGGTGAGGTCCTTGGTGGGGTGATATCCGGAAAAACCTCGAAAGGGAGTGAAACGATGGCGAAACGATTCATGCGGATATTTGTTCTGGGAATGTTTCTGTGGTCGCCACCGGCTGTTTATGCCGGCGCAGACGACATTCTGGGCATCTGGAATAACCAGGAGAAGGACGCGAAAATCGATATTTTTAAATGCGGCGATAAATACTGTGGCAAGATTGTCTGGCTTAAAGAGCCGAATTATCCTGAAGGCTCCACGGAAGGCGTTGCGGGCACGCCGAAGCTCGACAACAATAATCCCGATCCCGCACTCAGAAAAACGCCGCGCCTGGGGCTTCCCATTGTCCATGACTTTGTCCATGCAGGAGAGAGCAAATGGACTGACGGCAAGGTCTACGATCCGAAAAAAGGCAAGACTTACAGCGGAAAAATGACGCTGGTTTCACCGAACCAGCTGGATCTGCGGGGCTTCATCGGCATTTCCCTGATCGGGAGAACGGCGACCTGGACGAGATAGGGCATGCCCGGCCGCGCACCAGCGAATATCGATCGCATTGCTCAAAGGGAAATTTGTCAAGACCGGTGCGTTCCTGGTCGTCGTGGAAACTATCGGAAGTCTGCTGATCTGTAAAGTGATCTCCCCGGGGCCATGAGAGTGCGGTTCCTGGATGAATTCCCTTCTGGATTTTTCCCTCTGCCTCTGGTATATTATCTGATCTTTTCATTCTCTTTTCCATGAACCCTGTCCGCAGGCTAGTGCCAAT
>Ga0315281_10012456_pt1 | contig 11579 bp, 11 predicted proteins | sample YL17G07_0_MG_FD_204540 | JGI IMG/M metagenome (GOLD analysis project Ga0315281, IMG submission 204540) | Sediment microbial communities from Yellowstone Lake, YNP, Wyoming, USA - YL17G07_0 | ecosystem: Environmental > Aquatic > Freshwater > Lake > Sediment | place: USA: Wyoming | collected... | reverse complement strand
GCGGGACGATGCCTTTCTCCTCCTCGGGGTAGAGGCCCTCGACTCCGAGGATGACGTGGGTGCTGGGGCTCGTGAAGTCCAGGTCGAGTAGGCCGACCCTGCCGCCCGTCTTCGCGAGGGTCAGGGCTAGGGTGGTGGCGACGATGCTCTTGCCCACGCCGCCCTTTCCGCTTGAGACGGCGATTATCCTCCTGATGCCCGTGAACCTGTCCGCGACTATCTCGAGGCGGGGGTCACGCATCCTTCCTCACCCCCCTTATGTGGGCTACCCAGACGCCGCGGCCCTCGACGACCTCGAAGTCCGGGCTCCCGCAGCTCGGGCACTTTATGTAGACGTGTGCCATCTCGGGGACGAAGTGGATCGCCTCAGAGACCTCATCGGTGAGGTCTTCTGTCTTGAAGCCCCACTCAGTTGAGCACTTCCTGCACCTGAACTTGGCGGGCGCCGCCTCGAGAACGAACTTGGTCTTCTCCATCCCGGGCGTCCTGAGCTGCTCCAGGGCGAACTCTATTATCTCGTGCTCGACCTGCTGGAGCTCGCCGATCATGACCTTGACCTCGGTGACCTCGGTCAGTCCCTGCTCCTCGGCGACCTTCCTCGCGGTCGAGACTATCCCCTCGGCGAGGGCCCACTCGTGCATGTCTGGGCTATTCGGGTGACGCCTTAATTTAGGTTATGATGATGAGCGGAAGGACAACTCAGTTCAAGGGGTGGCAATTCTTCGGGTGTGGGCGAGAACCCTTTTTACTTAATGTAGTTGAATTGAGATGAGCGAGATCAGCCAACATTCGGTGAATGTGATGAGTTCGAAATCTGCGAAGCCGCGTGAGTTCTCCGACGAGCTCCTGCTGAGGGCGGGTGAGTTTCATGGGCACGGAGGCCCCTTCCTCGTCGTCGGCCTAAGGATGGGGCTGAGGGCGCTGAGGGACCTCGACGCCTGTGGGTGGCTCGATCTCCGGTGCAGGGCGCATCTGAGGCGTTCACCGCCCGACTCCTGCGTGCTGGACGGCATACAGGTGGCGACCGGGTGCACTATGGGGAAGATGAACATGGAGGTCTCGGAGGGGGAGGGCGTCTCCGCCGAGTTCGAGGGCGGGCGTGGAGCGACGATGATTGAGCTGAGGCGAGAGGCTGAGGAGGAGATCAGGCGGTCCCTCAGAGAGGGCGAGGAGGCGGACCGCCTTCTAAAGCGGCTCATCGAGGCACGCGACGATGATCTATTCACCGTCTCCCTTACGCTTCGTAAGGAAGAAAAGTGACCGTGCGGATCGTCTTTGGGAGCCCTATGGACGTCTACATTTCAGAGCTTGAGGCCTCCGGGATGAGCCTCATCATCCATAAGGAAGGGCGCGTCGTCTTCAGAAGCTCGAGTAAAGGGCTGCTCCCCCACCTGGAGGCCATAAGGGGGCTCGGCAGGGAGGCCCTGAGGGGAACCGTGGTTGCCGACAAGATAGTCGGAAGGGCGGCGGCGCTGCTGATGCTCTACAGCCTGCCATCCGAGGTTCACGCGGGCGTCATAACGGTCGGGGGGAGGCGGCTCCTTGAGGAGGGCGGGGTCAGGGTCTTCTACGCCGAGGAGGTCGAGGCCGTCAAGGTCAAGGACGGGAGGATCTACTGCCCCTTCGAGGGCATGGTTCAGGGGATAAGCGATCCAGAGGAGGCCTACAAGGCGATAGAGGCGAGGATGGGCAGGCTCTGACTCCTGTCTAATTGATGGGCTGCGACCCCCGACCCCAACTCCTGAGTGGATAAATTTAAGTTGGCTGAGCGGGCAATTTCTTAGATTCATCGCTGGTCAATGGATATGATGGCGGAAATAGAGAGGCTCGCCGGTCTCGTCAAGGATAAGGGCCTGCGGAGGAAGGTTCTCGACGTCATCGCGAACCCCTCGATTGAGCTGGAGTACCCTTCGTTGCCCTTAGAGGAGTGTCCCGCCGGCGCCTATCAGCACCACTCGTACGCGGGCGGCCTCCTCCAGCACACGATAGCGGTCACGAAGCTCTCCCTCACCCTATGCGACCTCATGGAGGAGGTCTACGGAGGGAAGGTCGACAGGGACGTCGTCGTCGCGGGCGCGCTACTCCACGACGTGATGAAGTGCTACACATACACGCCGAGCGGCGAGGGAGGATACATCTCTTCACGCTTGGGCGAGCAGGTCGACCACCTCACGCTCCTCGTCGCGGAGCTATACAGGCGTGGCTTTCCGGTAGATGTTATCCACGTAGCCGCGTCGCACCATGGGGACGTCAGCCCGGTGAAGCCGAAGAGCGTCGAGGCTCTCATAGTGAGCATCGCTGACCTGGCCGACTCCGAGCTGAGCAGGAGGACGCTCAGGGCGGCCGAGTACCTCCTCAGGCAAGCCGGGGAGGCGAGGCCCAGGATCAACTCCTCCCAGGAGGCCCTCGACGTCGTCGAGGCGAAGAAGAAGGATGGGTGGGGCGGCGTCAAGAAGCTCGTCGACGGGGAAGACTAATTAGGCTCATGATTATGCTTCTCTCTGGGCAGAGGTGCCGGAGCGGTTATCGGGCTAGTCTCGAAAACTAGTGGCCTTGAGCCTCAAGGGTTCGAATCCCTTCCTCTGCGCCACGGCTGAACCCTTTAGGTCAGAGGGTTTTAAAGAGTACCTCAATGGGAAGAGACTCGAAGAATCAACAATAGAGGCTAAGTTAAAACTGGTTAAGCATTTAAACATAAAATTCAATCTTTGGGATTCTGATTTAATCCGTGAGTATATCTATAATGCTGAATGGGGCGGGAGGAGGAAGAATAACGCTGGGTATGCTTACATGGACTGGTGCAGGTGGAAGGGCTTTGATTTCGCCTTTGAGAGGTTCAGAGAAGAGACCCAATCCCTTCCTTATATCCCATTAGAGAAGGAAATAGACCAACTGATTGCGGGTTTCGGTCCAAAATACTCGTGCTTACTTCAGCTCACAAAGGAATCAGGGTTCAGGTTAGCTGAGACCTTAAGACTTACCGTCACAGATATTGACTTTGAAAGAAACACCGTTACCCTAAACTCACCTGCTAAAAATAGTAATCCTAGACAATTCAGAATGTCATCTGCATTAATTTCAATGATGAAAAGAATAGTAGCTGAGAGAGGTCTATCTGAGAGAATTTGGGATGCTAAGCCAAACTCGATTAGATGCACATTCATTCAAAAGCGAACATATCTAGCCAATAAACTTGGAAATCCGAGACTTCGGAAAATATCCATTAAAACATTCAGACATTGGAAGGCTACGATGGAGTATCATCGAACCAAGGATATTTTATATGTCAAGGAGCTTCTTGGGCACAAGTCTCTGAAAAATACCCTGATCTACACGCATCTAGTCAATTTTGAGGTAGAAGACGCCTATATTGTAAAGGTAGCCAACAACCTAGAAGAATTCACCAAGCTCCTAGAGTCAGTCTTCGAATACGTCTCAGACTATGAGGGAAAGAAGATCCTAAGAAAAAGGAAATAGAATCTCATTTTTTTTAAATAAAATTCAAGTTTGGTTTTAATTATGAGTCTTCTTACCGTACAGAGGTTAATTATATTGATCTATATTTTGTATATTATACCGTATGAGCCTTAAACTAATTAAGTATATATAACTAAGAGTGGGATAATTGTATATATGGGTCTGTATTTTGTATATTGGATGAATGGTAATTGAATGTAAGAGGATTTCGAATAACCATTCTACTTGATAACGATTTATTTATAAGTATATAAGTAAAAGGGTTTACGTTTAGTATTTTCGAGAGTTTTTCGAAATTCTCCCTAGTCTATACGCATCTGGTAGATTTTGAGACTGAAGATTCGTTCATCGTTACGGTTGCTTCAAATCTCGTTGAATTCACTTCGTTGCTTGAATCAGGTTTTGAATACATCCTAGACTATGAGAACAAGAAGCTATTAGGGAAAATGGAGTAACTCATTTTCTATAAATAATAATTTAGAACAACTTCTTGTAAATATTCTGATACTTTATTATCCATTAATATATCAGGAAAAATAATTTCAGCCTTTTTTGGGTACAGATTAATTATAATATCTTCTTTTGACTTTAGAAATAAAGAGGCTTCAAAAGTTTTATCTTTTATCCAGTCATCAACATTAAACTTTAATTTAATAGGGGAAATAATAAAATTTCCTTTAGAATAATTTTGTATAGTATAATATTTTTTAAATTCCTCTTTAAAAATATTATTTATTGAATTTAATGCTAATATGTTTTTATCTATATAATAAAATGGAAAATATGATTTGATAGAGAATGTTAACCCATTTACTAAAAAATTTATTGTCTCCATATTATACTTATATACATTTATCATATCATTATTATAAGATATTTTTCTTCTAATATTTATTATATAACTTTTATCATTGTATCTAATAGAAAATAAAGAAAATATATTATTTTCTTTCCAAGTTATATCAGAGAAATTTAATCTATCTCTATATTCTTCAGATATAGATTGTATAATTTGCTTAAATTTATCTACAGAATCATTAATTTTTTCCTCATTAAAAACAATAGAAAAAACAAATTCAGTTTCAATGGGATTAGCTCTTGTCATTAAAATACGTACCCATCGTTTAATATAATTCCAAATCCAAGTAAAAAATACTTTATCAATTGCATATTTTAATAATTTATCAAAAATATACATAAAAAACCAAGCACCAATAGCTGTTAAAAATCCTATTTCAAATAAATCGAAAGCCATTTTACTAAACCTCGTCTTCTTCTTCAAATAAATCTTCCATAAAGAAACCAATTAGTGGTGCAGCAGTATCAACTGATCGCCGTAGTTTATCTAATACATGGTTTCTTATAAAATAAAAAAAAGTATCATAATTGATTTTATTATAGAACCTTATTAAACCATCACCTGATACGGTGACAACAAAAGGTACTTCTGAGTAAACGGGCTTAAAATCAAACATATGCTGATGTACAGACCCAATTTTGGCGTCTTTTAAATATTCAGGGTCAGTCTGAAAACCTTTTCCCATAATTCTTTTTTTATCAATAGTGGTAGAAGGGAAATTTATCAATGTGGTGTCTAATAAATCTCCGCTTACTTCTGTACGGATTTCTTCGATTTGTTTAGGATTTAAAATACAAGGAGACAATGAAAGCCCAAATTTAATTAATATATTTTTTAAAAAATGATAGCATCTTTTATATTTTGTTCTAGGGCAAAAGAAAATAATGAAATATCTGTCACCTTTTGAGTTTTGAATAATTTGAAATTTATGTCTACTAGTTTGTACAACAACAATTATTTTATCTCTATAATATAGATACACTAAATTGTCAACTGTTATATTACCCAACAAAGTATCTTCATGTATCTGTACTTTATCTATTATATTTCTAAGTTTTACTTTGCCTTCTTTAATAAAAATATCAGGAATAATTATATTTTCTAAGTCATCAAATTGTTCCTTAAGATCAATTTCTTCTTCTGTAACTCCTTTTTCTATAAATTCTGAAAGTTTAACTAAATTCAATTTTTTCTTTTTAGGTAAATCTAAACAAAAAGGAATACCTGTAAGTTTTTTAGTTGATTCATCATAAAGAGTTAAAAAATCGGGCAACATCATTAAGTATTTTGATTTTAACATTTAAAAACTTATATGTGTTTAGCTGCTTTTGAAATGGGGCGGGTTTCCGCTTTCTCTTTGGAAAGTCGCATTGTTCTGGATAAAAAGAAGGCTGATTCGGCCTTCTTTCTGACGAGCTAAAAACGTACACAGGTTTAAATATTAATAAAATGGTTATTTTATCGGTTTTGGGCTAATGTCTAGAGAATCCAATGTAAAAGTAATTAGCGAATCGCATAAAATGATAATTGATCCAGAAGGTTTTGTTGCTGAGATTTTAAATAATATAGGTGATGAAAGGGACATACTTAGAGAATTAATACATAATGCATCAGCTAAGGAAGTTGGTACTAAAAAACTTGAAGTTAGAATCTATGAATCTGATAGAGGATTGTCTTTTACAGTAAGTGATGATGGTTGTGGAATGGATTATACAAAAGATGAAAATAACCCGGGACGATTAGATAAATTTTTAAATGCAGCTCAGGGAAGACAGTCAGGTTTCGAATCAGATGAATTTGGGGCTAAAGGATTAGGAACTAAATTATTGTATAATGCAGATCGTGTTGAGGTAGAAACATGGGATGGTGGGAAAAACTTCTATAGGGTAATAATCGATGAACCAAGAAATAAAATATATGAAAAAAAGGAATTAGCTGTTCCTAGAGTAGAAATTATTGATGCTAAGTATGCTGAAAAAAGAGGAACAATCATTAAAGTATTTGGTTGGGCGGGTATACAAACAATCACAAGAAACTTCAAGATGGACAGATTAGAAAGATATTTAAAATATTATACTGTTTTGGGTTATACTAAATCGAAAGTCAGGGACACAACATTTCCAGAATTTAATTTACAAATTGGTGGCGTTAGAAAAGCTATACCGGTTGGTTTTCCCTATATTTCTCTTGATGATCCTGAAAGCGATAAGACAGTAGTTTTCGATCCAATTAAAGTTGAGAAATTAACCCCGAGTGGAAAAAATGTAAAAATTGTATTGAAGGGAGGTATTACTACTGATACTGCAAAATATCAATTGACTGAAGAAAGAGGCGGTGTCTGGCTTTCTGTTAATGGGATTCCTTATTTTAAATTACCTACAAATAAATATTCGAGAAGGTTAAATTTTACTGACGATTTTGTAAGATTTGTTGTTGAATGCGATGATATAAGATTAAACCTGAGTAGAAGTGATTTTGGGTATGATGAAAGCTATGAAGCTTTTGAAGATGCCTTAAACGAAGCATTCTCCCAGATAAAAGCGAGTCCAACATTTCAAAAGTATTATCAGAATTCTAGAAGAAATAAAAAAATTCAAACGCAATTAAAAATGAATGAGAAAAAAAACGAATATTCTTCAGAAGATAAGAGATATGTGTGGTATAAAGGTAAGATGCTCTTAGCAGAGCCCCAGAGTGAATATGATACAGCGGCTCTTTTATGGATTCTTGAGGGTTTAAATGGCTTACCTTTTGCTCACTTTCAGACACTTCAATATGCAGGATATAGGGAAGGTATAGATATGTTGGTTAATTATCAAGAGGATAGAGACAAAGAAGAGCACATATGTACATATGCTGAGCTTGAAAGATTATTTAGTAATTTTATTAGACAGAAGCATGATTCAGGTCAAATGAGTTTAGCATTATGTTGGAAAGTAGACAAAAATAAAGTTAATATAGGCCATATAAAAGAGACTAAAAAGCCATACAAGTGGATATATAGTCTTTCAGACACTACAATACCGGTTTTTGAAATAAGCCAATTTCCTGATGTTTTTATCGGAACTAAAACGGAGATAAAAGAAAAATTAATAAACACAAATAAAAATATATAACCAAATGCTATTTTTAAAATACAATATATGTATGTGTTTAGCTGATTTTTAAATGGAACTCAATTTTACCCCTTTTTTGGAAGATTTTAATCGCACAGGTAAAAAGGAGATCAAATTGAGCTTCTTTTAAAGAGAGCTAAACACATACTAGTTTTTCGTCAATCGGGTACTTTTTTTCTAATAGTTTACTAAGACTCAGTTGTTCTCTAATATCTTTTAATAATTGGAGAATCAGTCTTTGGCTCCATGCCACCGCTTGCCCCATGTCCTCTTCGTATACATATCCCTTCCCACTATGTAGAATTGAACTCCTGAGTTGGTACAGGTTTTTCATTATATGATATACTTTTTTTCTCTCCTCCGGTGTATCGCTATTGTAAATTATACTCGCGAACCTGGCCGCTAGTCTGTGCTGCTTCGTCGTACCCCCGTCGGGAATAAGTATTGTTTCAATTGCTGTCATCAGTTTGACAAATTTCATATCCCTTTGTCTCTCTTTCATGGCACTGCCAAACCAGAATATCGCGGTCAGGATGTCTTTCTCTAAAGGTGTAAGGTCATCTTCATCTTTTGACAGGAGTTGGCTTATTGTTGTCAGACCGTCTTTTTCCATCCTTTGGATAATATCAACATCAATGTGTGGGGCTCCAATTAATGTATCAAGATTGATGGCTCTTACAGATCCACTACAACTTTGAGTCGTGAGATTAACATGAATAATGTCCCTGACAAAATGGTCTATCTTCTCGTCCCTTATTGTGAACGGAGAATCAATGTAAAATAATCGAAGGACGTTCAAACACCTTTCTGTTTTTAAAATAGCGAGTTCCTCTGCTTTATCATCGTCATTCGCTTCTACAATGACCAAGGTATAAGTACTTGTCTCGTTAGTCCGGTTCATGTCCTCGGTTTTTTTGCGTGTGTCGCTTAAAATAGTAGAGAAATCCAGCGAATACTGGTTTTTAACCTCGATTAAACTTGTTTCATCGAGAGTAAAAAATTGGCTATCGCCTATCTGCATGCTACCCGATATCGTAATGTAGTTGATTGGCATAATGAAAAGGTGTTTTTCGGTTCCTATAGATTTAATTGTAGCAAATAACTGTTTAATCTCCCTCTCTACAGTTTTCATCCTCTCATCGGTGTTATTGTACAAGAGGTCAATTAGGAAATCATCAAGAATACGCTTAATCTCGTTATCTGAAAGTGATTTACCAATATTGATTGCTTTCTCCCTTAGTATCAAAATAGCCCTATAATAGGACCATTGAATGTCCTTAGGATATGAAAGAAATTTTCCCTCTTTTTCCAACGTCTTGAAACAGGCGTCTTCCTCGATGCGTATCTTTTTTACACCATTAACAATAATATTTAACTCGTTTCGGAGGTCTACGATTATCCTGCTCATTGAGATAACATTAGGCGTATGAAATTTTATATATTTTGCTCTTGGTCCATTCTTTGGTCAGGGCTTCGCTCAAGGTTTGGGTTAAGTCTCGCCGATTATCAGGTGGGGTGTGGGGATCAAACACACATCTACTAGTAAATTTTGTTGTTGTTAAACAGAGCTAACTTGTTGTCAATGTTCCATTAAGGTTAACAGAGTAGGAGCAAGACGAACCAGAGAGTTATTCGTAACACTCGTTAAATTCTAGAACGTTTATTTAATTAGGGATAATAATGAGAAAATTTTTATCTTTTGGCTTGTTAGCCCTAGTTTTTCCTCTGTTCAAACAGCATAGGTTCTGCTGGGTTACCTCAGACCGTTCATGAGGGAGATATACTGGTCAATTGCCTATACTATATACTATCTATCATATACATAACAGGATAATGGAAATTTCATCAAAAGGAGCTAGAATAAAGGTTATTTCAGATCTTTTAGAGATGTCTTATGCCTATTTCTAACAATTGAAAACCTTCTCCTATTATACCTAAGAGTTACTCCTAATATTGCCCCATGTTCATACTGCACCAGCATAGATCTTTAAGTCTCTCATTTTCTTAGGCCTCATGAACAGGTATTAGATGAGTCTCAGGCAGTACTTCATCCAGATAGCAGGTTTTATCCTTCATAGACTATTAAAGATAAATGGTGCTCTATGAATCCTATGAAATATCTATAGAGGATTTTGAATAACCTCCTTCTCAAGAATTGAGGATTTAAGACCTTTAAAAAGTAGGAGCAGAGTTGAGTCGTGACTTCACGGGTTTTTCAAAATCCTCAAGGCTAATTCATCAAAATTCTTCAAATTTTTCTTTAAGTTCTGGATCAATAACTTCGGAATATTCCCTATACAATCTTTTAACTACTCGTTTAGCACCGTAAGCTTCATTAATTTGGCTATTAGCAACGTACCCTCGGATTATTTTATTTATCTGGTCCTTGGTTAATGGTTCATAACTTTCCAATAATTGCGCTTTTTCATTGGATTCAATAAAACTCGTACTCTCAACGAAAGATTTAACGAAGCAATCTGCTAGCAGTTCCTTTAATTTACTGTCCTTCATTTTGATGATCTCTATGATTTTATCACAGGATTCCGGAATTTTTTTACTAAGTTTTAACGCCTGAAACTTCCCAATGAACCCATAAGGTACTAGGTCATGACTGATTGGAATTATCATTTTCTCATGAGCGAATGCGATACCGGTCTCTTGGTCGGTCCATCTCGATTTCCTGAAATTCTTGCTTACAATAGGAATGAATATATCACAATTTTTCAGGTTTTCAATAATTACTTCTTGCCATTCCTCTGTCGGTTCAATGTCTTCGTGAGCTAAAAAGACCTCAAGCCAAGGAGCCTCTAAATTATCTTTTATTTCGCCCGCTAATTCCTTTTCTTCACTAGAATAACTTAGAAATACTCGAATTGTTCTTGCTGTCATTTTTACAATGTCCATTAAAATATTGTTGTGTTATTAGAATAAAGCATCTTTGTCTTAACGATAATACTGGGATAAATAATTCTCTTCAATATGTATTTAGCTCGTGTTTATCAATAACTTAGAAACAGGCTTAAAACGTGAAAAGGAGACCCTTTTAGGGCTTGGACTACATGTTCAATGAGGATAGGGAAAGCCCCAAGATCCGAAGCTTATTTCACTGAAAGAGCACCAAATACGATAAAATCACATCCGTGAGCTAAATACATCCAAAAAAATTAGTTTAATAACAAATTTTTAAGGTTATGTTTGAGGATATTTTTTTATAAAAGTAGATGCTTATAAAATAACTGTGAGTAAAGGAAAAGATGAGCGAGTATGTAGAACCAGATCCTTTCGAAAATGATATTGAACCTGTTTATAGTGATGAATACGAAGACGATGCAGAAAATCAAATATTAGCTCTTATTAAAGAAAATCACGTTGTTACGGATAGAGAACTTAAAGTCAGATTGGAAAGTTCATTTTTTCCTTGGTTAACTGAAAGAAGTCTTTTAAAATTAGTCGTAAAAGGGGAGGTAAAAAAATATTTATTACCAGGAAGAAAGCCAAAAATGGGTACTCCAAACACATTTTATGCGGATCCTGATTATGATAGATATGATCGTGAGGCATTAATGAGGAGGAAAAGAGATTTAACTAGAGATATAAATGCTATTCTAACCAGACAATCTCCAGCTGGAGAACATGCAGAAATACTATTCGAAAAAGCTTTCAGAAGTATAGGCTGTAAAATACTTAAAAAAAACGCATCAGAGTTTAATGGGATTAAAGTTCAAGGTATTGAGGGAAAACAACCCCCTAATTTAGATTTTATATTAAAGAAAAGTAACAAAATATATGGAGTAGATATTAAGAATTGGCTTCAATATGAATTTGTAACAATAAGGGAAGTAGTAAAAAAAGTAGATATAGCAGAACAGCTAGGGATTATACCAATAATAATTGCACGATACGTTGATAGAGATACTATTTACACGAAAATAATAGCTAAAGGAGGAAGATGCTACCCATATCAACAATTATTAATACCTCCTTCATATATTTCATTAGCCGATGAGTTAAATAGATATATGGGCTATAAAGTTCTGGCTGTTGATGAATTACCTTCATATAAAATTGAACATATTAAGACCAAAATAATAATTTAGGAATAATATAAGAATTATTTTATGAAAGTA
>Ga0315281_10012454_pt1 | contig 11580 bp, 14 predicted proteins | sample YL17G07_0_MG_FD_204540 | JGI IMG/M metagenome (GOLD analysis project Ga0315281, IMG submission 204540) | Sediment microbial communities from Yellowstone Lake, YNP, Wyoming, USA - YL17G07_0 | ecosystem: Environmental > Aquatic > Freshwater > Lake > Sediment | place: USA: Wyoming | collected... | reverse complement strand
AGCAGCGCAAACGTGCCGATTTGAGAATTCAGATTCTCCGACAGGAACATGCCGCGATGCCCGCCCGCCTCGAGGCCTTGCGCGATGATGGCATCCACGCCATGCGCTTGGAGCCATTGCGCCTCTTTGAGAGTGGTTGCCGTAGAGAGTATCTTCGAGTCCCAGGTGCGCACGCGCGCCAGCAATTCGGCCGATGGCAAGCCAAAATGGAAGCTCACCACGGCGGGCCTGAATTCATCCAGCACGTCGGCGGCTTCGGAACTGAAGGGCATGCGCCCCGGCCCGACGGGAATGGTGTCTGCGTCGATTCCATACTCTTTGTAATAGGGCGCAAGCGCAGCCCGCCAGGCCGCTTCCCGGTCGGCATTGGGCGTGGGCGGCACATGGCAAAAGAAATTCACGTTGAAAGGCTTGTTCGTTTGCGCCTTGATCGCCGCCAGTTCATTGCGCACGGCGTCAAGACTGAGCATGGCGCAGGGCATGGAGCCCAGAGCGCCCGCGTTCGACACCGCGACGGCCAGTGCGCTGCCTTGCGAACCCGCCATGGGTGCCTGAATGATCGGCAGCTCGATTCCCAGGAGTTCTTGCAGGGTCATCGCTGGCGCCCGGACTTGCGGGTAACTGCCAACGTGGGTGGATGCGCCAGCGTCTGGTACACAACGCAGTACCTTTCGGTCAGGCGCAGGAGGGTGGCCAACTGTTCCTCGGTAGCGTCGGTGTCGAGCGTGAACTGCAGCCGGATACTCTGAAACCCGACCGGTACGTCCTTAGCCAGTCCCAGCGTTCCACGGAAGTCGAGATCACCTTCGGCCTGGAGCGAGGCGTCCCGCAACTCAATTGCTAGTGCCGTGGCAACGGCGTTCAAGGTCACCCCGGCGCAGGCGACCAGAGCTTCCAGCAGCATGTCGCCTGAGCAGGCGCTGAGCCCGCTTCCGCCGGTGGCGGGATGCAAGCCGGCAACAACGAGTGCCTGGCCCGTCTCGATCTTGCAGCTGACACCTTCGCCCAGACGCCCTTGTGCGCGAAGGGTGATGAGGGCCGCTTCAGGGGCCTCCCGGTAGCGCTCCTTCAGAGGAGCCTGGACCGACCGCAATTCTTCGGCGTTCATGATGAACCCTCCTCGTGATCGTGCGTCATTTCAGCCGCCGCCTGAAGTGGCTGCGGCTGTAGACCTGATACGGCTTGGCAGGCGCTGCCAGTTCGAATGTTTCGACGAACTCATCGTCCGACAGAAACCGGTACGTCTCGCGCGCTTTCCACGCGTTGCTGAAGTTCTCGAACACTTCGCTCTCGAAGACCAGCGAATCGGGGTCTTCGGTCGTGCCGGCCTGCCGGTAGGTATTGACGAATCCCTCGACGTGGAACTGACGCAGGACCAGGAGCTTGCGCATTTTGTCGTAACTGAAGAATCCCCAGTGCTCATGGACTTCGCCGGACTTGTTCTGCTCCTGCCGCGGATAACGTGAAGTGTTCGTCTCCTGAACGAAGCGATCGTTCATGACGAATGCGTACCTGCGCGTGACGACCCCGAGTCCAGGCTCACCCGTAACGGTTCCGGACCAGTCGCCGATGAGGCGCCGGATCGGCAGCCAATGATCTGCCTCTGGATCGGCCGCACTGGCGGCGCCGGCGAAGGCGCTCGCGCATATCAGGATCGTGGCGACGAACTTTGCAAGTTGAATCATGACACCCAGCGTGTGCCAGGAGCGGCAGGCGCCGGTTGGCCGGTGGCTGTCCGCTCGATCGATGAAAGGCTCAGGCTGGTTTGTCATTGCGATAGAGGAAAGCCACGACGGTTCCGAGAACCAGAAGCAGCACGCCGTCGAACACGATCTGCTTGACCACCTGAATTCCCGGCATGGGTTGCACAACGTAGTAGATCGTGTACGTAGGCACCACCGTAAGCAGCGCGATGACAAAGCCAAATCGGATTCCCTGAGCGAGCCACGGCTTCGCCTCGACGCCGCGCGTATAGACCCATACGAACGCGCCGGCCATGATCACGTGCGCGAGGATCATGAGGGGAAAGTATTGCTGGGCATCGGCTTCAGGGCGAAAAAGGTTCGGGAGCGTGGCGTAGTCGGCGTGCAGCAGCACGCCATGCACGATGAAACTGCCAACCATCCAAACAACGAAAATGGCCAGCCAGGCGACAGAGAGTTTCTTGTTCATGCGTATCCTCCTGCGCAGTGAGAGTGGTGGGCGAGGGCCGCGGCAGCCTGACCATCGCGGACCTCGTCAGGTGCATCGCGTTGCTGGACGGCGTCTCGCGCCCTCCGCGCACCGAACTTTGGAGTCCGTCAGGCAATTACAGGACGCGGTAGATTTCCCAGCGGCTTGTCCCGGAAACCACATGCGGCTCGAGATCCTTGCTCCATTGCTTATGCGCTGCAATCGTAGCCAGCTTTTCCCAAGCCTGGTCAAGCTCGCTGAGGTCCTTGACAAGATGTTCCGACTGAATGGTTGCCTCCAGCGCGCCGATCGAGCCGGTCAGCAGCCGCGTCTTGTCGGCACTAAACCCAACCTGCGGCGCGATCTCCCGTAACCAACGCTGCATCAGGTCGATCACATTCTGTTTGTATCCGAACTTCGCATCGATGCTCCAACGGGCGACTATCATGGTTGATCTCCTCAAGTCTTACGGAAAATGACGTGACCAGACTTCTTGTAACACCTTGCTCCTTGTAACGCCCAACGTCTAAAGTAACCGGCCTGCGCGGCTTTTCGCGCACGCCGGTTCACTGCCGGGTTAGGCGGCATTTTCGCCTCCACCGGCGATTGCCTGCAATTTGAGCACAGTAGCCCAGTTTCGAGTGGTGGCCGCATCCCCAGCGAGGCGAGCAAACTCTTGCATGAGCTTGGATTCAATGATGCCGTTCGCACACCAAAGATATGCGGCCTTGGTGCCAAGAGCTAATGCATCCGGCTCCCAGGAGGTAGCAAGAAGCGCCTTGGCTTTTCCGAGAACTGAAGCTTGCGTAACGAAGGCGACCAAGTGCTTCGAGGGGTCGGTCGCGACCCCAAGCAATGGATTGGCCTGAATGATGGCATTCAGGTCAGTAGCCGTGAGCACAACGACCGATACCGAGAACCCGAAAGTGCTTTGAATTGCTGCCTCAATTACGGACGCAATCTTGTTTGCGTTGGGACGGCCGACTTCGAAGACGACATTGCCACTGTTAAGTAGCGTACTAACGTTGGCGTAGCCCAACTCCTCGACGAGGCTGCGCAGATCAGCCATCGCGATGCGCTTGGCTCGCCCGACATTTATCCCGCGGAGGAATGCTATGCACGCTGCCATGTATGCCGCTTAGCGGCCGCGCGTCCGGTGACCGCGTGGTCAGGCCAGCACTCCTACTTCCTGACGACGATGTCGGCTTTCGTCGTGCCGACGATATCAAACAGCTCCTTCTGCTCACCCGCCGGGACCTTGTATTTGTCCAGGGATTTCTTGAACTCCTTGGCCATCACGCCCCATTCTTTCTCGCTGATGTTCAAATGAACGTGGGATCCCTTCATCGCCTTTCCGGTGTACTTGCATGGCCCGCCGGTCACCCCACAGACCATCTGAGATACCTGGAACTTAAGGTAAGGCGCCGGAGAGCTTTTCCGGCCGGCGTCAATGGCGGGATTCTTGTTCAGTTCCTTATTCGCCACGAGCCGGTTGATGAAGTCATCGACGACGACCGTGATGCCTTTCAGGCCACCCAACCGATCATAAAGGGGTTTCTGAGCGCCGGGCTGTTGCGCTGAGACGACCGGCGTGAACGAGGTACCCAACGTGAACGCTACAGATAGCAGGGCCATTCGTAAAATATTCATTTGTCCTCCTTGGCTGGCTTTTTTGGGCTCAATGATCTGGCACGCTGCCATGGAGCCCTGAACACGGCAGCCAAACGTTCGCGTTGAGCGGCGCGCCGCTCTTCGGCGCCTCCGCTCTCGAACGCGCGGTTAGGCCGAGACGCTTGATAGTGATGCACCATTGTTTAACCCTACCTCAAGAGCAAAAGGATCGACACCTTCGAGGCAGCCCACATTGACACGGTAAATATTTGGATTGATCCGCGGGCGATGGAAAGTATAGATGCCACACACCTTACAGAAATAGTGCTTCGCCGCACGAGTATTAAACTGGTAAAGGGAGAGGGAATCTTCGCCAGATAAGAGTTTGAAGTGCTCCGGATTGACCGCAGCCATCACGGCACCTTTGCGCCTGCAAAGGCTGCAATTGCACCGAAGAGCAGCCGATAGCGTGCTTTGGAGCTCAAATGTCACTGCCCCGCAGTGGCACGAGCCCTTGTAAGGTTTCAACTCTCCCTGCATGAAGCCTCCTTCGCGGCCTAACCAATCATTTTCCGAAAGCGAATGTATCCCGGCGGGGGAGTGTACGCCCGCGGAAGAACGCTTGCATAATCAAAGGAGCGGGACTACTGCGGAAATATGCGGTCTCAGATAGGTCGCGAGCCATGCAGGAATTCGTTGATAGGAAAGAAGATGAGGCTCGGACGGGTTATTTGCCGCGCTCGCGAGATGGCCGGCAGGGTCGCAGAGGAAGTATCAGTAAAGAAACGCGATTGGTCTGGGAGCCGCGTGGATATTGGCAATGCGCTTGTAAAAGCGCAACTTTGTCGGCCGGAACAACGGGAAAAGCGGACCACCGCGGCGGCATCGCTGGCGCCGCATGCCCTGGCGCTGCCGCTCCCGGTTCCGAAGCGACCGATGCTAATGGCGTGCGATGCGCGGTTCGAGATGAAAAGATGAACAGGGGTGCCGTCCCGGCTCGCCGGGACGGCACCGAAAGAACCGCTCAGTTGGGCACGGCGATCGTGCCTGCGGTCACTGTGATGGTATCGCCCGCAGCCGGTGTGGCGGCGATCTTCGGCACGTTGGTCTTGGTGATCGCGGGCGCGGAGCCGGCCGTGCCGCCACGTGGCGTCGTGCGCACCACCTGGCTGGGCGGCATCGCAGTGCCATTCTTCAGGCGGGCCCACATCAGGTCCATGCCGTTGACGAAGTAATAATGCACCGGCACGAGCAGCGCATCGTAACCCTGTACGCCGCCACCTGCCGCGTTCGGCAGGAACGCATCAAAGTGGTTGCCGTTCTGGATCTCGTAGTAACGCACATTGCTGCTGGCCGCCTCCACCTTTGAGTTGAAGGCGACATACGCGCGCGACGCGTGGTTGACCGGCACCAGCGTGTCGCTGCGGCCCTGGACGATAACGGTCGGCTTCCCGCGCAGGTTGCCGGTCAGCAGGACGTCGCGCATACCGGCCTGCACCCGCTGGCTGTTGGCGAGCGCGGTCCCCGTGAGCGCGGCACCGGTGATCGTGTCGACGCCGGTGACCATGTTGCGCAGGCACATCATGCCGTCCAGCGCGCCATCCATGCGAGCGGTCGACGGCGATACGCCCAGGTGATAGAGCTTGGCGCCGCCAACCGAGTCGTTGTAAATGACGTCGCCGCCGGTGTTGAGTCCGTTGCTCGTGCCGAACAGCAGTGTCTTGGTGGCCGCCTGTGCCGCTACGTTGCCCGTTGCATCCACGTTGGCGAGGCTGAAGCCGCAGATGTTGTCGCTGACCGAGAACTTGCCGTAGGCAGCGACATAACCAAACGTGACGTAGACGTCGGCAAGCCGGTAGTGCGAGGCGTGCAGCGCGTTGCTGATCGGATCGGTCCAGCCGTAAGCCTGCATTTTTGCCAGCGCCGCATCCGCCTGTTGCGCGGTCGTGCTGCCGGTGACGAGACCCTTGTCGGCCAGGCTCTGACAGCGGTTGGTGGCGATGGTCTTGAGTTCCACGCCGCCGACTTGCGTCAACCCGCTGCCCAGTGGGTCGGTGCCAAAGCCGAACCATCCGGGACGAATTCCGTTGGGGGCCTGCGCGTTGGCCGAGATCGACGCACACAACTCATGGAGCATGCGATAGGTGAAGTAGTCGATGAGCGGCTTGCCGGCGTTGGGAACTGCCGCGCCGTTGAAGTTCACGGTCACACCGGCCATGCTGCCCGGCTGCGCGTTCGGCTCCGTGATGGCTATGCCGTCGATCAATCCTTCGCTGTCCTGCTCGGCCGCCTGCAGCGATTCGGCACCGCCGTTGGAAACTGAAGAAGCGATGACGGTGGTGATGGCCGGCGTGATGGTCAAGTGTTTCTGGCCGGTCCCGGCATCGGTCGGGGAGTACTGCTCGTTCAGTGCCCAGAACGCGAAGCGAATACTGTCGAGCACGTTCTTGCCCCAATCCTTTTCCGGATTCTGCTGCGAGTAGATGTGCTTGTATGCGATACGGTTGGGGAATGCCGCGTTGAACGCCGCGAGCGCTGTGCCGGCGAGGTCGGACACGAAGTGCGCAAGGGTGCCGCCGACCGAGCGATCGACCAGGCGACCGTCGATCAGGTTGACTTTGTCCGCCGCCAGGTCGTGGTAACCGGTGCCTTTGCCGGCGTCGGTGTAAGCCACCGCGCAATTGTGCTTCAATCCCCAGTCGCCCGCGGAACCGATTGCACCATACACGCCCCGCGATCCCGATGAGGGTGCGGTGACGATGCATGGATTCTTCGGATCGAAACTCGCCGGTATCTGCACCATCAGCGTGACGTTCTTCCTGCCCATGCCGTCGTCGGCATAGGCCAGGTATTCCTTGCCGGCGATCTTGCCCTCACCCAGGGTGTCGCCGCCATTGATGTCGATGTTGGGACCGTAGAGCGTGCCATAGCCGCCGGCGACTGAAGGATCGATGATGCCGCGATAGTTGGCGTAGATCGCCCGCCGGCGCAGTTCCGCCGCCGTGGGATTGGCGGCATCGACGAATCCGGGTGCGGTGCCGCCCATGCCGGTCTTGCCCAGGCCGGCGGTGAGCAGATCATCGCTCGCGCCGTCGTAAGTCGCCGGCCCCACGATGTTGGCAATACCCGCCGGTAATACATTGAGCACCGGCGGCGGCGCTTTAGTATCGCCGGCGCAAGCTGCAAGCATCAGGCTTGCGGTGGCTGCCACGCCGACAAGCTGCAATCGTGTATGGTTTGGCTTCATCGCTTTTCTCCTTTGTCGTGCATTGAATATCCGCCACCGCGCTGCGCCAGCGTATCGCCGCCGCGCACGATCGTGACCGCTTCCTGGACCGAGACGATCTTGTTGCGAATCACTGCGCCGTCCAGCAGCCGTCCACGGGCAGCGCCGCGCCGCGGATCTGCGCCGCAGCGTCCGAGCAAAGGAATACCGCGAGCGCGCCGATCTGTTCGGGCGTGGCGAACTCCTGCGAAGGCTGCTTAGCCGCGAGCAGCCGCGTTTTCGCCGCGCCCTCGGTCAGTTTATCGCGCGCCGCAAGCGCGTCGATCTGCTTCTGCACCATCAGCGTCAGCACCCAGCCGGGGCAGATCGCGTTGCAGGTGATGCCGGTGGTCGCGGTTTCCAGCGCCACCACCTTGGTTAGGCCGACCACCCCGTGCTTTGCCGCCACGTATGCGGCCTTGCCGGGCGAGGCCACCAGGCCATGGGCCGACGCGATGTTGATGATGCGGCCCCAGCCGCGCTTTCGCATCTGCGGCAGCGCGGCGCGAATGGCGTGGAAGTTCGACGATAGATTGATCGCGATAATCGCGTCCCAGCGCTCCGGCGGGAAATTCTCGACCGCGTCGACGTGCTGGATGCCGGCGTTGTTCACGAGGATGTCCACGCTGCCGAGCGCCTTTTCGGCGTAGCGCACCATCTCCTGCACCTCGTCGACCTTGGAGATATCGGCGCCGCTGAACATGATCCGGACCTCATGGCGCTTTTCGAGCCCTTGGACGAGCTTCTGGATCTCGGCCGGTTCGCCGAAGCCATTCAACATCACCGAGGCGCCCTCTGCGGCGAGCGCGCGCGCGATCCCCAGGCCGATGCCGCTCGTCGACCCGGTGACGACCGCAGCGCGGCCCTTCAGGCTCCTAGTGCGATTTGCCAAGATAGGCTTCCCGGATCTTCGGGTTGGCGAGAAGCTCGCGGCCCGAGCCTTGCGTCGTCATCCGCCCGGTCTCGAGCGCGTAGCCGCGGTCGGCCACCGCAAGCGCCTTGTTCGCCTTCTGCTCGACGAGCGGGATGCTCATGCCGCGCTCCTTGATCGCGGCGATGATGCTACGGCGCGCAGGCTGCATGGATTTTTCCTCGCATGGAATACGAGGTCGTGAACGCAAGGCCCGTGCCTGCGCACCGCAACCCGTTGAGCAAAGGAGAGAAAAGGATTTCGCGCGCGAATGCGCGTGGCGCCAACCACGAATAATCGTCCGTTTTTCCGGACAATCCTGAAGCCCTCGCGCGCCAAGCCTCTGAGTACTTAGGGAGGAATCAGGAATCGGGCATTTCGGGCGGTGTCCGGCTATCCGGACACTTGAGACTCGCGCCCCATCAGGCCGAGTTGCGCGATCTTCTCGTACAGCGTCGCGCGCGACACGCCAAGCATCTGTGCCGCGAGCGATTTGTTGCCGCGCGCCGCCTCGAGGGCCGCGGTGATCGCTGCGCGCTCGGCCTGGGCAACCGCCTGCGCGAGCGAGCGCGACGCGCCTTGAGCGGGTGAGGCCGGATGCTTCAGGACCGGCAGCACCGCTGCGAAATCCGCCACTTCGAGGCGCCGGCGCTCCGAGAACATGACCGCCTTTTCGAGCACGTTGCGCAGTTCGCGGATATTCCCGGGCCAGGGGTACATCTCCAGTGCCGCCAGCGCTGCGACCGAGATCTCCCGCTGCGGCATGCCGGTGCGCTCGGCGATCTGCGCCAGCAGCAGTTCGCACAGCACGTCCAGGTCCTGCAGCCGCTCGCGCAGCGGCGGCAGCTTGATCGACAGCACGTTCAGCCGGTAATACAGGTCGGAGCGGAACCGCGCCTGCTTCACCAGCTCCTCGAGGTTGCCGCTGGTGGCGGTGATGACGCGCACGTCCACCTTGGTTACCTTGTTCGATCCCAGCGCCTCGATCTCCTGCTCCTGCAGCGCCCGCAGCAGCTTCGCCTGCACCGCGAGCGGCATGTCGCCGACTTCGTCGAGAAAAAGCGTCCCGCCATCGGCGAGCTTGAACTTGCCGTCGCGGCCCTTGCGCTCCGCCCCGGTGTAGGCGCCGGGTGCGGCGCCGAAGAACTCCGCCTCCATCAGCGTTTCCGGCACCGCGGCTACGTTCAGCGCGACGAACGGCTGGCCCGCGCGCGGCGATGCGGCGTGGATCGCGTGCGCAAGCAGTTCCTTCCCCGTCCCGGTCTCCCCGAGGAGCAGCACCGTCGCGTCGAGCTGGGCCGCGCGCCGGGCCTGGCGCTTCAGCTCCACGCAAGCGGGGCTCGCACCCACCACGCTCGCGAAGGTGTAGCGCGCGCGCCTGCCCTCGGCGATCTGCTTCTTGGCGGTCGCCAGATCGTTTTGCAGCTGCGCGAACCGCGCGACCAGTGGCTTCAAGTACTGAAGACTATCGTAGAGCACGAAGCCGATCGCGCCGATCACGTGCTCCTGCTCGTCGTTGAGCGGCATACGCGTCACCACGAACTGCTCGTCGCCGAACTCCATGATGTCGAGCAAGATGGGCTCGCCGGTCTGCACCACCTGGCGCATCAGGCTGTTCGGGATGATCTCCTCGACCTCGCGCCCGAGCGCCGCGTCGATCGACGGCAGGCCGAGTTTTTTCGCGTACTTCTCGTTGATCCAGACGACGCGCGCCCTCTGGTCGACCGCGATCGCGCCTTCGCACAGGCTGTCCAGGCGCTCGAACAGCGTCTTCATCGCGACCCGGCGGATCTCGTCCGAGCCGTTGACAAAACGCTCTCCCAGTTTCATCGCGAAACTCCTCCGCCCAGACTGCGCATGTTACTCCGGTCGCACGACCCGGGCGTTGGCAAAGCACCGCGTCTGATGAAGCAGCGCGTGATCGGCGCTGCAATGGGAACCTCCTCGATCGTCAGGCCGAGGTGTCCACATTATCGGATGAGGTTCTGCGTCGGTGTGGATGCGGTGGTTAGCAGGCAATCTAGCCGGTCGGCGCTATTCACGTACGGCGAGTTCAAACTCATAGGGTCGCTTCTCTAAGCCGGTGATTGCATACTGAAGTTCGTATACGCACAAGCATGCGATTTGAGGCCCGGGGGTGAAGTGGACAAGATACTCAAGCCGCAGTTTGGCACCTTCCGTCGAATAACTACCGACAGGGATCGACGCGCTGCATCCAGCAACGACACGGGCTGCAATCTCGAGGGAGCCATCTGGCTTCCACACCTGACCCATTACACCGAATCGTAGATCAGCCGCCGAGATCGGTTTAGATGAGACGACATCAGAGGTGGCAGGGGCCGCACTACCGGAAGTATCCGGGCGTTTCTCGGGGAGCGCGGCTGCAGGTAGCGGCGGCGTGTAGGTCTCGGTACAAGCCTTGGCAGAAAACGACATGTTCTTCGGTTGGTGCTTCTCGCGCAGCGCCTTCAGTTCTTCCGTGGGCACCCCTGTTCCCCTCAGCATCTGCACGTGCGATTCCTTGGCTCTTCGAACGTAGTCCGGGTAACCGAAGTAGAACCAACCCACGATTGTTGCGACAACTACTGCAGCGATTCCCGCTACCCATCGCCAAAGGCTTCCAGTCTTGGTCGAATCGTTATTCGCGGTGATCAATCGTTGTCTCCTGCTATGCCTGCTAACGTCCAATCATTTTCCGAAAACGAATGTATCCCGGCTGGTCAGTGTACGCCCGCGGAAAAACGCTTACATAAACAGAGGAGCGGAACTACTGCGTAAATATGCAGTCCCAGATAGGTTGCGACCCATGCAGGAATTCGTTGATAGGAAAGAAGATGAGACTCGCACATGTCACTTGCCGCGCTGGCTAGATGGCTGGGCAGGATGGGTGAGATGTATCAGTAAAAAAACGAAGAGCAGCCTGGAAGCAGTGTGGATATTGGCCTAACGAGAAACAAAGTTCCACTTTATTTCGCGGTATGGCCTGAATAGCGGACCACCCCGGCTCCAGGCGCTAGGCAGTTTTCAACACCGCCACCGCAAACAGCGCCCAGGCGAGCATGAATGCCGCTCCGCCGATCGGGGTGACTACACCCAGCGCGCGTACGCCGGTCACCGCAAGCAGGTACAGGCTCCCCGAAAATATCACGATGCCGGCCAGCATCAGCCAGCCCGATGCACTCAGCCACTTCGATTCGGGCAGGCGCTGCGCGGCGAGCCCGACGGCGAGCAGGCCGAGCGCGTGGTAGAAGTGATACTCGACCCCGGTGCGGTACGCGGCGAGCAGCTCGGGCGCCAGCTGCGGCTTCAGGGCGTGGGCGCCGAACGCACCCAGTGCCACCGCGGCGAGCATGGCGATGGCGCCGAGCACCAGGAACAGTTACGCGGGCGCGGGCATGGTCCGCCGCATTGTCGGTCCTCCTAGCAGTTCCGCGCAACACGTTCGGTACAATACCGGCATGGATAAGGTCATTCTGGACGGCATACCCGCGCTTCGCGAGAAGGTGGGGCAGGAGGTCGCGGTCAGCGACTGGTTCGAGGTCACGCAGGAGCGCATCAGCGAGTTCGCGCAGGCGACCGGCGACTTCCAGTGGATCCACGTCGACGTGGAGCGCGCGGAAAA